>Ga0310691_10000012_pt1 | contig 363406 bp, 320 predicted proteins | sample 176DNAGHGlowgp2_FD_203887 | JGI IMG/M metagenome (GOLD analysis project Ga0310691, IMG submission 203887) | Sheep rumen microbial communities from Palmerston North, Manawatu-Wanganui, New Zealand - 1766 DNA GHGlow gp2 (v2) (version 2) | ecosystem: Host-associated > Mammals > Digestive system...
AAATATTTTATAACAAAAATTGTCAAAAAAGCAATTGAATTTGTCAAAATTATTTTTGTATAAAAAAAGAACCCTATGCAGGATTCTCTTTTAGTAATTATTTCAAATAAAATTATTTCTTAAACTTCAATTTCTCTCAATCAAGTTCTGCAGTGATAGTATCATCATTATTTACTCTTCATTCAATGATTTCCATAGCGAGTTCATCAAGGAGAATATTTTGGATGGCCCTCTTGAGTGGTCTAGCTCAAAATACTGGATCTAATCATCTTTTTGCGATGTAATTTCTCACTTCATCTGAAATTTTCAATGTAATATTTTTCTCTTGTTTTACATGATCTACTACTCTACCAAGCTGAATATCAACAATTTTATCCAACATTTCTTTATTGATTGGATTAAACAATATGATATCATCAAGCCTATTTAGGAATTCTGGTCTAAAGTATGTCTGTAGAATTGGCATAATATCCTTTTCAAGGTCAATTTTTGCATTTTTGCTTCAAGATAATTTTTTCATGATGACATTACTTCAGATGTTTGAAGTCATAATGATGATTGTATTTTTGAAATCAACTGTCCTTCATTTTGAATCTGTAAGTCTTCAGTCATCTAGAAGTTGAAGTAATGTATTGAATACATCTGGATGAGCTTTTTCCACTTCATCAAAAAGTATTACAGAATATGGCTTTCTCCTTACTGCTTCTGTAAGTTCTCATCATTCTTCATATCAGACATATCATGGAGCAGCTCAAATCAATCTTGATACTGTGAATTTTTCTTGATATTCAGACATATCAAGTCTGATTAATGCTTTTTCATCGTTGAATAGAAGAATTGCTAATTGTTTTGCTAATTCTGTCTTTCAAACTCAAGTAGGTCAAAGGAACAAGAAAGATCAAATTGGTCTATTTGGATCTTTGAGTCAAGCTCTAGACCTACGGACTGCTCTGGAAACAGCAGAAACTGCCAAATCTTGACCAACAACTTTTGATCACAAGAATTCTTCAAGATTTGCTAATTTATCTTTTTCTGTCTGAATTAATTTTGAGATAGGAATTCAAGTCCATTTAGAGATAATAGTAGCTATGTCTTCTTCATCGACTACATCTTTGATTACAATTTTTCATGAAGCTTTTGACTCCTCTATCTTTGATTCAATTTCTTGTAATTGTTTTTCTAAAGCTGGGATTTGTGAATATTTGATTTCAGCAGTTTTGTTGTAATCAGTCTGTTTTTCTGCTAAATCTGCTTCGTGATGTAATTGTTTGATTTTTTCATTGATTTCTTTGATTTGGACTAGCATTTTCCTATCTTCTTCCCAATCTGATTTTTGAGCAGTATATTTTTCTTTCACATCAGCTAATTTCTTGTCGATTTCAGCGATTCTATCTTCGTTCTTCTTTTTATTTTCGATAGAAAGTGCTTGTTTTTCAATTTCCAATTGAGAGATTTTTTTCTCCAATTTTACGATATTTTCTGGGACACTAGTCATTCACATTTTAGTGCTTGCTGCAGCCTCATCGAGCAAATCGATGGCTTTGTCGGGCAATCTACGATCTGGTATGTATCTCATAGAAAGATCAACACAAGCTACTATAGCATCATCAGAGATTTTCACTCAATGATGTGTCTCGTATGTTTTTTTAATTCATCTCAAGATAGCTAAAGAATCTTCTTTGTCTGGTTCATTTACCATCACTGGCTGAAACCTCCTTTCCAATGCCGCATCTTTTTCGATATATTTACGATATTCATTGATTGTAGTAGCTCAAACTACTCTGATTTGTCACCTAGCAAGTGCTGGTTTTAGCATGTTTCACATGTCCATAGATCATTCAGCTTTTCATGCTCAAACGACATTGTGAATCTCATCAATGAAAAGGATTATTTCTCAATCTGATTTTTCTACTTCTTTGAGGATTGCTTTGAGTCTTTCTTCAAAATCTCATCTGTACTTGCTTCAAGCCATGAGACTTCACATATCAAGTTCAATAATTCTCTTGTTTTTCAAAATATCTGGCACTTCTGATTTAATAATTTGCTGTGCAAGTAACTCAATAATTGCAGTTTTTCAAACTCCTGGATCTCAAATTAAAACAGGATTATTTTTGGTCCTACGAGACAAAATTTGGATGACTCTCCTAGTCTCCTCATCTCTTCAAATTACTGGATCAAGCTTTCATTCTTGAGCCAATTTTGTGATATCTTTTCAATATTTTTCCAAAGCATCCATTGTGTTTTCTGGATCTTGTGAATTGATGTTTTCTCAGTTTCTCATTTCTAAAATTGTGTTAAAAAGTAAATCATAAGTAATATTTTCTCATGCTAAGATTTCTTGAATTCTGTTGTGTCACTTCATGATAGCAAGAAGCAAATGTTCAGTAGTCAGGTAGGAATCTTTCATCTCAGCCATAATCTTTTCGGCATCAATGAGTGTCCTATTTAGTTCAGATGAAATTCAAATCTGGTATTCTCACTGAACTTTTGGTAATTTTCAAATCTCATTGAGAGTATAAGTTTTGATTTTATGTTCATCTTTTTGTAATTTCCTCAAAATAGCGGGGACAAATCAGTCCGACTGCTCTATCATCGCTAAAAAAAGATGTGGTAAATCAATCTGACTATTTTTTTGACTAACCGCATATTCATTGGCATATTGTATAGCTTCTCAAGCCTTTTGTGTGTATTTTTCAAAATTCATATTTTTATAGCACCTAAATAAAACTGGTGCTATATTATTCAAAATTTTTTATTTTGCAAGAGATTTTTTATAAACAAAAAAGCTCTGCGGAATGCAGAGCATTGTAGAATTAAAGGCTAAGCTTCTTTGCGATATCTTCAAATAAAGTGGGAAAGAGCCACTGTATCCTCTTCTGTATTCTTCTCCACAGCCCAAGGCATCGTTTAAAACGCGAACGTCGGAACTATAAAGCTGAATATTGTACTCAATATATCTTACATCTCCAATCTTTGAAACTCTAAGGACATACCAAACGTTCCATCTGTCATCCGGATCAAGATTAACGTATGGGTTGATTCGTCCATCATTGTGGATGACAGTCACAGCGACTTGCTTTTCGACATTATTGCCAATTGTTTTCTTGAAGCGATTTTCAATCTCAAACTTTAAATTAGTTGCTTTGAGAACATACCCAAGATGACGATATTGATCCTCATCAATTGGTGTGTTGAAGTTAAACATTCCAACCGATACTTCTCTCATGGCTGAAAGTTTTTTTTTCATCTTTGCCCGAATTTTGGAAGTTGATAACTATGATTTCCATAATAACATATTTAGTTTGACATTTTATGTTTTCGTGTGTATATATTTTTTAAAACAAAATCAATGTCTATTATATTCAATAAACAACAATTGTTCACATTTTTATTCAATCATACGAAATTGTATATTTATGTTTTAATAAATCATGTCAATTTGGATGACCTCATGTATATTTAAGCTTTGTGACTTCAGCAGAATCGATGGAAATTTTGTTTAATTTTATTCAATTAATTTCATTTTGATTATTTTCATATATTATTCCTGTCTTGTTGCATACTTTCAGGTATTCTTCATTATCTGAGAATTTAAAATTAATTTTTTTATATAGCATATTTAAGGCAATGAATATCACTTCAGCCGGTCTAATAATTTCTGGGTCTAGTGTGTCAACAAAATATGAAATTTTTCAAGATTTTTCTCTTTCAGATGGTGAATCTCTCCATTTTTTATATCATTCAGTAACGTCTTTTGCCTTGTTTTCGAATTCTCAATTGATTGATAAAAGGATATAATTATGCCTATCAGTAGAATCTTGGTAATCAATATCTGAAATTGGCCTCATGTGAAGATAACCTTCCACTTTCTCTTCTTTTTGAGCAAGTTTGTTTTCATCATCAATCATGGTTAATTGGGTCAGGATCTCTCTGATATTGTGATGTTGTGGAATCTTTCTATATTTGAAATACAAATCTCACTCGCTACCATGATCATCATCATACGAGCATATTTTAGCACCAGTACTACAAATTCAAATATTTTTTATTACGTCATCTTCAATTCTAGTTGCTGCTTCAGAAAATACTCTTTCACTTATCGACCCACTTTGCTTTACTTTAGGCAATTTTTCACCGAATAAATACTGATAAATACTGTCTCTGTATTCCAAAAATTTATTTATCCATGGTAAGATTGTTTCCAATGCCTGTTTTATATCGGGTCTGGCTTCATATTCTTTACTTAATTCATTGTATAAACTATTTAAAATTGTCCAATTTTTAGAAGAAATTTTACTACAAAGAACAGTGTAAATTCCAGGAATTTTCAAAATATCTTCACCGTTTATAATTATTCTGTTAAACATTGGAATAAACGAATGCATTGAGCAATAATCCAAAAACCTATTTAAGTCAGATGTCGTAGCATCCAATTTAACATCTAATCAATATTTTGTTTTAAATCTGACTAAAAGCTTGTCTTTTCATCATTCCTTTATCTCACAAGCCTCAAAGTCTCATACGATTGATCTATTCTTGAGATTTTTATCAATATTTAAAATTCAAATTATTTTTTCTCTCTCTTTATTAATGACTTGATTCATTCAATTTGATGTTTCAAGTTTTTTTTCAGTCATATCTTCATTTTGTACCATTTTCCCTTTCATTAGTGCATATTTCAATAATGAGCACCATTCTTCTGCTTGGCGCGTTAATAAAGGTTTTTTTGGCTTTAAATGCTTTTTACCAATATTTACTTTAGTATTTTGTGATTTCTCTAATTTGTTTGATTGCATTTATAATATAACCATATCATAATAAATTCTATAGGTTATACTTTATACGATTTTAATAAAATATGTCAACATTATTAACAAAAAAGCTTATATTTCGATATTAATTTTCTAGAATTTCTAATTCACAATCATAAATCTCGCTCATTTTTTGAACTATTGAAAGTGTCTTATACCTTGGATCTTGCTGGTTTGTATAGTATCGTTTATGTGGATATACTATGATTATTTTTTTCAAATCATAATAATTCTGAAAAATCTCTGAATGTGTTGCAAAGATCACTTTTGTATTTCATAATTTAATATTTCGTCGTGATTTATCTTTTTGATTCTGTGTATTTGTAGAAAGTAGTGTATCTACCCATTTTTCTTTTCTAAAATCATCATCTGTCATATTAATTAATGTCCATAAATCTGGAAAGACGATTAGAGTTTCTCATTCCTTTGGAAAATTTCATAAATCCATCATTGAAAAAGAGGAACTTTTTATACAACATTCCCTTTCTTTTTCCAAGAATGTGTGAGAGGATAAATTTTTCTTTCATACTTTTCTCTCAATAAGTTTGTCTATCTCTTGAGGAAGAAAATATTTCATAACATTATAATATGGACAATACCGCTCATAAACCATATAATTTATAAATTTTATAGTCTCTTTTGAAATTAAATTCTTTTCGATTAGTTTAAATTTCTCTTCTGGTTCATGAATTTCATATATATATTGCTCAAAAAATGATATTTCATCTCAAAGTGATAAGTAATATTCTTCTCAAAATAAAAAAAGATTTCATGCTTTTAGTTTTCATGGCACTTTCCAAATTTTATCAGATCATGCGTACTTTGTGAATCAATATAAGTATGTCATAATATTCCTATTTATATTTTTATCAGTTTTTTTCAAGTTTTACGGCAAAATATTTTTTATAAACAAAGATTGACTTTTAAATATTTTTTTATATAGTCTTTAATTGTAAAACAATCAAAAATAAAAAGCATATGAACAAAAAGCTATTAACATTACTCATCTGTTTGCTAGTGGCAAGCAGTGGACTGTATGCACAGTCAACAGAATTCATCTACAAAGAGTACACTCCCCCCGCTGAAACGACTGTCGATACCGTAGTCCAGCAACCTGAAGAAATTCATGTGACCAAAAGGACGTGGGAAAATTTGGAGAGTGAATTGAAATCTGAGATCATTAGTCTGTCAAAAAATCCCATCAAGAGAAAAGTATCACGCGAAAATATCGCGTGGATCTACCAGGTCTCTGATGTGCCAACTTCCGTTGGCAAGCAGACTGTATATCTTTCCATTCTCAAAGGTGATATTTACGGATTCTTCCTGTCAAAGGAAAATCCTCAAAATGCTCAGGAGATCTGTGAATGCTACTTGGATATCGAACTACCCGAAAGGGTTATTTATACTCCAGGGGCACGCCAAACCGATAATGAAGACTATGGTCAACCCGAAACCACTGGAAATAATCGGAAAATTCCTAAAATTAGTTTCTAATTGACAATACTCAACACGAAAGCCCCTAATTCGAGGGGCTTTTTATTAAAGATAACGTTACTAAATTTTACTTGACTTATGTAATAAAATACATATACTTTCTATTTGAAAAATAAAACAATCACATAAAAACTCACAACAATGAAGAAGATTTTTGTTCTGGGATTGACCATCATGATGGCTATCTCCACCTTCATGCTTCAAGGGTGTCGCGATAGTGAAGCACAAACCCCTGTAACTAACGATCCCACAATTCTTGTCAACACCGTGGGGTGGGATGATTATAACCAACAAGGCACAGTCCTTAAGGTTGCAAAATCTCACATTCCAGGTGACAAAGTTGTACTCGACCCTCCAATGGATGAAGTGATCTCTGTCACATATATCCATGAAATTCCGTCGACGCTTTCCAAAAAGCAAACCTTGATCAAGTACCGTTACGTCGATGCTACTGGTACGGGAACAAACCACGTCCTAATTCAGGGGCACTTGGAAGGAATCAAGTATGTTGAGAGCATTCCTGACGTGTTGAACAATTCAAACTGCTGCTATAAATATGGCGGCTGTATTGTGCAACACCAATGCAATGAGCAACAGAATGATACCGTATGCGTTCCCTGCAGCCCAAAACCTAAACAAAAACAAGAGTGTCAGCCATGTCGACAGAAAAACGGCTATACACCAGGAAAGAAACAAGGCAGCGGAGCTACAAAAGAAGTTCCTGCCAATGGAGGTAATCGAAGAATTATTAACTTATAGATTATCTCCATCCATCAATTATAAAAAGCCCACGGCAACCCCTGTGTGGCTTTTTATTTTTTAATAAATATTGACATTTTATTTAAAATATATAAAATATAGTGCTCATATTTTATGTATAAGAATTACTGCAATATGGATAGATTTAAAAAGAATATTGAGACACAAGCGGTATATAAACGATCAAAAATAAAGCCAATCCTTTTATCATTATGATTAATTTTATGAGCTTCAAATTTTTCATATTCACAATGAAATGCTTGGAGAACAAATAATAGAATTGAACAAATTAATAATTTATGAGGAAGAAATATTGAAACCTATAGAGCTAGAGTAGAAAATAGGAATAACAATATAAAAAATACAAATGAAACATTAGATGATTTTACAAATAGATTATGATGACAATTTGAATTTGAAGCCAGACAAAACAATAATATTTCGAATAAAATCAAAAAGATTAAAAATTTATTGAATAGTAAATATTCTAAAAATATTACAAACGACAATCCACTACTACTTCTACAAACAGCATTAAAGAATATTGCAAGTATGGGAAAATACCAGTGATTGGATGAATATACAGATACTTTTTCATGAAAGTTTGATATAAATTTTATTAACGCGATATGATACATCCAATTCATAAACAACTTATCTGATAATGGTACTTTGATGTGAGAAAATTGAGAATTAACATTAAATATTATAATTAATGATTTAAATAATAAATGATATTGATTGCAACAAGAATTAGTAAATAGTAGCACACAAACTCATCCAATTCAAGATAACAATATATCACAAACTAAGCAAGTTAACAATGACACTGCACAGATAAGACCAAAAATTAATAGGCAGAATGTTGATACTAGAGAAAATAATATTAGTCAAGATTATTCTGCCAAAGTTGAAAATAGGAATAAGAATATCCAACATAGCACCAATGAAACTTTGGAAGATTTTGCAAATAGAATACATTGACAATTTATGACCGAATTTAATAGTAATAATAGTTTGATATCTAAAAAGACGTGAAATATAAAGAGATTATTAAATAATAAATTTAATCAACAAATAAACTCTGACGATCCAATTATTATTTTGCAATCTGCTCTGAAAAAATTATCGACGACTGAGAAATATAAATGATTAAAAGAATACTCAAATAAATTTTCTTGAGAATTTGATATTAATTTTATTAATGCATATTGATTAATTCAATATTTGAATGATTGGAATTGTAATTGGATATTATGTTGAAACGATTGAACGCTTATTTTACAATCCATATATGATGATTTAAATAGTATTGGAAATGATGATTTAAATAGTATTGGAAATGATGGTTTAAATAGTATTGGAAATGATGGTTTAAATGATAACGGGAATATAGATTTAAATAATAATATTAAGAAACCTAATGATAATAAAATTCAAGTTATTGAAGAAAACACAATAGACATAGAATGAATTAATTTATTATCAAGTAGACTATCACTGGATAAATTAAACTGAGTAACTTATGAAGATGTTTGGAATACTATAAATTGATTTAAACATGAATGATTGAAAAATGCAGTAATGGCGTGCTTATTACGTAATGATGTCATTTGAGCTCAAAGTCTACTTTGAATGGATATAAATTGTAATAGTAGCAGATATCCAAACTATGTAGCAAGTTTGAAAATATGAGAAAGAGAATTAGAATTGATGAAAAAATTATCAGAAACTCGTAGATACATGGATACGCAAGAAATTTTAGATTTTATGGAAAGATTAGAAAAAGCTTATGAAATAGACAATTATCATGTTAAAACGACTTATTTAAAATTCCTATCATGAGAATTAGACAATTGATGATTACCATATTGTATAATATCAAAATATGATTATAAGATTTATTTATTTTCGGCTAATCATAAATTATTATCATGCCAACCAGTGCTAACTTGAGCTCATATATGAGACCATCCAAATAATCCTATGTGATGATATCATACAACTCCATGATGAATGTATGAAATGTGATGAGCGTTCGATAAAAGTTCAGAAGGTAAAAATTTAGTATCACTATATTGAACAGACTATCTTCTTTTGATACCAAAAGAGTGACAATACAAATATTCAGATGATTATACAATGGGAATGCATGGTTATGTAAATTGAAGAGGACGAAGACTCTTATCATATAATACAATAGATCACAGGGTTAGTAATTGATGTATAAATTTTGATAGAGCTACATTTTGAGAAATTATTAATCATTTAAAAAAATGAAGTAAAGTATATATATGCAGGGATGATGAAATTGATAATAAGGATTGATTAGGATATAATGGGTGAGGAATTGAAATGATTGAATATTTTTGATATAAGCCTCAAAATGTAATATATTGGGATGCTATTACAGACCGTTGATATTGTAAAAAAAGCACATGGAATGCTAAGGTACTCCCAAGAAGGATACTATCAAACAACTCCATTGTAAAAAAAGAATCAATTTTGAACGAACTTCCCTACAAATATAATTTAAATATGGTAACATCATCAAGCCAAAATAATATATCTAATATTTTTAGACAATGTAAAAAAAAGCCCTATAACCAAATGTATCAAAAAAAATACCTATCATAACATTTATTATTATCCTTGTTTATAAATTATTATAAAAAATGTCCTCATATATTTGCTATTTTAAAAAAAATATATATAATATTATATAGTAATAAAAAAATTTATCATAAAAAAATACAAAAGCATGATTGAACCTACAAACAAAACTATAGAAGAACAAAAGAAAGAATCAAAAAATGTAATACTACAATTAAAACCATTTAAAGATAATGAATTATGAGTAAATCATTGGGATACTGTTTTGACAAATTGTGCAAGTCTATGAACAAAAAAGATTTCTTTCATAATATACTGAAATAACGCAAATATTAAATTTTTTGTAAAACTTCCAAGAGAGTTCGAAACATTTTTCAAAAATACCTTTTATGCTAATTTTAATACGTCTGATCTCGAACCTGCAAAAATTAATCCTGAGCATGATAGTAAAGGCCAACCATTGGTAAAAAAATTTTTGAATTTTACACCTGACAGTGTATTAAATACAAAGGAATCATTCGTAAAAGATGGAACATATATGGATCCTATGAGAGATATATTAGCTTTATTTAGTAATATACCAGCTACTGAAAACTTAATGATAAGCTTTAAATATACTTATAAGGAAGAGAAAACTTTTTTGCAAAAAGTAATAAATTTAATCAAAGTAATTTGGTGAAGCGATAAAAAAGATGAGAAAAAAGAATGAGAAGAAAAGAAGGAAGAAAAAAAATCTTTGCCAATATTGTGCTCAATTTCATATGCATTAGAATCAAGTGATGAATTTTCCATAAAAAGTGTTGATAATAATTTTAAAGCAGCATTCACTCAATTTTGATGAAAATACAAGCTAAAATCTAAACCGAAATTTCATCAAATGAGTTTGGATCAAGTTGTGAATTTCTTTCATGTACCAACTAAAGCAAATTTTGCAAAATGATTGGAATATACAGTTTATAAAAAATTACCATATCCAACAAATTTGCCTACTGTGAAAAACACTCCAGAGGGGGAATTAACTATATTATGAAAAACACATTATAGGTGAGAGGCTATAGAGTTTGGAATCAAAAGAGAAGATAAATTCAGACATTACTATATTGTTTGAAAGACTTGAACCTGAAAATCAACATTTATCTCTAATATGGTAAAATCAGATGTAGAAGCTGGAAATGGTCTGTGTTTGCTAGATCCACATGGAGATTTGGTTGATACTGTATTGGAGCATGTACCTACTAGTAGAATTAATGATGTAATTTTATTCGATGTGTCAGACACTGACTACCCTATCTGATTTAACCTGCTTCAAGCAGACAATGAAGATGAAAAAAATAGAATTGCATCATGAGTCGTTTCAACATTCCAAAAATTGTTTGAAAATTCTTGGTGACCAAGATTGGAATATATTTTGAGAAACGTAGTACTGTCTGTGATAAACTATCCAAATGCTACATTAATGCATATAACGAGAATTTTAACAGACAAAGATTTTAGGGCTGAAGTACTTAGCACTATAAACGATGCTGTTTTAAAGAAATTTTGGGAAAGTGAATTTAACAAACGAAGTGATAAGCAAAGAGACGAAGCAATTGCTCCTATCGTAAATAAAATTGGTCAGTTCTTGTCTTCAAAACTTGTAAGAAATATTTTTTGACAGCCAAGAAGCAAGTTGAATATGAGAAAAGCTATGGATGAATGAAAAATAGTACTTGTAAATTTGAGTAAATGAAAAATATGAGAAGATAATGCAGCAATGATTTGATCATTATTGGTTACAAAAATTCAAATTGATGCCATGTCTCGTGCGGATATTCCAAGAGAAGAAAGGAGGGATTTCTATCTATATATCGATGAGTTCCAAAACTTTGCTACAAAAGCCTTTGCTACAATTTTGTCTGAAGCCAGAAAGTATAGATTATCATTGATTGTTGCTAACCAATTTACATCACAGCTTCAAGAAGAAGTAAAGGATGCTATTTTTGGAAATGTGGGAACGATAATGGCTTTCACTTTATGAAAGGATGATGCGGAGATAATTAGTGGTCAATTCAAAGAAATGGTTTCACCAAATGATTTAATTTCCTTGCCGATGTTTACAGCATATATCAAATTGATGGCAAATGGAATTTCATCAGATCCATTTAGTATGAGGACGAATCCATTGCCAACTCCAGAATGATCATTGGAATTGATAGATAAAATCAGAAAACAAAGTAGACAGAGATATTCCATGGAAAGATGAGAATTAGAAAGTTTAATGGATGCTTGGAGTAATAAAACATTTTCAATTCAAGAAAAAATTCAAGAAAAAGCAAAATTGGAGTGATTAGGAATATCAGAAGAAGAATACGATAGAGCGCAAGATTTGGAAATACAATCAAAAATGCATTTGTTCAAAGATTGCAAGATAGACAATATAGAACCTGATGGTATTATTTTTGATATGAAACACAATAGGCACAAAATTTGTTGGTTTAGGAAATTAGCAAGTTTTAGCGATGATTTGAATATTAAATTTAAAAAGGGGCAGGTTTTGAAAACTCAAATGTGAGATAGATTGGAAATGTATGTAGATATCTATGATAACAATGATAAAATTCCATATCAAATTTGGATTTGAAAAAAAGAAAGTATTTACCAACAAATCAAAGAAGCATACAAAAACAATCCGAATATGAAATTTGTACCAAATATGAGTGGATTAAAGAACGAAGAATTAGCAAAGGAAATGTCATCTTGAGAAAAGGATTCGACGTCACATGCAGAACAATGAAACAATAAAGGATGAAATAATAAATGAAATTATAATAAAAAATGATGAAATAACAAATCAAGTAATAATTGAAATAAATCATGAAATAGTGAAAATGGTTGAAACTGAGCATTTTCAATTAAAGATATTAAAATCTGAGAATGGTATGATTGATATATTAAATTACAATATAACTATTGAATGTTTATAACTGTAAAATGAGTAGAATGATTGTTACATAAGAACTTTATAAAAGCACCAGATTGAGTAGAATGGAAGAAATATTACAACATCTGAGATAAAATTAGAGTAAAAGCAAAAGAATTTAAAGAAGTTAATGATGAAAAGAAAGTAGTTTGGAGTCAGATATAGGGTTAAATATTTTTTTACATAAAATATTGATATATCATGAATGAAAGAGAGTTAAAGATAAAATTTAAAGAGTACTTACAGCAAAAATGAGAGAATGTAGAAAAATTGGATCAAACTACAGATAGATTTTGAAATGATGTTTTTAATATGTTTTTAGATTGATTAGAGTTACATAGGAAAAATATCAATAGCTCTAATAAATGGGTATTTTGGGCTATCGTTTTGCCACAAATGAAAAATAAATTAAAACAATTTTGAGACCATTTTTTTAAAAAACAAGTTTATAAAAAATATGAATCATTATTTATAAGTTTTATGGATTTTGCCGAAAAAAACATAGAGTATATAGATAATTTAATATTTGATAGGAAAAAAGAAAAACTTGAAAATTTAGTAGAATGACAATACTGAAAAATCTTCAATAAAAAAGCGTTTTTGAAAGCTTGGCATAATTATATAAAAGAAGATACGGGAAATAACTGAGATAAACTTCGTGGATGCTTAACCGATATTTATGGGTATTTAAATGTTGAGTGACTAAAAACTTTATATGATATATTCTTTGATTCATATAAAAAATGTAGTGAAGCGACTAGCGAAAACAAAGAGAACAAATGAAAAGAAAATTATGAAAAAAAAGATGCATTTGGCGAAGCTTTTTCAAATCTTGAAAGAGAATTACTTGAAAACAAATTACCTGATTTTTATTGAGATAAATTGAGTGAACTAAAATCATTATTTTGAAAATATCTAAATTTTGTACCAAAATATAGAGATATAATATTTAATGCTTTGGATTGAAAAACTGGGTGATGAAAAGATATCCAAAAAGTCACAGAACAAAATCTAATCGATGACTTATCTGGAGAAGAGAACACTATAGTTAATGAAGATCCATTTGAATTTGATGAAAAGCCAATCATATATGAAAATGTGGGATGAAATGCTGAGTGAGACTGATTTTGACCGATCAAAGTAATAAGACGTTCACGTGATGAAAATAGATGAATTTATGATCAAACAGAACGTTGAGACATCATAGCACCAATAGATTACTGAATTTTCCCAGATTCTGATATCCAAGAAGACTGAAATGAAAATTGAACTAAATAAAACTAATAATTAACTAGATTTGTTTCTATAATCGCTACTGTTGTGAGTTTTTGCTCATAGTCAATCTTTTATTTCTATTCATAATTCTTCGCACACTTGCACTTCTGGAATATTTCAAGAAAATCTATCTCATCATTTCCCAAAAAGTATTTTTGTATCATTTCAATATTTTTTCTTAATTTTATCTGTAATTGCTCTAATACTTTTGCAAACAGATCAATCTGTATCAATTGAGAGCATAACTTCATCAACTACTTTTAGAGCTGACACTACTCTACTCCTAAAATTTTCGTCTTGAAAAACTTCTTGTTTTCATGTTTTCAATCTAGCTTGTTCGTCATTGTTTACTATTACCCATAATTCATCTCAAAGGTCTTTGCAAAGTTCAAGACATTCAATATGTCATGGATGAATTGGATTAAAATATCAAGATGTGATTACAACTGTTTTCATGATGAAAAATTTAAATGAATAAAGTTATTGTTTTTATATATTTTTTTGTATAAAAATTCAAGTATGTTTGGTAAATAAAGTTCGTAAATTTTTGCATTTTTTTTGTTTTTTGTATATAATATTGATGTGTAAATTTTATATTTTATGCTATTAAAAAAATATGTGAAAAATAGAATGAAAAGAAATAAATTATACACCTGAGCAAATAGAAGAATATAAATCACGTAATAAAACTAAGACAATAAACGATGAAACCGATACTGAAGAATATAATCTTGAAAGAAGAAAAAAACAATTTATAGATTTTTGCGGACAAAAACGATCTTTGAGAAAGGTAAGACCTGGTCGTTTAAAATTACTTAATGAAAATAGTGAACAATATGCATCAATTCAATGTAAATCATGAGATTGTCCAGAAGAGAGAACGGAAAGAGATGAACTTTGGTTAAGAAATTATAATTGAGAAAGTAAAAATGATGATAATGATGATTTTGAATTTAATAAACCTTATAATTATAAATTTTCATTTAGAATACCAAAAAATTTTCCTTTATCGCCAACAAGATTAGTTATATGACAGTGGAAGTTTAATAGACAACATAGGACTGAAAATAAAGGCCCTAGTCCAATTTTAGCACAAAGAATTCAAAAAATAGACTGAAAATATTATTTAGTAATTACTGATAGTCATAAAAATCAATTATGAGAAAAAATCCCATTTGATGATATAAAAGGTAAATGGGTAGACATGGAATATAAAATAAATTTTTCTGATAAAAAAGATGTTAAAAGTAGTATTGAAATAATAGCCAACATCGAATGAAAAAAAGTAAATATTTATAAATGAAACTATGAAATAAGAGATAAAAAAAATAAATTTAGATTAAATCCTAAAAAATCTCATACATGATATTTTAAATTTTGACTCTATAGAGATAGTTATGAACTTGCTGAAGAAAAAATAAATAAGGATTATGCAAAAATCATAAAAACAATAAATGAAGATAAAAATTTAAATGAAAATGAAAAAAACGAAAAAATAGCACAAGCAAATATTGACAAGGATAATGACATTAATGAAATAAAACAAGCACATAAAATTGAAAATGAAAATCCTATGGAAATTCATTTTAAAAATTTTTCTATGGAAAATCTAAGTTATCAGGATAGGCAATGAGAAAGAGAAACAACAAAGCAAAAATGTTTAGAAGAAATTGAACAAAAAAAATCTAAATTACTTGAAGCTGAGACAGGAAAAGAGATATTGGATAAGGACAAAAATACTGAAAAAAAATATATTGAAGCATTCATCAATATTATTGAGAACAATATAGAACTCTTAAAGCAAGAATGATATGACTTATCAATAGTAAATCGTTTGAAAAGCTGAGAAAAGTATAGTATTACGATAAAGGATATTGAAAATATTTACGATGTGTTATGATGCATTAATTCAAATTCAAAAGACAGATGATTAAGAAAATATTGTTATGAACCAGAAACTATGGAAAAATTCAATACATTTAATTGCTCATGAGCATCTCTTTTTATGATATCTATTATTAATAATTTATGATGAACCGCACATTTAGTAAGGATTTATCATCATTATGTGTGTATCGCAGAAATTGGAGATCAAACATATATAATAGATACTATTGGATGAAAAACAAAAAATATAACAGATAAAATATCCATTAATAAAATCGATGAAGAAATGAGTGAAATAGTCGCAAAAGAATGAGAAAATCTATGAGAATATTTTGAATGACAAGGATATACAAAATGATATATTTTCAACTCAATATTTCTTTGAGAAAACACTGCACACAAGTGAAATTATAGATGATTGCTTAAAGATGAGGAATTAAAAAAGAAATATAAAGAAATAATTGATTTTTTGTGATGAGATGATGAATTGAAAAAGAAAATTGAGTGATATGCCGGTATAGACATAGATTTATCCTTTCCAAAAGACGATAAAAAACAATTTGAATTATCAAAAGCTGAAAATCCAATAAAAAAAGCAATAATTATGTTAAAATATAACAAATTGTTTATTAAAATGAAAACGCTATTTACCAAGAAAAAATAAAATTTCAAAAAGCATAGTTAAAATTTTAAAAAAAACTTGATATTAACATAAAACTCAATAGTTTTTATTGAAAGACAAATGTCTGACTTTTATCTTTTATGATGTTTTTCATGAAAAAAATGTTGGCAGAATGTATCGGTACGATGGTACTAGTAGTATTCGGTTGCTGAGTCGCTGTATGGACTGGAGTAGATCCTGTAGCTACTGCATTAGCTTTTTGATTAGTTATCGTAGCTTTAGCTTATGCTATTTGACCTATTTCTGGTTGCCATGTAAATCCAGCAGTCAGTCTATGAGTATATATGACCGGATGAATGAGTGCAAAAGAATTTGGGAAGTATGTATGTGCTCAATTTGTAGGATGAATCATATGAGCAGTATTGCTAGCAGTAATGTTTGGATGTAATTTCACAGCATTGTGAGCAAATGGATTAGATTGAGTAAATTGAAGTATCTTATTAGGATTATTGGCTGAGATTGTATTAACATTTGTATTTGTGATGGCTGTACTTTGAGCTACATCAAAAAGTGAAAATGGATCAGTAGCTGGAATAGTAATAGGTTTAGCTTTGACATTGGTTCACTTGCTGTGACTTGGATTAACTTGAACTTCTGTAAATCCTGCTAGAAGTTTTGGTCCTGCACTATTCCAAGGATTGGTTGGATGAGATTGATCATTTGCTGTAGTTCGAATCTTCATCGTAGCTCCAATGATTTGAGCAGCTTTAGCAGCATTATTGTTTAATTACTTCAAAAAAGCTAAATAGTAAATTATACATTAGAAAATATTACCACAAAAATAATTTTGTTAGTTATTATATATTAACATAAATAATATTGGGATAATAAATTAAATAAAAAGGCACCAAAAGAACTTGGTGCCTTATTTTGTAATCAAAGTATTCCCATGCCAAGAAGATATTCCAATAAATCATCTTCCATAGCACTTAGTATGCCTTCTCTCCTTTGCATTTCAATAATCTTATCAATATCATCCCTGCGCGACGGATATCCGGACATCCGGCAAGTAACGTAGTTCAAATTCGGGATCTCAATGTGCAATTTTTTTGTTTCTTTGTCGTAGTGGCAATTAAGCCGTTGATAAGCAGAATGATAATCTGCAGAATCGTCAGTATATTTATCCAAAGCTATCACCCATTCATTGCCTGCAAATTGGACATCATTGTCAGGGTCTTTTAGCATACTCCCAAAATATGTAACATACCCTATGACTGAAAAGTCCTGCTCTTCGTTAAAAAGGCCAACGACTTGAAATATCTCTTGTCGCTTTACTGCTAAAATCTTAGAGATTTCCAAATCTATCGATAACGGATCAGAACTATCATATCTAGCAACTTCAACACTAACACCACCCATCTCACCCGAAAATTCGATAAGCAAGATGTTGTTTACTGTGTCATAGGTAGGAGACCCCAACAACTCATACTTTGAATTTGTTGAACTGTCTGGCAAATATCCTAACAATTTAAATTCAAGTTTTTTGCTCTCAGGAATCACATCCTGAGGATTAATGACACTATCACCAGAAAAGGCTTGATACCCCAATACATTGTAATTTTCCTTGGGGTCCAGGAAAACAAGCAAATAATGATACATAGTTGTGATTTTTTTAATTTTTATTTTGGATTTTTTCCCAATGTACTATTGAGTTGATACATCATACATATATTTATAGTAAAGTCAATATTTAATTAATAATTATATTTTTTAGGAGATTAATTTAACATGAAAATAAATTATCATGAATTATAGAAAAATCTTTATTGATATAAAAATTTAAATCTTTAAAAGAAAAATAATATTTATTATATAAAACAAAATCATGTTTGAACTAATGGACTTACCTTTTGAAAAAACTGCCCTTTTGCCTATCATAAATGAAGAAACTTTGGAATATCACCATTGAAAACACCACAAAGCTTATGTAGATAAATTAAATACTCTGATTCCTGGAACTGAATTTGAGTGAAGAAACCTGGAAGATGTAATAAAGTCAGCTCCTGCTGGTGCAATATTCAACAATGCTGCACAGATTTGAAATCACAATTTTTATCGAAATTGCTTGAGAGCACCAAGAGAGAATAATATTCCAACATGAAAATTAATGGAAGAAATTGAGAAAACATTCTGATCTTTTGATGAATTTGTGAAAAAAATTTCAGACTCTGCCATAAATAATTTCTGATCTGGTTGGACTTGGCTTGTAAAAAATCAAGATTGAAGCTTGGAGATAATTAATACTTCAAATGCAGGTAATCCAATGACTTTGTGAAAAAAACCATTATTAACAATAGATGTGTGGGAACATGCATACTACATCCAGCACAGAAACGCCAGAGCAAATTATGTACAAAGTATTTTCAGTATAATCAATTGGGATTTTGTAGAAAAATGCTTTGAAGAATAGAATATACAAAAGCTTATAAATATCTTATCATTTGTTAAAAAAAATTACGGGCAAGTAGATAAATTATTATTTTCAGAAATTTTGACTACTTAAGCTATCGTTCCACCAGTCAATAGCTTTTCAAAATTCTTGCACCGTAAAATCAGGACAATATAAATCTGTGAAATATAATTGAGCGTATCAAATCCGTCGAAGCATAAATCACGACAATCTTTTTGCTAATTTTTGTTTAGTCCTAATAACTAAGTCAACAGTTGGCAATCATCAAAAATCCATATATTTCTCTAAATTTTCTTTATTTATACCATCTCAAGAATCATTTAACTTTTTCATAGCTCTCAATATTTCATCCTGTCATCAATAATTGATAGCCATAACAAAAGTCTTTTTACTATCAGGATAACTATATTCTTTTACTTTTTCATTTAGAAAGCTTTCCAAATTCTTTGGTAACTTAGTTATATCTCATGCTACGCGAAAATTAACACGGTTTTTGCGTAAAACATCATATATATCTTCTGTTATCTTTTTATACAATTCAAACAGATAATTTAATTCATCTTGAGTCCTGTTTGTTAAATTTTCTGTGCTTAATCACCATACTGTAAAAACATCAATATCGGTATTATTAAAAATATGAGTAGCTAATTCTACACATCTTTGAAATCATTCATAATGTCACTGAATTCACATTTTTCAATGTTCTTTTGCCCATGTCCTATTTCAATCAGGGATTAAAGCTACATGCTTTGGATATTGCATACTAGAATCGACAAATAATAAAACAAAGTGTAGTCTACAAAAACGAAAAATTTATTCAAGTAAAATGAAAGTATTTTAAGCAATCAACATTGAAAATTTTTAACAAAATCGTATAAAGACAATGTCTTTATTTATTAACCAATTTTTTCATGTGCTGAATTTTTGGTTATATTTGAGAAAAAGATTGTGCTGACAAAATTTTGCTACATTGATTAGAGAGATTGGAATATCGTGGATATGATTCTGCGTGACTTTTTGTATGAGACAATAATGGGAATACTCAGCTTGTGAAAGCTGTAGGAAAGGTCTGAAATTTGGCAGCAAAGGTACAAGAATCATTGGATCAGACAAAGAGTTGGACATTTGGAATTGCTCATACTCGTTGGGCTACTCATGGATGAATTAGTGAAGAGAATACCCATCCACACCACGATATGAACAAAAATTTCTATATAGTTCACAATGGAATCATCGAGAACTATTTTATGATAAAAAAAGAATTGGAAGCAAAATGATACAAATTTTACGGGGAGACTGATAGTGAAGTGATAGCAAATTTACTAGATGATTTATGGACTTGAGATTTTGCTGAGACAGTGGATTTAGTAGTAAATAAAATCCGTGGAGCTTATGCTTTATTGATTGTAAGTAAGAGAAATCCTGGTGAGATGATGTCCGTAAAATTATGAAGTCCTCTGGTTTTTGCTTACGATAACAAAAATAATTTTTATTTTTCATCAGATAAACAGGCGTTGTCTGGATATGCTGACAAATTAATATATCTGGATGATGGAGATATTTTGCATATAAAAGATAAAAATTATCAAATTAAAGCAAACTGAATCAAGATTTCCAGAAAAATTGAAGATATGGATATTAATTCTTTGGAAGCATCAAAATGAAATTATAAGCATTTTATGCTAAAAGAAATATCTGAACAACCTGCAATTATCAAAAGAATATGCAAATGAAGAGTAAATTTCGTAGACAAAACTATGAATGCCGAAGCATTCCACGGAATGCAAGATGAAAACTTCAAAAAAATTGTATTTGTGGGTTGTGGAACATCATACAATGCATGAGTTTTGTGAACATATTTCATGGAAGATTTAGCATGATTAGAATCAGTAGCATTTATCGCTAGTGAATACGAATATCAACATATAAATGTAGATGATGAGACATTATTCGTTTTCATCTCTCAATCTGGGGAGACAGCTGATAGTATATCGGTTTTAAAACTTTTGAAAAGCAGATGAGCTCATACATTCGGAGTAGTGAATGTAGTATGATCTACGATTTCTCGTTTGACTGACTATGGATTATTTACTAGGGCTGGAGCAGAAATTTGAGTAGCTTCGACTAAAGCATTTACTGCACAAGTGACTTGTATATTGTTATTAGCACTGTTCCTGTGACAAAAAAGATGAATGAACAAAGCAAAATATGATAAAGTTTTGTCTGAATTGGAAAGGATTCCTGAAATGATAGATGAAATTTTGGATTCAAGTGAACAGATACAAAATGTAGCAAAAGAATTAGTAAAATACAAAGATTTCTTCTTTTTATGAAGACATTTTCAAGTACCAATCGCTCGTGAATCTTCATTGAAGTTTAAAGAAATTACTTATCTTCACTCAGAATTTTATCCAAGTGGAGAACTAAAACATGGACCTTTGGCATTGGTAGATGAGAACTACCCTACTGTATTATTTGCACCAAATGATTTATTGTTTGATAAAAATATCTCATCAATCCAAGAAATCAAAGCTAGGAAATGAATAGTAGTCACGATATCAGACAAAGATATAGTCAATTCTGATTTCAATATCAAAGTTGGTACAACAATCGATGAGATGTATCCTTTTGTGACAGCTGTGGTTGGTCAATTATTGTCTTATTATACAGCAGATTTGCTCGGAAGAGAAATTGATAAACCAAGAAATTTGGCAAAAAGTGTAACTGTAAAATAGTTTTATAAAAAATATTTGAATGAAAAAAATTTTGGTATGACTAAGCGGTGGTGTGGACAGTGCTGTAGCTACTTATTTATTAAAAGAACAATGATACGAAGTAGTAGCATGATTTATGAAAAATTATGTGGATGAAGAAAATCCAAACTGCTCTACTTACAAAGATGCAAATGAGGCCATCAAAGTTGCAAAATTTTTGTGAATTGATATTTTGAGCTTTGATTTAAGGCAAGAATATGAAGACAAAATAATCAAATATATATATGATTGATATCAAAAATGAATCACCCCAAACCCAGATATTTTGTGCAATACTTTGATAAAGTTTGATGTATTTTTGGACAAAGCATTAGAAGCTGGATTCGACTGAATTGCTACTGGACATTATGCTAGAATCGAACAGCACGATAATTCGTCATTCTGAACGAAGTGAAGAATCTTAAAAGATTCTTCTGCTAAAGCCTCAGAATGACAAGAAAACATAAAATACAAACTCCTTAGATGAGTTGATTACAATAAAGATCAGACATATTTCCTATCATGATTAAATCAATATCAGCTAAGTAAAGCACTTTTTCCAATAGGTTGAATGACTAAACCAGAAGTCAGAGAATTAGCAAAAAAAGTATGATTACCAAATGCTGAACGCCCAGATAGTCAATGACTATGCTTTGTCTGAAAAGTACCAATGAGAACTTTTTTGAAAAAAAGATTACCAATCAAAAAAGGGGATATCGTTTTGATGGACTGAACAAAGGTCTGAGAACATGATTGAGCATACTTTTTCACTATATGACAAAGTAGAGGTTTGGATATAAATAAAAAAGCTTTTGTAGTAAAGATTGATGTAGAAAAGAATTTAGTTTATGTTAGCTATGACAAGTACGAACCAGAATTAATTACAAAACATATTGATATAAAAGATTGGCATTGGATTGGACAAGAATATGAGTTACCATTAGAATGTAGCACAAAAATTAGATATAGGCAAGAGCCAAATCCAAGTACAATGGAAAGTAAAGATTGAAAAATATTTTTTTCTTACAATCAAGATCAGCGATGAGTTGCAAAATGACAAAGTGTCGTTGCATACTTGTGAGATGAATGCCTTTGAGGTGGAATTATTGAATAATTAAAAATCCATCAAAGATTTTAGAGTATTAACTAATCATTGGAAACTATTTGCGAACTTTTGTAGATTTTTTTCTTCATTATCATTTTGAAATAGTTGTTCTTCTTTGCAAATTTGAATACGCTTTTGGATTATGTCACTCAATGTGGAATATTTCCAAATTTGCATATCATAATCTGCATTAAATCACTCTCGATATTTTTGCCTATCTTCTGGAGATAGTTTTTCCAAGTCATTTATGGTTTCAGCAATATTACTTATCTGGTCTCATAATTTTAAGGCCAAAGTTTCTGGAGTAAAATGTGATATTTTTTTCATTTCTTCTAATTTTCTTTCTTTCCATGTCGCTTTTTCTTGCTCTATAGTATCTCATGATTTATCTTTTTCTGTAAGTTCTTTTACTAAATGAACTATGTGCTGATTATAATTTGATTTCAAATATTGCTCTCCATTTGGAATATCCTCTCGTACATCATGTAATAATGCTGCAGCAATTTGATCTGGTTCATAAAATCAATGTTCCGCTAAAAGTGATGCAGTTTCAATACAATGCATATATCCAAATTTATCTGGATTATTCTTTCTCTGCTTTTTGTAATTTTCAATAATGTATATTAGAGCTTTTTTTACTTCTGGATATAATTTAACTGAAGATTTCAAAGAGAACCTTCCCAAAACTGTATTTTCCTCACAAAATTTGGAGAGATTCTCCGTGGCCTCCAATATTTTAAACAATTCTTCGTTTGTATAACTTTTAGAATACATTTGTGGAGCCTCATTCAACCTCTGTTTTTCAAGTTTATTTCTAATTCTTTTTTTCATTGAAAATAATAGTTATTATAAACACATATAATAATATATATTTTTAAAAAATAGTCAATTAGTAATTATTTATTAATTTATTTTTTATTATGAAAATTTGATTTATTTTTTTTTCTGATTATAATTATTTTGTTTATTATATTATCCATAAAAAATGATTAAAAGGCTATTATGATTTATTCTTTCTATTATTGTTGCGGCGATATTATTTATATTAATAATATTTATATTTCCATCAAGGAAAAAAAGTGTTGATATATTAAATATGACCTATATTCTTATCGACGATGATTGAATAGAATATGATATCTTTGAACCAGTACATGGAGCAGCAAGAGATTGGTCATTTCTATTCAAAAATAACAACATGGAAGACAACTCACAATCATGATTAAATGATGAAATACACGATGATACATGAAATAATATTTTATGAAATATTGATTATATATGAGAGATGGAAATAAAGTCATGAGATGATACAAAAATGGAACAAGATTTATCTAATATGGATCCGAATAATCTCTATGATTTACCTGAATGAGCTATTGAAAAGCCAGTATTTAAAGATTGTGAAACTCCTCGATGAATCACTATTAGACATGGTGAATCAATTTTAGCATATCAACAAAGGAGAGATGTACCGGAAATTTGTAATGTACAAAAAAGGACATGTAATAACTGAGTATTAGATTGAAACTTTACCCAGCCATCTTGCAATGAAACTGTTGTATATAGAGATAGTAATTCATATACACAAAATATAACCACTGAATCAAACAATGTTGTTTCATATACAAAAAAACAAGTGGTTTCGCACAATGATACATCAGTAAAAAGTGAATTAGTTCAAACACCAAAATATGCAAAAAATGAATTAGAAGAATATGATAAAAATTGAAAAATAAAAAAATGAGACCCTCAGCCAAAAACAGATTGGAATAATAATGATAACGAATTATTTGTCTGAGATTATAGCTCAGTTGAACAAAAAAATATAAAGCATTATAATTGTCAAAGTCCATGGTGAGAAATAGTTCAGCATGGGCAATTTATTAGAGCTTACGAGTTACCTTATTGATTTACAAATGCAAGCTGTAAAATTGAACTTAGATTGTGTGTAGATTGAGAATTAAAATGAAGTTATACGTATCAGGATTGTCAATATTTGGATATTACTTATGAAGAATACAATAACATCTCAGAAAACAATAATTGAAATGAAATAATTGATTATGATAGCACCTATGAAGAACGCTGATTTTGGGCATGGATTCTTGATTTATTTAGATAATGCATGATTACATGATTTTATTTGCAGCTTTTTATATTTATTTTTTAATGGAAGTCATTATGGCCAGTAAATGAAAAGATTCAGATTTTATAGTAAATGAGCTAAAATCAAAATTTAATTGAATGTCATCAATTGTTGAAAAATGAACTACAAACGTAAAAAATAAAATTTCGGACGAATCAGTTATAGTAATAGAAAAAGCAAAAGGGTTAACACAAAAAGCTTGAAAAACAATAAAAGAATGAAAAGAATATGTATTAGATAAATGTAAAACCATAAAAACGAAGCTGCAAAGTACTAAGTCAACGACTGTAAAAAAAGAATTAAAATCAAAAGGAACCGATATTAATGAGAAATTAATTTGAGAACTCGTAAAATCTAACCAAGAATTAATTAATATTACAAAAGAATTAATAAACAAATATGATAAATGTTTAAAATTGACGGAACAAATTAATAAAAATCTATCAAAAAAGAAATAATATTGTTGAAATACTAAATATTTTTAATATATAATAATGTGATATTTTATCACATTATTTTGGTATTATGGCAAAAATTACAACAAGAGCTGAAAATTACAGTGAATGGTATAATCAACTCGTACAACAAGCAGAAATGGCTGAAAATTCAAGTGTCAGATGATGTATGGTTATCAAACCATATGGTTTTGCGATTTGGGAAAACATTAAAGATGTTTTAGACAAAATGTTTAAAAATACATGACATCAAAATGCCTGTTTCCCGTTATTAATACCAAAATCTTTTTTTAGTAAAGAAGCTAGTCATGTAGAATGATTTGCAAAAGAATGTGCCGTTGTTACACATTACAGATTAAAAAATGATCCAAATTGAAAGTGAGTAATTGTTGATCCTGAAGCTAAATTGGAAGAAGAATTAATTATCAGGCCAACGAGTGAAACTATAATCTGGGATAGTTACAAAAGATGGATAAATAGTTATCGTGACCTACCAATACTTGTAAATCAATGGGCAAACGTAATGAGATGGGAAATGAGAACTAGAATGTTTTTGAGAACTGCTGAAATATTTTGGCAAGAATGACATACTGCGCATGCTACTGCGGAAGAAGCTAATGAAGAAGCACTAAGAATGCTTGATGTTTACAGAGATTTTGCTGAAAACTTTTTAGCAATATCTCCTGTAACATGAAAAAAGCCTGCTCATGATAGGTTCGCTTGAGCTGTAGAGACATATACTTACGAGCCTATGATGCAAGATTTTAAGGCTTTACAAGCTGGAACATCTCATTTTTTGTGACAAGCATTTGGAAAAGCATTTGATGTTAAATTTACAAATCAAAATAATGAATTAGAGTATGTACGATGAACATCATGGTGATGTAGTACTAGAATGGTTTGATGAATAATAATGGCTCACGGAGACGATAATTGATTAGTATTGCCTCCTCTACTCGCTCCATATCATGTAGCTATTGTTCCAATTTTCAAAACTCAAGAAGATCTAAATGATATTATGGAATATTTGAAGCCACTAATTGAAAAAATGAATAATGCAAGTTTAGATGCTCATTCTAAATACATAAAAGATTCTATAAAAGTTAAATACAAGATAGATAGTGATACACAAAAGACTCCAGGATGGAAATTTAGTGAATACGAGATGAAATGATTTCCATTGAGAATTACTGTATGAAAAAGAGATTTGGAAAATTGACAAGTAGAAGTATTCAATAGAATTACAGAAGAAAAAACCATGATGAAATTAGAAGATTTAGTTGAGAATCTAGAGAATATTTTATTGAAACAACAAAAAGATTTGTATGAAAAGAACAAATCATTTAGAGAAGCAAATACTTATTATGTAAATTCTTATGATGAATTTAAAGAAAAAATAGAAAAAGGATTTATATTTGCTCATTGGGATTGAACAGCGGAAACGGCAGAAAAAATTCAAGAAGAGACAAAAGCTACGATTAGATGTATTCCAAATGAGTGATTTGTAAAACAAAACGATGAATGAGTAGATATGATTAGCTGAAAACCAAGTATTTGAAGAGTTTTGTTTGCCAAGAGCTATTAGTAAAAAATATTGTCATTCTGAGAGAGCGAAGCGATTGAAGAATCTATATACATAAAAATAGATTCTTCGCCTTTGGCTCAGAATGACAAACATTATTATTTCCCCTTTTACAATTCTTCATTATAAATCACTACCATGGAGTCTTTAAAACTATTAAAGCCAACTAAAGATTTTGAAAATCAAATACTTAAGATTGCTCAAGAGTTTTTTGATGACGGAACAGTTTTAAATTGAACGAGTTGACTAAAAAGATATGTAAATAATTATGATTGACGGTTAGGAAATATAAATAACAATGAAAATAAAGAAACAGTCGAAACTTGACATGTAATTGCAAAGCAATTTATTCTAATTCGTGAATTGGATAATAAAGTACTTTGATTTATTAATACTAGACTTGAATTAAATGAAGCATTGTTGGAACATGGATGACATATATGATATTCTATAAGACCTAGCGAAAGAAAAAGACATTATGCCACTGCTCAATTATTTTCAGTATTAAAATTATACCAGGACTTATGAATTGAAAAAGTATTACTAACATGTGATAAATCAAATATCTGATCAGCAAAAACGATTCAAAATTGTGGATGAATATTGGAAAATGAAATAATTGACCCTACGGATTGAGAGCTATTACAAAGATATTGGATTGATATAAATGATTGAATAGAAAAATGAAATGATTTTTTTAAAAGTAATGGAATTGATATTAAATTCTTTTAATCAAAATTTTAAATATAAAAAAACCGAGTGATTCAAAAACCATTCGGATTTTTTATTTTCCAATCAAAATTAATCTACTAATTCAGCAGCAGCATGTGATGTTACTTGAATTTGGCTGCTAATGTAATCTGTTTGTGCATTTACTAATTTAACTCTAGAATCTACCAACAAGAAAGCTAATGTTGCAACATATACAACGATAGCACAAGCAATAACATCTTTAACAATGTCTTGTCGTGTTTCATGTTTTCCAACTAAATGTTCTTTTACAGTTTTTTTCATTTTGTTTTAATTGTTAAGATATAAATAAACTTACATATATATTATATATTTTTTTCTTCAATTTGTCAAATTTTTGACCACTTTTTTGTGATTAAAAAAAACCGCATTTATATGCGGTTTATTGTAATTACAAATTAATTTCTTTAAAAATCTGGCATCGGAATTTCTATAATTATTTCTGGAATTTCATCTTCTATAACCTCATCAACAACTTCTGCATTATTTTCTTCTACCTGCAAATTTTCATCCAATTCGTTAACATTATCTTCTTCAATTAAAGTTCCGGTTTCTTCATTATAATTATTATCCTCTACTACTGAATTATTTATTTCTTTACTTGGATTATTATCTTGTTCATCCAAATTTTCATTTTCTTCATTTACATTATCAGTGCTTTCCTCTAAATTTTCATTTTGTTCAATATTTCATTCTGGTGTTTGAATTATTGTTGAAATATTTAATTTTTCACAACCTGTGAAAAGCAGTAAGGACAAAAAAATTGGCAAAATATAAAGCCCTTTTTTCATTTATTGTAATTTAACAATATAAATTATTGTCGTATGTATAATAAAATATGAAAAATTTTCAACAAAAACTAATTTATTCTTTGTGCTGTAATCATCATTCTTTTATCTGTCCTTCAAATTGGATAGCATCACATCAACGTTAAAAAATCTCAATCTTTATACTTCTTATATTGAGAATCTACATTTTTTGGGTATACGATAGTTTTTTCTATAATTTTGTATTTATATAAATTTCATCATCGTATTACAGTAATTTCATCTCATAAATCCAAATTCGGTATTTTAGAAAATACAGTTCAATATGGATTTTTTTCTCGCCATTCCTGTGAAGTATGACCAAAGATTAATGTATTTCAAAGCTTACCTGGTTCAGGTGTGGTTGGATATTTTACAACTCAATTTTCTAATTCGGCATCAAAATTTCATTGAGTAAAATCTGATTCTTTTTTATATTGGCTATTTACTATTGGTACGTCTAAATTTATTTTTCAGATAATTAACCTGTCTGTTGGTGGAATAACATTAAAATCAAATGAATATTCTTTCATTTTTGATTCCAATAAATTTTGAATTGTTTGTGTTGTCGCTTTTTGAACTACATCATTTCACTCATATTGTACTAAAATACTTTCTAATTCTGCCTTATTTTTAGCAGAATTATCAACTTGCGTTGATATAGTATTATCAGTCTGCACATTTTCTTCTGTCCACTCAATATTTGTTCTTTCCCCTCCTCTATCTAAAGAAAAGAATACTTGAGCATTCGTAAATAAAAGCATTCATACAAATGTAATTGCAAAAATAATCAAAATTGTCCTTAATTCTTTGAATAAGTGCCTTGGTAAATTCTCTTTTCTTTTCTTTTCGATACATTTATCTAAATAATCTAAAGTCGTATACATATAAAATTTTACGAAATAAATGCTTATATCTAATTATAATCCAAATATGATTATTTTACAAAAATATATAATATTTACCTTGTTTATTGGTTGACAAAATAAAAATTTTATGTAGTATGAAACTCTGAATTTTATTTATTTTAATGTTTGTGATGAGTAAGATTATAAAATTTAAAAATTTTATAGAAAATATAGATTTTTATATATCAGAAGCTAAAAACTGAAAAATTTTTATTTATCCTACTGATACAATTTATTGAATTTGAGCAATTTGGAATGAAGGGAGTGTGAAAAAAATAGCTGATATTAAACATAGGAATTGGAATAAAATGTTTTCAATAATTGCTCCAGATTTTAATTATGAGTGAATTGTAAATTGATGTAAAGAATTATGAGTCTCAATAGATAATATGAAAGATCAATTAGCAAAATATCATGGAGTAACATGGATTTTTAGCCACGAAAAGCCATGAATTAGAATAATAAAACATAATTTTCAGAGATTTGTAGAACAACTTTGAATGCCATTCATCACAACATCTGTAAATATTTCATGAGATGTTGCTGCTACAGAAATAAATTTAATTAATACAGAAATCGCCTACAATGTTGATTACATTATCGACGATTGAATCTGCGCATGAAAGCCATCAGTATTAATTGATTTTGTTGACAATAAAGTAATTGAAAGGTAAATTATTTTTTTCTTCATCTACGTTTCGCATTTCCATCACATTTTCATGCTAGTATGTGTCCAGATTTTCATATATCAGCTATTCTTAATTCAACTTCCATATTAACTCCAAAAGCTGTTCCTATATAACCTAGTATTTGTAATCAAATATCTTTTTTATCTTTTTTAGGAGTATTAGGATTGTTTTTTAAGTCTGTTAATTTTTGAATTAATTTTTTCATATCTTCAAATTCTTTATGATTATATCAATGTTCTACTGATCTTTCATGCGCATATTCTATAAACTTTTGCATTATTTCTATTTGCAAGTTCATATTCAAAATAAGATTCAAACAATCTATATCCTTATGATAATTTAAATAAATAGTTGCCAATCTTTCCAGCAAAACTCATATTTCTTCATCAACAGGACTTTTTTCTAAGCCTCATTTCAAGAAACAAATAAAAGGTATTTTATTATTATTATTGTTATTATTTAATATATACTGCTTTATCATTTCTGTCGTTTCATTTAATTCGGCTTGTAATTCTTTTTCTCTTTTTGTCATTTTTCTCTTACCTTTAGTTTTACCTTTTTTTGTACTCTCACTTGTATTACTTTCTTCATTACTATCTTCTTGTTCTCCTACTGTACCTTCTATATTTTCTGAATCTGTAGACATTTTATCTGAATCACTTGTCTCGATTTCACCGCTTTCCGACTTATTAACATCTGTAACTGGATTTCACTCAGCATTTCCTAACGTATTTTTCTCAGGAGCCTCGTTAGTATTTTCTGGCGCTTTCGCATTATCACTTGTATCTTTAGTTGTACCTCAAACAATTCTGATATTTAATTTATCAGTCAGTTTATCTTCTCATTCTCAAAAAGTACAAGCCACAAAAATACTATCTCATGCTTTTAATGAAGTATAATCAAAAGGTTCTATTGAAACCATACTTTTTATATCTTCTATTCAACCTCACATTGGTCAAATTCAAGATGAATAATAAATCTTGCTTTTTACAATGCTATCTAATGATCTTGTTAAATCCTCTTCATTAATATCTAACCCATTAGTTATAAAGTCTATAACTTTATTAATTATTTGTTCTTGAATCAAAATTACATTTTTTATCTTTTCGTTATAATGTGCCTCTAATTTTTTCTGTGCTTCTGTTGATGATTTTAATGCTTCTTTTGCACTTGTTAAAGTTTTTTTTGATCATTCTAACTCTTGTTCAGCTAGTTCAAGAGCCTTTTTAACCTGTTCAAATCTTTCCTTTGCCGCTGCGACTTGATCATTTGCGTAATCTCTGTCTCATTTTAATTTTTCAGTATTTAATTTTGCATGTAATGTCATACTACGCACTTTCATTGCTTCTTGATATTTTGGATCTGACCTTAACTCTCTTCTTTCTGATAAAACTGTTGCTAATAACTCTCAAAATTTAGCATATTCAGCCTCTAATTTCTCAAGTTTACCAAGAAACTCATATTCTATAGCATCACAAGCTGCCTTTTTAACACTATCTGATAAAATTTCATTTTTTTCAACTTCCTCTAATGATTTATCTTTTTCTTGTTCTAAATCTGATAACTTTCAGTCATAATTAAAGGATTCTTGATCATGTTTAATTTGATTAAATTTTACTTTCAAATCTCTGAATTGTTCAATTTGTTTGTCGAAAATAGTTTTTAGTGAATTCATTTTTACAAAATACATATTAAAAATAATTATCTTTGTGTTGACATATTTAATTTTATATATTTGGTTTATTTAGTCAAGCGATATTTATAGTTTATTATTCTCGGATTTAATGCTTTTAATAATACTATGTAACTATCCATATTATTATCAACAAAAGAAATCAAAAATTAATTGATCAGTTAAAAGACTATATCATGCTTTTTTATTAAATGCTTCTCAATAATGATTCTCATCAGCATTATTTCAAATATTCTTTAAAATTATTAACTTTAAATCTTTTAAATAAGTTTTAGATTCTGCTTCTGATCTTGCAATATCAACAAATACTGATTGTTGTTCTAATGATAGTTTTTCAAAATCTATTCATTTTAAAATCATAGAAATCTCTTCATCAATTTTTTTTGTTTTTTGATACAATAAACTGTCACGTTTATTGACCATCTTTTCCCAAAATTGTTCTTGAGTTAATAGTGTTGTCATTTTAATACATAACAGTTAAATATGTCGCATTTATTGACATTTAAGATTTTATATATTTAATTTATATAATCAAGATTCATTAGTTGTTTACTGTTGTCGATATTGGTCGACAAAGTGTGCATTTTTTTATAAAAAAAACAGCCAACCTGCGCTTCAGGTTAGCTGAAATGTGGGATTTTCTCCACAAAAGTCATAGGGAAGGGGTGCTTTTTGATTCCGCACCCATACTTCCCTATGTGTGCTTTACATAATGTGGATCCGGAATCCACTAGAGTATGTTTTACTGTTATACACTAGAATACCTAGGTATTTCACAGGCAAACTCCATTCATACGGCAATCAACCTATTACCGTAGAAAGTATGCTCCGCACAATTTTGAGACTTAGCCTATAGGTTTTTGAATGTAAATAGTGGCCACCATCTACAGTCGAGACCCATGGTTGAAGCAGGATAGTAACCCACGCGAACAGGTACCACCCTTTGAACTTTTTTCCGGATGAGAAAAGTTCATAACTCGAACTTTTTATGTTTCTTTACTTTAATTTTACTTTTGTTATTTTATTCTTATTTACGATGATGATAAGATTTTTCAGAGAATAAATGTTGATGCTATCTATTGGCAGCATAACTTCACAGAGAATTCTATGCAACATCATATACTTATCGCGAAAGGCTACTCCCATCATTATTTTTATTAATTAAGGGAGTAGCCATAGCAAAAAACATGAACACATACAACAACATCAAAGTAAACTCTCTGGAATCTTTGGACAAGATCTTTCAGTCCAATGAGCGTTTCCCATTTCATCATATTCTACTTCAAGCCAGATAGCTTTTTTACACCAAATAATGCCAGACAGATCATAAAATTCTCTATCACAATGTAGCATTTCTTTCACTACAGCATGAAACTCAGCCTTTGTATATCCTTTTTTTAATGTAAATTTTTTTTCGGATACAGATATTTCAAAGCACACAACTTTATGGCCCTTTACTGACTCCAAAAAATCTTGGCCAACATTAATTTTCGTATTCATAATCTATTTTGTTTTTATGGTTGTTTCGATGATTATCAAATATATAGTAGTATTAGCTATACTCCCCCACCAAATGATAAAATTATGGTGGAGGAGCATATCCGTTCATAGATTAAGACTCAAGACTTTCACATTCCGATAAAATTTTTATTAAATCGGACATTGTTTGTTTCTGCGAATCAGACAAATGTAGCTCAGTGGTCTTATCTTGGAGCCCCAAGAGAAGTCTCAGCTCTTCAAGAGATTCTCTAGTCTCATGGAGTGTCATCGACAATTTAGCATCCACTTTAGCACATTGAATAACACTTAACAACATCAAATGCCTATCCAACAATTCTTGGAACTCTGCATCCTTTGTTGATATGATTTTGGATGCCTCTTTGTACCTACATATTAAAGCAGATAACAACCCTAACACAAGGACAGTAGTTGATGTAAAGATAATAGTTCCGAAGACACTGTATAGCATCTCTATATCAAATACTAATACGTAGACAAAGAATACTAACATCCAGATGATCGATGCTATCAAAAGCAGAATCATAGTGATATCAGTTTTTTCATTCATGGCCTTTTGATTATTTTTTTGAGTTCCCATTTTTTTTGATCCTTTCTAAATTAGTTGATTAATATGTGAATTATTGGAGGATGCTACCTCAATCTCGCCGTTTTACAATGGTGACAAAAGAGGTTCTGCTCCCTCTAGGCTCATCCATTTATTCCAACGGGGACAAATCTTGTACTGCGAAATTACTAATCAGTTCACAGTTTCCTGATTCCCGTTTGAAAACTCTAAGCGAAGTACGAGACAACTTCTATATAACTCATGAAAACAACACCATAATAAATTATTGGATTTTTCAGTGATATATTAGTCAAGTATGTTGCAGTCGTATCATATTCTGTTATCAACTCAACAGGTCTATGGCTGAAATAATCCAATAATCTGATATATATCTATTTTGTTAATGATCTTGTCATTCATATTGACAATGTACAGTTTATTTAATTTTATACAAAAATCAAGAAAGTCAAGTTATTTACTGTTGTCGGTGTTAGTCGACAATCTTCGATATAATCGCACCCAAAAATTCTAATATTAAATTATAAACTATTAACATTAACAAAATTTCTTGGAACAATATCAAGTATATATACAAATTTTTCATAATTTCGATCATCAATTACAACTTCTGGCTGTAATCATTCGTAATCATACTTATTTACTATATCTCGACAAATTTTTCAGGTACTTTTTAATCGATATTGATCAACGATTCACATTTGAGCTAAATCTTCTAAAGATAGTCATAAAGCCTCAAACTCTGTTAATAAATTGTTTAATAATTTTTTTTTATTATAAATATTTCCTGCTGTCCATAACTGAATATGTTTTCATTCTTCATGATATAATTTTAATTTTTCAGTGGTTTTAGCATTTATATGTCAATCGAGAACTAAAGTTCCATCGATATCACAAAAGACTCAATCAGTATTTACTTTCAAAAGTCATCAAAGTTTATTTCTCGACCGTACCCCTTCAATATAATATAATACATCTTTTCAGGAAAAAAAATAATTTGGATATTTATTTTTTATCTCGTTTAACTTATTTTTTACACCATCTGACAATCAATCATAATCCAATGGTGGATGTGAGTAATGAAATGTTACGAAAATTTCATTTGAAAATTCTGCTTCAACATCATGGATGTTGTTTGGTATTTTACTATTTTCCAAGTGCATTATCTCATTACTTTCTGAATTATTCATCAATTCCTCATCATAATCTTTTATATTTAATATTTCATTTTTAAAAGGATTTAGTGATTTTTCTATGTCTCTTTTTTCACTTTTTTTAATAAACCTATGTATTTGATATCTTAAAAAATTCAGTAGTTCATCAGTCGCATAAAAAAATCAAGGGAATTGATTATTAAAGTGATTATATATGTTTCTAATCTCATGTGATAACTCATCCTTGTTGTTATCATTGTATTCGTATTCAAATGAAAAATCATCAAACTTTGATAATTTGTTCATACAATACTGTACCATCCTTTCTAATTTATCAATAAATGTTTCAATTTCCGGATTAACTTCATATCAAAAAGGATCATTTTCTGTGTATAATAATTTTGTTTTTCCCTTATTTAATAAATCATCATATGATAAATATCTATATTTTCTATGCCTTTGTAAACAATCGTACAAATACGTTAAGTCTAGAGTGTGATCACTGTCTTTCATACTTTCTTCTAATATGTTCTCAAAATCTTCAATTGATTTATCTCATATAAATATAATTTTTTTGTTATTATCACTGGTAATTGCATCAAAATCTTCTCTTATTAAACCATTTATAAATAAAATCTCATCACGAAATTCATCATGTGAATGAAAATTTAAAGGTATCCATAAACATTCTTTCAATTTTTCATTAATTTTACCAGCTTCACAAATTATTGATTCTAAATTCTCAGAAACAGGTTCATTAAAATATGAATTCAAAAATAGATTAAGAATTTTTAAACATTTTATTTGCCACTGTGTTAATGATTCATGATTTATATTACCGTTTCTTCCTTCAAATAACATTATTTCATCTTATTATTTAAATTTTTAGAGTTCCATACATAATCAAAAAGGCTATTTAAATAGTTAAATAAATGTAAATTTTCAATTATTATTACATATGGATAATTTTTTTCTAAAAAAGATACTGATACTTTGTTCGGTCAAAAAATATGAATAGTAGATTTTGAATCCATATTTATATCATCTACTACCAATGTGTGTCTCTCATGCTTTTCTTTCTTATCTTCAACATTTTCTATTGTTTGATCTAATCTATCATTACGAGATATTATCCTATATGAAGCTAATCACTTTTCTATCTTATGCCTCCTATAATTTAAAATTTCTAATTCTGGATAATAATCAGGATAATCTTCTATATTATAGGCTCATTGGAAGCTTTTCACGTCTATCTCTGTAGTTGCTAATTCCAAAAACAAATTTCTTAACGCATTCTTTCATTCAAATGTCTTTATTTTTCATAGTCATCAAAATGTGTTTCAAATAGCCATAAATTCTGGTAATTTTTCCTTTATCTTCTGATATTTTTGTTCCTGAATTTTAACCAACATTTCTGGTGAAACTGCCGAAAAATATGTCACGTTTTCCCTGACCACACTTGAACAGAATCATTTTTTTACTAAGTCTCAAAGTACAGAATAAACTGTAGTCCTGCTTTCATTAGCATTTCTGGCAATAGTACTTGCTGGAGCTGCTCAAAGGGAAAGAGCTGTCAAATAGATTTTAGCTTCTTTTTCTGAAAATCAGTAATTTTGCAATGTTAGTATTAGATCTTCATTCATAGTTTTGTTTTTATTTTTTAAAATACATAATATTTTACTCAAAAATATTTTTTTTGTCAAATTTTAGAGGACTTTTTTACAAAAAAAACTCTCAATATGGTAGTCCATATGAGAGTTAAAACAGTTAGTCGAGTGACGATCCGATTATTGCCATTGGTGTAAATGAAAGCAATGTGCTAAATCCATACCAAATGCAATCTATCACCACATAGCCATCTTCATAACCAAACCTGCCATAGGCCATAGTCACAAAAAAAGCCATGAATTGTAAGATACCGTAAAGAACTAAAGGTATCATACTGCAAATTCTGACAATCTTTGATTTTGGATAGCCTAGTATAAATACGCAAATCATTAGCAATATAGCTGATCCAATTCCGAACCAGTTATAAAAGAAATCTTTGTTAGATGGATCTTGGATTCCAAAGAATACCTTAATCCCTTCAAGATCGTAGCCTATGGCAATCGCTTTAATGATAAAGGTGATTGCTAAAATAAATACTAGACTACTTGCAATGATTTTTTCATTTTTCTTCATATTCTTTTCCCTTTCTTTTTTTGAGTTATGTTTTTCCGTTTTATTTTTGTATTTATATTATATATATTATTATAATACTGTCAAGAAAATTTAGTTAATTACTGGTGTTACTTTTTATCAACACAATAGTTGAATTTATGTAACAAAAAATGTTAGCACTGTGCTAACATTTTTCTGACTATCAAAATAATTTACTGTAGATTAAATATCTTTTTAATTTGTTTTACTAATTCTTGGTCCATTATCTTACCTTTTTCATCCAAGTAAAACATTACAGATTCTAATAGCTGAGGATCTTTAAAATAATTTTTATCCACTTTATTTGCCATATCTAAATATCACAAATCAATTAATTTTCAAAGTAACTCTACACTAGTTTTTTTCCCTCATCAATAATGACCAAAAAACCACTCAACAAGATGTAATACATCATCTTCTTTTCACAGCTTTATGAGATCTTGTACACTATCCAAAAATTTTTTGTTTATTAATTCTCATTTTTTAAATGTTTCTGTAATGTCTTCTGCCATCATAGCCCATGGCTGTATTTGGGAAAGTTTGTCTTCCCATTCTGATAAAGTTAATTTTCATTCATTCATTTTAGCGATATTTTTATATGATAAAAGTTGCTTATTACATTAAAATCAATAATGTGATAAATGTTCTTGAATAAAATCTTCAGAAAGAGTCATAGCATCTCATGAAATTTGACCGAATACATTTGAGATTTTACCTGCAACAGTTTTTACAAGTCATCAAATTGATTTTGTTCAAATTTTTCCCATCTCTTTAATACCATCTAAACAACTCGTTAAAGAGCTTTTTATTCGCAACAATTTTTCTTTTCCAAATTGTGTTCCCTCTTTTTTTGAAATAATTTCTAATGTTTTTTCTTCTCTCATTTGATATATATATTATTTATAAAAAGTCATATATTTATATTGACATTATTAATTTTATATATTTAATATATATCATCAAGAGACATTAGCTAAGAACTGTTGTTATGTTTTATCAACAACAAAAAAGCAAGTATTATACTTGTTTTTCAATAAAAGTTTAAATTTTTATTTTTTAGAAGTTGCTATCAATAAATTAAGATATTTATATCTATCATCATCTATATTTTCCTTAATTTCTCGACCTGCTTCATCAAATAACTCTTCTATTTCTTTGCGAGAAAAACGTCTAGATATTTCTATGGAATAGAAATTTCATTTTTCAAATTTTGCAGGGAAAAATTTGTATTCGTCTCATATTTTCACTCTGAATCCTACTTGTCTTTTACTTTTTACAGGATGAACGACATCAAAACTTAGATCATAATAAAATCAATGACTTTCACTACTTGAGACGCGTTTAGCTAAATCTCAATCAATATCACGTAATAATTCAGAATCCTCAATACATTCAAATCATTCTACTATTGTTCATGAAAATCATTCAAATTCTTTTATAGTACTTAATTCATGTAGTTTAGCTACTTCACTATCATCACACTCTACATATGAATTTCAAACATATTTAAACACTTTCATTTTATTATTATCTCATATTTCTGCGCAGAATTTGTCTCAATTAGCATAAAATTCGTAACGAACAGTAAATTTTAAGAATTTTTCTAAAAATAATTTTAAATTATTAAACTGATCATATCTATCGTAATGCCTTAAAACATTATCTGTAGTTCAATAAAATTTATTCATAGCTGATTCATAAAATCGAGGTCGAAATCATAAATTTAATAATCAATTAATAAACCAATCTTCAGTTTCTTTATTATCATAGCTTTCTAGCAGCGTTTTTACATCATCTAAATTTTTTGGTGATTTATAATAATCCATTACAAGACATTTTCACTTTTGCGGATTAAATGTTCATGTTAAGATTTTATGTATTTGTTCATCATTATAATTTCAAATCGATCATCAAGTAAAAAAATATGTTATATTATTTTCTTCTGCTGGAATATTTAATGGTTCTGTAATATCTCAAGAAGATTGAATTCAATCTAATACATCTATACCCAATGACTCAATATTCTCTTTTGCCTTTCAAATCATATCAGTATTTACATCCACTGGTAAATATTTCACATATTTCTTTATACCTTGTAGCAATGATTTTGCTTTATCTCAAGAATAACATCAATAATCCAATAAAGCACTATCTTCTTGTAAATAATTTTGTACTTTCTCTCTATTATCAAATATAATACTTTCTCATTCTTCATAAATTCTTTTGTATGATTCATTATTTTCAATTAATCAATAGAATCTCATTCATTTATTTTTGTATAAAAATCATGTATCTAAAACAGATCATCATTTTAATTCTTCAGGAAATATTTCATCAATACGTTTCCTTTGTTCATCATGAAATTCTTCCCATTTTGCCCTTTTATACGCATCTCTTATATTAGTTAAATGACTGATACCATCTGAATATGCAACATCGATACTACGTCATAAATTTCTATAAAAATCTTGTGTTTCAGATTCCTCATGTTTAAACAAAATGTATTTTTTTAATAATATTTCTATGTTTTTCCTATTTTCACTTGATTCTATTATTAGTGCATTATTTAATATTTTTTGTATTTTAGATGAAATCTTAACTAACTTTGACCTATTTTTTCTATATAAAAATTTTTCATCTTCGTCTACTAATCACTTAATTCAATTAGAATAATAAGGTAATATCTTATACTGAATATCCATATATAAATCTAGTAAAATGTTTATTAAGGTCTTTTCATTATTATTGATTGCATTATTAAAAAACAAATCAAATAATGAATATCATTTTTCTTGCCAAGTTTTAAAAAGATCAGATAACAATCAATCAAACGAATCAAAGTTCTTTCAATGAAATCAATTATCTTCTAATATTCTTCAAATATATTCATCTATTTCATCAATTGTATAACTATCTATTCAATAACGTATTTTCCAAACATTACCTCAATACACATCCCAATCGTTTATGTTTCTATTTTCTCTAAATTTTAACATATTAGATAAAATATTCTCGTCAGTAATTTCGTTATTACATTGTAATTCAATAGATATATTACCTGCCTTATTTTTTAAACTTCTTATTAAAGTTATTTCTTTCAACTCATCAATTTTTTCTTGTTTTGCCCCTGGGCAATACGATAATACTTCATAAACAAGACTTTTAATATTTTGGTTCAAGTCTGCTATTTTCTTATCACATTCAGATTCATATTCTAATTTCATTTCTTCTATCCTTCTTTTATGTTCTTCCTCAATTAACTTTAGTTTTTCTTCAACTATTGGATTATTAGTTTCATTCATCTTATTCCTTTCGTAACAAACTAAATAAAACATCCATAGTCGTATATAATGCCTTTGACTTAATTATTACTCACCACATTTCTTCATCTGACACTACAGAAATAGCTATTTTATCTTCTCAATACAAAATTGTCTCATTTGTAAAAAGAGTGTCATGTTTTATATATTGATGTTTCGTATATTTTGCTTCTTCTCATTTTTGTGTCAAATTTATATATTCTTTATCTATTTCCATATCACCAGACATTAGTACTTTTGCCAAAATTCTATTTTCTAATCTTTTAGGTAAATACACATGATCCAACCAATTTTCTAAAGCAATTTCTCTACTTTTCATTTTTTGAATCGCCGTGGAATGTCAGTAAAATGATTTCATAGTTGAATCAGGATATTTCAATGTGTCTTCATATACTTTTTTAATTCAATCTACTCACTCAAATACAAGCATTTGTGGTTTATATCATCATAGATTTATTATTGAAGAAAATTCAGGTAATTTTTCTTTTAATACTTTATATTTTTGTTCATATTGCTTTACCAACATTTCCGGATCTACTGCAGAAAAATATGTAACACTTTCTCTAACAACTGTAGAACAAAATCATTTTTTTACTAAATCTCTAAGTATAGCATAAACTGTAGTTCTGTTTTCATTAGTGTTTCTTGCAATAGTACTTGCTGGTGCTGCTCATAGAGAAAGAGCTGTGAGATAAATTTTAGCTTCTTTCTCTGAAAATCAGTAATTTTGCAATGTTATTATTAAATCTTCATTCATGTTTTGTTTATTGATTTTTTAAATAAAAATTTTAATTGTCCTCATTATTTTTGCCATCATTTCACTTTTTCTTAATACGATTTGGAAGGATTTTATCTCTGTCTGGCAAAATCTTGTAAAACAATCATCATAGATCAAACAATATTTGCTTTCGTCTTTCTTCATCATCTAAATCTGCATGTTCTGCTGACTTAATTAAAAATTTTATAAGTTTATGGTATGCATCATTCTTCTCTGGTTTAAAGTTAAAAAAATTAAAAACCACGTATGCAAGGTTATGAGCTAACCATTCCAATTTATAAGAATTTGCTATTTCCTTATTTTTTTTCTCTCATTCCTTTTGGTGCCATATTGTTTTTCTCACATTAATTAAATCAGGATAATTAAATATAACTTTATCGATAAATTCTGCTATATCTTGAGGATCTTTGATTTTAAAGCTATCTCTAATTTGACAATCATCAACAATTAATCTTCTCTTTTTTGCCGTAGAAATTATAAATTCTATATCTTTGCCATTAATATTAATAGTTCTTTTTTCCAGAAGACTACCTACTCAATTTATTTCTACATCTACAAAAGAACCTGGCTTATCATCTCGTTCATGTTTTGATTGTCTATATAAATCCAATAATTCTTTTAATAATTCATTTTTTTTTGCTATTTCTTCTTCAACTTCGTTAACTCTATCACCAAATTCAGACGCTCTTAATTTATTCTTAAGTTTTTTGATTTTATGTGCAGATTCTAATATTTTTCATCTTAAATATCACTGATGTCTTGCTGCTTTTATAGCTTCTTCGTATCATTCTCTTTGTTTAAGTTCCTCTCTTTTTACTGAAAATGTTTCGATAATTTCCTTTCTTCTTTTTTCAATTTCTTCTTTTGGCAATCAACTTTTTTTCAGATCTTCAAGCTTTTCTTTTTCTTCTGCTTTTAAATCTTTCATTTCTTGCCTAATTTCATTGAGCAAATCCTTTTGTGACATTTTTATTAATTTTAATAGATAAAGGTTTTCATAAGAAATTATACTCAAAAAAAACTTTTTTGTCAAATTTTGGAAGGCTTTTTTAGCACAAAATTTTCACCTTGAAATATTCGGAGAATATAGTATATATAAGACATAATTTTACATTTGTAAATTAAGTTTTTATGACAAAAAAAGTTCTAGTAGTAATTCGTGATTGACGAGGATATCGTGCAGATCCAAAAGATAATGCAATTGCTGAAGTTGATACGCCAAATACTGATATGATTATGGAAAAATATCCAAATATTTTGATAAATGCAAGTGGTGAAGATGTTTGACTTCCTGCATGATACCAATGAAATTCAGAGGTATGACACATGACAATATGAAGTGGAAGAGTTATTTTTCAGTCATTGGAAAGGATAAATAGAAGTATCAAAGATTGATCTTTTTTCACAAATGATGCTTTGAAGTGAGCAATAAAAAATTGTAAAGAGAGCTCCTCTACTCTACATTTGATGTGACTTTTGCAATGAGAATGAGTTCATTCACATATCGACCATCTTTTCGCAATCTTGGATATGTGTGCAAAAGAGAACTTCCGCGATGTAGTAATCCATGTATTCACAGACTGAAGAGATGCTCCAGTGACAAAGAGTTTGGAGTACTTAGCTAAATTAACTAATAAGTTGAATGAATTATGATTTGGAAAAATCGTGACAGCAATGTGAAGATTTTATGCAATGGATAGAGACAAGAGGCGAGATAGGACCCAAATAGCTTACGATGCAATAGTAAATGCGAAATGAGTTTACGGAACTGATGATATAATTGAATGAATCAAAGAATGTCACAATGTCTGAGAAACAGATGAATTTATCAGACCAATAGTTTTGAACTGATATGAATGAGTAAAACCTCATGATAGTATGGTATTTTGGAATTTTAGAACAGATAGGACAAGACAATTGACTAAGGCAATAGTTGAAGAAGAATTTGATTGATGGGATAGAGTTCCTTTGAATGTATATTATGTTTGAATGACCCAATTTTATACTCCAATGAATGCTCATGTGATTTTCCCAGAATTGGATGTAAAAAATTGCCTATGAGAAGTATTGAGTAAAGCATGATTGAAACAATTGAGACTATCTGAGACTGAAAAATATGCTCATGTGACATTTTTCTTCAACTGACAAGTAGAAACTCCATTTGAAAATGAAGATAGAGTTTTGATTCCATCACCAAAGGTAGCAACATATGATTTAGCACCAGAGATGTCTGCTTATGAAATTACCGATGCGATTTGCGAAAAAATGGATAATGATAATTATGATGTAATCATCACAAACCTAGTAAACTGAGATATGGTCTGACATACTTGAGTAATTGATGCTATCCACAAAGCTGTAAAGACTGTAGATGATTGTATAGGAAAATTAGTAGAATGTGGATTGAAAAACTGATATGATTTATTGGTTTTTGCTGATCATGGGAATGTAGAAGATCAAACTCCAGAATTTAGGACATCACACACAACTAATCCTGTACCATTTATAGTAGTAAGTAATGATAACTATGAATTGAGAGAGACTTGAAGTCTAGCAGATATAGCCCCAACTGTTTTGAAAATTTTGGGAATAGAAAAACCTGCCGAAATGACAGGTAATTCTTTGATTAAATAATCATATTTATTTTTTATAAAACAATAACGGTACAGCCATATATTTTCATTTATATTTTCACTTTTTCTTATTTTCCATTTTTTTATTATTCTCATTTTCAAATTTTTCTTTCTTAACTTCATCTAATATTTCTAGTAGATCATCTTCATAAACTCAATACTTTTCTAGAATATTTCAAATATCAAAATCTGATTCTTTTTTTTTGATGTCATCAAATAACTTATGTATTTCATAATCACTTAATCAATTTTTTAAAATAATGGTCATAATTCAAAGCTTTCAAAACATATTCCATCTAATAAAATCTAAATCGTAATCTCTGATTTTATCTAATACTTCTTTAATATCATTTTCTTTAAATCAAAGTTTTAAAAGAGCAGCTGTAACGTCTCAATTTTTATCAGATATCTCATTATGTCAGGTTTCCTCTAATCGAATAAATGTAGGAGTTTTTCTATATTCGTGACATTTTTGATACAACTCTTTTATTGTCTTCTCTAATACTTCAATACTGATAAAATTATCTTCTAACATATAGGATAAATTTTCATTAGCAATTTCATTTCTATATAATTCAATATCTTTTTTTAATTTCGGAGATGCTTCATATTGATTTTTTCTGTCATCAAATAAATCTCATTCTTCTTCAACGTGTAATTTCCAAAGATTATCTAATTTTTTTAACTGTTTTACTTTTTCTTCTAATAATTTTATAACACATGAAATATCCTTTATTTTTTCAACATAATTAAAAACATACATATCTCGATTTTTTGAGACATTTTTAACTTCATCTAATATACCAAAATCATGTTCAAGATTTGATAATTCTTCTCTATTTTTTTCCTCTGTAGCTATTTTTAGATTTTCATCTAAAATTTTTTCATCTAAATCATAATTAGCTTTTTCTATTTTTCTTAATCATTTTTGTAATCATTCTTTACCGTCATATTGTAAATATGCATTATTTTCTCTATTTTCTATATATTCTGGATCTAATTGATTTGAATATGCTTCCATTTCTAATCTTGGTTTAGTTGACAAATCATTATTAGTAACAATTTCATTTTTATGTTCTTTTTTATATTTTTTTGGCCCTTCAAACAAAGATTCATTTACCCAATTTATAAATCATCATAAACGTGTAGTTCAATATTCACGTTGCTGTAAGATATGAATTCATTCATGTCTAACAATTTGAGGGTTATATAAATCTGATGTATGTCATAAATATATCGTATCTCACCAATATCCTCATCATTTAAAATCTGATACTCACGTCAATTTTGCAAATTTTTGGATAATTCGTGGTCTTACACGTATTTTTATAGCCTTGTCCCCCAATACTTCTTTTTCCAAGTAATCTATTTGGCTTGCTCGCTCTTCTTTTTCAGAAGCTGTGAAAGTTTTCCATAATTCTCATGGAAACACTTTTGCATAATGTCTTTCATTATTTCAATGTTTTTCAAAGAATTTATCTTTATCAAGAATTGTTTTCATATAAAATTAAATTAGAAAATTTAAACACAAAATATTATACATAAAAATAGTTATTTGTCAAAATTTCAGTGACATTTTCAGGTACAATATTTAAATTAATCTTCTATTGAATAAAAAAAGAATACTACTATATTTCATATTAATTTAGAATTAGTGAAATCATGACCAGAGAAAAACAAATAATCAAAGTCAGCATAGTCTGAATAGTCACAAATATTGTCTTGGTAATTTTCAAAGCAATAGTCTGATTTATTTCAAATTCAATTGCAATCATTTTGGATGCATTGAATAATTTGAGTGATGTGCTCTCCTCTGTCATCACAATTGTGGGAACAAAATTATCAAATAAGAAGCCAGACAAAGAGCATCCATACTGACATGGTAGGATTGAATATTTTTCTGCACTGATTATCGCTATGATAGTTTTGATTGCATGACTTGTGGCACTGAAAGAATCTGTAGTAAAGATTATCCACACTGAACAAGCCACTTATTCTATCTATACACTCATAATCATAGTTGCAGCAATTTTTACAAAAATATTTTTGTGAAGATATGTAAAAAAGCAATGAGAAAAGCTAAACTCATGAAGTTTGGTAGCCAGTGGAGTTGATGCTATTAGTGATTCTTTTTTATCATTAGCAACACTTGTCGCTGCAATAATCAGCATGATTTGGGGATTTAGTTTGGAATGATATCTATGAGCTGTGATTTCTCTATTTATCATCAAATCTGCATTTGAGATATTGAAAAAAGCTGTAAATGATGTAATTTGAACTAGAGCAGACCAAGAGCTCATTGATAAATTGAAAAATAAAATTTCATCATATGAGTGAGTTTTGTGAGTTTATGATTTAATTTTACACAACTACGGACCAAACAACATCATCGCAATGGCTCATATACAAGTAAACGATGAAATGAAAGCAAAGAAAATTCATAGGTTGACAAGAGCTATTTCAAGTGATATTTTTACTGAATTTGGAATTATTTTGACCTTATGAATTTATGCTTGCAACGATGAATGAATTTACTGAGATATCCAGAAAAGATTGAATGAAATTATAAAAAATTACAAAAGTATAATCCAAATGCACGGATTTTATGTAGATGAAAAGGTAAATAGTGTATATTTTGACCTTATTTTTGATTTTGATGAAAAAAAACCGGAAAAAATAGTAAAAGAGATCAAACATGAAATTAAAAAAGATTTTCCACAATATGAGTATAATGTAATAATTGATACAGATTTCAGTGATTAAATATCAACACTGTCATTCTGAGAGCCAATAGTCGGCTCGAAGAATCTTGTTTGTTTATTTTTAGATTCTTCGCTCCGCTCAGAATGACAGTAACATTGTATGTTTTAAGATTCTTTTAAGGTTAATGATTATAATACAATCACAATTTTATATTTTAAAAAATTTATCATGAAATTAGAAATTGATACAAAAAATTGGTTTAAGGACAAGTACTTCACTACTCTTTTAATACTTGGATTTTTCACTATTGTTAATATTATTTTATCTTGTATAATATTATCTCGTCAATGTAATATGCACAGTATGTATGATATGGGTATGAAAAATCAATGAGTAGTTCATACAATGATGATTAAAAAATAAAAAAAATCGGTATGGATTACCATACCGAAAGGTGTTTGAATCTAAGCTTAGCCAACAGTCATCTCTTCACCTCGGAAAGCCCTTGCAACATCTCCTACAAATACACCAAGTACAGGGATTACTGTTGGTACAAATCCCATCAAAATTGATGTCGCTAACATCTTATTGAGGATATTGAACCCGTAAAGATACCACGATACAACCCAAAGTACGGCTCCAATACAGGCATACAAGAACCAAAACCACCCAGCATTGAAACTATCATAGCTCTGGTAGTGATAAACCTGGGGAATGATCAGAATAGAGATGAAAGCAGAGACACATAAGCCAATAATGAGTATTGGCTTGGCAATTGCCGGAGACACCAAGGCGGAGACGATGTAAAGAATACTGATGGCAGCCAAGATAGCGCCCAAGACCACGTTAACTTTTTTTTGTTTTTCCATTTTTTTCTTTTTTTTGTTAGACTTCTTTTTGTTTTGTAGTTATTGTTTATTACACATATAACTAAATATCATTAAATGTCAAGATTAATTATACATTATTATAATTGCAATATTAATTTAAAATAATAATATATAAAAAAACTTATTTTTTAATTTATTTTAAGAAAAATCATGGCTGAAATTAAAAGCGTATACGCAAGAGAAGTTTTGGATAGTAGAGGAAATCCAACTGTAGAAGTAGAATTAACTTTAGCTGACTGAAGCTTTGGTAGAGCTATAGTACCATCTGGAGCTAGTACATGAGTACATGAAGCTTTAGAATTAAGAGATTGAGATAAATCTAGGTACTTGGGAAAAGGTACTTTGACTGCTGTAAAAAATGTAAACACAGACATCAAAGCTGCAATTGAATGAAAATCTTTTGCAAATTATAGAGAATTAGACAAATTATTGATAGATTTGGATTGAACGAAGAACAAAAGTAAATTTGGTGCAAATGCAATATTGTGAGTAAGTATGGCATTTGTAGTAGCTTGTGCAAAAAGTGAAAACAAGGCAATATATGATTTCATAGGAGAATGAAAATGACACATCTTACCTTATCCTATGATGAACATCTTGAATGGATGATCTCATGCCGACAATAATGTTGATATCCAAGAATTTATGGTTGTACCTGTTTGAGCACCAAATTTCCGTGAAGGATTAAGATATGGAGCTGAAGTATTCCACAATTTGAAAGCAATTTTGAAATCAAGAGGTTTAGCTACTTCAGTATGAGATGAATGAGGATTTGCTCCAAATCTTGGAAGTAACGAAGAAGCTTTGCAAGTAATAGTAGAAGCTATAGAAAAAGCAGGATACACATGAAAAATCAAATTAGCTTTGGATGTAGCATCTTCTGAATTCTATGAAGATGGAGTTTATAATTTAGCTGGAGAATGAAAGAAATTTAATGCAAGCGAATTGTGTGGATTATTTGAAGATCGATGCAATAAGTACCCTATCATGTCTATAGAAGATGGAATGGCTGAAGATGATTTCGAATGATGGAAAGAATTAAATAGCAGACTTGGAAACAAGATAATGCTAGTATGAGATGATTTATTTGTGACAAATATTGAGAGATTACAAATGTGAATCGATCAAAATTTGGCAAATTCAATCTTGATTAAATTAAATCAAATCGGATCAGTAAGTGAAACTATCGATGCCATAAACTTGGCTCATGAGCATGGAATGAGAGCTATAGTTTCTCATAGATCTGGAGAGACTGAAGATACTTTCATCGCTGATTTAGCTGTAGCTATGAATACTGGATTCATTAAAACTGGATCTGCTAGTAGAACTGATAGAATAGCAAAATACAATCAATTGATGAGAATTGAAGAAAAATTAGGAGACAAAGCTCAATATGGAAAAAATTAACATATTTAACATATAAAAATTAAAAGCCACCATTAAAGGTGGTTTTTTAATAATAATAAAAAAAATTTCTATCTTGACAAGATTAATCTTTTATATATAATTATAGTACTATATGAATATAGTTTTTATATTTTTGTTATAGACAAATGACGAATAGAGAAACAGCAGGCCATTATGATGAAGAACTAAAAAAGTATGAATGAAGATTTCCAGTATGGTATAATTCAGATGGAAGCATAGGTAAACGTATATGAAATTTCAAAGTTAATAATGCTGATTTGATTCCATTTATGGAAAGGGTTCAAAGGGACTTTGAGGGAAATAATAATCTTTTTCACTTGAAATTAATGAGTATGGGTGTTAAGGCATATCATTGTAATGATGGATGGGTAAATAGAGAGAGGCATAGGATAACATTTATCTATGATATGTGTAAAACTCCATGATTTTATTGGTATGATGAAGATGAACCTCTGGAAGTCGGGGACATAATATTACTATGAAATAGTGGTGATGGTGGAAGATTTGCAAGAATAACTGAAAAAATAGATCTCTGCAATGATAGTGGAACTTTTGGTTATGAATTACTAGATGGTACAATTGATGGCTCTGATTGAGAATATCGTGATGAATATAGTGAAATTATTGAGCAAAGGAAAAGGGAAAAAAGAAGGGAAGAAAGGAGGGAATATTTTAGACAGTTAATTAAAAAAGTATTTTGAAATTAATATAAAAATTTTTATTCATTTTTCATGATTTAATAAACTATTGAAATTCTCCTTGTAATAGGCATATTTTTTAGTATCAAAACTTAAATGGATTTTTTATTATATAAATTATTTTACCATGAAAAAATTATGATTAGTTTCTGCCATATCTTTGGGATTAGTTTTATTAGCAGGATGTATGAATAAAACACAGGAAAATATAGAAACAGAAATTATTGATGAAGAAAATGTAGTAGTAGAAGAACAAGAAAATATTGAGGAAGGAATAGTTGAAGAAAATGTGGATGAAGAAATTATAGATTGAGAAAAATGGAATTTGTTGGCTTTTAATTGAAAAGAAGTGGATTGAGATTACAATATGACTATTACTAATGATTGAAAATTATACACAAAATTTTGTAATAATATGTGATGAGATGTAAATTTTGATTGAGATGAAAACGAGTGAACAATATCAGCATCATTGGTTCAAAATTTAATGCTATGTGAATGAGAATCTATGGATTTGGAAAATGCTTTTCAAATTGATTGAGCAAGTTACACTACAATAGCTAATGAAGACTGATGAAAGACAATGATAATCACAACTTTGAACTGAGATAAATTCAATTGGAGAACAAATTCGTTGTAATTTCATAGTCTCAACCTTAAAAAAATTTAAGGTTTTATTGAACTTTCCCTTGCAATTGTGTTAAATTTTGATATTAAACTTGTGAAAAACTTTTTTATTTTATAATATTTTGCAAATATGAAAAAATTATGATTAGTTTCTGCCCTATCTTTGGGATTGATATTATTGGCTTGATGTACTACAAACAAACCGGTTACTATCAAAAACAGTGATGATATGTTGGCTTTTTATAATAACAACAAGGAAATGACTTGTACAATGAATATTGTAGACGAAGAAGAATGAGAAGCTGAACTTTATATGTATTTTAAGGACTGAATGCTCAGTCAAACATCAAAAATCACTACTTTAGACTGAGAAGTTTACAATGACTTTGCTGTAGCAAAAAATTGAACAACATATTGATGGTGAGATTCTTATGGTGAAAATTGACTTAGTTATGATGAAGATATAGTTGTTGAAGATATTATATGAGACTTCTGAGATATTGAGGAATGAACAACGGTAACATGTGTAAAATGAGTTAAAGATAATTCTGTATTTGATGTACCAAGTGATAAAGAATTTATTTCTGCAAATGATTTGTTTAGTTGAACATTAGATGATTATTACTATGATGAGTACGTTGAAGACTGAGATGAATATGTTGAAGATGGTGCTATAGTTGAGGAGAATAACGAGTGAGTTATAGAAGAGACTATAGAAGAAGTTACTGAATAATTAATTAAACTTATAATAAGAAAAAGCTGTCATTTGTTTGGCAGCTTTTTTCAAAAAAAATTGTTATTTAACGAAAATAGCTTCTGGCTCAATAATCACTCAAAATTTATCATAAATAGCATCTTGAATCTCTTTTGAAAAGCTCACAACATCATCTCATGCTGCATTTCATTCATTTACCAAAATTAATGCATGAGTCTTGTATGTTCAAACTTTTCAGTTTCATTTTCATTTAAATCCACAAATATCTATCAACTGTCATGCTGAAAGCTTAATTCACTCCTCTACTTCAAATCATTTCAGTTCTGGGGATTCTTGATGAAGGCTGTTTCGGTGCTCAACAGGAATAACCGGATTCTTAAAGAAGCTTCATGCTGTTCAAATCTCATGCCAATCTGGTAGCTTTCACTTTCTAATTTCTGTAATTACTTGTACAAATTCTGTTGGTTTGATATTATTTGAATTAAATCACAATTCTTCAATTTTTTCATTAATACCGGCATATTCACAATTAAATTGATAATTATCTGAATATTCCTTTAATTTATATGTCACATATGTTATCAAAAAGTTATCTTTCAACTCGTGTTTAAATATACTATCACGATATCAAAATTTACAATCTAAATTTTTGAATATTTTAGTTTCTCATGTAGCTAAATCAATTCATTCAACATCATAAATCACATCTTTTGCTTCTGCTCAATATGCTCAAATATTTTGTACTGCAGAAGCTCAGACACTACTAGGTATATACGCTAAATTTTCCATTCATACAAAATCATTTTCTGCACATCGAGATACTAAATCATATCGGATTTCTCCAGCTCAAACTTTAATCAGAGTTTCACCATCAGATTTTAATATTTCTTTTCACTTAATATTTATTTTGATTATGAGTCAGTCAAAATCTTGCATAAAAATTGTATTAGATCATTCTCATAAAATGTACTTTTTTTGAGCATTTTTATAAATATCAGAATTTAAAAGCTCATGAATATCTTCAGTACTATTTATTTCAACAAAATATCTCGCAATACTTGGCAACATGAATGTATTATATTTTTTCAAGTTAACATTTTCTGATAATTTCATTGAAGATAGTTTATTTTATAAACATAATATTTATAGCAAAAATTTTATGCTATTCAATAGTTTTCAATTTATAAAAAAAGCCCATCAACGATGAGCTTATATTTTTGTACATTTTATTACCTAGAAATTTCTGAAAACTCATTTTACCGCATTTCTCTCTTCTTTTTCTTTTTTATATTTTTTAATTTTTTTGTATTCTTCATCTAATAAAAAGATAAATTTATTCATCTTTTCTATTACTTGCATCTTTTTATTTGGATCTTTTTGTAAATCTCTAACCTCATCATACAACTCAACATCATTTATAAATAATGTAACTGACATATTCTGCTCTGAATATTCTTGTAATTCGAATGATAATATATTTGTCGTTGTTGATTTATTTAGTTTATTTAATTCTTCCTTTTCAATTTCTACATAATCAAATCAAGCAGTAATTTTGTATATTGTTTTTTGTCTATCGTCATTTCATCATAATAAATCAAATCAAACATTTTGATCCTTTCAAACTAATTCATGAATTTTTTCTGTTTTCCATTGAAGTTCTCCGAATTTTTTTTGCACATCTGTTTTAAATTGATTTGGATCGTAGTGCTCATAATCTTGAATTACTGTGGTTTCAATATCATCATCAGATGATTCTTGCTTTTGTTTATCTTCTTCTTGTACGTTTGTAATATAATTAATTTTTGCTTTATCTTTTTGATTTACGTTGTTTTCAATAAATCATTCTACATGATCATGATCATCTTCTTCAGAATCTTCTGTTGGTTCTCCATCAACATCAATATCTTCATCATTAATATTTTCACTATCTACTTCTTCTACTACATTATTTTTATCTTCATTTCATTTATTGTTATCTGTATTTTCATTATTTTTAGCTGGCAGATCTTTCTCATGTTTCTCATTATTCTCGTTTCCTTTTACTTCTTCATATTCTTTATTATCTAATGATTCTTTTTCATTTCTTTGAATTCCTTGATTTCATTCATCAAAATCTACATTTCATTCTTCCCAGTCTTTAATCTCATCAATATCATTGTTAATATCATCAAAATCGTCTTGTTCATCCACACTCTCTGTTTTTCCATTTTCTGGCTCTACTTCTTCTAAAACATCCTCTTCTGGTTCTTCTTTTACTTCTGGAATTTCTGTAATCTCTGGTGTATCTACTTCTTCTGGCTTTTCTTTTTCTGCTAATTCCTCTATTTCTGGTATCTCTTCAATTTTATTTTCTTCAACTTGACCTTCTTCAAAAACATCTCCTTGTTCATCTACATTCTCTGCTTTTTCATTTTCTTGTTCTACTTCTTCCAAAATAGTATTTTCTGGTTCATCTTTTACTTCTGGAATTTCTGTAATCTCTGGAGTTTCTACTTCTTCTGGATTCTCTTCTACTGGTGTCTCTACTTCTACTAAATCTTCTACTTCTGGTATCTCTTCAATTTTATTTTCTTCAGCTAGTTCTTCTTCAAAAATGTCTTCTTGTTCATCCACATTCTCTGTTTTTCCATTTTCTGGCTCTACTTCTTTTAAAACATCCTCTTCTAGTTCTTCACTTACTTCTGGAATCTCTTCAATTTTATCTTCTTCAATTGGTTCCTCTTCAAAAATGTCTTCTTGTTCATCCACATTCTCTGTTTTTCCATTTTCTGGCTCTACTTCTTCTAAAACATTCTCTTCTGGTTCTTCTTTTACTTCTGGAATCTCTGTAATCTCTGGAGTTTCTACTTCTTCTGGATTTTCTTCTTCTACTAATTCTTCTATTTCTGGTATCTCTTCAATTTTATCTTCTTCAACTGGTTCCTCTTCAAAAATATCGTCTTGTTCGTTCAGATTCTCTGTTTTTCCATTTTCTGGTTCTACTTCTTCCAAAACATCATTTTCTGGTTCTTCTTTTACTTCTGGAATTTCTGGAATTTCTACTTCTTCTGGATTTTCTTCTACTGGTGTCTCTTCTTCTACTAAATTTTCTACTTCTGGTATCTCTTCAATTTTATCTTCTTCAACTGGTTCTTCTTCAAAAATGTCTTCTTGTACTGAAATATCATTATTTTCAACTTGTGCTTTTTGTACTGATGTATCATCAAAAATATCATCATGCACTGAAATATCTTCATTCTGTACTGAATATTCTTGAGATCAATTACTATCATATAAATTTTCCAAATGATCATTATGCTCTTCTTGATTTTCTTGTTGCTCTTCAAATAGATCATCTGAATATAGATTACTGTCATTTATATCTGAGTCTGTATTTTTAGCCACATTTGGAGTCTCATTTATTGTATTACTTTGGCTTATACCAGATTGGATAGTTTCAGACTTTGTTTGTTCTGAATTATTTATAATATTAGTTTGAATCTCTCAACTAAAATTATTTAAATCATTTTGTGATTTTATTACTTGGTGTGCCGTATCTACTTCAGAATTTATTGGTTGCAATAGGTCACTGTTTTCGAAAATATCATAACTTCATCAAAACAAATCATCGTTTTCATCTTGATTTTCAATATTTTTATTAAGTTGTGGATTTTGGTCAACCATTTTATCTTTTTGTTATAATTTAAAGTCCGCACAATTGTCGTACTAATTATAATCAGAAAAAAAAATAATGCAAATTTTTAGGGAGAAAATTTATTCTTGATTATTTCCATTTTATCTCTATTATGAAATTAGTGGTAAACTTTTTTATCTAATATTAGATTAAAATGTCTAACTACCGTGATGATTTTTTGGAAAATTCTTATTATTTGATATCAAACAAATGATTCAATGATAACGTGTTATTTTCAAATGCGGATGATTACAAGACATTTATGCTGTATGTGATAGAGAATTTATTGGAGTACAAAAGTTTGATATTATCTGCTTATTCTATGGTGCCAAACCATTTCCATTTGGTAGTAAAAAACACTGAAAAGGGGCTAAGACTCTCAGATTTCATGAGAAAGATTCAAGTAAGTTTCGCAATGTATGTAAAGAAAAATAAAGATGAAAGCAATAGATGAGTTCCTGTATTTGAATGAAGATTTAAAGCAAAATTGATTGAACCTGATGACCTTGAAAAATTTGAGAGCTGTGTCTGTTATGATCCGATTTATCACGAATTAGTTGAAGATATAAAAAATCGGCCATATACTAGTGCCCACCAAGTAGCTGATACATGATATGACTACTCAACTCAAACTCATATAAAAATTTACAACGACAATAGAAAAATTTCAAAAAAAATGTTCACGGAAGAAGAACATTTAGTGTAAGAAATCCTTAGATTATTGTGGACAACCCCTCACCCCGATTTCATCGGGGAGCTCCCCTATCAGGGAGCAAAGTTTTTGTAATAAAAAATTTCTCCCCTGATAGGGGGAGGTGTTTGCGGAGCTAGTAGGGGTTGTCAACCTACTTACTATAAGTTAATTCTGATTTTTTTGGAAGTTCTACTAGTTCTGGATTAACTTCAATTATTGTTTTAGTCTGACTATTTCAGTACATATTTGCCCAATTTTGCTGATTTTTTTCTAGTATTTCAGTTTTTACTATTTCATATTGAAAGTTTAATGCTGATAGGTCACTGTTTGCTCTCCTAAGCCAATATCATTGTGTTGAAGACAAAGAGATATAACGAAAATATACAAACCCACATACAAGCACAAATAAAACAATCAAAGAAATTTTAATCAAATCAGAAATATATCTGTTTGCTTTTTCTTTGTTTAGCAAAAAGTTATAATATTCTTTGATTGTATTTGTGGATATAAATGCAAATTTCTTCATGAATTAAATATAATTAAATTTTTTCAATAACTCTATATTTTGCACTTCTACTTGGTCTATTTTTCTGAATTTCTTGGTAAGTTGGCTGGACGGCTTTTTTGTAAACTAATGAAAAGTTTCAGGTTTCAGCCAATGCTTTGAATCATTGTTTCACTACTCTATCTTCCAAACTGTGAAATGTGATAATACCACATCTTCATCATTCAGACAAAATATTAGGAATCTCTCCTAATAACATTTTTACATTATCGATTTCTTTATTAGTTTCAATCCTAAATGCTTGAAAAATCACAGCACAAGCTTTTTGCCCAAGCCCAAGCTCATTTAGTAAAAATTTCAGTTCAAATGTAGTCTCAATTGGTTTATTTTTCCTTGTTTCAACGATTTTTTTTGCTATTTCTTCAGATTTTTTTGGAGTAAATTCAGCATAATCTTCAAAGATTTTAATCAATTCAGGAACTGAGTAATGATTTACGATATCATATGCTGATTTTCCGTTTGTATTATCAAATCTCATATCTAATTTTCCATCAATATTGGTTGAAAATCAACGATTTCAATCTTTGAAATGCTCCAAATTTACTCACAAATCAACCAAAACGAAATCAGCTTTTTCATCTCAAAGGACTGATTGAATTTCAGTGTAAGATCTATTTTGAAAATTTATTTTATCTCCAAATTCTGGCTCAAGTTTTTCTTTCGTCTCTCTGAAAATATTTGGATCTAAATCAAATCAGTAAAGTTTTTGGATTGTGGGGAAAAGCCTGAGCATATTACTCGTATGTCAGCCGTGTCACAGCGTTCAATCTACTATTATTTTTGGATTTACTGGAAGTGAGTTTAGCACTTCTTGAAGCATCACAGGAGTATGGTGAATCAGCTCTTGTATCATTTAAACAAATTGTTATTAAAAATTAACATTTCTGTTTCCGTTTATATTAACTATTAAATTAAAAACAATTATGAATACAAGTTTATAAAACGAAAACAACTTGACTTTATGTAAAAAAAATTCATAATATACACCATAATTAATACAAAAAACTATGGAAAGCAAAATCACATTCTTATGCCTTGGTGGTCCTAAAAATTGCATGCCGCTGAGAATGGAAAAAATTGTCGAAAAGTTTAAAACTCTAATTAAAGACCCAAAAAATGAGGTCAATCTAATCCTTACCGGATATCCTGCGGAGATATCGTATATGAAGGAGTTCCTTAATCAACATGGAATTCATGATAGGGTGAACGAAATTCCATCATACGACACGGTATCTAATTTAGAAAAGACCCAGAAATATTGGGAAAGCTCTGAGAGTGTGGTTTTCTCAACTAGCATTTCACATGCAAACCGTGTGAAATATATAGTTGGAAAAAATGTGTATCAATCCTTCCATCATCTACTTTCAGGAGAAAACGATGTTAGCTATGCAAAGATGGCAGAGGTATTGTACAAGTACCGCATAACACGAAAGCTTTTACAGATGCTGGCATGGGTCTTGCGGATAGTAAAAATGGGATAATGAAGGTAAAACAAGAAAGCTCTGGTCGTTTAGCCAGAGCCTCTTTTTTATATTTTCTAAAAAGTTTATTCATCATCTTTTCCACCTCACTGCTCATCGATTGTCATTCACAAGATTGCTTCATCTTTTGTTACATCGAATTTTGTGTCTTTATTTATGTACACAAACATTGGCATAATCATTGGAACTCTACCTATGATTTGTTCGATATATGATCATAAATCTTCTTTTAATATTTTCAAATTATCTTTTACTTGCATCCTTCTTTTTGCATTTTCGATATACTTAGCTCTTGCAAAATCAACGATTTTTGTGTGAATATCTTTTACTTCTGATGAATAAACGAATCATCTTGATTCGATTTGGATATTTCAGACTAATTCTTTTGTCTTTGCATCTACTTTGAAAATCAAAGCCAAAACTCCATCTTCAGACATGATACTACGAGCTTTGATTACATATTCTCATGACATATGTCCAGTTCATTTTCCATCAACCATAACTGTATCAAGTTTCAATGTATCTTTTCCAAGAACTGTGACATTGTCGTACATCTCAATTATTTCTCCATTTTTACTTGGCATGAGGATATGATTTTCTGGCATTCACATATCGATTGCCAAATTTTTGTGTGCATACCTTTCCTTTGCTGGCATGAAGTATGGCAAGAAAAATTGAGGTCTAAGCAAAGATAACATCAATTTGTGATCTTCTGCACAACCGTGTCAACTAGCATGGACATCGATATCATCATTTGTGATTAAGCGGATATCTTTGAATACTAAATTGTTTATCATATCGTTTACTGCTGTCTCATTTCCTGGAATTGGTGTTGCTGACATCAAAATTGTATCTCATCTCCTAAATTTCATGAAAGCGTGTTCATTTCTTGCCATTCTAGTCAATGAAGCAAATTCTTCTCATTGAGCTCATGTAGAAAGAATCAAGACTCTCTCATCTGGAAATGTATCAACTTCTTCTGAAAGTTTGCGGATGTATCATTGAGGTACTTTGATGTATCACAATTGCTGACAAATCTCTACATTGTTTACCATAGATCTTCCTGAAAGAAATACAACTTTGTTGTATCTAATTGCACTTTGTACGATTTGGATGATACGACCAATATTTGATGCAAAAGTTGCGATAAGCATCCTATTTTTTGTCTTTTGAATCAATTCATCCAAATTCTCTCAAATTTGTTTTTCTGAAACTGATCGTCATTTCTTGTTTGCTCCGAGTGAGTCTCAGATATACAATTTTACTCATTCTGCTCAAATTCTAGCGATTTTTGCTAAGTCTGCTGGTCTATCGATAGCAGGTGTATGGTCAATTTTGAAATCGGCAGAATCAAAGATCAATCATTTTGGAGTTTGGATTGCTATTGCCAATGTCTCTGGGATATTGTGGTTTACAGGTACAAACTCCAACGTAAAACATCATAATTTCAAAATATCTGTATCAGGATCTATGATTTTATATTTCAATTTTTCTGCATCTTTTGGATTTTCAAATGTCTTTTTTATGATTCCAAGACTCAATGGTGTCGTATAAATCATAGGAAATCACAATTCTGGCAATATATCTTTGAGCGATCCGATATGGTCAAGATGTCCATGAGTCAAAACTATTCATCTCAATTTTTTGATATTTCTTTTTATGTATGAGATATCTGGTATGATATAATCTGCTCAGAAATTTTCTTTTCCACAAAATTCCATACCAGCATCAATCATAATGATATCGTTATCGTATTCGATAAACATACATTGTCAGACCTGTTCCAATCACATAAGACTTCAAATCCTGACAGGTTTTTCTCATTTTTTGATTAGTTTGTATGGATCATCAAATTCTGTATAATTTTTCTTTCATAAATGACGAAGGAAAGCTTCTGATGTCATCTCTGGGGCTTCGTTTCAATCTCTTTTTCCAAAAAATCTTTTTGTCTTATTTTCTGATTTTTTGTCTGTGTTGTCTGGCCTACCTCTTTTTGATTTGTTTTTGTTTAAGAAATCAATATTAAGGTTTCAAAATAAACTTGTTGTGTCTTCCATTTTTCTTTTTGATTGTAAATAATAAAATAAATCGTAATATACATTCATTTATCAATTTTTATTTCCCTATAGCACAATGGATTTAAGTGAACTTAGAGCATCATGTACTGATAGAAAAATCCCAATAATTAGCATAGAAACTGAAAGTTTTTTGTGAAATCATCTCAGGCAATATAAACCAAAATTTTGCTTAGAAATTGGTAGTGCCGTATGATATAGTTCTATTTTTATAGCAAATACTATCAAAGAATGGTGATGAGTATTGTATTCTTTTGAAATATCGTATCCATCTTATATGGAGGGTTTACAAAATATTTGAAAGTATGGATTGAAAAATTTGATTGTATACCCTTTTGATTTCCAAAAAATAAAGTTAAAAGAACTGATTTGACACACAATTGATTTTGCCTTTATAGATTGACAAAAGAATCAGTATGCTAATTATTTGATAAATATTAGTAATATTTTGAACACAAAATACAGTATAATACTGGATGATGTGATTAAATTCAAAACTAAGATGTCTTTATTATACGAATATTTAGAAAAAATGCAAATTTTTTATGAGGAATTTGATATGGAAAAATGAGATGGAATTATTGTAATTAAAAATTAAGAATGAATAATTATCCTCCTTTATTGAAAGGAGGTGGCCGTAGGCCAGAGGATTTTTATAATCAAATGGTGTAAAAATCCTCACCCCGACAGGTCGGGGAGCCCCTTTCTTAAAGGGGCACAAAATCATTTAACAATACTCGAAATGACTAATTAATCAAAACCATAATATATAAAAAAAATGAAAAAAATTACATTAATTTGATTACTTCTTTGTTGTTTTGTTTTTGTTGGATGTGTAAAACAACAATCATGAGAAGCGTGAAAATTTTATGCTGAAAATTTGACTATCAAATGAGTTGGGCCTGAAATTAGTATGGAGCCAACCGTTGAAGATTGAACTTTAGTGTTGGCAAAAACTTTTGAAGATATGTCTGTCCATGTATTTTTGAGTAAATGAATGTGGGAAAAATATTTTAAAAATGAATCTGACTACCTACCTTGAAATAAAGTAACTCTTAAGTGAATAGTAGAAGCTTTAGATTGAGCTGCAGGTAATCATTACTATAATGTAAAAAATGTAGAAAAATTAGGAATTGTAGATTACCCTACAGGAGAGGAAATTAAAGAGTTACTTGAGAGTTATAATTATTGTGAAACGGATGATGATTGTGGATATATTGCATGAGAATGTCCATTTGGATGCTATGTTCCATTAAATAATAATTTTTCAAAGATTGCATGAAATATTTTGGATAATTATTTTGATGTAAATGGTAAAAATTGTGTATATAGCTGCCTATATATGGATAAAGTTGTATGTGAAAATTATAAGTGTATAATTACTAATGTAACAGAAAATTTAGTTGATTAAAACATTGTAAACCAATACTCAAAAAAGACTTGACTTTTTTATAGATATTAATATACTATTATCACCTAGCCAAGGTATTTTTCTATTTTTAGGGTTATGGGTGGCACCAGAACGCGTGCATTTTGTCGGCCAATACCGGGTCCTAAAAAACCGCTTACACCCGGAATTCAGCTCACCACAATGCGTGGGCACTCCATGCCGGGCCGATATACTTCGGTGCCACCCTACTCTTTCTTCCTGTATGTCTTGGAAGATTGATAATGGAATAAAGGTTAGGGCGATTAATAGTACATGACTCTCTTTTATGCCGTGCTGCAAAGCTAAGTTTTTCAGTTGTCCATTTGCGCAGCACATCGACAAGCGTCGCCCTACCCTTTCTTCATGCAGTTTCATAATCTTTATATTGTTTTTTTCTCCTCAACCCCGAGGAGGGAAAGCCGAGTTCATCGTCTCGGCTTTTTTCATTGATTTTTAATAGTAAATATATAGATTCTCTGTTGCGAAATATCCAATTCGCTTGGAGTAGTACTAAATCGCCAGATCATTAGATTATTCCTTTATTTTTTCTAACTAACGAGAGATTGGGAGTGTAAACACTCCCGATTTTTTAAAAAGTATTGACTTCGTGTGTAATTTTATTATACTATATGTGTTAAGTTGTAGGAACGGCGGCAACAAAAGTCTAAAACCACTATGATGGGAAAGCCTTTCAATTTCAGCAAAAAATCACTTGCTGCCGCTCCTCTTCTTACGCATGCATATGGCATCCATACGCATATCCATCATATAAGCCAGCATCAAATCCCCCTTTCGCTGGTCCCTGCCAGGATGGTTCTCATCATCCTGGTTTCTTTTTTACTTGAAAAAAGTTTTATTTATTTTTAACATTATAACATCTTAGTGTATTTTACTTGACTTTGATATAAAAATTGTTATAATTTATAATCGTTAGATTAACGAAAAAATTCCGCGCATCTATATATAGGCGATTCCGCTTGCCCCCCATTAGCGGATGCTTTCCTTGGCCAGATATAGCATCGATATGTATTTTGGAAAGTATGTTCTATTGTATTACTGGTATGATCGATGAATATCAGCACAGAGTAAGACCTATGAATATCTTAGGTCTTTTTTACTTGAAAAAATATTTATTTCTAATAATATAATAAATTGTTAATGTAGTTATTTTTGTTTTCGTAATCAGTTATCGTGGATTTATTGGCGATTTCTTATAGTAATATATGACCATTTAAGTGAAAATTGAAAAATATTTTTTTCAAAAAATGAAAATATTTGATTAAAGCACCTATTTGAAGTTGAAAGAGTTTTTTGTTTTTTGATGGACCTGTCTATGCTTTGTACAAGCATAGCTCGAGGAATATTTTGAATACAGATAGCAAAAATTGATTCATAAAACTACTTTTTGAACAAGATGAGCAAAAATACCTGATAATCAGAAATTTGGAACAAGGAAAAGCTAAAGATATATGCAAATCTCAACTTTTTACAGTAGATTGAAATTTTGAATTTGATGAAACTGAGATTTTGGAAGATTGAGAAAAAGATATCCAAGAAATACTAATTGAAAAATGATTAAAATTAGATGAAATAGTTTTCAAAAATGAGACAGATTTGGATTGAACTTTGAGGTGATATTTGCCTCCAAAAGAGGTTTTTTTGAGCACGGTTTTCTTATTGCAAGATAGTGAAAATATTTTTGAATTACAGCCAACAGACAGACTTACTGTCATGAAAAATATCTTTAATTTAGTCTGAATTGATGATGTAAAAGATCAAATCGCTGACAAAAAAAAGGAAATTCAAACCACATTGAAAATTAAATCTGACACTACCCTATTCGACAGTAAAATTAAGATAAGTCTGAATAATTACATCAGAGATTTCAGGAATATAGAAAATAGTGGAATTTTAGAAATTAGCAGCGAAACATCTGATTTTGTGAATGAATTGGAAATGATTGCTGAAAAAGTGAATATTAACGATTTCAGTATGGAATGATTTGATATGGAATTAAGTGGGAAACTGGAAAGAAAAATAGCTGAAAAAATGAAAGATTACCAATGATATTTATTAAATCTACAAAACACAGAAAAAAATATAAAGGAGAAAAAAGATAAAATACAGTGATTTAATACTGAAAAATCAGGAATTGAAAGACAAAAATTTTCAATTGAACAAAAAATTTCATGATTTGATCCAGAGAAAATTAATTTGAAAAAAAGTAGGAAATTAGAGCTATTCAATGAAATGGAAAGCTTGCAAAAATGAGTGAATTATAATGTACAAATCCCAAATGAATTAAAAGATATAGATTTAAAAGTCTGAAATGATTTGGAATCAATGAATGAACTAATAAATCAAATCACAATCCAGTGAAAATCTCTTGCAGATCAAAAAAAATTGAAAGAAAGCCAAATTGAGACAGCTAAAATAAAGATTGAATCTCAAAGCAAGAATTTAGAAATTGAGATGAAAAATTTACAAGCAAATATAGAGTGAACGAAATGACAGCTTGAAAATGTGAAAAAAAGAATCTGAGAAATAGATAACACAATAAACAAAGAATCACAGTTTGACTGTGCAAAAATCAATTCAAATTGTCCTTTTGTGAAAGAAATAAATAGGTGAACATTCCAAGAATTGGAAAGACAAAAAGAAAATTTGGAGAAAGAAAAGTCTGAACTTATGACGAAATTGGAATGATTTGAGAAATTATTGAATGAAAAAAAGTGACAGAATCTCAATTCAGGAGAGAATCAAAATATTTCAGATTTTAACAAAGAAATTGAAAATATAGATAAACAAATTCAATCATTGAGATGATTTTTAGCACAAATCGATTTCAAAAAAGTACAGGAAAACTGGCAAAGTTGGAAAAGCTTGAATGCTGAAAGTCAGGCTTTGGACAAAGAAATCTTGGAATTGGAAAATTGAGTAAAAGAATTAGAAAATCTAAAAAATGAAAAAATCAAATTGTCACAGCAAATTGAAAATATTGCTTGAAATATTGATAGTTTGAATAAAGAGATTCAGAATTTAGAAAACCAAAAAGCTGAGCAACAAAAAGTAGTAGATAGCTTTGAAATCAGAAAATATGAAGAATTGGATAGAATAAACAAAGATATGGAAAGGTCACTGCATGAAATCAAAGTCTTGGTCGACGATTTCAAATGAAATTCATTGGAAATAGAAAGGCTAAAACAAGATGAAATTATGGTAAAAAATCTCCATCAAATTTTTTCAAAAGAATTATTATTGTTTGTTTTGGAGTGATATTTGCCAATTTTAACCGATATAATCAATGCATTACTTGCACAAGTAGTAGATTATACGATAGATATCAAATTGAAGCAAAAGGGAGAAAATTTGGAAATGGATGTAAAAATTTATGATGAAAAATGAGAAAGAGATATCAAATCACTCAGTGGATGACAAAAAGTTATCTTGAAACTCGTCCGAATGCTTGCAATATCAAATTATATCAAATCTCCAATGCTATTTATGGATGAGACAATAAATAATTTGGATCAAGATACAGTCGGAAAAGTAGCCGAAATGCTAGGAAATTTCGTAAAACAGAGAAATGTAAAACTGTACACAGTAACTCACAGTCAGCAAATTCAAGAAATGGATATTTGGGATGAAATTGTGGAAATTACTTATAAATAAAAAGCTGGTCAGATGTCCAGCTTTTTAGCATTTAATGTTCTTTATTATCAATTATATCAATATTTTTCGCAAGCCTTTTTAAAACATCTAAGGTACAATTGTCCAGCATATCCACGATCAAGTACAGTTGATCGTCCAGGATCCAGACTTGGTAGATCGTTAACCCGTTCTTTAACTCTAATGAGAAGATCTTCTCGAGGCATAGAATGTAATTGGTTGACAGAAAGTAATCCATATTTTTCTAACATATATTTTGATCCAGTTCAACCAATCTGTCGATACATTTCTTGAGCAATTTCTTTTACAAAATAGTACAAAAAACTTGATAAATCTCATTTATATCACATTAAAAAATTTAATGGTTTTTTTATGTCATCGTTATAGTGCTGAGATTTATGGTAATCATCAAAATCACTATAAATAGACTTAAATACTTTTTCCACAATTTCAGTTATTTCATTGACAACATATTCTTTAGATTCTTTTAATTTATTTTCTAAAAATCTAATGTATTTTAAAGCTTCTGATGGATTTGATAATGTTATCTCAGGGATAGTAACACTACCATCTTCATTAAATTTTAATTGAGTTTCTGGTAAAATATCAGATTTTTCTGGTGTAGTACTTTCAACTCATTCTAATTTTTCTTTTGCCATTTTTATTGGGTTAGTATATAAAATCTTTTAATATATTATAACTTAAATATTTTATTTGTCAAATTTTTAAGGACTTTTTTCACTAGCTACAATCAGAAGGAAGTGTAAAGTTTTTTGTTTAATAAAATTTGACAAAAAAAAATTTCTGATTAATATTGAATTGTTATTTTATTTGCTAACAAAAAAATTTTTATGAAATATGAACAAGCATTGAAACAATTGTGAAAAGATTTTGATCCATTTTTGCATTTGGAAAAGGAGGAATTAGTTGATGAAACTGAAAGATTCTTTGTAATTCCAGCTCGTGCTCCTTATGTAGAAAATCATTTATTGATTATACCAAAAAGAAAGGTCTATGTTTTGAGAGAATTAACTAGTGAAGAAAAAGAAGAAATGTATGATTTGATAGATAAATGGTCAAGAAAATTACATTCAATACACAATTGAGTAAATTTACTTTTGAGGGATGGTTTAATTGGTAGCTGAGATACTGAAATACAAAAATCTGTAAATCATTTGCATTTTCACTTAATCCCTGACTGCCCTATTTGAAATGAATTTTCAACTTCAGATAGAAAACGGTATTCTGATGAAGAATATTTAGATTTAGCAAAATGAATTAGGATTAAGTTTTTAGGAATTAGCAAATAGCTGATGGCTGATAGCTAATGGCGTAAGATTTTTTTGATTCCATTACTATTAACTATCAATCAAAAAATATCTTGTATTTTTTTTATTCTTTGTCAATTCAATATATGTCCCATTGGGGACTTTTTTTGATTATTTTTTGATTTTTGAGTATAATAATAATGTCTTTAATATTTAACAAATATTACAATGTTTACGACAATTAATTATAAATCTTACAAAGTAGTACTTAAACGAATAATGGCTATTTTAGCAGTATTTGGGTGCTTTGGTTCTATTACTTCATCTGAAAGTATATATGAATCTCAAATTGATACAGATTCTTTTGATATAGAAAATGCTACAGAGACTATAGAATCATTACAAAAAAGTGTTAATGATATCATTGAGCAATTATATGAAATTGATAATAAAGAAGTAAATGATAATGGTTCTGTATCAGAGAAGTATAAAGAAATCAGAAAGGAAATTGTGAGTGTAATACAAGACATAAATAAAACTACAGAATATGTCTCTACTATGGTATCAAGAATTGCGATGTATAAGAAGCAAATTCAAGCGAATACTTTGGCATTAAAAGAAACTAGGGAATGAATCAATTTATCAAAAGAATATATACAAGAATTTTCTAATTTCCTATACAAAATAGATAATCAAATTTCATACAATAATGAAATTGATGATGTAAGACTTATTACATTATCTGATAATGTACCTGTTTCCTTATCAAACGAACAAACGATAAAATCAATATTAAGTAAATTTAATGAAATGATGACATCATTAGATATAGATGAGGAAAAACAAATAAAAATAATAAAAACATTAAATAAACTAAAAATTAGTGCATATGAAAATGTTGAGACATATCAGGCGTTCTTATCTGTGTTAAACCAAAAAAAGAACTATTTACTACAATTTATGCAACTATATAAAGATGATCTATTAACAGAACAGAGATTTAGCATGATTTTTGACAATATAAAGGATGTTTACACAGCAGTACAATCAATAATTACTAATATTGCTAAGAAAGATTATTCAGATGTAACTTTTGATATGACTGAGAAAATGGAACAAGCTGAGAAATACTATGATGAAACAAATGCATGAGCATCAAATTTACAAGTCTTAGCATGGCCTATTTATCCTATACAAAATATTCAGAAATATTTCAGAGATGAAGAATTTGAAAATGAAAATTGAATTCCATTCCAATGAATCCAAATCGTAGCAGAACAATGAACTCCAGTTTATTCAGCAGCTGATTGAGTAGTATACCAAGTATCAAATAATCCATGAATCGGAATAAATTGGGCTTTGATAGTACATCCAAAATGATATATAACAGTGTATATGTATTTGAATAATATTTTGATAGAAAAATGAGATGTGGTAAGAAGATGACAACTTATTTGACATTCTGGATGAGAACCAGGAACTCAATGAGCTTGATTCAGCTCTGCTGGTCCAAATTTAACATTCATAGTATTTAAAGATTGAGTTGCTTTAGATCCTCTGCAATTTTTGGACTTAAGTGTTATTGAAAACAAAGATATTATTCCAGAACAATATAATATCAAGTATTTGAATGATAAATATGCTAGGACAATCGATATTTCAGAAGTTAAATTTGCTAGTGGAGACACAGTAAACGATAGAGCTGAAACATTTTTGAATGAATATGGAGTTTGAGCATATAGACAATTAGCATTTTGGGAAGATGCAGTAGCTAATACACAAATCGATAGAGATGTTGTAATTTGTATTGCATTTGCAGAAAGTACATTGGGTAGATATCTAACAACAGCTAACAACATCTGAAATGTATGAAATGATGATAGAGGAAACAGAGTTTCATTCTCCTCTGCTCTAGCATGAGCAAGATCTATACCAGATACGTTAAATAATTACTATTTGTGAAATTATCATACGATCAGTCAACTTAGTAGATATGGAAATATAGACGGAAAAATTTATGCATCAAGTCCAATTAATTGGCAAAGAAATGTGACAAAATGTCTTAGCAAAATCAAATGATACTATATACCAGAAGATTATCCATTCAGAATCTGATTAAATCCAAGATTGACTTGAGAAGATGACTGAGTAGGAGAAACAATGACTTATGTAAAGAAAGTGGAATAAAAATTTTATGTAATATTTATTTAATATGGATATTAAAGAAGAAATTTTGGTTACATTATTCATTCCATGCTTTTTCATGACAATATTTATATTATTTTTAAAAATATCTTCTACAAAAGCATATAATAAAAATAATAAAAAGCGAATTTCAAAAAATGAAAAATTAGAATGAGTAAAAAGTAAAATATGAATATTGGATTCCTGATATGGGTTTAATATTTATGATTTTGTGTATAGACCAATTTATTTTCATTTAGATTATTCAGAAAAAGATAAAAACAAATATATTTCAGATATTTTAGATAAAGTATTAAAGAATTGAGACAATGTAATCAATATTTGAACTTGAAATTGTGTAATACCTATAATCATAGCAAAGAAAATATGACAAAAAGGAAATATCTTTTGTTTTGAAAGATATAAAGAGACATGTGAACTCTTAAAAAGTAATTTTGATTTAAATTTTTTATCAAATTTTCAAATCAATAATGTAGTTGCTAGTTATGGAAAAATGGATTCTTTAAAAGTTCGAAAAATTCGTAGATATCCTTGATACAATTTACTTACATATATATTATTTGATATTCCTTTATTATTTGTTTCTCTAATCCGTTTTCTCTTTGATCTTGTGATAAGAGCAATTTGAATCTTTTTTAACTATAAGAGTAATCCATCTCAATTTTATGATATGGTACCAGTTAATTCCATTGATAATATTTTATATGAGACCAATACCAAAATAGATCTTATTGTGATAAATCAGAATGAACCTGATATTTATAAAGTTTGTTATGGTTTAGAAAAAATCATAAAAAAACATCATCCAAAGATAATCTTTACCATAATTATTAATTATAACACTAATCAAAATACAAAAATTGTATCAATTGATCCTAGTAGCAAAGAATTCTTGGATTGGATAGAATGATTAAATTATAATATATATGAATGAATAAATTGACAAGGCGGTAATATCACTTTCAAAAGAATTTATGACCTAAAATCAGAATCTTCTATTTTAGGAAACAGGTATTGATGAGACAGTTATATAAAAACCATATATTTACAATAGTTTGATAACTAAAAGTTTGAAAAACAGGTCATTTTTTATTGTTTTAATGTATCAAAAAATTATAATTAGTACGTTTATATGATGTACTAAATTGTAATCAAATATGCACAAAGCAACATTATGGGATAGATTTTGAAAAGTTGATGTAAACCAAGACAAAGTGTATACTATTTTGAGAGTATTACAATTTGGAACTTGGTCTGATTTTTTGGAATTGCAAAAAGAATATTGAATGGATGAAATTTTGCTTGTAGCAAAAGAAAATTATTTCAATTTAGATGATTTGACTAGAAATTTTTTGAACATAAAATATGGTTTAGATTTACCATTAAAATGAACATTAAATGAAATTACATCTGGATACAGTCTTAGATTCCAAGAGGAAATCTTTGTTAGATAAATTTGCCTGGACAAAAGATTATTGATTTTATTTGGCTTGATGAACTGCTTTATCCTTGATGTATGGACATAGGAAAAGCGAAGATTTTGATTTCTTCAAAGAATGAGATTTTGATATTAATCGATTAAAAGATCAGCTAAATAGGCAATGATTTGAGTACAGAGTGACATATCAAGTACCAAATACATTGTATATAAGTGTAAATGGAGTAAAAATAAGCTTTATTTGAGTGAAGAAATTGACATTGATTTATCCACTAATTTCTACTCCATATTTTGATATTGCTAGTGATAAAGAAATTTGAATCATGAAGTTAATTACTATCCCTGCAAGGAGAGAATTAAAAGATTATGTGGATTTATATTATCTAACAAAGAAATATGATATAAATGAATTAATCGATTTAATCCCTATAAAATATTGAGCAAAACAAAATTTGTTTGTCTTGAAAAAAGCTCTACTTTATACTGAAGATTTATTGGAAAATGTAGAGTTTATTGGGAAACCAATTCCATTAAAGACTATGAAGAAGCACTTTGAAGAAGTAGTTGAATTTATCTAAATTTGGGTTCTTATGCTAAATCACGGAGTACTCGGAATAAATGCAAGAAATTTATCATACATAAAAAAATTCAATTGAAAAAAGGAAATTCGTCTTGCCAATGATAAATTGGCTACTAAAAAATTTTTGTCTGAAAGATGAATTCCTTTTGCAAAGACTTATGAAGTAATAAATGATCGTAAGCAACTTTTTGATGTTGATTTTTCTAAGTTACCAGCAAAAGATTTTGTAATAAAGCCAAATAGATGATCAAAATGAAAATGAATTTATGTGGTAAAGTACTTAGATAATGTAAAATGACTTAATAATGAAGAATTAAAAATTAAGGATTATGGATGATGGAAGAATAAATTAAAAAATATGAAATCTAAGTTTCGTAAAATAGTGGATAAATTTCAAAATATGCCAAATTTTCCTTATGAATACAAAATATGAAACCGTGTCGTGTCTGATAATGGGCTGAGAAGATTTATTTTGGATGATTTGGACGGAAAGAATTCAATGACAAACTGAAATGACAAAGTAATTGTAGAAGAAAAATTAGTACCTGGAGATACTTTTAAAGAATTCTGTAAATTCTGATTGGCTGATATGAGGATTATTGTGTTTAATTTGGTGCCAGTGTGAGCCATGGTAAGAATACCTACAGAAAAATCAGGTTGAAAGGCTAATTTGGCTGCTGGATGAATTTGAGCATGAATAGATATATGAACATGAGTGATAAAATCTGTATATGTAAATCATAAATCTTACACAAACAAATTTCCAGAAGAATACAAGCACTTGAAATGAATTAGAATTCCTTATTGGGATGATATTTTATTGTGGTCTAGCAAGATACAGTATTTTGTAAACTTATGATATTTGGCGTTAGATTGGGTTATAACGGATGACTGACCAAAGCTTTTGGAAATAAATGCTAGAGCCGGATTAGAATTGCAAAATATTACTTGAATAAAGCTAGCTAAAACACTTGATAAAATTTCAGATTTAAAAATAAAATATCCAGAAAAGTGAGTCGAAATAGCTAAAACTTTATTTTCACAGGAAGATAAAGAAATTTTGCCACAGAAAATTTTGTATTTGACACAAATGTGAAAATTAAGAACAAAAGCTGAAGAACCAAGTTATCACAATGGAATTTTGGTAAAAGTTGATATAAATAAATCAGAAAATTATGCTTCAAAAGAGATATATAATCGAATCAATTCTAACAATTCGGATGAAACTACATTATTACTATGAGAGAACGATATTTCTATAAAATGAATAAAATTTTTGTTAGACAAAAATTTATCTGAAAATGAAGTAGTATTGTGAACAAAAACCAGTTCAAAATTTTTGATAAAAACTGTTGAGAAAACAAAAACGCCTGTTCATATTTTTGATATAAAAGATATTGATAAACAAGAATTGTCTGACTTACATATTATTGATGATGAGATTAGTAGTATATGAAAAAAACTAATACTTTCAAATATCTTAAAACCACAAAATTACATTGATGAATTGGATAATTTCATCATAAATAATTGAAAATACAATCCTAAATTTATATATCAATGGCCAGATGATAAGCTTTTAGAAAACTTAAAAGACTCCCTTTTATTATTACAAGATAAACTATACAAAAACAAACACAATAACAGTATTTCAAAGCTTTTTTCCGAAAAAATACAAGAGCTATTATATAGAATACAATTAGTTTTATCGTATAAAAATAAAAATTTTAAAAATATTCTGTTTTATAATGAAAAGATTTTTTGAACAATAGACAAGAATTTGATGAGTTACTCGAAAAATAAAATATTTGAATGAAAGATAGAAGATAAATCATTATTATGAAGAGTATTGTCTACGCATGAAGTAAAGGGTAATATACAAATGTATTTAGATAATTTATGAATAAAAGACGTACCTATCCAAGTTACATTCTCTTCACTAGCTAGAATAAATGTGTCAATGTGAAAACATGTAAAAATAAAAATAAATGGATATATCCCATTCCAAGAAAAAGAGATTCAATCAATTATTGCACATGAAATCGATACACATCTTGTGAGATATTTAAATTGATCTCTTACTGGTCGAAAAATATTCAAAGAATGAACAGGTTTTTATTTAACAGATGAAGAGTGATTAGCTATATATAACGCCAATCAGCAATTACCTAGCAATTATGAAAAACTGAGTTTGTACAAAAAATATTTTTTAGTATGAGAAGCTCAAAAATATGCTTTTTCAAAGTTGGTTGATTTAGTAAAATTCTTGTATCCAGAAAAACAATTGGAACGCATATTTAATACGGTTTTAAGACTGAAAAAATGAATAGTAAATACGAGTGAGACGGATTATTGATCAATATTTTTTAAGGAAAAAGTATATTTAGATTGATACAAAAGGATAAATGAACGAATTGGAAAAGGAAATGATATTGAATGAATGTACAAAGGTAAGGTAAAACTAAATGAACTAAAATTATTGAAATAATATTTATATTCTTAAATATTAAAATGTTTTTAGTATGATTCTATTCAAAAAAGAATTTATCAAAATTAATTAATTTTGAATATTATAAAACAGCCTTTGAGGATTTAAAAAAATCTGGTATAACAATTATATATTTTTATAAGGAAAACAATAGTATACTAATTGCCGATGATTTAACAAAGAAACTAGATAAAATATGAGTTTCCATAAAATCATATAATAACATTGACGAAATATTAAAGTATCTTAAATCTTTAAATTGAAAAATATTTATTAATACTTTTGAAGAACAAGAGATTCCAATCGCAAATGAAATAAAAAGATGATTATGACAAGAAATTTCAGACAATCCAGAGATCTTTGTTAATAAGTATTTACAAAGAAAACTTATTTGAGAAAAATATCCAGAGACTGTCGTAAATTTTGAAGTATTCCCTTTTGAAAAAATAAATGATTTCAAAGAAACCGAGTTTTTACATACGCCACTTATTATAAAACCGACTTGAGGTGTCCAGAGTAGCTGAGTACACAAAATACAAAATATGAATGAATTTGAAACAGCTATAAAAGATATTCCAAGTGCATTTGAAAAATTGAAAGAAAAAAATTTACTAAATCAAAAAGTATTGATAGAAGAATTTATTGATTGAAAAATGTATACTGTTGATTATTTTGTTGATGAATTCAGTAATTTTCAATTAACAGCTCCAGTTTATGTAAAATTGTGAATTGACTATTGAATAGATGATTTTTGTAATATCGTCAGATATATGTCTGAATGAGAAGTTATAGATCAAAATAAATTATTGGACTTTGTAAAAAAAACAGTAAAATGAGCTAAAATAAAAAATACATTTATTCATCATGAATTTAAAATTAATAGTAAGTGAATTTTTAAAACAATTGAGATTAATTGAAGAATTTGATGATATAGACTAGATATGTACAATAAATGATACGGTATAAATTTATTGAAATTTCCTTTTTCTAGTGATAAAAAAGAGTTAAAATTATTAAAAAATATAGCTGTTTTTGCATTATATCCTAAATATGAATGAGTTTTTAAATGAATACATAATAATCTAATTGAAAATATTTTGAAATTACCATCTTTAGATAGGCTAAAAATATTGGAAAATCAAATATGAAATGAAGTCTGATTTACTAAAAATTGATATTCGAAACTTGGAACGATCGTTTTAGCCAATAATGACTATCAACAATTTAAAAAGGATTCGCAATTTTTAGAAAATAATTATTTTGACATGCTACAAGTTGATAAATTTTAAAAATTAAAAAACAATAATATGGGAAGACAATGCATAAAATGGCTATTTTTATTGGTGTTATCAACAATCTCACTAAATTATTCTTTTTCTGAAAATTTATGTGAAAATATTGATGATAGGTTCACTATTAAATGAAATTCAGATATAATAATTCAAGAAATTGCTGAATATCATGTTATAGATACATGGAATCAAAACGAGGTAATGGAAGCTAAATTTACTATTTTTGGTGATGATAAAAAAATTAACTCATCAACGTGAGAAAGTTTTAATTTTAGTAGCGACTCGGAAGGAGAATACCTATTAACATCTGAAATCAATTTGGATGATTGTACATATAAAATTGAAAACAATATAAATATATACAATAAATCTGTAGTTTATATCTGAGATAATTTAGACGATTTCCAATTGTGATATGAAGATAACTTTAAAGATCACTGAATATTGTTTAAAAAAATAATTAGTAATAATAATGTATTTTTGGAAAATGAATTAAAAGAAGAGCTTATAAAACAGAAAGTTTTTATAGATAATGCTAGTACAATTATAATAAATAATAAGGATTTGGAATATATTTTTCAGATCTTCTCAAAGTTAGGTGAAGATAATGAATTAAATCTATCAAATAAAACAATATTTATTGTAAACAACACGAATAAACATTTTGTAAAAAGAACACTATCTAAATATTCAAATATTTTGGACAATGAAAATAAATATATGATTGATTCTAGTGACTTAATCGCTCTAATTTCAAATTTATCATTTGATAAAGATGTTTTAGAAGAAAATTTGGTGGAGGTATTTCCATTATCATTTGAATGAAAATCAAGATGGTTATTCCTATCATATTTTATAGATAATTTGATAGCAAATTGAGTTCCTATTAATTTAATTTGATTATTACTTACACTAACTTTTGCAGCTTTGGTGATAACTGCATTTAGGCAAATAATTTGATTTTCTGTATTTTGAACATTTAGTCCATTGTTATTTGGACTTTCAATTGCTGTACTATGAGTAAAAACTAGTATCATATTTTTTGTAATAGCAATTATTGCCACACTAATAACAAGATTAATTACAAAAAAATTATATTTGCTAAATAGTGCAAAATTATCATTATTGCTTGGTATTTATTTTTTGACTACAATATTAATATTGTGACTAAACTCTGTTTTAAATTTAAATATTCTGTGATATCAAATATTTAGTAATACTTACGTAATTTTTCCAATACTATTTTTAATTTTTGCTACAGATAAAGTATTTTGAGAATGATATAAATTATTTAGTAAACAACAAATTGTATCACTTCTTGAATTTATTGTAATATCTACTGTCGTAGTTTTGATTATAAATTCTGTATGGTTAAGATTAATATTATTATCTTATCCAGAAATAATAATATTGCTGATTATTGCCATCATAATTGTTTGAAGATTTACTGGACTGCAATTATTTGAATATTTCCGCTTTTCTCCAATACTAAAAGATTGAGATTGAAGTGAAGAAGAAGAGGAAGAATAATTGAAAATTAGTATGTTATTCTGAGTGGAATGTAATGGAACGAAGAATCTATTATAAGATTCTTCACTTCGTTCAGAATGACACACAACTATTTTTAATCTCTTAAACTATCTTTTGTATATTTTAGTATTTCTACTAATACTCTTTTTTGTTGGGTGTTTAATTGATTTATGGAAAATCTAATATCTTTTTTCTCCATATCTTTTAAGGATTCTCCTGATAGTTTTGTATAAATAATTTTTCATATCTCATATGGGATTTCATCATATGATTTTTCTGGAGTCATACTCTTTATCATATCCTGAAATTTTTCTATATCTTCTCATCATAATTTTGCCATGTATGCTGTCTTTGCTAATTCTTCTAACTTTTTAGGGTCTTTATTCTTTTGACACAGCTGTACTAATTCAATAATATTCTTCTTCGATCTGTAATACAACGTATCTTTTCAATAAGCACCTGGTTCATCCAATGGAAAAAATCTTTTTACTCTCCTAATCTTTATATCTGATGTTTTTTCCGCATTCTCTTCATCATTTCAATCTAATTTCAAATATATTTTTAATAATTCCTTTCATTCATCATAACAATAATTTTCTCAAATAAATGTGGCAATATGTCATATCGATACATCAGCCTGCATATCTTCAATATTTTGATACACAGCTTCTTCACTAAATTTTGTAATTCATTCTTCTATCTCAGTAGCTTCATATTCTTTAAATCATTTTTCTTGTTTTGATAATGAAATATTATCGATTTTTTTATCAATATTTACTGGCAACGCCTCTGAAGATTTTCTTGCTCTAATTACGTGTTTCAATTCATGTTCTATAAGACTAAGAAATTTTGTAATATTCATGTTTTTATAACTTTGTTTATACGGAACATTGAGGTTTCATGCGCTAGCTGATAAATTTCATTTTTTTGGATCTATGGTTATGCGAAATTTTTCTAAAATGTTATTTTTTTCGAAAAATTTATTAACATCATAATCATCTGAATCTCAATTTATAAGTACAATATTCTCGTCTTCATCGTATGAATTTTTAGATATTTTTTCTCATGTACGGAAATCTTGTCATTTTGAAACGAATACACATGGAATTCAGTATATTTTCTCCAATATCATTTTTATGATATATACATATTTATCCAAATTTATAGTTACTCAATCTAATTTTATCCCTTTTTCAGTGGATTTATTTTCTGTATTATCATCATTATCTAACATATTAAAGTAAGAAGATATTCCAAATCTCTCAAAAAATTGGCTTATTGTGTTTTGTTCTTCTTCCGTTAAAACATCTTTTTTTTCATTATATTTATCATGAATATTTTTCAAAACCAAAAATTTTTCGTGTGGCACGTCTGAGACTTTTGGTCATCGAATTTTATAGGAAAGTTCTTGAATTTCTTGTTTTAATGAATCTCTTTGTTCTTTATCCAATTTGTATCATCATTTTTCTGCTTCAATATAGATTCATTTTAAAACTAAATCCATTCTCGTTAAAATGTTTTCAATATTTGATAGTAAAAATTTTTTTTCACCATTAGTTAAAAATGAATCATCTGTAATTTTTCATTTTAATTCTATTAAATTATGTTTTCACCATTTTACGAATCAGATTGTTTCTTCTACATCTTCCTGCTTTAATTCAGAGATATTTTCATTAAAAAGTTGAGTCGCTATATAATTTTCAAAAGAATCAACTTCATGTTTTTTATATGAAATTTCTCCTGATAATGGTCAAATTTTATTTCTTTCAATTTCTGAAAGATAATCTAGAAAAACTGATTTTTGACTATCGTTAATCTTTTTTGCCATATTACAAAATTATAATATAAACACATATATTATAAATATATTTTTATAAATGTCAAATTTATTGAAAGAAAATTTTTTTATTCAATATATACTAAGTCTCAAACTTCAATTCCATATTTCTCAGCTAATCAAGCATTGATTTCCAATACGAATAAAGAATCTCAGACTGGTTTGTAAATCTCACATTCATCAGTAACACAAGGCTGCGCTGTTTGAATATCTACTACTCTACTTTCTCAATCAATTTCATTTATTCGAATCATATCCAAAGGAATTAATGTATTTTTCATCCAAAAAGAATGAATTCACTCATTTTGGAATATAAACAACATTCATCTATCTTCATCCAATGATTCACGATACATTAGTCATTGTTGCCTTTCTTCATCTGATTGTGCTATCTCTACTTGAAAACTTTTATTTTCAAAAGAAACAGTTGGCTGGTTTAAACTTTTGGGAAATAAAAGTAATCAAAGTGAAAGTGCAATAATACCTAAACAAATAAAAATTATAATCTTTAATTTTTTGTTCATAGAAATTATTGATAATATAAAGCAAATTCTTATACTTGTTGTATTGTAATTATTTATTTTCTTATTTCTACAAAATATGAAATTTCTTAGAAGATTATTTTGGCTAATTGTTTTGTTAGCACTAGTAGTTCTCGGATTTTATCTATACCATTTTCTACAAAAAGAAGAAGTTATAGTTCTGAATAGTACGAAATCCATAATGATTAGGTTAAATGCTGTAAGTAAACTTGAGACTGCAGAAATGGAATTTGCAAAAACTATGACAGCAGAAAAAGAATGACAAGATTTCTTTGAATGAACTACAATAGATGATACTATATATGACTTCTTATTCAAAGACAAAATGGTATTTAATTTAGAATGAAGAGTGGTTGCATGAATAGATTTGAAAAAAATAGCTACTTGAGATATCATAACAAACTTAGATTGAAGTGTAAGTATAAAGTTACCTGAAGCAGAGATTTTGTATGTTAAAATAGATAAAAACGATATCCCAGATAGACAACTTGGAATATTAGCATGATGATGATATGCAAATATGGAAAGTGAAATTAGAGAACAAGCGGAAAAAGAAATGGAACAGGAAGCCATCGAAAAATGAATTTTGGAAGCTGCAACAAAAAATGCACACGAGGCTCTTGCTGAATTATTACAAGAAATGAATATAAAACTATCTGATGGAAATATATTTGAGAATATTATGGATAATGATTCAAAAGATAATTCTACTTGAAATTCATACGAAATATAAAAGACAAATTTTATTAGTATAAAAGACTCTCCTGCCTTTGGAGAGTTTTTTTGTATTTTAGCTTCAAAAATTTGCATTTTTTTTATTTTTTGATTATAATTATATTAGTCGATAGACACTAGTCGATAGTCTCTAGTCGCTTTTTATGTGAAATGGAACTATGTCAACAAAAAAAGAAATAAAAAAGTATCTAATAGACGTAAATACGCCAGAGCCAATTATGAAATTTTTGGCATTATTCAATCAAATAGATAAATATTTCGATAAAATTTTGTGATTAGATGTATTTTTGCCATACAACGAAAAAATCAAAAGAATCATAAAATGAAATTACTATATTTCACGATTCGTAAAATTACACCAATTTCAATTGAAATATTTCGGAGAAATTAGAAATCAAATCACACATGGAATTCAAATTGACTGACATACTTATATTCAGCCTACTGACTACTCTATTTCTCAATTAGAGAAATATGTGAAAGAAATTAAGGCTCCTCCAAAATGTATTGATTTATTTTCAAAGGAAGTATTTACATGTCATTATGATGATAATCTAAGGAGTATCGTAAAAATTATGGAGCAAAAAAACTATTCTCATGTGCCAGTATATAATAGAGATGAGAGATTTGTGTGACTTTTGAGCGAAAGTAATATATTGTCTCGATTAGCAAATAATAACGATATTATCTGAGCAAAAGTCGGAGATGTCAGATTTATCACAGATAATAATTATATGCGTTTCATCAGCAAAAAGGTAAATGTATATGAAGTTGATAAAATGTTTGCAGAGAAAAAAGAAAATAATGAACAAATATGAATTTTATTGATTACTGAAAATGGTCATAGAAATGAACCATTACTCGGAATAATTTCTGCGTGAGACACAGCGATGATTGACAATTCTGTTGTTCATTAAGATATAATAAAACTTTTATTACGTAATAAACAATAATGAATAATAGCCCTGGTAAAATCAATACCATAAACCCTGTAGATAAAGATACAAATCAACATCTCACTTTAAAATCAAATGAACTAGAAAAGGCTCTAAAAGATACTGAGAAATTAAAGCGTAAAAAAAACTTATTGCAACATATAATCTTTAACTTTTTCAATTCAGAAATGCTAAGTTGGTATTGTGGAAAAGGTTGAAAAGAATGTACTGATTGATCTGATCTTTATATTTTGACAAAAGAAGGGATTATAAAAGTTTGATGTTGAGAATTTAATAGTGATACTTTTATAAATTGAGTATATTATATTAGTGATAAAAAATATTCAACAAGGTATAAATTTAATGCTTCACCATTACCTTTATATGTTGTAAATCAACAAGATAGCTATTTAGCAGGTGATAAAGTAAGAAGCTTTAGAGAAGAAAATCCTGTTGAGTATCTAGAAAAATATACCGTATTATGATATGATCCACAAGAAAAATCGGTATTTTCAAAGTATAGTTGATGATATCAAAAATGAAAAAAAATTAATATAAATAAAGATACAATTATTTGAGTTTCTGATGCAATACTATTGTTTAGAAATAAGTTTATAGAAAATTTTGATAAAGAATTATTAAACAAATATATGTCAAAATTACAAAAGTTTACCTTAGAAGAATTGAAACAATATGCTCAAAATTCTGAAAAAATAACAGATGAAAATGAAAGTGCCTTACGGCATATTATATATAATAAAATGTGATGTAGTTGATCAGGTGCTTGAATATGTGCAGATGAAGCTATAAAGTCTCGTTATGATTTAATCCAATCGTTTGATACTGATAAATGAGAATTTACAAGTATTCCTGAGTTTACTGACAATAACCAAAATTAAATTTAAAAAATAATAATTGAACTTTTTTAAAAAAATAGTAATATGAGTTGGCTTTTTATTTTAAGGATTAGCTAATGCGAGAAGATTTTATTTCAATATTCTTGGAAAAAAATAATCAACTTAATTTGAGTGCTATCAGAGATCACGATTGAGTCATGACAAAACATATTTTGGATAGTATTGAATTGAATAAATTTTTTGTATTAGAAAAATGAAAAAAGGTCTGTGATATTTGAACTGGATGAGGATTCCCGCTTTTGCCGTTAGCTATGACTAATTCTGATGTGAATTTTGTGTGAATAGACGCCAGGAGAAAAAAAGTAGACGCAGTAAACGAGATGATAGATAAACTTTGAATAAAAAATGCAAAATGTGTACGAAGTAGAATTGAAGATTTCACTGAGCAATTTGATTATATCTCTGCAAGAGCCGTATGATATGTAGATAAAATCATCCCTCGAAGTTATGAATTACTGAAAAAATGATGATGTTTCATTTTTTATAAGCAGTATGATGAAGAAGAATTTAAGGTATTGGGGGAATTATGTGAAAAATATAAATTAAAAATAGTGAGCACGCACAGGTACTCACTATTTGATTGAGATATTGAAAGAATTATTTATGTGATTGAGAAGATGTAAATTAAATATCTTCTTCAGACAATGCATATTTCCAATCTATAGGATAAATACCATAATCACTTCATCTTCATCATCCATTTGAAGAAGCTCTCCTGTAATAAAGAGATCATTCTTCTGGTAATGTCCTTCATCTATACTTATTGAAAGCTCATCCCCGGTCATCACATATTAAAATATGCTTTGCTTTTTCCTTTGGCAATATACGAAAACATTTAGTTCACTTTTTTGATGTAAAGAAATCTCAATACACAACACTAAAACTTCATTCAGGTAAATTAAAGGTTTCTTTATCTTCATCTTTAAACTTTACTTCTGGCACACTGTTTATGAACGATAAATTTGGCTGATATTTTCAGTAACTATTAATTAAAAATTTTCAATTATCTAGCTCAATAATTCAATCCATACTTATCAGAGAATAACTCTCAAAATCTGTTCAATAAACACTAGATCCATCTCATACTACCTGTTTTTTCTCAGCATGTCAATCAACATTAACTCGCCTATCTGAAAACGACACTGAAGGGTCTCGTTTTAATTCTACGCCTCAATTTGCATCTTCTGGTTTTGCTCGATAAGTACTCCAACTTAATTTTAAAGTATCATCAGATCATTTTTTCACTTCACATAATTTTTCACCCATATTTAATACTTTATAAAGTCATTCATTTATCTCATTTACAACATTTAAATACGGTCATTTTGGTTTTACAATAATTTCCATAACTTCTTGTTTTCTTTCGTCCATTTTCATATTTGATAATGTATAAAAATTATAAAACTGTTCATAAATCAGTGTTGCTATGACTGATAGCTACTACATTTCATGTTCATGGTTGGAAACATGCCACAAAAGGAACTTTGTGTGCATAGGCATCCGCTAATGCAGTCAAAATCGCAATTGGTCATCTTCATGAAATGTATACAGGTTTACCTTCTGGTACTTTTGGTGCAACTAATGAATTTATTGTAGCTTGTGCATCAATATTTGGATTTTCTAATGAGAACGTAATTTCTGTCCTATCTTCTAATTCTTTTACATCAAATTTAATATCTTTTCACATTCATTCATCTTCCATTTCGAATCATGAAACTGGCAATACTGCATCTGGTCATCATTGTGGATATTTTACAGCTACACATACTGGATGTAAGGCATGAGCAATTGCTGTCAATAACCATCCTGGACAAGCTCAATCAATTGTCACTACATCATTTTTTCAGAGTCTGTTTTTCATTTCTGATTTACTAACAATTGCGAATACTTGTGGCAATTGCTCTGGCTTCCAAGTTAAGCTCATTACTTCTTTTCCATTTGGTAATTTTACTAATTGCTTTTCCATTCACATAGCTTTTGCCAATCAATCAATTGTTAAAACTCATTTTTCATCAATTACCTCGGGTAATCTTTCTGTTTTTAGAGTTTCAACAGTTTGTACTTTTGTTTCCTCTAATGAAACTGAATTTGATGTCTTATTTTCAACACCTTTTAATTTGTTAATGTCTGTCATTTTAATATTTGGTAATGGTATAAATAATTTTTGTTATGATTTTCTTCTACGAACTTTTCTACGTCTTAACATATCATCAGGTCCTTCTCAAATGGATTGTCTTAATGCTTTCTTTACAAAAATTTTCCTAAAATCGTATATAGTCAGCATTTTTCATAAATCTTTACGTTTTAGTAGTTCTTTACCTGATATTTTATCTGGTAAATTAAATGTCTTCAAAAAACGATCTGTTCATGGATGACAGTTTCAACTATCGTATGAATCTTGCAAAGTAAAAACTGTATCTTTATGTAATTTTAAATAATTTAATGCTAATTCTTTCTGTACTTCTTCTGGAAACGAATAGCTATCAATATTTTTTAATGCTTTATCTTCTAACTTTTTTCTTAAAAATTCTTTCCAATAATCAATTGAATATTTTTCAAATATTGTTTTTGGTATATAGTATTCAAATTCCATATTTGCCATTCATAACACTTTCAACATCTCATTATATTTTGATACATCATCCTCAAATACTAAATGATATACATCATCATTTACCAATTCTTCTCAATAGTGAATACCATGCTCAGCACACAAATCTTTCAAATCATATTCTGAAAAATTATGAAATGTCTTTACATTTTTATATGCAAAATTATCTCATACAATCCATCAATTAAATTTTTTTAATAAGTCATGTGTGTATTCTGGCTGGATTCTTTCTTTATTGTGCAAGATTTCATTTCAATTTCATATTTCTATATCTTCATAATATTGCATATCCATATAGGAATCTGGATGTTCATCAAACACTTCTTTAACTAGCCCAAATTGTCATAGACGAACATATTTTCACTTATATTTTCTAATTCATACTATTTTATCTATAAAACTTCATGTCTGTTCCACATCAAATCAGCGGTTGATTCAGAAAAATTCTTTTCATCGTCCTCTAAAATTTAAATCTTTGAGATCCATATTTGTTTTGAATGTAAATACCTTTTCTTTTTCTTCTAAATTTTCATCAAAATATTTTACTTTATATGTATATATTGGCCAATCTTTTAAATTTTCTCATTTAGTTTCAATTGTATTTATCAAATCTCTAGCATTTCACTGAGCTAAATGATCCTTTTGGCTTAGAAAAACTGCATCTACTCATAAATCTATCTTTCAACTCTTTATTATTGTTGGTAAACTTTCATCTATAACTCAACGAGATGTACACATAGTCATATTTAATCAGTTTATATCTCTAAAATACAATTCTGGATATGTGACATCCATCCTTGAATTAGGCATATAAATGAGACTTCATTTTCATGCTATCAGATTTCATGCAGCTGATGCACCACTTCTTGATGTATAATATCTATAAGCTTTATAATCTTCTTCTAATGCTGATTCTCAAGATCATTCTACATCATAAACTTTTCCCGTAGTCAATGACAGTATTACACTTCAGCCTCATCAACCAAATTCTCGTCAACGCCTATTTGATCTAGATAATATACTTCAGTATTTTGCAATTTGTCACTGCATTTTTTCATATTCATCTACTGACAAAGATCTATCTTCTATTCATTTCAAATAATATTCTTTATCTTGAGAACTTGCTCTAAAATATGGAATATCTTGGTCAAAGTTTGATCTCAGTGGATCCATTGAATTTTGGCATAAATAATCATTTAAATCTGACAAGATCGTTTTAACTTCTTCTGCTGAAAGAGTTCTTGATATTCCTTCAGATGATCCATATTTAAGTTTCCATACATCTTGACGCAAATTTTCACGGTGTGTAAAGATTATGTGATCTTCTTCTCCAGGATTTCTATATCTATAGTTATATCTCTTGTGGGAATCATAGCTACTATTTAGTCTCTGGCATAAATAATCATAAAATTTTTCCTTATCAAAACTTTTTCATAACAAGACTTCAGTTAATTCACTTCAAGTATTGTCGTTTTCTTTTGTTTGTTCTAATAATCCATTGAGGATTTCATTGTTTTCTAATGCATTCATTTTTAATTTGGTAATAGTATAAAATAAACTTAATTTTCTAATTACATATAAGAGATACAAGCATATAATCAGATTTTTATTTTAAAATTTTGTTTACAGCCATATCCAAGAAAAACAAGGATAGATTTTTTTGGTTTTTTTGCATTTTATTAAGCTGATCAGTTGCTCAAATGTATATATCCCATTTTTGCAATTATAATATAAATATTGACATTGTGAAAAATATTCCAAAAATTATGAAAAATATTTTAAATATAAAAAATAGTGATAGAACCTAGTATTCTACACTATTTGATTAAAAAAATTTTTATAAAAATTTTAATTACTACTTTTTAATTAATTCTCTTGCTCTTTTTTGTATACTTTTTCTGTTCCATTTTTTCTCTACGAAATTTTTGAAATTTGAAACTAATGTTTCGTGTTTCTTGTCTGGAACAAGGATTCAAGATTTTGAATCAACTAACTCTACTGAGGCTCAATCATTGAATCAGAATACTGGAACTCAGCAAAGCAAAGCTTCCATAGTACAGATTCAGAAACTTTCTTTTGTGATGTTAATTAATCATTTTGATTCGCTAATAATTTTCATCTTTTCTTCTGGGTTTCCTATTCGTCAAATAAATATTACATTGTCTCATGCAATTGATTTTAGATACATCTCATCTGGACCACTTCACATAATCAAAAGTGGCTCTTTTATTTCATTGAATAGTTTTATGATTTTATCTACTTCTTTTACAAATTTTACAGTCCTTCATACATAAATGTAATAATTATTTGGTTGTAAAACTAAATTTACTGTTTGGAATGCTGGATCTATTTTTGGATAAACCACTTTTCATGTAATTCAATACAATTCTTTTGCTAAGTTTGCTGTATATTGGCTATTAAACTCCACTTCATCAAATTTTGTGAATTTCTTGTCTCGTTTTCTAAGTCTTGGAGTAATAGCCTTAAACAAAGCAAGTTTAAATCATGAAAGTTTGTGTGTATATTCATCGTAATGACTCCAGATGTACTGCATTGGCGAGTGTAAATAAAGCTTCTTTTTAATATTTGGAACTGAAATATTTTTTGCGATAGCAAATGAGGAAATTATTATTTTTTCTGGCGAATATTTTCTGATTTTTCTGGAAAGTACTTTCATAAAAAATGGATAAAACATCATCAAATTGCGATAATCAAAAATTGATGATAATATTTTGATTTTGTGTTTTGAAAAGTGCAAAAATATTTTATTTAATCGTTTTGGTAATGCTGTAACTACTTGTAATTTCTTGTTTCATGCTGAAATTTCTGATCTATCTGAAAAAAGTGTAAATACTTTTGCCTCTGAGTACTCCTCTTTTTCTACCATATCCTGGAAAACATTTAATACTCATCCAGGCATAATTCGACAATTTACAAAAGCTTTTTTCATAAAATTGTATAATAGATTGTAAATCAATATGTATATTATGAAAAGATGGGTAAAATACAATATTATATTTTTGGCGCTCTATTTTATTTTTTAGTTATATGAAAAAGGCGTCAGCCAAAAATTTTTCATTCGTCAGACTATGTTGAAATTACTGATAAAAATATGCTAAAGCTGTCCGAAAGAATCGGATGTAACGATTCTCTGTCATCCTCAGAAAATCTACAAACGGAAAGTATGACTGAAAAATTTTTTAAAAAGTCTTTTTCGCTACTTTTGTGACTCTGGACAAAAGTGGCCCGCCGGAGGCAAAAATACACAATTTTTATATTGAAATGGATCCTGAAAACTATATCATGAGATTATGAGTATTTGACTCAATGTTTTTATTGTTAAATTTAAATTATGGCTGAAGAACAAAAAGAAGAAGTGAAAATTGTTTTAAATAAGTATGATAAAAAACAATTGAGATGAAATATTATAAAATTTGTAATCTGACTAATATTACTTGCTCTTTCTCGATGATATATTCAAAAACATCCTGCTGAAAAGGTAAGTGTATTCTCTGGATTTGATGTCTTATGGCAAAAAGTAGAAGTATTTTTTCACAATACATTTAAATGAAACTGAGATCTTTTGGAGAGAAAATACAGTTTGGAAAAATATTATAAAGAATTATTGAATATGGCAGAATGAAACGAATGTTTAGATAATGATCAATTTAATGAAATTTCAGAAGTTTATGAGAAATTGAAGGCTGAAAATAATGAAACATTAAATGAAACGTTGCCTTGATATATAGAAAATGCATACAAATTTGAGGCTATAGTACAGGATGATGAATGTTAAAAATTTTGTAACCTCACCCCAACCCCTCTCCTAACAGAGAGGGGCTTTTTGAATATAAAAAAGCGCCCTTCTCCATAGGAAAAGGGTACTCGAATTACGATGGTAATCTATATAAAAATCTCAAGCAATATTTTATTATCCACCAATGGCATGGATTAACCACTTGATTGGATATAGTAAATCGATTCAAACTCTGACTTTGAAATCGTTGTAAATTATCAGGATTCAAAGTCACATCAAGATGATGAAAAATACTGTATTTACGTATCACTCTATGGTGAAATATTTTTCTTTTTTCAATCCGAATACTTTTTGGATGATTACACTCAATGTCCTTCAACCATCCAATGCTGGGATTGGCAAAATATTGAAAATTGCCAAAGCTAGTGAAATCATTCCAGCAAAAGCTAAATAAACAGTCCAATCTCCACTATACATCAATTCTTTTAAAACTACAATTACTCAAACAGGTCATGAAAGAGAATTTAATGAATCTTGTCTTTGTGCTTTGTCAGCAGAGAATGCTTTTTTTAATACTGTTCAAAGTGATGAAAAGGTTAATTTTCGTTCTGCTCAAATCTCTTTTAATCACATCCACATCGCTTTGTGGAATGGATATTTTATTGGTTGTAAATTTAAACTTTTTGATGAAGCGTAAGTAATTCACAAGATACAGCTATCAATTGGACAAGTTGCACTTCATTGCAAAGTCTCTCAATCTCTGGTATATTCGATAGTAATTTCTTTTCAAATAGAATCTTTTAGCGTTTGTCAGAGGTTTCGTGAATTTACAGCTAATCAATTTACTGCCGTGATTTGGTCTCATTCTTGGAGTCATAAGTCCTCTACTAGATAACCAGAAATAGTAGATGTAACTATCAATGGAACCTCAGATTCTTCTCACTCCATGAGTCATAATTCTTGTAAATAAGAATATGTAGGCATCAGTAAACTATGACTTTCTCATTTGATTGAATTTTCTGGCAATATTGAAAGTGGCTGTGTTCATGCTGTAAATATCACAGTGAACAATACCCATGCTACCAAAAAGTTTGCTGTCACTCATCAAAGCAAAATCACAATTTTTTTCCAAAATTTTGCAGACATAAAACTATCTGGAGCATTGAATTCTTCTGGGTTACTTGGGTCTTCTCATTTCAGACTACAAAATCATCAAAGAGGTATTGCATTGGCTGTATATTCTGTCCCTTTTTTATCTTTTCAAAGTTTACAGATCTTTGGAGGGATTCAGATACCAAATTCAAGTACTTTTACTCCTGATTTCCTTGCGGCAGTAAAATGTCAAAGTTCGTGAAGGATAATCAGTACCATAAACATCAAAATTCATGCAATAATAGCGATAGCAACCATATTTTATTTTTTGAATAAACTAAAAAAATGGATGTGTTAAGTATAAAGAAATATGTAATAAAAACAAGGAATTTAAATAAAAAACTCAGAAAAGACATAACAAATAAAGCTATACTATCTTTACTATTATTTTAATTATATACTTTTAACTATTCTCTTCATGTGAAACATGTTCATTACTGGAATCCTTTTTGATAATTCTTTGTCTTTTTTTAGAAATATGATCAAAATATGGCCTAATATTACCATCTAAATATTTCCATCAAGGGTCTCATCTGTCCACTCAAATCTATATTCTCTAGAAAAATAATCATAGTTTCCAATTTCTGTTATAACAGCAAATCTACCACCATAATCTTGATTTCCTAAAAAAATCTTATCACCTATCTTAAGATCTAAATTTCATCGATAATGTCATACTGATTTTTCATCTTTAAAGAAAGTTACTACATTATTTTCACGATCTACCCATCCATCATTAACACGATAAGCTTTTACACCTAAACTTATCAATTTTTCATGAAATTTTTTATCTTCTTCTTTTTGCTCTCTAAGTGCTTGTATAGCTTTTAACATTCAAGGAAGACAATTAGGATTATTTACTGTGGCTGTGCCCATTCATTCTCAAAGAGAAAATTCTACAGAACCATTTTGATGAATCTGATAATCTCAAAGTGTATCCGAGACCTGCTGTGATATTTTTTCTCAAACATTCCTATATCCTGGTGTTTGCATATGATTCTCGCAATTTGAAAGTTTTTCTTTTGTTGCCATTTTCATTAAATTAAAATATAAAATTTGTTATAACGATACTTTAATTATATATATAATTTTTATTTTGTCAAACATTTTAATACTTTTTTTATTAGGACATTTACCAGTCTTACACTACGATATCATAAATATATATACAAACAATTACTTTTTTTTGATTTTTTTTGTTATTTAATTACACTAAAATAGTTTATTTCAAAAATATTCTCATGCTTGATTCACATACACATTTAAATTCATGAATATTGTTTTCTGACTGGCAAAAGCATATTTTTGATTTTGAAAAAGAATGATGAAATAGACTCGTAAATGCTTGATCAGATTGGGAGTATAATGAAAATGGAATCACAATTTGCAAAGGATATAAATGAAAATCATATATAAAATGTACATTAGGGCTCCATCCACTTGAAGTGGTTGAATGAAAAATTACAAGTGAAAATATTGATGAAGAATTGATGGAATTAGAAAATATGTATGTAGAAAATAAAGAGTATGTAGTTGCAATATGAGAAATTTGAATTGATGTACACTATGATTGAGAACCAAATTTGGAATTACAAAAAATACTCTTTGATAAGCAGATGAAACTTGCAAGAAAGTACAATTTGCCTGTTGTCATACATTCAAGAGATGACTTTGATTCTACATATGAAATATTGGAAAATTATAAAGATTTGAAAATCTACATTCACTGTCGGTGATATTCACCACAACAAATAGCAAAAGTTCAAAACAATTTTCCAAATTTATGGATTTGATTCTGTGGAAACACAACATACCCAAGTGCTCAAAATCTCAGAGATAGTTTGAAAATGGTAGATTTAGATAAACTGTTGATTGAGACAGATGCTCCTTATTTGCCAGTAAAACAATTTAGAGGACAAACAAATACACCTGCTATGATTACGTACCTATACGATTTCATTTCAGAATTTTTGTGAATAGAAAGAAGTGAATTAGAAGAGAAAGTTGAAAAAAATTTTGATAGATTATATATATATTAACGCAAAAATTACAAACAACAGCACAGTGTTAAAACCCCATGCTGGACAAGATATAGTCCTACGGACTTTGAGGGAATCCTTGTTTAGCTTATGACTTTAGTCATGAGCGATTATTTGAAATAATGTTAATTAATAAAAAAATTGTCATTCTGAGTGAAACGAAGAATCTTTTATGTGTATAATTAGATTCTTCACTTCGTTCAGAATGACATTGTTATATATTTAAACTCAGATTCTGAAGTAGATTTCTTTATCTACAAGTTCTCTCTTTGTTCATCGTTTAAGAGATGAAATTTGTTTTATTATTTCAACTTTTTCTGGTGAATTGCGAAATTCCATACCATGAGGGAATCATGGATAAAGTACTTTAGCTTTGAATGAGAACGGCCTTGATTGCTGATTATTGACTGAGACTTTACAAGCTCCCATGAAGGCTTCTGGAGATGTAAGATCAGTTTGTGTAAATTCAGGTTCAAATTCTTTTGTTAAGAATTCTGCATCTGGTGCTCAGACTTTGAACACAAACATATTTCATATGTTACCAAAAATAGTTTTGGACATATCCATGTTTCATCAAAGACCTTCTTGCTTTAATTGATCTATATACTGATGTGCTACTACTAGTCAAAGTTTATATTTTCTGGCCTCTGACATTATTGATTCAAATGAAGCTGATACATAGTTTTGAAACTCATCAACATATAGATAATGTGGTACTCTTTCTGATTCTGGTATTTTAGCTCTTTTTAAAGCAGATAATTTTGCTTGCATTGATACAATCTTTCAAACTAATTTAGATGTTTCTTCTCATGCTATTCATTTTGCCAAGTTCATCAAAATAATTTTTTTCTCTTGCATAGCATCAAACATTTTAAATGCTGATTTTGGTTGTCAAATAATATTTCTGACGTAAACTCATGTAGTAAATGGTCCAAATTTAGCTTGAATAAATGGGATAATTTCAGCTTTTTCTCTATCTCACATTTTCTTGTATGTCTTATTCCACCAAGATGCTACTACAGGATCTTTTAAGTTTCTAATTTTTGCTTCGGCAAAAGCATCATCAGTAAACAATCTCATAATATCCACAATTGTTCATCACTCTGGTTGATCCATCAAAAGCATACAAGCATTACGGAAATAATCCTGAATACGTGGACCGAAAATTTCTGGTCAGTACATTTGGATAAACATCTCAACCAAGTCATTTGTCACTACATCTTTTTCATCAGAATCTTCTGGATCTACTTCAAGTGGATTTAATCATATTGGATATGATGTATTTCAAAGATCAAAGTATATCAAGTCATCAATTCTTTCTTTTGGAAACCATTTTAAAAGATATTCACAAGCTTCTCAGTGAGGATCTATAAATGTAAATCATCTTCCGTGTTCCATATCGTCAACTGCTTGTGCATACATAATTGTAGATTTTCAGGTTCACGTCTGTCACAAGATATAGATATGTCTAAACCTATCTTTATCAGTAATTCTGATTTCCTTTTCTTCTCAACCATAATTATTGTATCAAACAACTATTCACTCATTTGGTAAATCATTTGGTGCAGGAACTATCTTACCTTTCTGCCAATCTAATCTAGGATTCTGATTAAATCTGGCATGTGGAAAGTGGATTATAGAAGACAATTCTTTTATATTGAGCATATTCTTTTTATCAAAATCTTTTATATCTTCAAAAGTTGGATAATGTGTATAAAAATCTCTCATTACAATATCTTTTGCAAACATTCTAATTTCTTTAATTTTTTTCAACTTTAATGTATTTAGACCTATATAATTGTACTGATTAAACAACCTTCCCATTTCATCAACCATTTTTGATGGCCTATTTTTGTCTGAAGATACAGCAAAAACTCTTAACTTTGTTAAGAATATTTCATCATCCATTTTTTTATCAAAATCCTGCAATTGTGTTTGTGAAAAATCATGTTTATGTTTATCTCATTCTTTTTTTTCGTGTTTAGTATCCTCTTTTGATCATGCTTTTCGTACTTTCAAAAGCATGGATTTTCGCCATCAAAAATCTTTTCATTCTTTTATTTTTTCAGCTTTTTTCCTCATTTTTTTCAAAACATTTTCATGTAATGGTTGGACTAATATTTGTAAATCTAATTTTTCATCTTTTGAAACATTATTGAATGCTGATAATATACTATCCATAGGATCTGCTTCAAATGCTTCATATGTTTTGATAGGATGAACACTATTTTTTGTAGGATAAAATTGTCCTCAAGCCATAAATTTTCATGCCTCCAAAAACAGTGGAGCCGAACAATCTTCTATAAAAGCCGTAGGATAAAACGCTGCAATCATTTTTTTTACTGTTGAAACATGTTCTTTCGGTATTCATAAAAAGTATTTTATTGTTTCTTTTTCTACTACAAGTTCCATGCTTATGTAATTATTTCAAAATACTCTATTTTTCCAATTATCTTCATATATACAATAGAAATTTTTGAATACTTGATTCATTACTTCAATGTTGTCTTTCATTTGCTGAGTATGGTCTGTAGCTTCAATATCTCACGACTTTGCTACAGCTTTTTTTTCTAATTTCACTTGTATGAATCTTAAGTTTTCTGCCTGCTTGAGAGTATGTTTTTGTTTCATATTTAAGAAAATTAATCTATATGCAGCCTTACCAGCGTAATATATAGCAAATATTCATCATATACACAATAATATTATCAATAATACTTTCATAAATTCTTAAGTAAAATAAAATTATCTCACTTATATTATAATAAAACTTATGAAAAATGGAAAAAATTTATTATAATATTATTATTTTCTCAACCAAAAATCTTTAAAATATATATAATATTATTTCATAGTCTTTACAATTCATTTCAAATAAGTTAAAATTTCTTTTTCGGTGTTCCTATTTTTTATATCAACTAATACCCAATTCATAGCCAAACTAAGCAATTCTCAAATTTGTGGTCAAGATGGGATTTTGAAGTGCTCCATTATTTTTTTTCAGTCTATTTGGAGGTCTTTTTGAGTAAACTGTCACTCCTGTTTTTCTAAATCTTTTAACATATTTCTCAATTCTTCTACATCTGTAATATCTGCGCTATTTTGCATTGGATTGTATTGTCACAATCTATCTGCTATTGTAATATCTAGTAAGTTATTTACTTTTTCAAATCAGGCTTCACTGTACAATTTACGAAGTTTTTTTACTCTATTTTCTTCGTTTGCATTTAATATCTCTCATGGGACATGGTGATTGAATATGTATCGGCAAATATCTTTTATTTCTGACTTTGAAAAAGTAAGTCTTGCAAAATCCTCTTTTGCTAATTCAGGTCAAGAAACACGGTGATTTAGAGGTCATGCCAGAATTTCGCGAATTTCATCACGAGAAAGATTTTTTTCATATGCTGCATACTGCCCTACTTTTCAAACATCGTGGTAAAGCATTGAAAATCTGACAAGATAATCTTTGTTTATCTTTTGTAAGTGATAAAGTGACATCAAAGTGTGAACATATACATCAAATGGATGATATCTCACAGGTTGTTCGATATTTTTGGTAGCATACAAAGCTGGGAAGATATATTCAAGTAGTTTAATTTCATCTAATAGTGATACGAAAGCAAATGGGTCTCATGAAGTGAAAACTTTCATTAATTCATCATGGATTCTCTCTTTGGATATATTTGATACCAAATTTGCCAATTCTTTAGTAGCTTTTCGCGTATCTGTATCGATGTCGAACAAAGTAATTTTTGGCTTATCTCATTGATTATCTTTTAATTTTTGGTTTAATACTGAAACAAACCTCAACGCACGGACAATCCTCAATGCATCTTCCGTAAATCTTTTTTCTGGCTCCCCTACACATTTAATTTTCCTATTTATGATATCTTGGATTCATTTGTGTGGATCGATAATAATACGAATTTTTGCTTCAGAACTTTTTTTTGAATTTACAAAATCCTCGTGTAAAGTATCTATCAAATATGTTGTAAAAACTTGGTCAAAATTTCAATCAGGGAATATTTTTGAAATGTAATTTTCATCTTGAACGACCAAAAGATTCAAATCTGAATAAAATATTACTCAGCTATCTTTCAATAATTTTTGAAATACAAATTCATCTTTGATATCTTTATGCTCTTTGAATTCTTTGTTCAGATTGTTTTTTGGAAATTCCGCTGAGAAATAGTAGATACAATTTATAGAAAAATCTCTCCTATTTGAATCAAGCAGAATATCATTTTGCCAATTTATCATCTCAGGATGGCGATTGTCTGAATAATCGTTTTCTGTACGTAGTGGAGTCAATTCATATTTCAATTCTTTATTATCTTTTGGAATCAATGTGATTGTACCAAATTTCTCTGTAATGAAATGATGAACGTCGTCTTTTTTGATATTTTCGTAAATTTCCTCGGGTTTTCATGCCATAGTAAAATCAACATCTGTGAGATTTTTTTCTATATCTAATAGGATATCTCTGATACATCATCCAACCAAAAAAAGATTTTGCGTATCACATTTGTCTTGCAAAAATTTTATATGTTCATCTAATATTTTCAATCAATCAAAATTCAACATTTTTTCGAATTTTATAAAAAATTGTCGCTTGTAATATACTTGAAAATTAGAAAAAATCAATTGAAAATCAATATTTCGGAATTAAAAATGTCCTCCTTTTTAAAGGAGGGGGACCACGAAGTGGTGGAGGATTTTTTGTTCTGCCTCCGGCGGGCCACTTTTGTCCAGAGTCACAAAAGTGGCGAAAAAGACTCTTTAAAAATTTTTTCAGTCATACTTTCCATTTGTTGATTTACTAGAGAAAACGGAGAATTGTTACATCCGATTCTATCGGTTGGCTTTAGCATATTTTTGGGTTGTAATTTCAGTAAATCTGACAAATGAAAAATTTTTGGCTGACGCCTTTTTTTTCTTTTTTATAAAATGAATTTTTCTGTATATTAGTATGTAATACAACCATTATTACCGTAGCTAAAGTCTATTGTATTTCATAATCATTTACATTTTTGTTTAATTGTTCAATTAACATATACACTAGCATATGCTGGAATTTCTTTTTTAGTTTCTTTATATATTTCTCTTGATAATTGTAATGCTTGTCATCTTGCAATTGAATCTAAGTCAGTTCAATCCACTTCTCTTGTTGGAAGTTTTTTTAAATATAATGATATATCAGCATTTCAACAATCTCAATTACATTCCATTTTTTCAAAGTTATCTCGTTTTTCTTCTCATACTGTAAATTCATTTACGAAGTAATCTATTCTTTTTTGTACTATTCATGCTATTGTACTGTTGGTTGTGTAATTCTTTGCTTTATTATTTACACTATTTTCAGCTCAATTTCAGGCAATTATTCAAATTAGCACTATAATTCAAAATATAGTAAAACACCAACCCAAACATCACATTTTTTTCTTTGGCTTCTCTGTTTTTTGTTCAATTATTATTTTTGTTTCAATTTCTTTTTCAGGTATTTTTTCTTTCTTAGTACCATCTAAAAACTCTCAACAATAACGACATTTTTTTGCAGAGTCTTGTATCTCTTCCTTACAAAATGGACAAATTTTCATGTTTTATAAATTATATTCTAAAATACTATTGTATAGTTCAATCAGATGGTGTATCCATTGTATAGTATGTATATTCTGTATATGATGAATCAACCCATTTATAATTTGCTCTTTTGAATCTTAATCTTTCTAGTATAGTTACTACTGCAGAATGGAACTCACTTATATTTTTATTTAGTGCAAAACTATGATGTATTATAGTTATAGTTGTTCAATTACATTTTACTTTATAATCATCTATTCGTAATTGATCGTTAATTATTTTACAATATTCTCCTCTTAATGTTGGAAATAATTTCTTTTGTGTAGATATAAGTTTTGTTTCTAAGTTTTTCCTTGATGTTTTTACATCGTTATATTCTGAATTATTATATATGTTGAGAATTGCTTTTACACTTTCAAATAAATTCAATGTACTTATTATTCAATCTACAGATGAATAGCTTTGTGGTGCTGTATCAAGTTTCTTTCGCATTTCTCAAATTTCTTCTTTTTGATTTGCAATTGTTTGTTGTCTTTTTTCTTCTTCCTCTTTAGCTTTTTTTTCTGCTTCAATTCTTTGTTCTTCTTCGTATGCAGCTTGTTCTTCTTCTGTTCTATTTCTTGAAACTTTTACGTTATAAGAATTGCTTTTGTATTCGTTTTTTGCTGATATAACAATTGATAATTCAGGTTGTTCCAAACTATAATCTTTAGAAATTTCTCAATTGCTCGTTTCGATAGATTCTCAATCAATAGTTATTTCTGTTGCGTCTTTAATTGTTGCTTGTAATTTATAAGAGTTAACATCACCCAATTCTCATTCTTGGGAGTTGATTTGAATTGATGGAGTTGGTGCAGCATTATATGCAGCAATTCTTTTTTCTTCATGTTTTTTGTCAGAATAATTTGATATTCAAAGTCATCAAAATAATAAAATCATTATTCCTCAGACAATTAATCTAGCAATTTTTTTATATCTCTCTGGCTTACAGTATGCCTTAAAATCTATTAGTTTTTCATCTTTTCGTGAACACAGAGCATACCAAGCACAAATTACAGCAGTAATTAAAACAAAAAATCGAGATACATCACAAAGACTAATTGATATTGATACTAGTACTAAAAAAATTATGAATTGCCAAAAAATTTTACCTCATTTTCATAATTTCTTTTTTTCTTTGGTTGAATTTCAATTTTTTGTAGGATTCTTTTCAACATTTTCGTTTAAAAATTCTCAACAATAGCGGCATTTTTTTGCTCAGTCTTTAATTTTTTCTCCACAAAAAGGACAGATCATTTTAATATTTTATAATATAAAAAAAGACACCATAATTCTTGGTGCTAATGAATATTTATAGACTGTTTAATTGCAGTAATAAGTATTCCCACGAACTATGATGTCGTTTGTTATTACTACAAACTAAAAAGAGTCTATAAATTTATGTATATATAAATATTCATTAGCGATTTTGTTATTATAGATATTTCCCTTATTTTCAAGTTTTTTATTTTGAAAAAATTTTTTAATAAAAAAAATGGGACTATTTTCATTGTCCCACTCAAATATTTTAAATTTTATCGTCAACCTCATCATCCACCTCCTCCACCTCATCATCCTGAGAATCATCATCAAAATGATGAACCAGAACTAAATCATCCTGATGAACTATACGATCAACTTGATGAATGCGTTGGTGCTGGATTTACAACAGGTACTGTATATGTATCTATATATCTTATTGATCTTATTAAGTCATCTAAATCTCAATCAAATCGTTCAATTTCTTCCAAGTATGGAGTTATTGCTTTGATAAATTTTGATGAAACTCAAAATACCACAGCATAAGGTAAAACTTTTTCAATGTACAATGGATCTTGAGCCATCAAAGTTTCCAATTTTACCTTATCTACTTTCATCAGAAAGTCTTTAAATCATACACAATGGTCACGCAATTCCTCTCATTTTTTTGTGTTCGTATTTTTTTCATAATTGCGATAATGTAAAACCACAAAAATCAATAATGCAATAAATAATAATATAACCCATCTATTTATAGGAATTAAATGACTTGTCAGTGAAGAGATGAAGCATGAAAACAAGATAATTAATCAAACAATTGTAAGTATAATTATACTTATTGTCTGGTGTCTGAAAAAATTTCAAGTATTAAAATAAAATGGTGTCTTAAACCAATCTTGTTGATCTATGTAGTTTGTGAGATTTTTTTTAGCAGTTTTTAGATAATCTGTGAATTGTGATTTATCCTTAGAAATGTGAAATTCTTCTCAAGATTTAAATAAACTATTAAACAAATCTAATTGATATTTTTTTGTTGTACTTGGTAACTGCTTCAATTTTTTTATATAAAAGTTTTTGTATTTTTCATCTTCTGCATATATTTTAATATAATGGTTTACGGCTCGTTGATAGATCAATGATGTCAAATCTTTTCAATTTAATTCATTATCAATCAATACTCAAGCTTCTGGAGCATCAACTCATCTTGGAGCATCGTACTGAATTACACACTTTTTATTCATCCTTGATTTAGTCTTGTATCTTTTGTCCATCAAATATTCATATCCTCAACCAAATATTATAATAAGTAATCAAATAAGTACCGATTGCCGATTTACTTTGTCTCAATAGTAGAAATCTCAAGTTCAGGCAACAGCAAGAGCTTGTAATAATTCGTCATCTAAATCAAAAGTTCATTTCACAAAATTTATGACTAATGTTATATTTGAATATTTTCAAATTTCTCAACTATAAGTTAAGGCTAATTTATCATCTCTACATCAAATCTGTCCGTATTTCTCATTAAATTCATTCATATTGATAAATCAGTTTCATAGATTTACATAGATATCTTCAGTATAAATAGTACTACAACCTCATGGAATATCCAAAGATACATCCAAATTTTTTATTTTTTCATCCAAATCCAATAATGGTAATTTCAAATATAGTCTATATGCCCATTCGTCAAAATTTCATGATGTAGCATATAAATTGTATGTCCAATCTTTAAATTCACCAGAAAATGGTCTAATTAATCCATAAATTGAGTAACTTGATGTGATAATATTATTTTTTTCAAAATCTCATGGAATTATTACAGATTTGTTAGTCAATGTTGTGTCATATTCATTTCATTTAATTTCTTCTCAATTAATTGTAATATTTTTTAATTTTACAAGATATATTTTTCAATCAACATCATATCTATAAGGCAAATCTCATCGGACAATAGGATCTTCATTCAATACTTCTAATTCAATCTCATTTTGAAATATTATATTTCCACTTTTATCAATAGTTCAATCGATTTTATAATTTTCAATATTAAAATCATTTGTATATCACACTAAAAGATTTCCCTGTTTTTCATGGTCAAAGTCAAAATATCAATTTGGAAATTTGATAGCTAAGGTGATTCATTCATAGGGTGATAGTTTATGGTTATAACTGATATATATTTTATTTTCATCTCGTTTTACTTCTCAATCAAATTCATCAATAGTCTTTTTGTCTGAATATCATGCAGTAATCAAAAAATCATCTTTTGTAAGTCACGAATATACTTTTGGCAAAGTTAATTCTATTTGAGTGTTCTGAATGCTATTTGATCGATCGTATCAAACAATATTTCGATAAAGTTCGGAATATCACATACCAGAGAAATTTTTGATTAATCAATAAATTGAATAATCTATTTCATATTTTTTGTCTCAATATACATATTTATCCGCTTCTCAAATTCTGATATTTGTATCATAATAATCATCCATTATTTTATAATTGTAGCCAGGAACATTTATATGGTCTACAAATACTTGAAATTCAGTATCTTGCACTGTATAAGTCAGTGGAATCATTCTTTCAATTCAATGCATTTGTGTGAAAAAATGTACATCGATATTTTCTTGGACATTGATTGTTCAATCATTTTGGATTTGTCCCAAAATTTGATAATTAGTAAATTCCAAATCTGCAAATGTGAATCCAATAAATCAGATTAAAAATAATAAAATTGAAAGAATTGTTTTTTTCATAAAAGTAAATTGCAAAATAAAATCTTAGTATAATATTGTTTTTTCTAATTTATTTTCAATAAAAAAAAGTTCACTAATATCACATAGGGAACTTCTATTGTTATATATTTAAATTTAAATTTAGGCGTGGAGGGATTCGAACCCTCGACCTCATCCTTAAGAGGGATTTGCTCTAGCCAACTGAGCTACACACCCATCTTGATATCAGAAAAACGTTGACTTGTTTATAGTAAATAAATTGTATTAAAAATCAACCCCATTTTTTTGACAAATTTTAGTTTTTGATTATAATTATTTTAGAGACTTTTTATCATAACTAATTACTATGGATGATTTTGAAACATGATCTAATAGATTAAATGTGCCATGACAACTTGGTTGATTTTGACCTGATAATACAGATCTACAATGAGAGCATGAGTGAATTTCTCCTGTTAATGTATTACCATCACAGCTTGAATGAATCTCTAATGAAGATAAATTTGTAAATGTGTATAAAGATCTTAAATCTCGATATAATAAAAATTTCGATGAAAGTGATCTCAGGGTAATCAAAGAAACATGGGACAAATGATGTAAAAATTATTGAACATTAAATCCAACTAGAATAAGAATATTGGAAAACAGAATAGATTCAGGTTTATTTTTGTTAAACTATCCTGAATTTGCTCAATTGGATTTAAATTATATAATTTGAACTATAAAAGACGCAAATGTACAACATAAATTTAGGGATATTATTATTAAATTAGAACGTAATTTGGGCGAATTATATCCAAATGAAATATCCATAGTCGGAAAAGTAATAAAGAAACAAATAAGCAAAAAGCCTTCGTCTTGAAGCCCAATTTTTAATGAAATATATAATGATCTTTTACAAGAAATAAAAAATGGTAGGAGCTTAACAAATAATTGAGAACCTAATATGGAAGGACACCCTAATTTTTTGTGAGAATCTTGATTAAGCTTTAATATTGAGAATGGAAATATTAATTTTTGAGATTTATTTAATACGTGGAAAACAAAGCCTTGACGCATACCTGAATGACAAATTAAGTCATTTATGAAAATGGATATTCCAGAGAATCTTGTTGACGTAAGGAACCTTCTTATATGAAATATTTCTTTTGAAAATTTTCATTATTATGACAATGATTGAAATAAAATATGATTGAGTGACGATGACAAAACTTATATAAAGAATTATACAATTGGAATTTTTAATGATTTTGCTAATCAAATTAATGGAGTTTGTGGTTGAATGATCCCTGAAAATTTTTTCAACGAATGAAATGTTTTGAGCATAATATCAGATCATATTAATGACATTATTTTATGAAAAGAAATATCATCAAAAAATTTAGTAAAAGAAATTACAACATTGCTTTTCCTTAATGATGATGTATTAATCGTTAACATAAATGCTATCAAGAAAAAAGAACAAGAAGTATTAAAAAAAATTGATTATAAAGAAGTTGAAGAAATTGAAATCAGCGAACAAGAATGGGAGGAAATAAGAATAGCTGGAAATACTCAATTAACAGAAGACATTAAGATTCATTATAAACTTTATAAATATTTAAGTAAACAGAAAGAAGATTTATGAGAACTTGATGAAGAGCTTGAAAATATGTTACAAGAATTGGATGAGTTCTTTTATCACATCAAAAAAAGAGTACTAAAAGAAATTGATTCATGAAATTGATGAATAAATGTTTCATATGAATACTCTTTATCTAGTGCACACACTTCTGCTGAATATGCTACATGAAACATTAAAGATATAAGACCAGCCGCTATTATTGAAAACCATGAGGGAATAAGAGATTATGTATATGGGGGAGTAAAAAACACTCCAAATGTTGATGTAGAAAACATATCCTTCTCAAGTCTATCTAATGATTATAAAGAAGACCTTCTCAAAAAATTGATTAGTAGAAACAGATCAGATGCTGATTTTATGGATAGTATAAAATATTTGGATAGATTTGGAAATATTGATAAAGAAAAAGCAGCAGCTGACAATATTGATGAAAGTAGTTTAGAAAACAATAGGTTAAAAATTGAACGTATGATATTAGATCTTGCAAAGGAAGAAGCTTTAGCACAATGAGAAAAATCTAAAATAAATGATGTATATGTTAGGAAAAGTTCAATGGTTTGCTGTTTCCGTGCTATATCAAGGTTCTTTGACACTGTGAATAACAATTGAGAAAACTTTGCTAGTGAATTTCAAATAGGTGATTTAAATAACGATATTAAATTTGATGAAGCAACATGAATCATAAGTATGGAATGAACTATTTGAGCGAATAAAAATCATATTAAGTTATATTATAACATACAAACTTGAACATTAGAGTTTGATAACTTTTTAGCGTACGATTCACAAGATAATTCTTTTAAAATCTGAAAATGAAATTGAAAAAGAGAAAAAATGAACATTAAGTTGCCAACTATGAACGAAATGGAAAGACAAGCACAATCAATTAATTTTGGCTTAATTGATAGATTATCAGTAAATACTCATCAATATGAACGTATGGTTTGATTATCTATGTGAGAATCTATTTGGTTCAATTGTTTCCAATGATTTATGGGGGTAGATATAGATGTAAACAGATTTTTTGTAGAACAATTTAATGAGAAAAATATTTTAAAACAAGATATTATAAACACAATATATAGTAAATTTTACAATCAAGATGATATTAATGAAAAATTAAATGGTTGTTTAACTGTAAGTGAATGAAATGAACCTGAACAATTCAAATTAATAAAATTAATATCTGATACTATTGATAATTGTTGATCTTCTAATTCATTGCTTAGATTTAGAAATGCTATTAATTGATTAGATGAAGTACTAACAAACAATCATGAATTAGTAAAAGATGATGTATTACTACAATATTTATTTGGAGATAATTTAAATAGTGATAGTGATATAACTGATACTAGTAGAAAAATATTTGAACAAGAAAATGAAGATGTTGCAACTTCAGAAGACATTAATAATTTTGCTACCTACAAATCAGATGAGAGACATGAAAATAGTTGAGATAAAACAATAAACTATAATGTATTTTTTGATTTATTATCTGAAAATAAATTTGGTGAAAGAGTGATAAATATCGATTGTTTTGAAACTGCAATGACAACTATAAGAACTAGTTGAAAGCATCTACTTGATGATGAACAATGACTTTTGTGGAAAAACTATATAGTAAAAAGGGATGCTTGAGTAATACCAGACTTTAAGAAAGAAGAAGAATTAAAACATATAGAAAGCAAATTGGATGAAGCCTATGAATAAAATTTTTAAATTTAATATCTTGCAAATTAATAGGTTTTTCTTATTTTAATGTTGTTTTTATCTTGATGATGAGATTATGCAATTTTATGATGAAGTACAAATACATATAGAATCTGGAAGAGGTTGAGATTGATTGGCTTCTGGTAGAAGAGAAGCAAAAATGGCTTTTGGATGACCAAATGGTTGAGATTGATGAAAAGGTTGAGACCTAGTTTTTTTGGCTACAAAAGACGAAGACACACTTTTACCGTACAAATATAAAAAGACTTTTAAGGCTCAAAGCTGAGAACCAGGAAGGACAAAAGATCAGTATTGAGCAAATGGAGAAAGTCTAGTTTTGAATGTACCGGTTTGAACTATTATAAAAGATGAAGAATGAAATATCATAAAGCAACTTTCCAAAGATTGAGAAAGATGGGTTGCTTTGAGATGATGAGAATGATGAATGTGAAATATCCACTTCAAAGATTCTGTAAACCAGTACCCAACTTTTGCATTGCTTGGAGAACCTGCCAGAAAAAAGAATGTAACATTGGAATTGCAGCTTTTGGCTGATGTTGCTCTGATAGGAAGTCCTAGTGTAGGAAAATCGAGTCTGATAAATTCAGTGTCGAACACAAAAGCTAAAATCGGTGACTACCCTTTCACTACTATTGTACCAAATCTCTGAAGTATCTCTGTGTGAGATTTCCATTTCAATATGATTGATATACCTGGATTAATTAAGTGAGCTGCTGAATGAAAAGGACTTGGAAATGATTTCTTAAGGCATATTTTGAAATCTAGAATTTTCTGTTTCATCTGAGATTTAGAAAAATTGGATAATTGACTAAATGAAATCCCTGATTTATTGGATGAAATAGTAAAATACATACATGAAAAAGTAGATGCAGATGCCGAAATTAGTTTGGAAGAAAGAGATGGTTGAATAGTTTTGATTGCTACAAAATTTGATGAAGTAATACTTTTCAAAAAGATAATTTTTGCTTTGAATAAGTATGATTTGATAAATGATGATGAAATTGTCTGAGAATACAAAAAACAATTTTTGATTAATTTAAATAACTTCACAAAAAAGGAATTAGATTTTGAGATTACTGCTGACATGCTTGAAAAGAATTGTTTTGTAGTATCTGCGGCAACTCATTATGGATTAGATAAATGGATAAATAAGATTGCTGAAATTTTGAAGAAATCCCCTGCTGTTGAACATATTTTCGATGATGATGTACAGGAATGAGAATTTAGAGATGAGTACAATATTTTGGTAAAAGATATAACAAGCACCGAGAAACAGAAACTATTGGATGAGTGATACATCGATGAAATTGATTCAAAGTACAACAAGGTTTGGGAAGTCAGAGATCCAGAATTTTGTAAGTGGGTTTTCATTACCCAATGGTGAAATGAAGAATGAGAGATGTATTTCTGGAAAATGATGAATGAAATATGATTTATGGAAGAATTTGAAAATTCATGAATCAAAAAGTGAGATGTAATTAAGGTAAAAAGTTACTATGATTGAGAGCATGATAGGTATATTTTATTTTAATATTTAATGTCATTCTGAACAAAGTGAAGAATCTATTTTAAGATTCTTCGGCTAAAGCCTCAGAATGACGATTTATATAAAATATTTTCATGACATATGTTATTTTAAATATTTCAGATTCAGATAAGCACTGGGCAAGTGCGATTTGAGAATATACTAAAAGACTCTGAAAGTCTGTAATTTTGGAGAATTTGAAACCATGTAAAAATGGTACAAGAGAACAAATAATTGAGAAAGAAACTTTAGAGATTTTGGAAAAGTTAAATAAAAAATATAAGGATTGGAACTATATTTTGATGAGTAAAGATGGAGATTTGGTAAGTACTGAAAAGCTTTTGGATATTTGTAAAAATAAAAATATCGTTTTCATCATATGATGACCATACGGTTTGAATGAGGATGAACTTGTGAAAATTTGAGCAAAAAAGGTAGCGTTTTGAAAGATTACACTACCTCATTGACTTGCTAAACTGACTTTATTGGAACAGATTTACAGGATTTGAACCATTGAAACTGGAAAATCGTACCATTATTAATTAAGAATGAAGAATTAATAATTAAAAATGAGAGAATGACAAATTACTTAGTTTTAATGCTTGATTTATGGAACTATTTCAACTAAAGTTCAATCTTTTTTTTCTATAATTAGATGATATTGTCATTTTTCATCTTCGTATGTTCTTTTTATTATATTACTGCCAGATTCGCCATCTATTTCAAATAATTCTTTTCATGTATTTGAATCATATAAATATGATCTTATTCCTCAATTTTCTTGTCTTGCTACTGCATAAAGTCAGTATCCAGACCAAAGTCTCATTCATAATTTATCTAAATTTTCATCATAAATCTCTGAGTCATATCAATTAACAAAAACTTCTATCAATCTTCATTGCAATATTGAATTTTCTCATTTATATCATTCAAATTCAAGATTCTCTCATGTCGCTTTATTTATAAAAATTGATTTTTTAGCGTAACCTCATACATATTTATGGATGCATAATACTCCTGAATCTTTATTTCGTTCAGTAATTCTCATATTCCCATCTCTTGTTCTAAATGTTGGCCTATAAGCATCTTCATAAAAGTCTAAAACCTCTGTTATTTCGTACAAAGTCTTTCATTTATCGTTTTGAATTGTTGCTATATCCCCTTTTTCATTTAGTGAAATAATACAATGATTTATTTCTTTAAATCTTTCTCCAAATGGAAGTCTTCTCTTTTCTCTTTCTTTCTTATCATTTTCTTTCCGTTTTTTTTGTCTTATTTCTTCTTTTTCTAAAAATTTTTGCATATGCTCATTTGATTTTAATTCATCTTCTGTTCATTGAGCAATAATTCATGTCTTATCTACAATTATATATTTCTTTGGAAAATATTCTTTGGTATCTTGGCAAATACATATTTCCTCATCACAATATTGAATTTGATATTGTTGACTATTTTCAATTGTAAATAATACATTAAATTTTTTATCAAAGATTGTCAATTTTGACTTAATATTTTTATTTAATTCGTATTCTTCTTCTTGTAATTCTCTAAATCATCGTGAATTTTCTCTTTCATGTCTTTCGTGTGAAATTCCACGATCATCTAAATATGTTCATAATTTTCAAACTTGATTCAATATTTTTCATGATTTATCGATAAAATACACTTCATTGTAATCAGATCATTTACGTTGTTCTACTCGACGATTTTTCATATGAACCAATTCTACAGAATATACTCAATTTTCAACTATTCTAATATTTCTACATATTACACCATTATTCCCATCATAATGAATTTTTTCTGGAAGTACTGGGATTTCTTCAAAAGTTCAATCTTTCACACTGAATATGTGTGGTTGAACTGATGGCATTCATCCACTATAAATCACAATATCATCATCAAATTTCAAGAAACTTGGATTAAAATATAATTTCTCTTTCTTCTCTTCTTCCTTCTTTTCTTCTTTCTTCTCTTCTTCTTTCTTCTCTTCTTCCTTCTTTTCTTCTTCTTTCTTCTTTTCTTCTGCTCGTTGTTCCAACTCTTTTGCTACTTTATTTTGTTTCTCATACAATTCCAAATATTTTCAATCATTTCAAAGTATTTCACTTTGTTCTCAACTAGTCAAAGATTTTGCAATTCAATCTTGAAATTCTTGTGTTACCTCTTCAAGTTGAGTACCTATCCCCTTCCCTTCATTTTCCGATAGAACAATGCTGTTAAGTGTGTTGTTTCAATCTTGCATGAGTATAGAATTAATAAATAAAAACTTTCATTTTTTATTATATATAAAAAAAATTTTTTGTCAATTTTTTGAAGATAAAATTAATTTAAAAATATTTTAAATTTCATCCAAAAGTTCAGTGACTATATCATTATAGATATCCATTCATTGATCTGTAAATCTTATTCAATCTTCTAAAATTTCTATGAATCACTGGTCTGAATAAGATTTGATTTTTTCAGCATAATCTGGAACTAAAACTGATTCATATTTTTGGATATTTTTAATTCAATTATCTGTCCTAAGTCCAAGAAAGAACTCCTCTATCAATAAATCTTTTTCTGTCATTGAAATAATTTCACTTTCAGATTTTCCAGAATAAAATTTTGGAAATTCCAAAGCATTTGTCCAACGAACTGCTTTTGTGTTATTCGAAATATTTAGTAGTGAACAAAGTTTTTCATTAGGACTTTTGAAAAAAGATGATGCAGAAGTACCGAGTCACAAATAGTCTCACATTTCTCGATATGTTCTATTGTGGACACTACTCTTTCACAACAATGAAAAATTTGAAATTTCATATCTCTTGTATCAAGCATAAAGCAAAATATCCTTTAATATTGCAAATTCTTCATAGATATCATCAGATGTTGGGTAACCTCAACCCCCAGCCCCTTCTCCTAACAGAGAAGGGGTGATAGCCTCATGATAAAGTCCCTCTCTGTTAGGAGAGGGATTTAGGGTGAGGTTACCATTTTTTGCCTTGTAGTATCGTAAACTTCCTGGGAAAAGTTCCAAAGTATATAGTGAGTAAGAATCGATGAACTTACTTGTTGCTAATGTTTGAAAGAAATTCATTGCTGTTGAATTTCGTAATTGATAATTTCAAGTTTTACTCTTGTTGAAATATCCAAATGCTATGAAATCAAGATTAAAGACATTATTATCCTTTTTCAATGGTTGTAAATCACGCAAAAAATCTACAATTCAGGGGAATGTAATATCTCTTCCACTTGCTGATAACATTTTGTTTTCAAATGATTGGATACCAAAGCTAAACCTAACTCTCGAAAATTCTCTATATTTTTTTGTCAAAGATTTGACTATATGGTAGACTTCATCTTTTGGGTAAGGATTCATCTCAATACTAAATTCTCAAAGATTCTCTGTATCAAAATATTGAATTATTGTATCAGTGATTTTTTCGATATTTTCTAATCAAATCAATTGTGGCGTTCATCCTCAAAAATATATGGACTTTACTTCTTTATCATCCAATACCTCAGAATATTTTTTAATATCAGAAATTATTTGATTAGTGTACATTTCAAATTGTGGCTGAATCATTTCTGATTTCATCTTATCCAATGGACAGACTTGAAAATTACAGTAATTACACTTAGTCTTGCAAAATGGAATATGGATGTAGATTGAGAACATGAAATTAATTAAAAATTAAGAATTAATAATTTATTAATTAAGGATTATTGATTAATTTACAAATTAAAATTAAGATGAATTTGGATATTTAAAAGAAATTCTAAAAATTATTTATCATTTAATTGTTCGCATACAAGATTACATCGCTCTTGAGGTAGTTTCCGTTCATAATTATTTGATGTTTTTATTTCTTTTCACTGTCATGTTTGTGTATTTATTTCTATAGTTCTATTTTCTCCTACTAATTTTATAGTATCATTGCTTTTATTTAAATCCATTTTTAATGGTATTATTTGTGGATATGGCATAATTGGCCCATAATTAAGTTTACAAGAATATTGCATTTCTCAAGATTTTGAAATATCTAAATAATAATTTATTTCGCCATTGTATTCCAATCTTGTTGAAGATCTAATCTTTCTTATCCCACATTTTTCCTTTCAATTTTCAAAAGTTCATTCAAAAGAACCACCATTTTTATATGATAATTTTCAATTTTTATATTCATTATTTTTTAATTCTCCTTTAAAAATATCTCAATTTGGTTTATATATTAATACATCATTAGTTTTTCATCTTACATAAATTCATGTTGGTAGGAACTCCAAATAATTATCATTTAATTGGAATTTCCGGTTATGATCTGTTTTCTTAAATATGTAAGATTTATCATCTCTTTTTAAGATACAAGTATCTTTAGTTACTTTAAATGATACTCTTCAATTAAAATTAAACGTCAACTCCCTTTCTCAAATTCAGCTATTAATTATATTCCATGCTTCAGAATAATTATCTGTTGCAATATTTTTTATTTCCACTGTATTGTTAGGTTTATTTACTACATCTTCATTACTATTTTTTATTTCAGATTTATCATTATGTCAAAATTTATTTTTCAAAGCTAAAAAAGTATTTATTCAAAACTTTCAATCTGGATCTTTAATGTTTAATTCCTTCTGTAATTCAACAAATGCTTTAAATGATTTATTTGTTTCATCTCAGTCATTCCAAGGGTTTGTCAATCATATATACAATAAAACTAACAAGTTTTTTTGCTGTTCATTTATACTAGATTCATTCTTTACGCTATCAAAAAAAGATATAATTTGATTTTTTGATAATTTGTTAGGACTCCAAATATTTATTATATTTTCCTGTGTAAGATTTTGTTGACCAATATTCTCTGTAGAAATCTCTGGTAAATTTACAAAATTTTTAGACAAAATTTCTGGTTCATCAATTTTGATATCTATAGGTTTAGGTTTGATAGGTTCTATTTTTTTATATAAATTATCTTCTACTATATCAACTTCAGGTAACATTGTTGGAGTCAAACTAATCATATTATCATCATTTAACACTTCAGCATATTTTCAATTTATCGTCAACTTATCTCATTTATTCAACTTACCTTTTTCACACGAAACCAAATAATATCATGCATCATCTAGTGACACCGATCAAACCTTTTCTCAATCTAATAATACATCATCTCAAACATTAATTCAAAGACTAGTCATAATCTCATTCAACAACTCCGATGGAATACTCTCTATTTCATTATTTTCATCTTCTTTTAATTTATTTAATGCTCTATCTAATATAGAATCTGTTCATCATCTTTTTAAATCTGGATTATCATAAATCGTATTAAATCATTCCATTGTTATAAATTAAATAGTAAAATATTTATATTGAATATTATATATAAAAATTTTAGATTTGTCAAATTTTTAGATACTTTTTTGTTAAGCTACAATCAAGGAGGAAGTGCAAAAAATAAATATGAAAAAAAGAGAAAATAATTAAGATATGAGTTGGCATATTTATATCATAATTAATTCTCTCTAATGAAACAATACACAAATTTAAGTAAAAGTGAAAGGAATTTTATATTTATTTGATTGTTAGAATTAAAATCTATGTCCAAAATTGCTAAATCTATTTGAAGACCTCCTTGTACTATTAAAAGAGAAATTGATAGAAATAGTGTCTATCTCTGAAAATGAAGGTGAAATAATAAAAAATATTATCTTCCAGATAAAGCACAACAAAAGTATTTTCATAGAAAGTCTAAAGCTTGAGAAAGATGAAATGTTTTAAAAGATTATAAGACTAGAACTATTGTTATTAAATTATTAAGAATATGATATTCTCCTTGAACTATATCTTGATACTTAAAAACTAGGTTATGAATAGTAATATCTCATGAAACTATTTATAAATTTATCTACGATAAGGACTATCAACATTTAAAATTGTGGGAATACTTACCAATGAAAAGGAAAAGAAGAAAATCTAAAAGATGAAGAAAAGTTAAAAAATCTAAAATACCTAATAGAGTTTGAATAAATGAAAGACCTGAAATAATAAACAATAGAAAAGATTTTGGACATCGAGAATCTGATACTATAGAATGATTAAGATGAACTTGATGGTGCTTACACGTCAGTGTTGAAAGATATTCAAGGAAAGTGAATATAAAGAGAATTAAAAGAAAATGAGCAAAAGAAACTAGTAAAGCTATGATTCAAATATTTAAACAATATCCTCCTGCTGTTATAAGATCTACTACTCCTGATAATTGAACGGAATTTACGCTACGAGAACAAGTTAAACATGAAATTTGAATCGATTTCTATTTTACCAATCCATATTCCTCTCGAGAAAAATGAACTGTTGAAAGAATTAATTGATTTATCCGTAAATTTTTCCCTAAATGAACCGATTTCTCTAAAATATCTGATGATGAAATTCAAGCTGTTGAAGATCGAATTAATAATAGACCTATGGCTGTTTTAAACTTCTATTCCCCTAATGAAATATTTTACCAATTCTTATCTGATCTTTCTTAAATACTTTTGCACTTGATATTTGAATCTAGACAAAATTATCTAGGTCTAAAGCTTTATTTCTAAAATCAACTTAAAAAAGTGTCATTTCCCGTGTTTTTTAAAAAAATTTTATATTTTTTATCTTTTTTCACTCTTTATTAAATGTCTACGCTACGTTATTTAATAACTAATTTTTTGAAATGAAAAAATGTAAAAAATAGACATATTTGTGCTAAATTACTTATTTGAAATTATTTATTTGTCCATTCTCCACATTTTATTTTTCAACTTGCATCCTTCATCTTTGAGAATAGATTATCCCGATATTTTTTTGGACGATTGAATGTGTTTTTTAATCCAGTTAAATCTAGCAATTCTCACTCCCGGTTTCTTACAACGATTTCTGCGTAACTTTCTAATACTTGAGGGCTAAATTTATCAAATCTTAATATTCATTTATATTGTAATATATTTTTGAATGCACCTTTTGTCATTTGAAATAACCTTGGTAAACTTAATTTTTTTCATTTAAACTTACACAACACACTTGCTACATCATCACTCATAAAATCACAATTTAATATTAATTCTTTATCTTTAGGAAAATTTTCTATAATATATATTGCATCATTTTTATTAATAGAATTTATTTTAATTTGTGTATCCTTATTTAAAAGTTTTTCACAAGCATTTCCAAATCTGCTTTCTAATCTTTTTGTTTCTTCCTTAGAAAACTTAGTTCTAACATCTGTATTAGGTTTTGGAGCATCTTGTTTTATCTCTGGTCTACTTATGTGTGGCTCAGTTTCTTTTTTAGGATTTCTTTTTTCTATTGGTCAATTTCAAAAAGAAATAATACCTGTTACACTCGCTAATTCATTATATGTCTCATCATCTATTTGTCTTTCATCTACTCAGCTTAAATCTAGATACAATATTTTATCTTTTAAAATTGGGTCTTTGACTGTCATCAAATCTACGATTAGTGCTTTGTTGGCTTTTACTTTACTTGCTCATAATCCAGACAATACCAAAACTCATTCCCTATGTCACAGTAAACGTCTTAAACATCTATCATCAATATCTCTTAAATTTGGTAAATTTAATATAATATTTTTACCTGAAAATTTTTGTAAGTTTAGTGATATATCTCGTCAAATTGGTCCTTTTAAATCTTTTATACCAAGTAAATTTAAAGTAACATCTTCATTTTCATTTGTTCATTTAAATTTTGCTAATTCCTTTGCTACATCTGGTGTTATTGGACAATTTATGGTAAGTTCGTTTCATTTAAAATTATCAACGATATATCTAGCTTCTTCATATGTAATTTCCCTTGTAACTTCACTTAAATTTTCAAAATTTTTTCAAAATTCTTTATTTAATGATTGCAATTTTTCTACACTAAAAGAATATCTAGGATCTCTTTCTTGTGATTTTTGTGGTTCTTGTTGTTCTATTTCTCATGTTGGTGTAGCATGTATAGGTTTAGACTTTCATTTCTGTTCTCAAACTGCTTCGCCTGAGGAATCTTTTTGTTTACCTATTAATTCAAAATATTTCTTTAATAATTTTGGACCTGGAACTCAATCAACTCTTAGTCAGTTTTCTCTTTGAAATTTCATAATTCATTTTTTCATTTTATCTCAATAAACACCATCTATCTTTCACATTTCGATTCATATACTTTCCATAGCTATTTGTATAGCCATGATATAAACCGAAGAATTTGTGGCTATGATATCTATCCAATTTTTGTCTTCTTTTGTCTTTAAATAATCATTTACTACGTTTAGATTATATATTATTTTTTCTCAAGATTTCTCAAAAAAAAGTTCTGAATTTAAATTTTGCAATTCATGTGAAATTTGTTTTTCTACCCATTTTACCATTTCAAGATTATTATCAGAAGATTCATATTGCTCTTTTCTATCATTTCCATCTGTTTTAGGGACAATATTTAACACTTCTGGAGATTTAGCTACCATATTGTTATTTTAACAAATAAAAATTAATTCGTATTGTAAGTATAATCAGAATTTTTTATTTTGCAATTTTCTGAGGACTTTTTTAATTATCATTTGAAAAATCCTTTTGTTTTAATATATTTTAATTGATGTAATGTTTTATTCGCATATAATTTATTTATGCAGCTTTTCAAAAGAGTGCTTCTGTCACTTTTCCCAGATGAGATGATGTCAAATAATGTAAATCCTGCTAGTATGTTTGTATCTTTTATCTCTGCAAAAGAATTTTTTTCTATTATAAACAGAAAAATAATTGAAAACTATAAATTGAATTTATTTGATATTGCTATCGATCCTTTTGAATTTAAGATATGATTTGGTGAGAATAAATGAATCAATAAAAAAGACATTGATTTGTACTATGGATACTGCTGAGCTGCAAATATGAATTGATATAGGTTTATGAATCCTAGTAACATAGGTAATACATTGACCATGGTAGTGAGTATGTTTGTGAATGACGTATTTGCTGACTATGAGGATGCTTATTTTATCAATTTTATCTTTACAGTATATTTACTAAATTTCGTATTCTTATCGAGGATAAAAGTCTTTCCGTACAATGACAAACAGAAGAATTTCAATTGGTTTATAGATGTGTTTTTTAATTTCTATGAAACAATATTCCATCAATCTGAACAAAACTTGGATATGGAAAAATTTTGAAAATTGAAAAAAGAATTATTGAGTGAAGTTGATGTATTCTTTTTATTGTTTGATCACTATCAACTCTTTAATGATGTGTATTTTGAACCAAGTAACGGTGAAGAAGATTTCTATAAATGGATATTTTATGATGAATTGAATGAAGCTCATTTGAAACCTTTAATTGAAAATTTCGTAGAACAAAGAAATAATTTCATATACAAAACAAACTTTTCATTAGTTGAAAAAAAAATTTTACAATACATCTTGCCAGCAGATATTTTATTGAAATATGTGTTTATTGAGGCCGATATTCCATCTGTAATAAATGATATAATCTGAAAAGTGTATGACAAAAATTTATTGGCAAAGAAAATAAGTAATTTCCGCAAATGAAAGTGAAATTTGGAAGAATTGTACAATATCATCACAGATCATAGATTGTACAAAAAGAACTTTTTTGAATGAGTCCAAAAATATATATTGAATTATTTTAGAGATGAGGAAAAAATCACTTGAAAATCTCTGAGCGATGAAATTGATGATATGATGTCTGATATTGGGACAGATCCTGAATGACTAAAAGATTTCAAAGTCCCTGAAAGGATCAAAAGAGAGTCAAAAATCATGGAGAAGATTTTGAACTTCTACATTACTCTCCTTTGATGATTATGGATTGCAAGATGAGATAGTTTAAATTTCAGGTTATTTAAAAAATGAATGATTGATGAAATATTATGATATTTAGATTGGTCGGATCACAAAGCTAACACAATACATTATTACGGATCTTTGCTATATAATTATGGAAAGAATGTATTTTATTACAAAAACGTATCAGAAAATGTAAGAGCTGGAAAACAAAAATTTTTCTTGCCATACAAAAACACATCAAAAAATATCTACTCAAATATGCATATTGTCAGGATGTTTGAAGAAAACTTCTTGGCTACCCTATTTCAACGAACCAATCAAAAAGATGTAAGATTATATGTAAATAGCAAAAAAATATTAACAGTATTTAAGGATATGTTCAGTCATGAGATTTCAGAATTAGTGAAAAAAGATAAAAATGAATTTTTAAATGTTTTGTACAAAGATAAGTATCAAGATATAATAGAAAGTAAAAACTTAGGTAAAATCGCAAAAAAATATCTCAATGAAGATGATGTTTATCATATCAAGGAATGTTTATACTCTCTCGACTTTCGAATTTATGACAGAATACTGAGGTACATAAGTGATATTGATTTAAAAGCTGAATATTCCGATACTAATATATATGGTATAATATCATCAATGATGGAGACTTTACCATGATTTTTGATGTATATTACATTCTTGGAAAATGATGAGAATAATGGAATTAATACAGATATCATATACGAAATTTACTGTGTAGATGTTTTGAACATAACAAAAAAGTACAATAAAAAGGTTCAATCTATGATAAAAAAAATATTATCTGAATTCTCAGAAATATTGTGATTATGGATAAGCTTGGATGATAATGCTGCTTTTTTCAAAATCGCACTGTCAAATCGAAAAGAATTTATCAAATGAAAAGAAGATGTTTACAGATCTGTTTCAGGTGAAGATGTACTTTGGTTTAAGTGATTTTTGAAAAATATTACATATTATAACAAAAGGTATTTGATTCCTAAATAGCCGATAATACTTTCAATTCTGAAGCTGATTTATCGACTGGAAATCTTCACAAGATTCTTCACTTCGTTCAGAATGACAAACATTATTAATTTTTAATTTTTAATTCTTAATTATTATGAAATGTCCTAAATGCCAAAATTTAGAAACTAAGGTAATAGATAGTAGAGTTATTGATGATTGACAGACCATCAGGAGAAGGAGAGAATGTGAATTTTGCAACAATAGGTTTACTACATTTGAAAGAAGAGAATTTACAGACTTAACCGTAGTAAAAAAAGATGGTAAAAAAGAGCTTTATGATAGACAAAAAATTAAAAGAGCTTTGATGCTTTCTTTGGCTAAAAGAGAATATGATAGTGAAAAAATTGAGGAAATATTAAATAATTTAGAAAGCCAATGGACATCAGAATGAGATGAAATTTCTTCGCAAAAAATCGGAGATGATATTTTGGGTGTATTAAAAGGACTAGATCCCGTGGCTTATATCAGATTTGCATCGGTATACAAATCTTTTGATAATCTTGAAGATTTTAGAAAATTTATTGAAAAATAGGGCTAGATAACGCTTATAACAAGTACTGTTTTAATTATGTCAAAAAAAATTAAAAAATCTATTGAAAAATTAAATATTATAATTAGACTAATTGGTGTAATTTGATGTTACAATTTTTAGTTTTTATGAATTATGAAAATGGAATTCGAAGGAATTATTACAATGATTTGACAAGAAGAAACTGTTTGAGCAAACAATTCTCGCAAAGTTACTTTTGTTATTGAAGAAGAGACAGACAGAGAATTTAAAGGATCTATTGCTATTGATTTATGGAATGACAAAGCTGATTTAATCAAGGATTTTAAAGAAGGTGACAGAGTAAAAGCTGGATTGAATTTTAGAGCTAGAGAGTACAATTGAAGACGATTCAACTGAGTTTCTGCATGGAGATTAGAAAAATTAGATTGATCTGCTCCAGCACCAAAGGCAGCTCCTGCTGATGACGACTTACCATTCTAAGTAATAATTAAATTAAATATGAAAAGGCGCACTGATGTGTGCCTTTTTGTGGATATGTTATATTTTTGAATAACAAAAAAATTGCCCCGACGCGGAGTCGAACCGCGATTACAGTCTTCGCAGGACTGTGTCCTATCCATTGAACGACCGGGACAATTCATAATTGTTTTGTAGTTACATTCTCTGGACCACAATTATCCCGATTCATCGGGATGTTCTTATCCATTGAATGACCAAGACAATTTACGTAAATTCAAACAAAGTGTATAATAATAAAATAGCACAAAATCTCAATACAATTTTTAAAACATTTGAAAAATAAACAAAAAAATATATACAAACGTTTGTTTATTTATGTAGTTTTTACTATGAAAAAATATCCAATTGCAACTACTCTATTTTTACTTTCTTGTGCAATATTAAGCGGTTGTATGATAACTTGACCAGTTGTAGATGATTTGAATCATTATAAAAAATGAGATACATATGAAAGCTTAAGGGAAGAAAAAGACAATAAAGAAGAATTTATTGAAGAAAACACACAGGAAACACTAGAAAATGGAGAGGACAAGAAAGCAATTGAAAATTGTATAAATTCTCGAAACAATGATCCAACACTGTATGAAGATGAATCACTTATTGAATTTTATAACCAATTTGAAAGTACTGAAGATTTTTGTATTGAATTTGTAAAGACAAATCCAATGTTTTACAACGACGCTATTGGGATCGACGAATCATGAGAACCAATATGACAAAACTGAGAAATAATGGATAACTAATAGTTTAAAATTCATTTGAAAAATAGCAGAAAAACAATAACAATAAAGAATGCTTTTTAATTGAGATTTAGATAATGAGAAGAAATATAAAATTATTTAATCCATACGCTACTGACTGCTTAAATGTCGCTAGTTCTATTGCCGAAATATCAAAACATAATGAAATAAACTGAGATTCATTGTTTCATGGAATTTATTTATATGTTAGAAATCACCAATATTTTGAATTATTTTGTAATGTGGTATGATTAACAAATATTGAAGCTTTGGATAAATATTTTATGAAAGTAAAATATACTAAAAAATTTGAATCAAAAAAAGAACGGAAGGACCTAGAGTTAGATCAAAATCTGAAAGAACAAATCGATAATATTTTGAAGGATTGAGTACATCAATTAGATTTGATTGTCCTATTTTATATATCATTTTTTGATTTGTCCACTGAATTTAAAAAATTCTTGAGCCTAAAAAAAATAAATATAGATTACGAAAAGATAGTTACAAACTGTAAAAAGCTCCTAAACAACCCTATAATTATCAAGTCTGGGATATTTGCATTTTTAGAAATATTGGATAAACTTTTCAGTAAGTTAAATTTAGATCCTAAAAGTGTGAAAATCATGGATATACAAAACATTAATAATTTAAACGATATGGATGGTGTATTAGACTCTTTATGATCAGATGTTGCTGAAGACTGAGATTCTTCTGTTAGCGAAGTTTGAACTACCCAAAAACCAGGAAAAAAAGAAGAAAAGAAAATGTCTGTGGATTATTTCTGAACAAATTTAACAAACGAAGCTAAAGATGGATTCACTGATCCTGTAATTTGAAGAGAAAACGAAATAAATCAAGTAATATATACTTTACTTAGGAAGACAAAGAACAATCCTCTATTGATTTGAGAGGCTTGAGTTTGAAAAACAGCTATCGTTGAATGATTAGCTCAAAAAATAGTAACTGGGGAAGTTCCAGAGAAATTGAAAAATAAGAAAATTTATCTTTTGGATATGTGAACACTTTTGGCTTGAACAAAGTATAGATGAGAATTTGAAGCTAGAATGAAATCAATTTTGGAAGAAGCTCAAGATCCTTTGAACAATATTATTTTGTTTATTGATGAATTACACACTATAATCGGAGCCGGATGACAAGACAATAACGATGCGGCTCAAATGTTAAAACCACTTTTGGCAAGAGGAAAAATCAAATTGATTTGAGCAACAACATTTGATGAATACCAAAAGCATATTGAAAAAGATGCAGCTTTGAAAAGAAGATTCCAAGAAGTAATAGTAAACGAGCCAGATTATGATACTACAAGACAAATCATTGAGTGATTGAGACAAACTTATGAAGATTTCCATGGTGTCCAAATCACTGATGAGGCAATCAAAGCCAGTGTAAAATTGACTCAAAGATATATTTTGAACAAGCACCTACCTGATAAAGCTTTGGATATCATTGATGAAGCTTGTGCTAGAAAATCTACAATGCAAGCAAAATTGGAGAATGACGATGAGTACAAAAAAATTGAAAAAAAGATTAAAAAAGTAAAAGAACAAATCGAATCTGCTATTGAAAACCAAGACTATTTTCAAGCTGCTGAATTAAAGGAAGAAGAAGATAAATTAAAGAACAATTTGGTTAAAATCAGATGAAAGAAAAATATTCCTATGAATTTGAGACCTTTGATTGATAAAAAAGACATTGGTGAAGTTTTGGCTGATAAAACTTGAGTACCAGCAAACATAGTAAATCAAAGCGAAATCGAAAAATTGAGAGCTTTGGACAAGAACTTGAAATGAAATGTATTTGGTCAAGAAGACGCAGTAAATGCAGTAGTAAAGACTCTTACAAGGAATAGATTGTCTGTAATAGAAAAAAATAAGCCAATTTGATCATTCTTGTTCCTATGACCAAGTGGAGTTGGAAAGACATTTTTGGCAAAACAAATTGCAAAGAATTACTTCTGAGATGAAAATGCTATCGTAAGATTAGATATGTCAGAATATATGGAGAAATTCTCTGTAAGTAAATTGATTGGAAGTCCTGCTGGATATGTAGGATATGATGAATGAGGACAGCTTACTGAGTCAATAAGGAGAAAGCCATATTCTGTGCTACTTTTGGACGAAATAGAAAAAGCATCTCCAGATGTATTGAATATATTATTGCAAATATTGGATGAATGAAAACTAAAAGATAGCAAATGAAGATGGATTGATTTCAAGAGCTGTATCGTAGTCATGACATCAAATATTGGAAGTGAGAACTTTAGTAAAAATAGTTGAGTAATCTGATTTGATGCGACTAAAAAAGATAAAGATGAGTTTAGCCAAAATTCATTTGAAAAGATTCAATGAAAAATCATGGATGAATTAAAAGATTATATGACTCCAGAATTATTAAATAGAATTGATTACAAAATCATATTTAAGCCACTTTCAAAAGAAGTATTGGCAAATATTTTTGAAAAGAGTTTGAATGAATTCTTGTGTTCACGAAAAGTAAATTCACAGGTTAAGTTGCCAGAATATAGCAAAAAACAAATTGCAAAAATTATTGATGATATTTATGATCCACAATATGGAGCAAGACCTATTGAAAGATATATCAATGACAATATTGAGCCAGAAATCATTAATCAGTTAATTAATAATGAATAGTTAATAATTAAAAATGAAAGAATTTTGAAATATTGAAAAGAGAGCCTAGTAGATTACTGACTCTCTTTTTTGTTGTGCCGACTTTTACATCGACTTGGACATCGGCTCGAGAAATCCCACTGGAATGGGGAATTCTTCATCGCTGAGATTCTTACCATGATCATCAATCAAGGTAACCCTGACTGTGTCCTTTCCATCAATACTTTCTTTGGTGGCCACTGTTTCGCCTTGAAAGGGTCCACTGTTTACATAATACTTTTCCATTTTTTCTGTGCTTTAATGTTTTTAACTGGTTATTCGTTTACTACAATCTTTTTCAAAATATGGATAGGGACTGTGCAAAACTTATATGGTTCACAACCATCATTTCCACAATATCCGTCGGGCTTATCGCTGACAGCGACATAATTGCCATCAACAAACTTAATTACCCAAGCTTGTTCCCCAAGGTAAAAAACGTTGAATCCATCATCGAATTCTTGTTGAAATTCAACAAGATCTCCGATGCCAATCAGCACATCATCGAGCGCATCCTCAGGCTCGTTAGAGTCATTAGACTTGCTAGATATCCAATATGCAATTAAAGTTGCAATTAAAAGGGATAAGATAAATAATGCAGTTTTCATAGCACATTTTGTTTGTTTTCAACACTTATTATAACTTTTATAACATAAATGTCAAGTCTATCTAATTATATGTGTTTATATTGAATATAATTTAGCATTATGTAATATGAATTATGTTTATCTCAAAAATAAATAAAATGAAAAAATTGATAATTGCATCAAACAATGAGCACAAAATCAAAGAATTTAGAGAAATTTTTACAGATTATGAAATTTTATCTTTAAATGATATTTGATTTTTGGGTGATATAATTGAAGATTGAGAAACATTTTTTGATAATGCCCTAATAAAATGCAAAGCTGTATATAAATTTTTGAAAGAAAAATGAATTGAAGCAAATATCTTGGCTGATGATAGCTGACTTTGCGTAAATGCACTAAATTGAGCACCTGGAGTTTATAGCGCAAGATATGCTGGATGACACTGAGATAATGCAGCTAATAGAGCTAAACTTTTGAAAGAATTGGAATGAAAAGAAGATAGATCTGCTTATTTCCTTTGCTGTATAGTAGAAATGTTTCCTGACTGAAATTATATTTATAGCGAATGAAAGACCTTCTGAAAAATACTTACTGAAGAAATTTGAGATAAATCATTTGGTTATGACTGTCTTTTCTTTTCTGATGATTTACAAAAATCTTTCTGAGAAGCTACTGCCGATGAAAAAAATTCAGTTTCTCATAGGTGAAGAGCTATTGCTGGTTTAATTGGAAAAATGTAAATTATAAAAAAACCAGGATTGCTCCTGGCTTTTGTATTTTAATTTGATAGATTGCGATTACTCAGCATCTTCAGATTCTTCTTTTGCAGCTTCTCTAGCTTTCATTCTTTCAGGATTTTCTTTTGCGAAATCTACTCTAACTTGTCTTTCCCAGATTTCTTTTTCATTCATTTCAGCTTGTGCTTTTGCAGCATCCTCAGCGTTTGCGAATTCTACAAATCCGAATCCCCTACTTCTACCTGTTTCGTTGTCTAATACAACTCTTGCGAAAACTACTTCTCAGAATTTTTCAAATTCTTCTCTAAGGTGTTTTCCTCTCATTTTTCGTGGTAACCCACTTACAAACAATTTTGTTTGGCTAATAACTTGTTCTGCCATTCCTCTATTAACAAAAAAAATAAAAATGTAACCCAAGTCATACGACTTGCAAAGTCCTTATATATTTTATTTTTGATATTACAAGACATTTTTATAATTTCATTTGCTATTATTTGGAAAAAGCGTATATAGTCATTGTTTTTATTTTTATATAATATAAAAAAATGGAAGAAAAAAAAACTTGATGAAATTGACTTGCCATAGCTAGTTTTGTATTAGCTTTAGTTTGAGGTCTTTTGTGTATAATTTTAATTTGATTGCCACTATGAGTTGTATGTTTAGTTTTAGCTTTGATTTTAGGTATTGCTGCATTATGTAAAAAGCAAACTAAACGAGCTTCTATCTTATGAATTATTATTTCTATTTTTTGGATGATAATTATTTTTATTTGTTCTAAATTTTTATTGAATCTACGGAATGATCATAAAGATCAAATCGTTACTCCTATAGTAGAATTTTCTGAACGAGTTGATGCCAATCCAGAAATCGCTGCATTAATGGAAGATGAAAAGTTTAGTGATATATTTGAACAAACATTAAAACAAAAATTTGAGGAAAAATATAAAGAAGAGATCAAAAATATAGAAAGTATTGACTGACTTCTTGATATTCGATGAGATGTTGTTGAAGAGATGAAAGATGTAGCTACAACTCTCGCAGAAAAGGAATGAATCAATCCACAAGTAATCAACGAAGAACCAACTCTTGGTATAGCTAATCCTGCTGCTGAATTTTGTGTAGCACAAGGATGAGAATCATATATTGTTGAAGATGAGGACTGAGCACAAATGTGAATGTGTAGATTATCTGATGGAAGTGAAGTTGATGAATGGGAATACTATAGAGAAAATGCTAATTTGGAACCTGAAATTAATTCTGAAGAAACTCCAGCTGAAGCTACTGTTTGTGATGAGTTTTATAAATCTGGAGAAGAGATTACTTGTACAGAGCAATACGAACCAGTTTGTGGAGACAACGGACAAACATATGGAAATAGTTGTTTTGCTTGTATAGAGGTTGATTCTTATACAGAATGAGAATGTTCAGAAGCAGCTCCAGCTCCTGCAGCTAAATTAATGGTTCAAGAATGACAAACAGAAGAAGAAACACAAGCTATGATACAAGAAACTTGTACAAATGCATGAGGGAAATTGGTTGATGGAAATTGTGTACTTGAAGATTGAAGTGTGATTGCTTTCTAATGAAAGATTAATATTCAAATAAAAAAAAACAGCTCAATGATGAGTTGTTTTTTTATTTTTATTGGTGAGTAAAATAGATATATTATATATACTGTGCTCCTTTTTAAAGGAGCTGGCGACCACGGAGTACTCCGTGGGAGACTGAGGATTTTTAAAAATCCCCCTCAGCTTCGCCGACACCCCCTTTAAAAAGGGGGGCAAATATGCAAATTAACTAAAGTCACTTTACCATATATGTTCCAACTAAAGAATATCACTGTTTCTCGTAATACTTTCTAACTCAAACTCATGAAATTACAGATAGATTTTTATATCAATTATCTTTTGAAATTTGTTCTGCCATAGTAAGCAACTGTGAACCAAATCAATGATGCTGCTTTTGGTCATTTGAATCCACATTTTCCTTTAATCATGCAAGTTGTCCGTAAATATGTAATTCACGAATCAGTGCTGTGTCCTTTCATAGTCATTCTCGCTCAACTGTTTTGTCTGGATCTGGAAGAAGAAGTCTAGTGAATCCGTAAATATACCCTTGTAAATCTTCAAATGAAACAAAAAACTCTCTTCAAACTGAACTTTGATATTGCCTGACTACAAGATTTGGTGTCGTTTCATCTTGTTTATTTCATTTTTCATACTTATTTCTAATTTCTCTACTCCTTGTATCTAAACATACAAAGTTTCTATAGCTTTCTAAATCTGGTTTTTGTCAGATGATGGTAGTTTTTAAATCACCCCCTTGCCCCCTCTTCGATAAAGAGGGGGTAGCTGTTGATAAAGTCCCCTCTTTTTCAAAGAGGTGATTTAGGAGTGATTTTAATTCATAATCTCAATATAATCTCGAATAAAGCTTTTTTGCTTCATCTATGTTTGATTTTAATTCTTTTTTTAATTCATTGTGTGTGAGTTGAGAAAGATTTGTGATATTTGATCCGGCTGTAATCTCTGTAGCAGGAATATCACGAATCAATCTTTTGATCCTCGTATATGGTGGAATAATCTCCAAAAAAGTTTGTTTGATTAGCTTTTGTATGTAATCAATAGTAAGTGGCTTATATTCTCATTTTTCGTATAAATCGTACAAAATAGTATTTTTTACTACAGATGTCGGATAAAATTTGATTTCATCAGGTTTGAGATACGGATCTGAATATATTTTTTGGAAAGTTCACAAATCTTTTTCATAGGTATATCAGTACAATCCTGGCATAATATGGATCGAAAATTTGAATCCATATTGTCTGAGTTTGTGAATTGCCTCACGAATCTGTTGGACTGTATGTCCTCTATGATTTGCCTCTAAAATATCATCATACATAGATTGAACTCACATTTCAAGTCTGGTCACTCATAACTCACGCCACATCCTACAATTTTCATCTGTAGCGAATTCAGGTCTGGTCTCTATAGTCAGACCAATAATCCTATTTTCAGCTGTCTCATTTTTTTTGATTGCCTCTTGGAGTGTGGATGAATACTTGATAGAATCGAGGTTTGTTAATTCGTATTTAAAACGAGATTCTTCATTAGAATGTATTCATTTATTTTGTCATTCTGAGGCATTAGCCGAAGAATCTAATGCACTTTTATTTAGATTCTTCACTTCGTTCAGAATGACACTATTAGCTCATTCGGATTTATTTATAACAGGATTTGTATCTTTGGGAAATTTTATCTCAAGCTGTGAAAAGGTATTACAAGCATCATAGAGATTTTTTATAAAATCAATTTTGTAATCATTTGGATAAAAATCCCATGTACCTCCAAGCACTATCATCTCAATTTTGTCGGTTTGATGACCAGTCATTGTAAGAGAAAGGAGTCTATTGTAGACTTGCTTGATTGGGTCAAATTGATTGAGAAGTGCTCTCATCGCTCCAGGCTCTGAACTGATGTAACTTTTTGGCATTCACTGCTCATTTGGACAAAATATACATTGTCCTGGACACGGATATGGTTTAGTTAATACCTGGACAGCCACAATTCCAGACTGAGAGCGGACTGCTCTCTTTTTTAGTAAAGATTCTATTTCAATATTTTTCTCAATTTTTTCATCTGAAAGTAATTCGTGATATGCACGAAGCAGTTTGATATTTGTCGGAATATCTGGTAATTTTTGTTTTTTAGCAAAATCTCTCTTGATATCTTTTAGGTCATCAAGGTTTAATTTCTGCTCAGAATTTTGAGCAATGATTTGTAATATTAATTCATGATAAGGATTCATTGTGTTTAAATTGTAAGGAATAGCGTATTTTTTTCAATGAAAAAGTATCTGAAAATTTGCAATTTTTTTGTGTTGTGAATATACTTGGATTTGTATTTATACTTAAAATATTTTATAATGGATAAAAAAGAATATTTGAAACTCACTGAAATAAAGATTCATAATAAAAACTCAAAAAAATTATTAAAAAAGCAGATAAACAATTTTTATGATGCTGCTGAAAATTATAGAAAAAGAAAACATAAATATAATGTTTGAGATTTGGTGAAGTTGAAAAAATGAACACTTTTGCATTGAACATGGAAAAATATTGAATGATTGAAATTTATTTCTAAAAATTGATTAATTTCGTGACAGTTTACCTGATGAAGAGACGGAAAATATTTGTACACAGTGTGAGTTCGAAATTTGAAAAAAGATATCTTGTTGAAAGATTATATCAATTTTTACAGTGGGTGATGTATCACATATTTCTTTTGGTGAAAAAACGGGAAACAATGATATTCAAAGCAAAAAGTAATTCCATTTAATGAAATGGATAAATTTCTATTACGATTAAAAAGGATATGAGCGAATACATGGACTATGGAACAGACCAAAGAATCTAGGTTTATGCCAAGTTTAGCTCAAGATTTCGTGCAAATTTGAATAATCATGAATTGAACAAACAAATATGCAAAACTATTGAAACAATGCGATATTTTAAGTGAAAATATATCACTAAAAGATGCCAAAGAATTTGTACATCCGGATGTGTATGATAACTTCTTTGTTCCAAATAGATGAAATAAAGATATATATTTTACAGATAGAGAAAGTGCTATTTTATTTGGAATTCCGGCGAAACTTATTGAATGAATTTTAGTATGAAGAAAATATGAAAAAGATAAAAAAATATTAAAGAAGATTAAGGAATTATTACCATATGCGTATATCTGCAATCTAGATGGAAAGGTGGTTATTGAATAGTAAAAACATATCAATATTTTTTATTTTTATAAATTAAATTTTAACAATTGAAAAAATATTTATTTTAATTACCATTAGTAGTACTTGATGGCTTTTTAACTAAAAAAATAAAATATGAAAAGTAATATAATCAATGATCCATATTCTGATTATCATGTTCATAGTCTATTTTCTGATTGAGTTTCAACAATCGAAGAAATTACTCAATTTGCTGGTATAATTTGAATGAAAGAGATAGCAATTACAGACCACAGCGATCAAGCCGTAAAAGTTTGAATTGAACAAAATAAAATTACACCAGGATGATGAGCAAAATATTCGTTGAATAATTGGGAAAATGTACGAAACGATGTAAAAATAATATTTTGAGTAGAATGAGATGTTTTGAATGAAAATGGAGACACATGTCTGGATTCACAGTGACATCCACAAAAATTTACAATATTGTCTGTACATCGTCGTGTGTATGAATCAGATCCAACAACTACTTGAAAGTGATTTTTAGCAGCAATTGAAAGATTTCACGACCAAATTAATTGTATAGGCCATCCGTATTCAAGAAAACAAAATTGAGAATTTATAGACATAAAAGCTCTTGTTGATTTGTGTAATCAATACGATATTCCAATTGAATTTAATCATAGTGTCCTTGATTCTAAAGATTATATCGAAGAAAATATGATTTATGTACTAAAAAATGCAAAAAAGATTTACGTAAATAGTGATGCACACAATCTTGCACAAATAAAAAAATTGAGAAAAAGCTGTTATGATTTTTTAGAAAATTTGTAATATTTTTACGAATTTATATTCTTCTAAAATATAAAATGAAATACTTTCCAAAATTAATCTGAGAAAAAATTTACCTTTCTCCTCTAAATCCTGATGATGCTGAAGTTTTGGCTAAATGGATGAATGATATGGAGATAACTGATTGAACACATAAATCACCAAAAGTTTTTTGATTATTAGAATGTAAAGAACGATTGGAAAAAAGTTCAAAATGAAATAATTTTCAATTTGCCATAATAAAAAAGAAATGAGATGAATTAATCTGAACAACTGGACTCTTTGATGTAAATCATATCAATCAGACAACAGAATTGGGTATAATGATTTGAGAAAAAAATGAGCACAATAAGTGATATTGAACTGATGCTATCACTACTCTACTGAATTTTGGATTCAACACATTAAACTTATATAACATATACTTGTGAGCAAAATCATTCAATAAGAACTGAATTGCTTGCTACAAAAAATGTGGATTTAAAGAGATTTGAACAAGGCATCATTGTGAATATTGTAATGGAGAGCGATATGATTTGATTTTTATGGAAGTATTAAAATCTGATTGGAAGAAATAAATTTCTTTTAAGATTAATTTAAGGTGGATGATTATACTGCTCATTGTCAAAATGAACAGTGTTTTATTTCATACTTAATAATCATGAAAAAATTACCACTTTTAATAGCCTTTGTCTTTTTAATGGCTACTATCTTGCAATGATGCACAAGCAACCTTACTCCAGAAAAAGTTGCTGAAATGAATGAAAATTCACAAACAATTGAGAATTATTCAACAGCTAGTAATTCTCAGACTAAGACTAGAAATGTTACTCAAACCAAATGAGCAATTTATTCTTCAGCAGATTTATTTACTGATAGAGACTTAGAACAAACTGCAGATTTAACTAAGGCTGAATATTACACAGTATCAGACTGAGAGGATATTACTATCACTGAGGAATGAGTTTATGTTCTTCAATGAACTGCTAAGAATGTAACAGTATTTGTAGATGCATGAGATCAAGATAAGGTTCAGATTGTACTTGATGGAGTAAGTATAAGTAATACAGACTCACCATGTATCTATGTAAAGCAAGCTGACAAAGTTTTTGTGACTACTACTGATAGTGAAAATACATTAGAAGTTACAGATGAATTTGTGGATGATGGAGAAACTAATACAAATGGTGTAATCTTTTCAAAAGATGATATCACTCTAAATGGAATTGGAACATTAACAATCAATTCTACAAAAAACTGAATAGTTTGAAAAGATGACCTAAAAATCACAGGTGGAACTTACAATATCACAGCTTCTAAAAAAGCTATTGATGCAAATGATTCAATCAGAATTATGGATGGAACTTTTGTACTTAATGCACAAACTGACTGACTACATGCAGAAAATAACGATGATGATAGTGTGGGATACATCTATATTTGATGATGAAATTTTACAATAAATGCATGAGATGATGCTATTCATGCTACAAGTATCGTTCAGATTGATGATTGAAATTTCGCAATCACTTGATGAGAATGAATTGAATGAACTTATATTCAGATAAATTGATGAAATATTGATATTATAGCTTCTGATGATGGAATAAATGCTGCACACAAATCAGATTCCTACGAAATTACTGTAGTATTTAATGGTTGATATACAAAAATCACTATGTGAGCATGAGATACCGACTGAATCGATTCAAATGGAAACTTGTACATTTATGGATGAACGATAGATATTTCAGCAAGGTCACCAGCTGATTATGACTGAACTGTGGTTTATGAATGAGGAAAATTGATAATTGATTGAGAAGAATACACTTATGTCCCAAATCAAATGATGTGATGAGGTGGCATGTGAGGATGAATGTGAAAACAAAGATGAGAAATGTGAGAAATACCACAATGAGTGTGAAGTTGAGAAATGAAATGAATGCCAAATTGAGAAATGCCAAATCCAGAAATGAAAGGAGGTAGATGACACTGAAATTGGAATCCACAAGAAAATCAAACAAATAACTAAAAAATTTATATCTTAAAGATATACAAAATGACTAGACAAGAAACTTCTAGATTAAAAAATGCTATGCAAAATCACGATTATGTAGCTCGAAAACAGCTGACCGAATGAGAAAGCATAAATAGAAAAATAAACAATCGAGAAGACTTTGAAAAATTTATCGAAATATATAGTCTATATTTAGATTCTAAACAAAAGATGGCTAGTTTGTGAATCAACAAAAATGAATTAAATGAATTTCAACAAATGATATCGTAAAATCTTATACTAAAGTCCTACCCTAAACAAGAAATCGTCCTATCGATCGATATGAATAAGTCCCAATGGGACGACTCCGTGTTCAGCGTGGGGTTTTAACCCCGCGCGGTTGATTATAGAGAAAATATCATACAAAATCGGGCAGGACTAAAGTCCTACCCTAAACAAGAAATCGTCCTATCGGACGATATGAATAAGTCCCAATGGGACGACTCCGTGTTCAGCGTGGGGTTTTAACCCCGCGCGGTTGATTATAGAGAAGATATCATACAAAATCGGGCAGGACTAAAGTCCTACCCTAAACAAGGATATGTCCTATCGGACATCGAAATTCAATTATATGGTTTCAACCCCACAACCCCGCGCGTTCATTTGAAAACCTTTTATTCATATCATCACAATAAAATGAAAAAATGACTCAAAACATCTACAAAAATTAGTCTAAAATTTACATTATTCACTGTGATAATTGTGCTACTTTTTGGAGTTTTTGCAAATGTCATATTTTTCAAAATGTGGTGGAGATCGTTGAATATAGAAGTTCAATGAGATAAAATGTGAGCAAAGGAGATGATGATGCACGAACCTCCAATGTGACCAAATTGACAAGATTTCAAAAAAAAGTTTATAAATCATCTTTCAATCACCACTGATTCTGAGGAATATCAAGAATTACAAAATCATGAAATATTGAAATGATATGGGATCAGTAAGCTTTGAACTTCATATTTCTATTACCACAAAATAAATGACACAGTTATAGTAAAAGAAATCACTCCAAACGTCCAAGCACAAAAAAATCTATTGTTTATATCAATTTATTTATTGGTGTTCTTTGGTATTTTGTCTTACATTTTATCAATATATTTCGTAAAGACTTCGTTAAATAGGTTGAATGATTTAGTTGAATATGTGAAATGACTAAATTTGAATAATTTGGATAAAAAATTTGAAATTATTGGTCGTGAAGACGATGAAATCAATATCTTGGCAAGCAAAATCAATGCTGTGACAGATAGAATTAACCAACAAACTTTGGCTTTGAAAGATTTTATTTCAAATGCATCACATGAATTAAAGACTCCTCTCATGAGCATAAATTCGGAGATTGACTACTCTCTCAAAGCGAAAAAGTACAAAGAATGAATGGAAAATGTAAAATCAGAGATTTGAAATATCAATAATTTATTGGATGAATTAGTATTGATAAGCAAATTAGATTCTGGCACGGAATTGAATAAAACGGATAAAGATGTGAGCCAAGTAGTAAAATCGGTTGTGAATATGATTGAGAAAAAGTACAAAGAAAAGTGATTGAAAGTGAATATTGATTTAGATAAAGTAGAAAAGAAAGTACACAACAGTAGCTTTGAAATCATTGCAAAAAATTTGATTGAAAATGCTTTCAAATATACAGAAAAATGAAGTGTAAAAATCACATTAAACGAGCAAGAATTTAGTGTAAAAGATAGCTGAATCTGAATCAACAAAGAAAATATGGAAAAAATTTGGGATAGATTTTGGCAAGAAGACAGCTCAAAAACAGATACGACAAGTTTTGGTTTAGGGTTATATTTAGTGAAATTATTGGTAGAAAAGCATTGACGAAAAATATCAGTAGAAAGTGAAAAATGAAAATGAAGCGAATTTAAGATATTGTGGTAAGTTATCGTCATTCTGAGCGTAGCGAAGAATCTAAATTTTCGTGTATTAGATTCTTCAGTCGCTTTGCTCCTTCAGAATGACACCGAATTCTTAATCATTCAATTTTTAATTCTTAATTACTCCAATGCAAATCTTGGTAATTGAAGACAATAAGACTATAGCAAACAATATAAAAAAATATCTTGAATTGGATGGTAATTCGGTTTTTATCGCTGAAAATGGACTTTATGGACTCGAAGTAGCCAGAAAAAATGATTTTGATATCATCGTACTTGATCAGATGTTGCCTGGTTTGGAGTGAGAAAAAGTCTGTGCTGAAATTAAAAAAGAAAAAGATATTCCAGTAATTATGACTACTGCAAAATGACAACTGGAAGATAAATTGGAATGATTCAATGTCTGAGCTGATGATTATTTGGTAAAGCCTTTTGATTTAGAAGAATTAGAAGCTAGAATTAAAGTGCTAACCAAAAGAAAACAATGAGATAGTAAACCTATTAAAAAATGAAATATCTCTATTGATATTCAGAATAGGAAAATTTTGAAGTGAAATAAAGAAGTAAAATTGACCGTAAAAGAATATAATATTTTGGAATGTTTAGTGAAAAATATATGAATTCCTCTATCAAGGACTGACATAATTCAAGAAGTTTGGTGATGAGATTCACTATTTGATGATGATGGAAAATTGGATGTTTATATTTCTACACTTAGGAGGAAATTAGGAAAACAAATTATCGAGACAGTAAAAGGTTTTGGATATAGAGTGAATAAATAAGATTCCCCTGTTAATAAAACCTCATCCCACTACCCCTCTAAAAAGAGAGGTTTTTTTATTTCTTGATTTATGCACATGAAAGTTTTTCAAAAAATCAATTGAATTTTTGACGAGATTTGTTATGGTAGAGTTGTCCGACATATTTTTTACATGATTATTAAGTATTTATTATGGATTGAGTTATTAGGGAAGAGAAAATGGCAGTTTCTAAATTTATAAAGCTGAGATCTAAAAAGTGATGAATTATTTGTCCTGCATTATGATTTAATATAATATTTACCGATAATAATTTTAAACATTTAACTTATAAAGATAAAAATCATAAGAGATCAACCCAAGAAATTAAAATGAGAAGTATCTGTTTTTTGTCTGTGGACAAAATAATAAAAAAATCTTGAACATATCAAGAATATTTGTGCGAAGAGAATCCAATTATTATCAAAAAACATGGAAAAAAAGAAAAAATTATGAGAAAAATAGAATATATTTGATTAGTTGCTATAGTTGACTGACCTAATTGAAAGCATAGGATAAGAGTCGTAATAAAAAAAATAGAAGGATTTTCTTATTGAGAATATCTTTCTATTATGCCAGCATGGAAGATGAAATGACATCCAAATTTTATGTGATGAAAATTTGAAATTTAAAAAAAAGCCTGATTCCAGATCAAGCGTCCGAGAGCATGGGGACGAACCCCTTCAGACTTTTTCAGTTATAGTATATCCAAAAAAAAATAAATTGCAAATCTTTTTTGCATTTTTTTTGACAAGAATTTTGTCCTTCTTCACTTGAAGGAGTGTGACCGTTTGCGATGGAAGATTTTTTTGTGGACAAATCTCCCCCTAAATTCTTTTCACAACCTCACCCGCCCTCAGCATAGCTAAGCAGGCTTCGGGCACCCTCTCCTGACAGAGAGGGATATTCTCCCCTTCTCTGTTAGGAGAAGGGGTAGGGGGATGAGGTTGTTTCAACTCAGTCTGACGAATGAAAAATTTTCGGCTCTTTTGAGGTGCTTTTTCTTTTCCTTGATTTTTTAGTAAGGATTATTAATCTAAAAATTGCCAAATTATATATCTTATGACATGAGTCTTATTTTTGTTAGTAAATATAAAAGACGGTTAATTTCTGTCTCTTATTTGTTTACTAGCAATATAAGATATATAGTTTGGCGACTAATGGAAATTAGCCGTCTTTTTAGTTTATAAAATATTTTTGTTATGAGAAAACAAAAACCTTTATTTGCATTATTGACCTTTACACTGATGGGTACATTAATGTTTTGATTAGTAAGTGCAACAAGTACAATCCAGGTAATTGAAGCACCAAATACGGATTGATACCAAGGATTAATGTTTGATGATGGAAACTGAAATGTGGTTAAATTATTAGATAGAAATTTGTGAGCCGAAACCACATGATATAATTGTACACCTTATTATTTTAATTGTAATGAAGATCATCGGAGTAAAAATTGATTTAGAACTCAGCAAGAATGTTATAGTTTTATTAATCAACCATACCGATCATGAATGTGATACCCTTCTGAAAATGAATGTATTGAAGATTTAAATGATTGGATATGTTCACAATCGTACGGTAATTGATCAGGATTACGATGATATTGTGATGACTGATATAGCTATTACTATGATAATAATTGACATTATCAAAATGTTAATTATCAGGAATGCATAGAAAAACAAGAAATTGAAACAAATTACTTGGTAAAATGTATGAAATCTAATTGATACTATTACCAACGATGAAATAATCATGGATTCTGACTAGTCGAAGAATGTAATACAGGTGAGATATCTCCTAATATGCCTCGATCATATTATTCAGCCCTAAATAGGTGATGCTTTTATAATATTAATACAAGTACATGAAGTTATAATGAAAAACAAATCAACGCAAGTACATATTGACCAGAAAATTATTATAGTTGAGACATATTTATTATAAATGAAAATTTGGAAAATAATGGAGACTGGAGCATTATAAAGAATGATAATTTACGATGATGAAGTTGAGATAACGAATGAAATTTATGGTGACTTATTTCTGAAACTCCTATAACAGACAGACAGTGACCATGCCCAAGATGATACCATATACCGAGTGCTTGAGAGTGGAATAATTTATTTGTACATCGATATAATTCAGAAGTATCTCTTTGATGATGAGATTTATCTACATGAGTATTACAATGAAAATATGAGAATTGGTCAATAGATTGAGAAGATGACTCTTTATGAATAAAATTCTGAAGAGATTTTCTTATTCCTTTTGCCGGTTTTTTAAATTTTGATAGTAGTATTAATATAAGACCTGAATATGGTTATGCACATTTATGGACATCATCACCACATTTAGAAGCAAATTGATATTCTTGGGTATTAAACTTTAATAGAAAATGACGTTGGTATCAAGATAAAGATTATCGTGCTTATGGATTCTCTGTTCGTTGTTTCTATGATTATTATTATGTAAACTTTTTTGATGGAGAAGAATTAATCTTGACAAAGCCAGTTTATTATTGAGATACAGTTAATTCAGTAAAACCTGCAGATCCAGAAAAATCTGGATATAAGTTTTTATGATGGTATGATAATGTAGAATTATCATGAGAAAATTTTGATTTTAATGTAGAAATTTCAGAAAAATTAAATTTATATGCAAAATGGGAAAAAAATAATACAAATACAAAACCTACAACTAGCTGATGATGAGGTTGAGGAGGTTGATCAAGTAGAATAAAAGATAATTGTCCAAATGGGGATTATTCTGATTCATATTATGATGGTACTTGTTGAACAAAACCTCAAGATTCTTCGTCACAAACTCCTGAGAATAACGAACAGATTTCTCAAAATAATGAATGAAATAATGAATTGCAAACAGCATATGAATTTGCATATAGAAATTGAATCACGACAATGGACACAATCCAAAAGGCAAATTTGGATGGAAAGCTTACTAGGATAGCAATGGCAAAGATGTTGAGTCAATATGCAATCAATATTCTTTGAATGGAGCCAGATGAAAGTAGAATTGCAGAATTTAGTGATGTAGATGAAAATTTAGATTCAGAATATGATGATTGAGTGACACTTGCATATCAACTATGAATCATGTGAATCAATATGTGAAATAAATTCAGACCATTTGATAATGTGACAAGAGCAGAATTTGTGACAGCATTATCAAGGATGAAATATAATACACCAGACTGAAAAGAAAAATATTATTCAACACATATGGAATTATTAGAAAAATTATGAATAATAACTAACACCAATCCTAGTATGTTAGAACTTCGTGGATATGTAATGCTCATGCTTATGAGAAGTGCAAAATAATAAAATTAAAATATTTGTTAAGCCACTCTAATGAGTGGTTTTTTTTATTTATTAATTTTCCAACAAAAGTTGGCCAAATTTCCTTAAAAAATCTATTGAAATAAGATAATTTTTTACTTTTGATTTACAATTGGATGATTTGCTTTAATCTCTCCTTTATCTGAAATATTTACAGAAATTACTCTATTTGTACCAAAGTAGCAAAGCACAAGCAAAAATAATACAGCTATCACAATCAAGTGCCAATTCCTTTTCAAAGTCATAGACATGGTGAATTTTTTATTAGGTAAATTTAATTTGAACATTCTGTCATTCTGAGCGTAGCGAAGAATCTAAATGTTCGTGTATTAGATTCTTCACTCCATTTCATTTCGTTCAGAATGACATATTCTATCTCTACAAATCAGTTGAATTATATCATGTAATCAAAGTCACATCCAAATTATCGTTTAATTTCTTTATCTCTGATAAGAATTCTTGTTTCTTGTTTTGATTTTTCATGTTTACGGTGTAAACTAATTCTGTCAAAGCTCATCCACGGACAGAATCGATACTAATTAAGTCGGAAACTGTTGTATATTTGATAAATACATTATCAAATAAATGATCAAAATCTGCATTGTTATTTACACGAATTTTCAAAATCTGGCTTGTTGCTTCACGTTTAAACCAATCAAAACGATTCATTATGAATACTACCAAAGCTAATGCTATTGTAAATACAATTGCTAAAACATAGAATTTTGTTCCTACTGCCATTCAAATTGCCATTGCTGCAAACATAAATCCAATATCACGAGTCTCTTTCATAGCATTTCTAAATCTGATAATTGATAATGCTCAAACTAATGAGAAAGCACGAGCAATATTTGATCATACTATCAACATAATTACACAAACTGTCATTCACATCAAAACTAATGTGTGTACGTAACTTTGTGTATAAGATGTTCATTTATGCGTTTTTTTGTAAACTCGTCACAAAAATGCTGTAAGTAAAAAGCTCAATAACATTCATATTGTCAAATCCATGACTGAGAATGTCCCTGTCAAATCTTGTATAGATCCAAATGAATCTGCTAATTGTTGAATAAAGTTTTCCATCATTTTATTTAAAGAATAAAAGAATCAATATAATCACCCCCTAACCCCCTCTTCGATAAAGAGGGGGAACATCCCCTTCCTTTTCAAGGAAGGGGCTTGGGGATGATTTATTCTAAGTAGTACACACTACGTGGGACTGCTGCTGAAGTTTCTAAACCTTGGCAATACTTACTTACACGGATTAAGCGGAAATTGTAATGAGCAATCATTTCAGTCAATCGGTATGGTACACGTTCATTTGCTTTCACTTCCATAATTACCATATCTGGCGAAATCATAAACTCTCCGATTTCTTTGTCTGCTAAATCCAAATTTTTCTTCCTATAACGAATATTTGTGTCAAAGGTGATACGCAATCAAGTGTCATAATCTGTCCCAAAATAAGCATTACGCATATAACTCGTGATACAACTTGGTTTGAGATTGTTTTGTTTTATAAACTGATATAGCTCGAATATAGTAGATTCGTCTCTCTTATCAAATTCGGGAATAATCAAATGGTTACAAAAATTCATGGCATCTTTGTATTTCATTGGGACTCTCCTCTTTTGAGTCACACGATCTACTCTCTGCTTGATTTCCACATAAACTATTGAGTCGTCATGTAATCATTCTTGTGTCTCGTATTGACGAACTCTAAGCTTGTGACGATATTTCAAACCGTCCACTTTTTCCCAATAAAAACGATAATCTTGTGTATCATAATAAAGACTTGAAAGTGTGTATAATCAATTCTCATTTTTGCTATAAGAATCAGGAATTACATATTTTTTCAAATCCTGCTGTAATTTCTGGGCCGTATCGTATGAAATCAAATATTTCAACTCAAAACGATTGAATTTCCTAATTGCTGATAGTCACGAATTTCAAGCCATGATTATATCATCAAAATAAAACAACTATAATATAATCATACACCTTAAATTAATCTTAAACCAAAAATTTAAGGTTAAACCTTATATTTTTAAAAACAAATTATCATTCCAAAAAGTCGTAATAGCCTTTTTCAAGTCTTACTTTATCATATAATTTGCACAAATTTCTATTGACTTTTTTCTATGTATACATACTATGAAATGTAGTATTTGAATAAGAATTTGGACATGAAAAAGATATTGAAAAAAATTTTATGATTTATTTTTACACTTTTAATCGCAGCAATTTTATTTTGTCTGCTGATTTTGTTATTTACAAGAAATAAAAATAAATCTGATACTCAGATAAACACATACACTGTCACAACATGAGACATCGAAAAAACTATCGAAGTTTATGGGAATGCTGAATTGAAAAAAGAAGAAATGCTATGATTTAGTATGCAATGAGATGTTGCTGAGATTTATGTAAATGAATGAGATTTTGTCACAAAGTGACAAATATTGGCAAGTTTAGACACAGAAAATATTGAAAACGATATCAGACAAGCTGAATTAAGCTTAGAAAATGCAAAAATTAGCTATCAAGATCTGAAAAATTGAGGAACAGATACACAAATTTTACAAGCTGAAAATGCTTTGGAACAAAGTAGAGCTGCCCTGAAATTAGCAAAACAACAGTTGGACGAATTGGAAGATAGCTCAGACATTGATGCAGTAGGAAACAACAATGATACTGTTTTGAAAAGTACTACATTGAGCATCAAAGATTATATCACACAATGAGAAAAAGCAATCATATCTTTGGATAAAATTTTTGGTGTGAGCAATAAATACGAAAGCGAAAATGATGCTTTTGAAGAATTTTTATCAAAAAAAAATACTAGCTACAAAAGGCAAGTATTCAGTTTGATATCCAGAAGTTATAGTCTCCTTGATGATTTGAAAGATGATTATGATGACTTATGAAATGTGTCATTGAACAATAAATACAGATTATCAAACGCTCTAAAAACAGCTGAAAGCATGTATCAAGCCATTTATGATGCGAGTGAATCTGCCTACAACGCATTGGAAAATAGTGAGACAAATGAGACTCTAACTCCTGCCATGATTTGAAATTTTGAAAGTATTGTCTGAAATTGTAGTACTCTAGCAAAAACAACATTGGCAAATATTTTGAACCAAAACAATACTTTGAACAATCTTTCAAATTCCAACAGCAGTGATTTAGCGATTCAAGCCAAGAAAAATGAGATTGCGAGTCTGGAAAATACTATTCGTTTACAGGAAAAAAGTTTACAAGATATCAAGAAATGAGGTACAGATAGCCAAAAAAGTATTGCTGCAAATGGTGTAGAACAATGAGAAATTACTGTAAACAAAGCAAAAAAGTGATTAGAAATGTACCAAATCACTGCACCTTTTGACTGAAAAATCAGAAAAATAGATTTTGAGGAATGAGATAAAATTTCAGCAACTAACCCAAAATTCATTTATATTGAGAATCCGGATTTAATTGATATTTCTCTATCTTTGGATCAAATCGATGTCGTACAAGTAGAAATCTGAATGCCAGCTGAAGTAGAATTTGATGCTTATCCTTGAAAAATCTTTTACGGAGAAATCAGTGACATAGATACCAAGGCAAATATTTCTGCATGAGTAGTTTCATACACTGTGAAAGTGCATATCGATAAATGAGAATACACAATTTATGGTTGAATGACTGCCAATGTAAAAATCATATTGGATAGACAAACAAATGTAATCCAAATCCCAACGACTTATATACAAGAGATTTGAGAAAGAAATTATGTATTAAATTGAAGTTGAGATTTAGTTGAAGTACAAGTGTGAGTTGCAAACGACAATATGATTGAAATCATATCAGGCTTGGAAATCGGAGATGAGATTGTAAAAGAAGTTAGCAAAACTTCTACAAATGGTTTGGGTGAAGATTTGATGAACATGAGCAACGAATATAATCAATAAAAAAAACATTCATTCTTAATTGCTAATTCTTAATTATTATATGTTAATTGAACTAAAAAATATATGCAAAAGTTATTTCGTATGAGATCAAGAAATCCCTGTATTGAAAGGGATAAATTTACAGATAGAAGAAAGAGAATTTGTGAGCATAATGGGGCATTCTGGAAGTGGGAAATCTACACTCATGAACATGATTGGAATGCTTGATACTCCAACTTCATGAGATTATTTTTTTGAATGAAAAAATGTCGCAAAACTAAATGATGACGAACAGTCTGAAATTCGTGGAAAAAAAATATGATTCATCTTTCAAACATATAATTTAATTCCGAGAAAATCAGCTCTGGAGCAAGTAATGCTACCGTTATCGTATCAATGAGTGAAAAGAAGTGAGAGGGAAGAAAGAGCAGAAAAAGCTTTGATTAGAGTGTGATTGAAAGATAAATTGAACAGTAAGCCAAACGAGTTATCCTGATGACAACAACAAAGAATCGCAATAGCAAGAGCTTTGGTTATAAACCCTGCAATAATTTTGGCTGATGAACCGACATGAGCACTGGATACAAAGACTTGAGACGAAGTGATGTGACTTATCACTGAATTGTGGCAAGAATGAAAAACGGTCATCCTCATCACCCATGAACAAGAAATAGCTGATTATGCAAAAAGGCACATTTTGGTAAAAGACGGAAATATCGTAAATACTCTGGAATCAGGATTGTGAGATAGTATTGAAAGAGTTGAACATGAACGGAAAAGAATATTTGGACACTAATCACCCCCTAACCCCCTCTTCGACAAAGAGGGGGAACATCCCCTTCCTTTTCAAGGAAGGGGCTTGGGGATGATTTTATCTTTAGCAAACGACATCAATGACACTGAGACAGCACTTTGCAAATGCAATTACAGATCTAAGTAGAAATAAATTGAGGACAGGTTTGAGTATGTTGGGAATCATAATCTGAGTTTTTTCTGTAATTGTTTTATTGTCTGTCTGAAACTGAGCTACTGAGGAAATTGTCTGAGAAATCAATAGTATGTGAACAAACATAATCACCATTATGCCATGATCTAGTTTCATTTCAGCAGCCAATGGAAGCCGATGAGCTTATGCAAAATTGAACGATAAAACGATGTCTTTTTTGAAAACAAATGTATCAAATATTGCATGAATGGCACCAATTCTTGAATGAAGTAAACTCGTTTCATATTGAGAAACTACTCTATCAAATGCCTGAATTGTTTGAACTACTCCTGAATATTTTGTAATTAGGACATCAAAACTCATTAAATGAGCATTTTTCACAGAAAATGACGAAAAAAATATGACAAAAGTAGTCGTCTTGTGAGAAAGCGTATCGGATGATTTGTTTGAAGACCAAGAACCTATATGAAAAAAAATCAAAATATGAAACGATATGTTTACCGTAATTGGTGTTGTGGAAGAAGATATGGCTGTCAGCAGATGAGTTTATATTCCACTATCCACAGCAAAAGTTAGGACTGTTTGATGAGCAAATGGTTATACCGTAATATTTTTGTCAGTGAAAGACTGAGATTTGATAGATGCAACAAAAAATGAGATAGAAGAATGATTGAGAAAATTTTATTGAATAAAAGAATGAAACAAATCAAATTTCAATGTCACGACCCAAAAAGACTTCTTGGAAATTGTAGATAAAATCATGTGAGTCATGTCTACATTTTTGGCATCAATTGCAGCAATTTCCCTGCTTGTCTGATGAATTGGTGTTATGAATATCATGCTTGTTTCTGTGACAGAAAGGACAAAAGAAATCTGAATCAGGAAAGCCATTTGAGCAAAAAAATCTGATATTGTCAGCCAATTCCTAGCGGAATCCGTATTGATGACTGTAATTGGTTGAATAATCGGAATTCTTTTGAGTATTTTGGTAGTACGAATAGTTAATCATGTACAAGATTCAATTCATGCTGTAATCACGGTAAAATCAGTATTAATAGCTGTAATTTCTTCAATTTCTATCTGACTACTTTTTGGAATCATGCCAGCCAGAAATGCAGCTAAACTAAAGCCAATCGATGCTTTGAGATTTGAATAATTTTCGACAAAAATATTACTTTACAATTGACATTCGTTATAAAAACACTATAATATTTATTGAATAGTTCACTGAATAAAAAACATAAAAAACTAAAACTATGGAGTACGTTCCCTATAGAGAAGATGGCTATCCCCTCATCGAAGATGTATTGAGAGTGGGGGCAACAATTACTATCGAGAAATGTAACGGTGGTAAAAGAGGTATCACTGTTAAGCCGTGGGATAAAAACAAGAATAAAATCACGACTATCCAGCCGTACCTCTCGAATGTTTTAGCCGCATTCGAGGATTCTTTAGCAGGTCATTCAATTCCTGATGACTGTTCGGCACCAGCATATCCACACACAGATGATGTGTTTGATATGTGTATTTTCAAAGGTAGACGCTTTAACTTGTACTATGCTGTGGAAAGTAATACTTTTGTGTGCCTATCTACAGTTACAGAAGACATAGTTGAGCAAACAAAATATGCAACTGATTGTGTCTATGGAACTGGTGATACAATATTACAAGCCATGACCAATTGCTTTGTGTCACCAAAATATCATTTGAAAAGGGTAGTCAAAAAAGAGTTGAAATGACAGATATCAATCAATAAAAAGCGGGGATGACCTGCTTTTTTTAATTATTTTAACTAAAACTAATATTTGATATATTTCATCAAATTGAATAATTACTTTTTGGAATCATGCCAGCAAGAAATGCAGCTAAACTAAAGCCAATCGATGCTCTGAGATTTGAATAATTACTCATAAATTTTTTATCTAAAACTTGACATTTTTAACAAAATAAGTATATTACATCTATGGTAATTCACTAATACAAAAACATAAAACTCAATAATTATGGATAATACCTATATTCCGTATCAAGAATCCTACCCCAACCTAGAAAAAGCATTGGAGGGAGGAGCAAAAATTCACATTTTCCGCTCAGGGGGCGGATTACGAGTTGTGAGACTCGAAAAAGAGGAAAAACTCGTTTCATATGGTGAATATCCCTACTTTGCTGGTGCTATGAAACATGCGGAAAACGATTTCGGCATGGACTATAAAGCACAATATAGTGGGACTCATTCCAAACATACGCATTACCTCACTGGAGCTTATCCCATGGCACATGATATCATTGATTCTTACATTTTTTGTGGAAAAACGCTTGATGTTTTTTACTCAAAGAACTGGAACAAATTTGTGTGCGTCACGACAACTACGAAGATTGACAGGGATGAAAATGAAATAATTTGGGGATCTGGAACTAGCATACTTTATGCAATCTCTGCTTGCTTTACCTCATTCAATTTTGAGGATAAAGATGTATTTATGTCAAGAGTTTAACACGAAAAAAACAGGGGTACCTGTTTTTTTTCTCAATTGATACATTTTAACTAATAGTAATATTTCCTCCTATTGATATATTTCATCAAATTAAATATTAAATTTTTGGAATCATGCCAGCAAGAAATGCAGCTAAACTAAAGCCAATCGATGCTTTGAGATTTGAATAATCTCTTTTGTTACAAATAAAATATATAATGATATATATAATAAATTGTATTTAATTTATTCCATGTTTTTCTTTTTATTAAGCCTCCGGTGAGCCACTTTTGTCCAGAGTCACAAAAGTGGCGAATCCTGCTGAAGCCGGATGCCCTTCGGTCAAAAGACTCTTTAAAAAATTTTTCAGTCATACTTTTATATATTAGTGCCTTCGGCGACCCACTTTTGTCTGCCAGCAACAAAAGTGGGCAAAATGCCTCTCGGCTCACTTCACAATTTCAAATAATACTCCACTTCGTTTCGTATTAGTGAAATTTGAAGCTGAGCCGAATCAATCATAAAAAACACATTGACTATTAAATTTTTAATTTGTTTACAAATTCTACCACAAAATGAAACTTATTTTCTCTTGAAAAGTAAATATGTATATATATATGGATTATCTGCTTTATAATTTATGATGGCCATGAAAAAAAGACGAATAATAATTATTGCAATATTATTGTTGATAATATGAGTTAGAATGACTTTATTGCTCACTTGAAATCGAGATATTTGACCATGTTTTTTCTTTTCAAGAGCAAATAAAATAATGAAAGAATATCTGTCTGAAGATTTTGAGTATCAGTGAGCCAATACCATAGTTTCTAAAGATTGTTTGGGTATAGGTAGAGGTGTTTATAATTGCAAAAAAATATATAGAAAAAGTGTATGGAATGATTGAAATGATAGTGTTTATAATGTTTGGTCATTATTTGAAAACAATCACTGATTAATTTCTCTGACAAATTTGGCTATAGAAAAAGATACTGGTAGTATGAAAGATACTATGAATAAAATAGAAAATTGAGATTGAAATGATTTTGAAATTTTGTTTTGAAATGGATACGAACGAATTGATTGATTTTTCCACTAACTAAATGTGATATTTCCACCTATTGATATATTTCATCAAATTGAATAATTACTTTTTGTAATCATGCCAGCCAGAAACGCTACAAAGCTAAAGCCAATTAATGCTATAAGATTTGAATAAAAATCTAATACTTATTAATGTAAAAATATAATTTAGTACTTGACATAATATATAAAATATATACAATATATTATATTAAATAAACAAATAATAAATCAATAAAAACATAATTTTATGTGCGAGAGACAACAAAAAAAATGTACACACTTTGTCATCGTTTGTAAAAAGACTGCTCACTTTGTTTGTGGCACTAGAAGATTAAACTACTGCCCCATACTTGGATTGTCAAACGACTTTACCGATGCTAAAATTTTTGATACTGAAGAAGAAGCAAAAGAAACTCTCGAGAATTTTATGAAACAATCTCCAGTTAAAAATCAAAATAAAGGTGATTTTGACTTTCAAGTTGTGCCTGTAACCATAACTATTGATGTGGATATTCCACAAACATTCAAATGTAAAAAGTGCGGAAACACTTTCCCAATTAAAAAACTTTGGGCTTCAACCGAAGTTCCAAGATCTTGGTATACTGGCATGTGTAATCGCTGTGCACAAACTAGCTTATGGGATTTCGAAAAAAGAAGCCGTGGCGGTTTTGATGATGATTAAATCAAAGCAATGATTATAAAGGTCTCAAATGAGGCCTTTTTTAACTAAAAGTAATATTTCCACCTATTGATATATTTCATCAAATTGAATAATCATCATCTTGTCATTCTGAGGAACGTAGTGACGAAGAATCTTCTTTTAAGATTCTTCACTTCGTTCAGAATGACTTATTTTTTTCTTCATGCTTTACTACTTCCGAATTATCGCAATCTTTCATTGAAAGACCTACTTTTTCTCTTTCTAAATCTATGCTGACTACTTTCACTTTTACTTGCTGTCATACTGAAACTACATCAATTGGATTCTTTACAAAAAAGTCAGCCATTTGTGATTTGTGAACTAATCAATCATTATGAAGTCAGATATCTACAAATGCTCCGAAATCTGTCACATTTCTCACTATTCACTCTAATTCCATTCACTCTTGAAGGTCTTTGATTTCTAGCACATCTGATTTAAATACTGGAGCCTGAATTTCGTCACGAGGATCCAATCCTGGTCTTTCTAATTCTGCCAATACATCTTTCATTGTCTCAATTCAGATTCAATATTTTTCAGATAGTTCTTGAGCTTTTCACTCAATACTTGATATATTCATCGGTAATTTCAAATCTTTTTTCTTAACTCATAATTCTTTTTCTATCATCTCGTAAACTTGTTTATGTATTTCTGGATGAATTCATGTTTGATCCAAAACTTCTTTTCATCATTTAATTCTCATGAATCAAATTGCTTGTTCGTATGCTTTTGGTCACAATCATTTTACTTTTTTGATTTGTGCTTTGCTTGTAAATTCTCCATTTTCATCTCTATACGCTACCAAATTTTTGGCTATGCTTTCTGTCATTCAAGCTAAGTATTGCAATAAGGTATAGTTTGCTGTATTTACGTCTACTCAAACTGAATTTACTACATCTTCTACTTTTTCATCCAATTTCTCTTTCAAAAGTTTTTGGTCAACATCATGTTGATATTGTCCGACTCAGATTGATTTTGGATCAATTTTTGTAAATTCAGCCAATGGATCCTGTACTCTATGTGCAATAGAAATTGCTCATCTGACCGTCACATCAAGCTGTGGATATTCGCTCTGAGCCAATTTTGATGCTGAATAGACTGAAGCTCAAGCTTCTGATGTCACCATATATTTTACATCTAATTTGTATTTTTTGATGAAATCTGATACAAATTTCTCAGATTCTCTACTTGCTGTACCATTTCATATCGAGATTAAATCAATATCATACTGATTTACTATTTTCAAAAGCTTTTCCTCAGACTCCTCTATTTTGTTTTGTGGTGCTGTAGGATAAATCACATCGTTGTAAAGAAATTTTCCGGTTTTGTCCACTACTGCCAATTTACATCCTGTCCTAAATGCAGGATCAAATCATAACACAGTTAATCATTTGATTGGTGGAGTCAAAAGTAAATTCTTCAAATTCTCACCAAAAACTTTAATTGCTGCTTCGTCTGCTCGTCTCTTTTTATCAGCTCTGATTTCTCTCTCGATTGATGGCAAAAGTAGTCTTTCCAATCAATCTTCAATCGCCTCAATAAGATAGCAAGATGAAGTATTTGCATTATTTGGCAAAAAGAAATTGTTTGCAAAAGACCTGATTTTTTCATCAGACATTTTGAGTTTTACATTGAGTTGCTTTTCATTTTCTGCCCTATCAATAGCCAAATAAGCATAAGATGGCACATCTGTGATCTGTTTTGAATATTCTTTATAAATTTTATATGTTCAATTTTCTTCAAAAGTTTTAGTTGGCTTGGTAGTCACAATCGAATTAATTTCTTCATGAGATTTGATTTTTTCTCTCAAATTAGCATGATCCGAAACATCTTCTGCAATGATATCTTTAGCTCACTGAATTGCTTCAGCTACATTTTTTACACAAGTTTTTGCATCTCAAGTATCCTTCACAAATTCCTTTGCTTTAGTATCAAAGTCTTCTTTGGTCAATGTAGCTTTTGCCAAAATTTCAGCAAGTGGCTGTAATCATTTTGCCTTTGCTATCGTAGCTTTTGTATTCTTTTTTTCTTTAAAAGGCCTATAAAGATCTTCTACTCTAGCTAAAGTATCAGCATCCAAAATTTCTTGTTTTAATTCTGGAGTGAGAAGTCCTTTTTCATCAATCAGACGAATCACAGCTTCTTTCCTTGCTTCCAAATTTTTTGTATATGTATACAAATCATTAAAATCACGAAGCTGCTCATCAGTAGCTCATTTTGTCAGCTCTTTACGATAACGAGCAATAAAAGGGACAGTATTTCATTCATCCAAAAGCTGGATAATATTTGAAATTACTCAAGTCTCCATTCATGTCTTGATTTGAATTTTCTGTATTAGATTTGCCATATTATTTTTAAATATAAAATTAAGAAACTATTCTAATCGTAATAGACTAAACATTACGAAAGATCATAAAACAAACATCAAAATCTGTAAAATAGACATAGATAGTTTTGTATTATGTTTATTAATTTCTGGGATTAAATCTGATCAGGCAATGTATATAAACATTCAAACTGCTATTGGTGTCAGATAAAGATGTATATTTTCTACACTTATTCCTATCATGAATGTTAAAATCACTCATAAAACAGAACTCAATGCAACTACAAAATTCATAAACAAAGCCTTTCATTTTTTATAACCTCCATGAATCAACACTGCAAAATCTCATATCTCTTGTGGAATTTCATGGAAAAATACAGCTATAGATGTAGAAATTCAGGCAGGAATGCTAACCAAGAAGCTTGCTCAAATTATCAATCAATCCATGAAATTATGTACAAAATCTCATACAAGATTCATCACAGCCAATGGGTGTGCATGTTCTTTGGAATCTACATGATGACAATGATTCCGATGTACTACTTTTTCAACGAAAAGTCAGATAACAATTCATCATAAAATCAGTCATCAAACCAGTTCTATAGATATATTTTCTCATTCTTCTACCAATTCTGGCAACAAATGGAAAAAAACATCTCATAACAATGCTCATGCAGAAAAAGCGACCAAATAAATTAAAACTTTTTCAAGTTTTTCATTTTTGATTTTGAATGTAACCAATCAAATTAATGATGCTAATGATACGATTACCACGGCTAAAATTGCATAAAATATTGTATTCATATCCATTTATATATATTTAAATATATGTGTCGTATTGATAACGATATCTCTTTTTATTTCAATCTTTTTGTTTTTTTATCATTGTACAACATTACCATTGAAAAATATGGGAAAAAAATTATTTATAAAATAGTGGTTTTTACACCATATATGTTTTTATTGGATTAAAATATCATCATGAATTTGGAACAAGCACTATCAGAACTAAATTTAGTCAAAGATAAAGTACAATTAGAAGAATTTTTCCAAAAATATTTAGGTAAGAAATGACTTTTGAACGAAGAATTTGCAAAGATGAAAGATGCAAGTCCAGAAGAAAAAAAGACTCTCGGATGAAAATTATCTGAAATTAAGAATAAATTGGTTGAAGAGTACAGCAAAAAAGAAAGCGAAATTTCTATTGAAGAAATAAATGCACAATTGGAAAAAGATATCGTAGATATCTCTGTGACGGGTAAAAAGTACAAATGATGACATTTTAGTCTACTTGCAAAGACAAGAAAAGACATGGAAAAGATCGCTGAAAGCATGTGATTTACAGTAGATTATGGACATGAAGTAGTGACAAAATACGAAAATTTTGCATCAGTAAATATCCCTTTGACTCATCCTGCTACTGAAATGCACGATACGATGTATATAAATGAAAAAGATATGACTGGAGAAAATTTGATATTGAGAACACACAATAGTAGTCAGCAGGTCAGAGATATGTTGAAAATGTGAGCACCTATGAAATTAGTTTGTCCCGGTAGAGATTACAGATTTGATGATATGGATGCTCATCATGATGTCATGTTTCACCAATTAGAATGAATATACATAGATAAAAATGTAAGTATTGCTAACTTCAAAGAATGTATGCTTACACTACTTTCTGCAGTACTTGGAAGAGAAGTAGAATTAAGGTTTAGACCTTGTTATTTCCCATTTGTTGAGCCAGGATTTGAAATAGACGCTAGATATGATATAGTAGATGCTAAAACAGGGAAAACAGAAAAATCAGACCGAATGGAAATCCTATGAGCATGAATGATGCATCCAAATGTTTTAAAAGAATGATGAATAGATCCTGAAGTTTATACAGGATTCGCATTTGGAATTGGAATTAGTAGATTAGCCGCTGTAAGATATGGAATTAAAGACATCAGATATTTCACAAACTGAGATTTGAGATTTGTAAAAAGCTTCTAAAAATCACCCCTGCCCCTCTTTGAAAAAGAGGGGTATTTTAAATACCAAAAGTAAGTCCCCTCCTTTTCAAGGAGGGAATTTAGGGGTGATTTATTTTAAATTATTAATTAATCTATGCACGAACATCATCACCATCACGAAAGTACAAAATGAATCTGAACTGCATTTTTTCTAAATTTAGGTTTTGCTATAATTGAATGAATTGGTTGATTTTTGACAAATAGTATTGCCATAGTTTCAGATGCTATACATGATTTAGGAGATAGCTTAGCGATAGGTCTGGCCTATATTTTTGAAAAAATATCAAAGAAAAAAGCAAATGAAAAATACACATATTGATATGCTAGATTTTCGATATTGGGAGCATTAATTACTGTGTTAATATTAATTATTGGAAGTTTTTTCATTTTAAAAAATGCAATAGCAAGGTTTAGTAATCCAAGCGAGATAAATTCAGTATGAATGCTGATTTTAGCAGTAATAGGACTTTTGATAAATTGATTCGCCGCACGAAAGACTGCAAAATGAGAATGATTGAACGAAAAAGCGATTACGTTACATTTGTTGGAAGATGTACTTGGTCGAGCTGCCGTACTAGTTTGATCAATATTAATCTACTTTTTCCACTGGAATTTCATCGATCCTCTACTCTCGATTTGAATCTGTATATTCATACTAATTAATGCTTGTAAACTCCTGAAATGAGTCGTTGATATATTTTTGGAAAAAACTCCAGAATGAATTTCTCACGATGAAGTACTGAAAGAAATAAAAAAATTGGATGGAGTTTTGGATATTCATCATATCCATTTATGGACTTTAGATGGAAATAAAAATTATATCACAATCCATGCTTTAATCGAAAAAAAATTATCTGTACAAAAAATAATCGCTCTGAAAAAAACTATCAAAGACTCTCTCAAAAAACAAAATATCTCACACTGCGTAATTGAATTTGAGTGGGAAGATGAAAATTGTGAGGAATGAAATTTCTGTGATTAGTTTTTTTCTTGTTTTTCATTTTCTAATTTACTCAAAGCAAAGTCAACACATGCTTTTGTACGATTGTATACTAAATCTTGCGCATTTCTCGGCATAGGCAATGTTCATAAATATATTTTAAATCCTTCAGAATCTTGGATATACATTCTAATAAGCTCTACAGTATCTTCTGATGCCCTTCTTTGTAGTTCTTCATTTTGGTCACAATCTGTATAACGACTAGTATTAGCACTTCAAAGTTTAGTCACATCTATTCAAGCTTTTCTAATCGCTTTAACATACTGATAAAGTTTATTATTCATTTCATCTCTAATATATAATGACAATCCATGTCACAGTTCATGAATCAACTTAGTCATATGCACATATTCATCTGGAACATCGATTCCTTGCATCATAATATTCTTGCTCCACTCTCTCACAGGTCCACGTCATCGCAAAATATTAATTCTACCATTATATTCTGGATCATCTGGTGAATATGTATATGATGTATCTGTTTTAGCATTTATAAATATTTTTAAATCTGTACCCTCTTTTAATACTTGAAATATCTTATATTCTGTAGAACCTCTACCAAATTCCTTTTCTATTTCATCTTCAACTTCTGATAATGGTATTTCTTGAACATCTTTTTCAGTAATTTCATGATCAAATTCTGATTCTTCATTGATTGTTTCCCAATATTTTTGTTGGAGATTTCAAAGTTTTTCATGCATTGTCTCTTCATTATCGGCCAAAGCATAATGCAAATTACTACTCTTATCTGCATCAAATAAAATATCTTTAACTTGTTTTCAGTTTTCAATTTTGTTTGGATCTTTTTCCATAAAATATTTTAATAAATAAAAAGTTTCATAATCAAAGTATATTTAAAAAATTTAAATTTGTCAAATTTTTGAGAGTCTTTTTCTTTTGAGGACATCTGCCGTTTTAGACTTTTTTACAGAAAAGTAGAAAAATTTTAAAAAAAATTCAACCACGCATTAGTTACGTGATTGAATTTGAATGGGAAGATGAAAAATGTAGTGAAGGAGATTTCTGTGGATAAGCTTATTAGAAACTATTTTTCTTTTGATTTTATTGGTTTTATTTCTCTTTTCCAATCTGTTTCAATATCTTTTCAAAATCTTTTTTTATAATAATCTGTAGCTGGTCTTTCCATTTTGGATGTAATATACAATACATTCTGTCACTTTTTAAATCATGAAATATTCATTTCGTCAACAGCATATGATATTGTAAACTCTTTTGATTCATTATCTTTTAATACATCTGGTTTTAATATAAATCAATGACCTATTGTTGTTGTTCAGTCAGAATTGTGAATTGGATATTCATAAATCTCTTGTATGGTACATTTTCTTCTTTCAACTTCTTCCCATTCTTTCTGTTCATCTTGTTCTTTTAGAACAGGATTTTGAGATAATAAGACATCTGCTGTAGTTTGCTTATAAAATTTTCCTTGACTCTCTATTTCTGTGGCTACTCATTTATTGAATTCTTCCTTTAATTCTAATGATTTTTTTGTACTTTCATGGTCTTTTTTTGCCATTTTTATTTGGTAATAATATAAAAATTTGTTATTAACAGCATAATTATATCCAAAAAAAAAGTTTGTCAAATTTTTAACAACCTTTTTATCGGCTGATGGACTGGGGTTTTGGACTTTTTTAAAAAAAGTGAGGGATTTTGAAATTTTTTGGTACTTAAAAACGCAGGACTAAAGTCCTACGTTTTACAAGAAAGCGTTCTACGGACAAAAATCTGGCATAATTATATCCAAAAGAGAACTCCTTGTTAAGCTTCAGGAACCCGGAGCGTTCTATATTGGAAATTCCTTTATATTCTTATATTTTCAATGAAAGTTTGATTTTTCTGAAAAAGTTGATTTTTAATTTTTCTGAATATTTTTTGTCACAAAATGATTTTTCATTGTAAGATATGGGATTAAAAACACTAGATATTTCACAAATTGAGATTTAAGGTTTTAAAGAGTTTCTAAGAAAATATAATCTTTTAAAAAGCATCAATCCAAACTATTTATCTAAAAGCATATCAACATAAGCCCATATTGAATCATATTTTTCAGCCATAGTTATATCCTTATCATCTAATAACATTATTGTTTTAATATGCAAGCAAATATCATGTGTTGCCATACTATATCCGTACTTTAAACCGAAGTTCAGACCTTTCTCGTAATCTGATTCTTCTGTTGTTGCTGCCATTGTTTCTTCATTTTGATGAGAATGATTTAAATTTCCTTTTTCTGGTGATTTATCACTTCATTCTAAAATTCAAAGTACATTGATTCATGTTGCATCTGTTTTTTCTTTTAATGTATTTTTCCCATTATTCATTCCTTCTGGAAGCTTTTCTGTTCATCATGCCATTTTCATTTAGTATATAATATAAAATTTATGATTAGCAAAGTAATTATAACCAAAATTTTTTATTTATCAAATTTTGGCCACTTTTTTTCTTTTGAAACCACCTATTATTTCAGACCTTTTTACAAAAAAATGAAAAATTAAAAAAAATTCAATCACAGATTGGTTGTGTGATTGAATTTAAGTGGAAAGATGAAAATTGTGAAAAGGGTGATTTTTGTGGATTGACTACTTTATCAATCTATTTTTTCTTCTATTGAATAACCTATTTTATCTCTTGAATCATCTATTTTGTTTCTTGAACTACGACTCGACTTTGAATAATACCACTTACCTCATTTATTTGTAAATACATATTTTGTATAATTAGTTTCACGAACATTATTTTCATCAATATGCTCTTCATGAACATCATTTAAAACTATCATATTATACTCTGGAAGTCATGCGAATGGAACAACATATGTATATGATTTATTAGAATCAATGTTTTCACCTGCTTGTGAAAGATAAACAATTAATTCCAATTTTGCTAATTCTTTTTCTATTTCGTTTCAGTCTCTTAGTATATCAAACATCTCTGCAAAATCTTTTTTAATATTAATCTCCTTTTCTGAATCATCTCAATCTAAAGAATCCATAGCTTTTTTTGTATTATCCAATGGTGTATCTGCAGCCATTGAATTTAATTTTTCCTGTATTGAATCCAATGAGTCTTGTCTGCTTTGTTCTAAATTTGCCATTTTTTATTTGTTTTAATAATATAAAATTAACTTATTATAATTAAAAAAATTAAATTTGTCAAAATTTTGAGGACTTTTTTGTCACAAATTTGATTTTCATTCGTATAACATAATATGAGGTTATTTATCTCAGAAATTTTTAGTTGATGTACTTTAGTATTTGCTATAGAACACCTGCATTTGTGATTTCATTACACTGATGGAATCAGGTTTTCCATAGCAAAGATATTTTTGAAAGGTAATACAGTAAAAAGTTAAGATAAAAAATAATATTAAGCTATGGAAAACCAATCAGAACTTCCATAGCTTTTTATTTTTAATTCATTATCTATTCAAATGTCTTTATCAGTAAAAAATATCAAAATGTTAGAGGTTAAAAATGTAAAAAAGGATTTCTCCAGGAGAATCAAAAGTGGAAAATGGATGAAAGACCTTTTTGCTCCAAAGTATGAAAAATTTCATGCATTGAAGTGAATCTCATTTAAGATTGAACAATGAGAAAAAGTAGCATTTATCTGACCAAATGGAGCCGGAAAATCTACAACGATTAAAGCAATTTTGGGAATATTACACTATGACGGTGGAACAATCAAAATTTTTGATAAAGACCCAATGTCACATAGAGAAGAAATTGCAAAGCAAACAGCATCAGTCTTTGGTCAAAGGAGCCAACTACTCTACCACCTACCTTTGATTGATAGCTTCAATTTTTTTAGGATCATGTATGATATTCCAAAAGACAAATTTGAAGAGAGATTGAATCATTTTTCAGAGAAATTTGGATTAAAAGAGTTTTTGGATCAACCAGTTAGGAAATTGAGTCTTGGACAAAGGATGAAATGAGAAATTGTAGCATCACTCCTACATGAGCCAAAAGCAATATTTTTGGATGAGCCTACAGTTTGATTGGATATCATCGCAAAAAAAGTCTTGTATGAAATATTAAATGATATCAACAAAAAAGAAAATGTGACAATTTTTTTAACTTCACATGACTTGAATGATATAGAAAATCTATGCGATAGAGCAATAATAATCAATAGATGAGATATTTTGTATGACTGACAACTTGATGACCTCATGGCTACTCATGCAAATAAAAAATTTATCAGGTATAAAGCAAAAGATACATTACAATGGGAAGAAATAGTAATTGAAAACGATCCAAAAATAGTGCAAAAGACTTTAAAGTATCTATTTGAAAACAAAGATGTAGAAGATGTCAAAGTAGAAAATGTACCATTGGAAGATGTAATTGAAGAATTTTATAAGTAAGGTTTTCAGCGACCCCTCACCCCGCAATTCTGTGGGGGAGCTCCCCTATCAGGGATAGAAACCTCTCCACCACTTCGTGGTCCCCCTCTCCTATCAGAGAGGAAATTTCTCCCCTGATAGGGGGAGATGGCCGAAGGCCAGAGGGGGTTGCTACACAATAAAAAATATAATTTATAACTAACATATAACCATGAAAAAGTATTTACAGTTTTTAAAATATGCTTTTAAGGAGCAACGACAATATAGGACAAACTTTTTTGCCAGCATTGGTACGATGCTATTCAATGATGCATGTTTTATGATAATATTTATCATATTCCTGTGATATTTTACTGGAACTTGATTAACACTTTGAAATTTTTTGATATTAATCGGTGTATCATGCATGGCATATGGTTTTACACATTGATTATTGTATAATATATGGGGATTATGTGATATTATTGAAAAAGGAAAATTGGATTATTATCTGAGTTTCCCTGTAAAGCCATTATGATTCATGGCATTTACAAAGCTCTGAGTAACTGACTTATGAGATATAATATTTGGGTTAATCTGTCTATGAATCTATGCTTTTGTGTATTCAGATAGCCCAGCATGAATTGTATTGTTGAAATGACTTGTAATATTTATTATTGCTACAATAGCAGTAATTGGAATATATATTGCACTCTGAAGTATCTCATTTTGGCTACAAAAATGATCAAAAGTAGCAGATTTATTTAATAGCATGTTTTTATCGTTTTCTCAATATCCACCTGAAATTTATAAAGAGAACAAAATAATTTATATATTAATGTGCATATTGTTGTTTCCATGAGTGTTACTTCCATACTACATGTTAATTTGATCTGCTACAATTTGACAACGAGTACTCTTGATTTGACTTGCTATAGCAATATTTGTAGCAGGGATACTGATATTTAAAAGATGATTGAAAAGATATTCTAGTGGAAATCTAGTGCACCAGATGTAGAAATCACCCCTAACCCCTCTTTGAAAAAGAGGGGAACACTCCCCTTCCTTTTCAAGGAAGGGGTTGGGGGATGATTATTAATTTAACAACTAATCTACTAAAATGCTGAAATACATAAAAATATGATTCTACTTTCTCAAAGAGGTGTTTTATTATCTATACATGCTCTTGATTGATAATATACATTTGTTAATTTTTGTATTTATCATACCAATGCTTGTCACTTTTGGAGCAAAATCAAAGTGAATTGACACAATATCATGAATAGATATATGAATGTATGCTTGGTATATTTTCATTGCAGAATTGATCATGACAAATTGGAGAGATAGAAATATGATTGAAGAAATCAAATGATGATCTATCGTAACATACTTGAATAAACCAATTTCATTCATTGGATATTATTTTTCTCAATGATTTTTCAAAAATTTATTGAATGTCATCACTGTAGGACTCGGTTCATGATTAGTAATCTTTTTAGTTTTGTGAAAATTCCCTCGATTTTGAATTTGAAATTTTATGCTATTTTTAGTAACAATGCTGATATGAATTTGTATGTTATCATTAGTTAGTCTAATAATAGCATTATTTGCATTCATTTTGGAAGATAGTTCATTCATTAGGCTATTGATAAACAAATTGTATTTTATCTTTGGTTGAGTATTTTTTCCAGTAGATATCTATCCTGTACGAATGCAAAATATATCTAAATTCATGCCATTTCAATATTATGTATACTGACCTGCGAAATTCTTTGCTACCTGAGATGTAAACTTTTTGTTATCATACTTACCATATCAAATATTATGGTTCGTAGTATTGATTATAATAATAAAATTGATTTACAGAAAAATGCTTAGAAATGTAGAAATTAATGGTGGATAGATAATGATTTCTTTGAAATTTATTTGACTTTAATCAATGTTTTTGTATAAGGTTCGTGTTAATTTTTATTGATTATCAACGGTCTATGAAAAAATCATTATTATTATGTATATTATTATTAAGTGTCGTAGTATTCGCTTGATGCGCAGTTAAGAACTCATTTAAATGTCCAAAATGATCAGAGTATACTGAAACATTTTATGATAATTGAAATATAGAATCTCAATGATGTTTAACAGAAGATAACACTATGGAATGACATTGGATTTATTATTTTGAAAATGGATGAAAAGACATAGAGTGAGATATGTCAAACGATTCACCTCAATGAGAATGGATTATATACGATGAAGATGGAAACAACATAATTCGAAGCAGATGAGCTTATCAAGATGGTTTGGAAGAAGGTGAATGGAAATATTATGATGATAATGGAGCTTATGTGTGTTCTGATGTGTATTCTCAATGAAAAATAACTGATAGATGAACTTGTGATTTTGAATAAATAATTATTTTATTAAATATTATTTTACTTTGTTATTAGAAAAAAAATGAAAAAAATTACACTATTCTTTACTTTAGCTTTTTGTTTAGTCTTTTTTGCAGGTTGTACAAAGACAGAAAGCGATAATGTAAACGAATGAAATACTAATCCTGAAGAAACTAATATTGAAGAGAACGTACAAGAACCTCAAGAAGAAGATCTATCAGAATTAACATCATTGTATAAAAATTGATGACAACTAACATGTAAAGTTGAGACTACAGATCCTGATTTATGAGATATTGTTTCTGTATCGTATATAGATAATGACAAAATATTAAATTATACTACATATACACAAGAGTGAAAACCTACAAGTTTATATGTTTTAACTAAAGATTGAAAACAATATATCCGATGAGATGCATATTGAGAATGAAATTGAATTATATTAGAATCTCAACAATCTGTACAAGAGATAATTGATTCTTATGAAAAAAGTAACAGTGAAGAAATTGGCTGCACTCCTGGTATAGAATGAGTTAGCCTTGATATACCAGAAAATATCAAATTTGCAGGTGTAACTAGTTTTACATACTAAAACCAAAAAACAATTATTTGAAAATATGGAAAAGGCTCTCGATGATGAGAGTCTTTTTTAGTTTGATTTTTTAAAATAATTTACTATATACAATGGGCTTTATAATAATATTTGAAAATGACTATCAAAGAAAAAGATCTTAGCAACAGCAAAAACCCAAGATTTACAAAATGAGAAGAAATTGCAAATGCTATTTCTCATTGAGTTGGTTTAGCTTTTGGTATTGTAGCAACTGTTTTAATGCTTGTGAAAGCCTGTCACATAGGGACAGCTTATCATATAATATGAGCAAGTATTTTTTGATTTGGTTTAATACTACTGTATTGCTCATCTATGTTGAATCATAGTCTACCAAGCGGATCTAAATGAAAAGAATTCTTTCATAATTTCGATCAAATAGCTATATATTTTCTTATTGCCTGAACATATACGCCAATTGCGTTAATTTGAATTCGTAACATTTGATGACGAGTTCTATTTTGACTTCAATGGTGATTTGCTCTGACATGAATAATTCTGAAAATATTTATGCCAAATAAATTTGAAAAAGGAGTTAATACATTCATTGTAATAAGCTATGCATTCATGGGTTGGATGCTATTGTATTTTATTTACCCATTATACCAGCAGATTTCTCCAATGTGAATGTGATGGCTATTTATCTGATGAGGTCTATATACACTTGGAATTATTGCATTTAAACTCGAAAAATACAAATATATGCACTTAATTTGGCATTTGGCCGTACTTGCTGGTTCCGTCTGTCATCGAATTGCAATAATGTGGTATATATTGCCAATAGGTGGTAAATGTTAAAAGAATATATAAATAGAATCATCCCTTTGGGACTTTTTTGTCATTTTATCTATGTCGCTGAGGGTTAAGACCCTCAGCTAATCAAGATTTCGTCCCTTCGGGACTATTCCAATATATGTTAATTTAGCTCAGGGTATAAACCCTGAGCTAGCGAATATAACGTTCCTTTGGGACTTTTTTTATTTTATCTATATCGTTGATGGTTAAAACCCTCAGCTAAACAAGGTATCGTCCCTTCGGGACTTAATTGATTATTAAAATTGTAAAAAACAAAAAGTCCCCAGTATTTAAACTGGAGACTCTTTTGCTATCGGCTATTGGCCATCAGCTATTGGCTAAATTATATTTTCCTTTTTACTTTTATTCTTCACATGTTATCTATTTCTTTGATTACTACTGTCATTGTCTGTCAGATTTGGAAATGCTTTGATAATCAGTCTGTGATTTTTTGTCATAGGTCTGAGATATGGAGAAGTCATTTCTTTCATTTTGGTAAGTCAACGAATAATCCATAATCTTCTATCCTAGATATTTTTGCTTCATATGTCTGTCATACTTCCAAATCCAATGCTATATCGCGGATAATTTGTTCAGCTTTTTCTATCATAGCTTGATCTGAATGAGTTAAGTAACATGTACCATCATCTTCAAAATCAATCTTGATATTGTCGCATTGCTCAATGATTTTGTTGATTACTTCTCATCATTTTCATATTACTTCTTTTACTTTGTCTGGATTTATCTGGAATACTTTTATCTTTGGAGCAAATTCTTTTACTTGTTTTCTTGGCTCTGGCATTGCTTCAAGCATTACTCACATGATTTCTTTGTATCATTGAATAGCTCTTGTAATTGTCTCGTGAACAATTTCCATAGTCAATCATTTTAATTTAGTATCAAGTTGGATAGCTGTAACTCAATCTACTGTACCTGCTACTTTGAAATCCATATCTCAAGTGAAGTCCTCTACTCCTTGTAAATCGTTTAGGACTAAGTGCTTTGTGATATTGTCTCTATCTGTATTGTAAGTCATAAGTCACATAGCAATACCTGCTACTGGTTTTTTGATAGGTACTCATGCATCCATCAATGCTAAACATGATGAACAAACAGATCCCATTGATGTTGATCATCCAGAGCTAAGACATTCTGATACAGATCTAACTGAATATGGGAATTCTAATGATGTAGGCATTACAGGCATCAAAGCTTTTTCAGCTAATTTTCCATGTCAAATTTCTCTCCTATTTTGTCATTTTGTTCATTTAGCTTCTCATGTACTAAATGGAGGGAAATTATAATGATGGAAGTATTTTTGTGATACATTATCATTTTCCATATCATCGTATACTAGATAATCAGTAGGTCATCATAAAGTAACTGTATTTTCTACTTGAGTATCTCATCTTCGGAATAATCCACAACCATGTACTCTTGGTAAATTATCTACTTCACAGTACAAAGGTCTAATATCTAATGGTGTCCTTCCATCAATTCTGATTCCTGTCTCCAATGTCCTCTCTCTGATGAAATGCTTTACATAATCAAAGAAAGCCATCTTTACTCTATTTTCTGTATATTCTTCGTTTTCTGGATCATCTATATATTCTTTTAGCTTTTCTACACATTCTCTCTCATAATCTGCAAACATAGTATTGAAAGGCACTTTTGTGTGTCATGTCATTGCATCCAATCTATCTGGAGTGATGATTTTTGCAATTTCATCCTCGATGATTTGAGATGGCTTGTTGTAATAAACTTGTGGTGTAGGTATCTCTAATTTTTTCAAGAATTCTAATTGGATATCACAAGATTTATCAATTTCTTTTTGTGCTAAGACAAAAGCTTCTTTTAATAAATCTTCTGGGATTTCTTTTGATCCACACTCAATCATATTGATAGAACCTCTCTTTCAAGCAACAAGTAAGTTTAAGATTCACTCTTCAATTTGCTGCTTAGTAGGATTTACTATAAATTGTCCATCCTTGTATCCCAATTGTACTGCTCATACTGGTCCATCAAATGGAATTCAAGCAGCCATAATTGCTACTGATGATCAAATGATTGTCATCACGTCCAATTCAATTTCGTGATCCAATGCCATTGGTGTAAGTGATATTACTACATCATTTACTAATCATTTTGGGAACATTGGCCTCAAGGCTCTATCAGCCATCCTACAGTACAATATAGCACTTTCAGAAGGTTTTCATTCTCTCCTCCTATAAACTGCTCATGCTATCCTACCTGCTGCAGAATAACTTTCTCTAAAGTCGATAAGAAGAGGTAAAAAATCTGAATCCAAATTTGGATCTTTGGACATACACACAGTATTGAGGATTACATTGTCCCCATACTGAAATCTAACTGAACTATCAGCTTGTGGAGCTAATTTTCATGTCTCGAATGAAATTTTTCTACCAGCCCACTCTGTAGAATATTCAGTCACATTCACTTCTCTTTTGTAAACTGTCATTTCAAAAAAAAATAAAAGGTAAAAATACGGAAATTCGCTATAGAAAACTAGAAACTTAAAATAATTAATAAGGAATAATTAAGAATTTATTGTTTTCCATTTATTCATTATTAATCCTTCATTTTTAATTATTAATTATTTTAAGTACCTAAATTTCCTACAAACAAAAATCCAAGTGAAATTATATAGATATTTTTTTAAAAAGCAAAAGATTTGAACAAAAAAAAGGGAGTGAAACACCCCTTTATTAATCTTCGAAAATTTCCGAAGGTAAATCAGTAGATTCCTTCGTCATTCCCCAAAAGTTAATAGCGATATACTTGTCAATTTTTTCAAATGGAGACATCTCATACTGCTCTCTGAACTCATCAAAGATTTCTGAGCTATCTCCACGCCGGCCAAGTTGAGAATTCAGATGAAAATTTTCATCTAGAATTCCTATTGACTCTAAGTATGTAGCTAGAGAATTTTTGTTTTCACTAGGTGAAAACAGGAACTTTTTGATAAAATCCTCAGGCTCCGTGTCTAGAACTTCCAACTCATATAGAGTCATAAATGGGAGAATAGCCTCCAAATATTCTAGGCTAGATTCTCTGTTCTTGACAATATTCCCAGATTTCGTTATTATCTTTTTAGATACCAATATATCCACCAACTTGGCAAACAATTCGGTTCTTATTTCAGATACTCCAGATTCTAGGCTCTGGTTTAGCCTTTGGAATACTTCGCTATCTAAAGCGATTCCTTCCAGGTTTTCTTTCCTTTTCATTTTTTATTTATGATATGATTTCTCCTATTGTAAACAAAAGAATTAATAAGTCAACCCACAATCAAGAAAAAAAATGTAGAAGAATTTCTTCAAAGTTTAAGATAAATTTACAGCCATCATTTTTTTCTAAAAACATATAGCATCCCTCCTCAAATCAAAAACATAATTCACAAAAGTACTAAAAAAGTATAATGTACATTTTGTCATGGCAAATCAACATTCATACCATACAATCAAGTCAAAAATGTCATTATTCAAACAACAACTGTAACTATAGTCAATATAGATACCATTGAATTTGTTTTCACAGTCATGACTGTATTGTATGAATCAAACAATGTGTCTGTACTTTCTGTAACAATAGCAATGTTGCTCATTATCTTATCATGCTTAAATTCCAAATCCTCAAAATATACATCTAAATCTCCATGATACATCTTTTCTGAAAGTTTTCATAGTTCTACTAGCAATTCTTGCTGAGGCAACATTATATGTTTCATATTTATTGCATTTCTCTTTTTTATCATCAAAGATTTAATCAGAGTCTCATCCATCTTTGATATAGAAAATACTTTATTTTCAAGCACTGCGAGGTCTTTTTTAAATTTAGTGAGTGCTCACAATACCTTGTCATACATTACATCAATCATCATATACAATACGTAATATGGGGACATTTTAAAATCTTCTCTTCAATTTTCCAATGCTTCCATATAATCTTTTCTAATCTCATCAATATGATTTGTATCGTATGTGGTTAATGAAACGATAAAATTTTTTCATAAAATGATATTAAATTCGTTGCTATAATAAGCTTTTGTTCATTGATTGAATTTTGGGAAATGCAATACCAAAAATATTGAGTCATCGTAAACATCGACTTTATCCTGTGTATTTACCTCGGAAATATCCTCTTCTATAATTTCATGCAAATCGTATCTTTCAACTAATTCTTCTATATCTTTATCAGATGGATTTGAACAGTGAAACCAAGTTACATCTCACATTTTTAGTATTCTCTCCATATTGTTGGATTGAAAAATAAAAATTGATTGGTAGCTAACAACTAATAGTTATAGCTGTCTTTATCTTTATCTTTGTCTATGTAGTCTTTTACTACTTCTCAGAGAGCTTCAACTAATATATCAAATTTCTTTCATTCTAATTCTGGATTCTCTGTTTCAGCAGGAGCTGGGACAGAAAAGCGGTTTTTTAGGGCTAAAATCTTATCAACCTGTTTTTTTGGATTTGAGATATCTTCAAATGGATATTCTATTCAATGATCCAATGTGATGGTAATATCTCACTTCATAAATAATTTATCTCGGAATCACTTTTGATTAAATGATATTGTTTCAATTGTAGTCCGATCAAAGTGATCAGTTTTGTATTCAAGTAATCATTCTCGTAAATATAATGTAATTCAACTATCAGTCATTACTAAGCAATCCAAATATATATCGCAAAAATCAATACAAAATTTGATGAACAAAATCATTCATAGTCATCCAAAGACTCGGCGCAAATATTCTCGAGTAAGATATCTATCTAAGAGCAAGAATATCAGTAATAATACTGCTAAATAACAGAAATACTTAAATAATATTTTAAAAAAAACACTTCCATTGTGCCCTACAACATTATGAATTTCAGAAGTGTTTATATTTCTCTTGATAATAGCTTTTCTGATCATACCTTACTTGTTGTGATAAAAGTACTACAGAAAAAATAATATCTATTTTTTCATAGCGTCAATTTTGCTTTGTTTTTCCAAGAATTTTTCCATTCTTCCTTTTACAACTTTCTTTACTACTCTATCTTTGTTGAATACAGGATGACATTGATAACAAGTTTCAACTTTGATTGGTCATGGAACTGTAGCATTTACTGTAAATTCAGCTCCACATACACATTGAACTTTTACATTCTTGTAATATTCTGTATGAATCCCTTTTTTCATTGTAAAATTCAATAAAAAATTAAAATATAATACTAAACTAGGTGTAATTTTTCGCATACTAAAAATATGCTTGAGTGTTAAATTACATTTTTTCTTTTTATTTTCAAGTTTATTTTCAAATAAAAGCACTATTTTTTATATTTTATTGAAAATAAGAGAATAATCTTTATAAGTTGCAGTACACTAAGTGGTGCGTAGGAATTGCAAAAAATACAAATATCTCAAATTTCTCCTGGGAGACGGTATTCCTGATGTATTTCGGGACGAGCTACCCACCTTTAAAAATTGGAGATAAATATGTGATTTTTACGGCCACTTGGTCTAAAAAATATTTATAAGATATTGATTATGAAAAAGATAAACGAATCGTTTACATGTATAAACTGCAAAAAAGAAATTCCTTTGGCGGCGAAAACATGTAGAAATCATTGCCCATACTGTTTCACATCACTACATGTAGATTGAGATATCCCATGAGATAGGGCAAGTGAATGTCACTGAATCATGAAGCCAATCAATTATGAAATCAGAAATTGAACTATGAAAATATTATTCAAATGTACAAAGTGTGGGAAATTACATTGGAATAAAAGAGCTGTTGATGATGATATTGAGATATTATTGCAATTAGTGAAAGAAAATCAGAATTTATAATTAATATATTGAAAATGGAAAATGTATTTAGTAAAGAACAAGAAGATCAAATTGATGCATGAATCAATAAAGATTTCAATCCTCGTTTTGAGTGAATTTTTGAATCATTTAAAAACTCTTGCAAAAGGTCTCGACAAAATATTAAACAGTTATGAAAAGACCTTTTCAGAGTATTAACAGGGAAAAGAAAAAAAGATAAAAAATAATTAAAAAAATAAAAAATTATGAAAGATTGCTTTTTGTCTCCAGAAGGAGACGTATTCTATGGTCATGTTAATGAAACTCATCAAGATATAGCCGATTATATTGTCAAAACTGTTTACAAAATTGATATAGTAAACGATGATTTGGATATACATGAGTTTGAGAAATATAGGGACTCTAAAAGATTTTTAGTAAAAAACGGTTGGATTGAATATATTAATCATGCCATGTCGGCTGGTGGATTGATCCTAGTAGAACTCCAACTCAAGCTCAAATTGATAAAATTTATGAGCTTACTGGCGAAGTCTTTGAAGATAAAAATTTATTGTGACCGTGCTTATGATTATGCGCGGTCATTTTTTTAATATTAAAAAACAGACACGATAAACACAGTGTCTGTTCATTGAATTTAGACTACACAATCCATGATTTTTTTTAAAGTTTCTTGGATATCGCCATGGATTTTACCAACTTGGTTTTCCAATTCGTTTTGCTTTGTAATCAACCCTAAGATTTCTTGTTTCAATTCTTCAGGGCAGCACTTTTCTATGGTCTGGATGTATTCCGTAATTGTCTGATTTCTTTGGAACACATCCGAGTTAAAAGGACTTTCGCAGAGATAACTGTACCGTTTGGTTAAGCTCCCAAAAATATATTCCTCAGGAAATTTTTTTAAGTCAAACATCTCTATTACAGATTTTTCAAAGAGATCTGTATTAAATTTGGCAAAGTACTCTTTTTCTCCATATAAAGTAAAGAATCTACCAGCAAGTCCACTATAGTCAATGCGAAAACTAGCCTTGTTTGAAATTAATCTCAAAGGATCAGCGTCAGCTAAGGCATAGCTATGGAATAACGGAAACAAGACTCCGGCTTGCCCTAAATTTTCTGGCTGATAAGTGTCAATTAAGATGAACATGCTGTGTTCGTAATTTTTTAGGGATTTAATTTCGACGTTCTGATATCCTTTTTTTTCTATAAAAAGGAATTGGTTGAATGCATTCCATGAATCATCTCTTTCTCTTACATAATTTGACAACTTTTCCATTATCATCCTAATTTCAGATCCTGAGAATGTTTTTTGGACAAGTGGCGACATATCATAAAAATGATCCGCTGCATCATCAAGTCCATTCATTAGATGATCGAACAAAATTTGTTTTTCTTCCATATTTTTTTATTTTTTTGCCATCTTACCACTTCAGGCATTGTGTTTTATTTTTTTTGATGCGTATGTTGTATATAAAATATATAAAAAGTCAAATTGTATTTACTTTTTTTACGTGTTTTTATATTTTAAAATGCAAAATGCAGGTACTTGCTACCAAAAGGCCGATAAAGTTAGAAAGAAAAAAATTACAGAAATTTTGTTTTCGAACATTTTTATAAATAGAAAAAGGGAGCTTGCCATCAAGGTAAACGCTCCCTTCACTCATATTTTTTGAACAAAATTCCGTGCGTCCAGGGATGGAGGGGATCGAACCCCCGGTTACGGTTCCGAAGACCGTCGTGTTGCCATTACACCACACCCCTATTTTATCATTACTTTAATCATTCCATTTTCCAAAGTTTTCAATACATCATCTCTTCATTCATTTGGAATTTCTGGATTTGTTTTGATGAATTCAATCAATTCTTTTTTTACATTCAAAACATCGTCATATTTACTAATTTTCAATCATTTTTCAATAGGTTCATAAAATCTTGCAAAATGTTGCAATAACTCATAATCTGAACTAGTTAATTCGTATATAATTCCATCATCGGTTCTTTGAATATTTTTATTTACATATAAACCATTTTCTGCCAATACCGACAATATTTCTTCGACAATATCTTGTTTATCTATATACTTTCCAAAAAGAGGAAGTTGAACTTTGATAGCCTTTAAATCTCAATCTTTTATCTGGAAATTTCAATAAACAAAAACTAATCCAAATAAAAAACTAATTGGATTATAAACTAATTCTTCATCAACAAGTGGGAGACAAATTCATTTTTCAGTTTTTTTTAGTTCTATTTTTGATCATAATTTAACTAGTTTTTCTTGTAATTCATTCATCTTATTTTCACCAAACTTATACAAGAAATAGTATTTTTCACCCGTGTTTTCATCAAATCAATCAAATATTTTCATAGCACTTTCCATACTTTGTACATCTAATTCCATTTCATCATACTCATCGTCATGCTCTCAAACCAAGATAATTCACATCTTATCTCATAAATCTTTCAAATTTATTATTTTAAATTGTTTTTTGTGGTAAACTATAATTCATTTATCAAAATCAGAAAAAGTATATCCACTCACATTGTAAGAGTATTCTTTGTTCCTAGGAATGTTTGGATTTTCAATTGATAAGATATTATTGTCATCAACCAAAATTTTCATTATTTATTTTCTATTATCTTGTAAATAAGCATGAGCGACATACAGTTTGCCATCAGAGCCGATCAACCATGGCTTATGAAAGGCAGAGTCAATCAGGTATTAGGTAGTATTTTTAGATTTACTCACATATTTATAAATGCTTGTAATATTATCAGAGAGAGTAGTCAGATAGCGATAAGTTTTCCATAGTCATCATGTACTCATTTCAACCTTGTGAGGACATAGTACATCAAGAAAAAGTACAAAGCTATCAGAAATATATCTCATAAAAATCCTACTTCTTCACTAAATGCTGCAAAAATAAAATCAGATTGTGCTTCTGGGATGTATCCGAATTTTTGCAGACCTTTTCAATATCCATTTCCCAAAAATCAACCTCATCCAATAGCAGCAAGAGCTTGTTCATTTTGCCATCAAATTGATTGGCTTGAGTCATCATCTCATCATCACATGAAATATGTAATTCTCTCCTGCAAATAGGCAAATTTTGTACTAACAGATGCTGCAATACTTCCAAATACGAAGACACAACCTGCTCCAATTCATAGTGTCAGCAATATTTTTTTCCAATTTAATCCAGAATAAATTCACATAATCAATACACTTGCTCAAACGACTAACGCACTTCCAAAATCTGGAATAAAGCAGAATACAGCCAGAAATATTGCATTTATAAATAGAAATGAAATAAACAATTGGTTGTCATCATTCATTTCTTTCTTTTTCCTAATTAGCCATCCGGCCATAAACAAAATGTATCCTAATTTGAAAAATTCACAAGGCTGTATACTTGGAAGATGTGGTATATCAATCCATCATCTAGCTCAGTGGTATTCCGCTCATATATGGGGAACAAACACCATCAGCTGTAGTATAAACGTAGCAATAGTGATTATCAAAATATTTTTTTGTTTTTTGAAAAAATCTACAGGTATTTTGTAAACTGCTAAAGCCATTATTACTGCGATTACTATATTTCTCAAATGCCTAAAGAAATAGAAATAATTCGATGGATCTCACTGTAATAAGGTAATATGAAAAGATTCGTATGTGCTTACGCTAAATACGGCCAAAATTCAGTATACTATCAAGCATATTCAAGTAATTAATATTGGCATAATTATTTCTGTGAAATAATATTTGTGTGGTATAGAATAAGATTGTTCTTTTATTTTTCAATGAAAAATTAAGAAAAATTTTGGATTTTAAATAGAAATATCTGCGATTTTTTTTATCTTTTCTTTTTATAATAATCAATCAATTTTTTCATGGTTGTATCAAGATCATCTGATTTTAAACTAGACTTAGCTTTGTTTATTTCTTTAGAAAGTATGCGTTTGTATTTTCTTTTTGAAAATCAAGAAACATCAATATAGTTTTTATTATTTTTCATAGATTTTTTAATTCAATCAAAATCAATATTTCAAGATTTATCTTTTGTATTGCAGCAATGGGCTATTACCTCATTTAATATTTTTATATGTCAATTTGGTTCAATATGATTTTCTTCACAATATTTATTAAACTTTATATGTTGTGATTCATGGCTTATAGTTCATTCAATTCGATCATTATTATCGTTTAATTTTGAGATAATTGGTGTGTTTTTTATTCAAACGCAATAATCGTTATTATATTCTACTACACATCATCAATTCATTATAATATTATTAAAATTTACTCAATTGTTTTTACATAAAGCTATTAATTCATTTTTTTCTTTTTCTGATGGCTGTTCTCAAATATTTTTTATTTTGTTATCAAACTCGTCATAGATTTTTCTACTTATTTTATTATTTAAACATTTCTCTTTTTCTTCTTTTCAATTTAATCCTACTAAAGAGGCAAAATAAGTTGATTTAGCAAATATGACGGGACTATTATTTTCAATTTTTATATCAAAGTCATCCTTCTTGATATCATCGGATATATTTAAAATATAACTCAAAAGATTAGCTTGAGAATTTTGTGATTCTTTTGCTTGCATTTTTTCATCATTAATTTTTTCTTTTTCTGGATTGTCTTGTATGCTTACATCTCAGGATGGTGATTCCTTTTTTTGTTTTGCTGAATCAATATTATCATCCATTGAATTAATACTTTCCATGTATGTAATAAATATATAAAAACAAAGTAATTATAACTACAATTTAATTTTTTGCAAAATTTATCAGTGATTTTTTAAAATATAATATAGTTTGACTTTTTGTTACTTATAATTATAATACTTGTATACAAATTTTTTATAAATTAAATTAATAGATTATGGAAAAATTTGAAACAAACCATGATGAAAATCAAGAAAACTGACCAGTTATTATCTGATTTTTGTGAGCACCATGACTTTGAAAAACTGTAGCAATGCATGTAGTAGAAAATGAAGAAAATTTGAAAGATGTGAAGGAATCTTTGGGTCGTGAACAAGATGTTACAGTTGGTGTAGCAAGGAAAGCAACATCTAGACCTAGCAGATGAGCAGATGATGTTTTGAAAATTTCTGGAGTGCCAGAGGAAGAATTTGTAGAGCACAAAGATGATTATGTTTGAGAATATACATTAACAAACAATAATGCTAAATATGCATATCCAAAAGCAGAATTACAAAAAGATGCTGATGTATTAGTAGCAGAACCTAGTATTTGGCATTTGTGAGAAATGAAAAAATATTTGTGAGACAGATTAGTTATCACATTGATAGCAGCAGATACAAATTATAGGAAAGAGAGGATGAACTGAAGATGAACTGAAGAAGAATCTCAGATAAACAAGAGATTAGTGGAATGAGATGTCCAAATTTTTATTGCTAGTAAATTATCTTGAGAAGAAGGAAAAACATTACCAAAATTAATTGATCCAAGAGGATTAGAAATATATGAGAAAATCTATTCTTCATGATGAGATGAAAAATATTTGTGAGAATTGAGAGATTACATTTTTGACTTAGTTGGTGAGGCAGATTTTGCTGATAAATCAAGTAAAGAGTACTTCAATATGATTGTAAAGAATATAAGTAATTGAGGTGATTTGAAATTATTTGACCATATCATAATTCGTAGTTTGGAAAAGGATGAACCAGAAGATAAAATGCTTACTCAATGATTCTTTAGAGATAGTATCATAAATATAGTAAAAGAACATTTGAAAAAATAACTATTCTTACTTGTAAATAAATACATAAACGATCCCACAAGGGGTCGTTTTTTTTAATTTCTATATTTATCAATCAAAATATTTCAATGATATTCCACTTTCAGTGTCGGTATGTAACTCATGCCGACACTTTTTTTTATTCAAAAAATTTTTGCGATTTTTTTCATCTTGCTTTACAAAAAATATTGGCTATAAGATAAACAACTTTATTTTCTTGTACACAAAAAAACATGAAAAAATCTTTAATTCTTAGTCTTTCGTTTTTAATTCCCGCATTATTAATCGGTTGTACACCGACGGACAAACCAACTATGGTGGAAAATAATACAACTAATAACGAAAATGTTTCAGAAAACACAGTTGAAGAAAATGTTATTCCACAAGTAATGGCTGAAAAAGTCAGCAAATACAGCTGGTCTTGGAAAATGGAGAAACCAGAATTGACAGAAATGGACAATTTTAATGAAATGTTAAATTGAGTAGATAAAGAATGGACTAGAGATTATGAAATCACAAATGAAGATTCTCGTAGAATCTCAGAATACTGCGAAAAAAATGAAGTAGAGATTTACGATGAATACAATGAATGGTGAGATTTACAGCCAATTCAGAAAATTAAGAAAAATGAAATTGTACAATGAAATACTATAACTGTAAATTGAAGATATACAGCTGATCCATTGACTGAATTATCTGAAGAGCAAATGACTATTTTAAGTAAAAATGGTTGGGTAATTGCTCCTGCAACTTCATTAAATCGCTACTATCCAAACAATTACGATAGAGAAACGGCTGGTTATCCAAGTGATTGAATGTCTGAGGAATGGATAAGTGTTTATGATACAATTGCTGGAGATCCTAGAGAAAATCACAGATATTCTTTCAATACAGTACTTGTCACAAACGATTTGTTGCTTCATGCTTATCATAGATTGTTTGAGAATTCTTTGAAATACTATGAAGAGACACAAGCAAGAAATACAATAGCAGAATTATCATACAATTTAACTGCAAAGTACACTAGATTAGCACTTCAAGAGGAAAATCCAGAACTAAAAGAAATTTACCAATTTTTAGCAGCATATTGGACAATTCCTACAATACTTACTCCAGATGTAGATGAATTTAAAAAACAACAATGAGAATACGGACTACCAGAGGATATGAACGACACGGAATTGAAAGAATTTATCATGCAAAGAGCTAATATTTATGCTGATAATTTAGAAAAGAGATTCCCAAAAAGCAAGTATGCAACTGCAATCATAAATACAGTAAGAGATATTTTGGATGCTAGTCAGTACAGATGATCTGATCACTTGATTTTGGCATTTAGTCCAGATTTCATAAGCGATCATCAGATTTTACAAAATTACACAATGTACCAACCAAGATCTCATTATACAGATTCCAATTGATTGAAAACATATTTTATGGCTGCAAAATGGCTAATGAGAGAGAAATTCTACTATTGAGATGAAAACTTAGTTAAAGCAGCATTAGTCATGGCAAGTCAATTAGACGACACAGAACTATCTAATATGAGACAATTTTCCGATATGATAGAAAATCTTGTTTGAACAGATGATGATTTGACTCTCAATTGATTGATGGATTGGGCAAAAAAGAATAATCTTACAACTCCAGAACAGATCATTACAAACTTAACAAAAGAAAATATAGATGAATTATCAGATCTTGTTCATCAAAAAATAGCATCTTCTCAATATCTTGTAAATTACACATGAGAAGTATCTGAAACTGAATGAAAAACCATGACAGATGGATTCGTATTCTTTGGAGAGAAATTCACACTTGATGGATATTTGTTTGACCTAAATACTGCATGAAGTACACAAGATGAATTCCAGACTAAACCAAATATCCAAACTGCACTTATGGTACCAGATATTTTGGAATGAAATAGTTTAGCAAATGAATTGGTAAAACTTCGATTGAAAAATAAGAATGCATCATGAGCAGTGACAGATAAACAATTGGCAAGTTATGATGATGTAAAAGCTGATTCAATCAAAAAAGTCACAGAAGTTCTAAAAGATTCAAAGGTTGTAAATAATATCTACCACAGATGGTTAAATGCTCTTGGACGATTGGTTTCAAAAGTAGATGAAAATGCACCATACTTCAAGCAAAGCAGAGCTTATGCTCTTAAAAATCTTGTGACATACCTATGATCTTACACAGAATTGAAACACGATACATTGCTTTATGTAAAGCAACCAATGATGGCAGAACTTGGATGAGGTGGTATGTGAGATTGTGAAATCGTAGTGGAAGCTCCAGCTTTACCAGTACCAAAATGATACATCGAAGCAGATATAGACCTTATTGATGAATTATTGAAATTGACTAACGAGACAAAGAAATATTACGATGATACAGCATATCAAAATCTATATAATCAATTTGAAACAATTCTTGGAAGATTAAAAACTATGGTACAAAAACAAATGAAAAATGAAAAGATTTCTGATGAAGATTTTGAGTGGATGAGAAATTTGGATTGAGATTTGTATTCAATCGTTGAACCAGTAAAAGCTGATTACTCAAATCCTACAAACAAAGAAAATAGATGATCTCTCATCGCAGATATCTTCACTTCAGAAAAAAATAATGTCTTGTACGAAGCAATTTGAAGACCAGCATTGATGTACTTGATGGTAAGCGATACAAATGGATCTAGAGTAGTAGTTTGACCAGTATTCACTCAATACGAATTCTATACAAACGAAGCACCAATCACAACTTCAAGTTCTAGTAGATTTACAGACGAAGATTGGCAAGCAGAATATGATAGGATAGCTGAGAATTGAGAAGCAAGTAGCTTAGCTATGGACGAGATGGAAAAAGAATTAATGAAGAAATAATTTTTATCTTTTTACCGTAGACAAACCCCCACCCTTCGGGAGCCCCCTTATCAGTGGGCGAAATATGCAAAATTTTTCTCCCTTGATAAGGGGAGATAGCCGAAGGCCAGAGGGGTTTGTTAAAACTATCATGGAAAAAAAGATTTTAATAGCTCTATCTTTTTTGATTGCTCTTTGCTGAGCAATTTTTTTCATAAACTTAAAAAAATCAGAAATTCATATGGCAATAATTCCACATTTTATGCTGGATACTACTAAAGTCGATGAATTTTATTCTTTGATCCAAAATAAACGATATTTGGAAAAAAATCCTGATGCTATTGTGCTAATTTCTCCAAACCACTTCTTTTGGCAAAAATGAAACATAGCAACATCTTGCTCAGATTGAATTATGTGGTACAATATGGAAAAAATAAATTCAAATCAATTTAAAAAATTGCCATGTGAAAATGATGTTTTCAAATCAGTATGAGATTCAACTACTATTTCTGAACACGGATTGTGAGAACATTTTAGACGAATAAACAAATATTTCTCAGGCACAAAAATCTATCCAATCGTTGCATCACCAAAAGCTCTAGATTATACAGATTCAGTGATTTCACAAATTCAGAAAATGAAATGAAATATTTTAGTTATCGCATCAGTTGATTTCACTCATTATCTGCCAGAAGATATTACATACGAACATGATCAGCACAGCATCCAAGTTTTACAAGACTGAACTTGAACAAAAAAGGATTTTCATGATTTGGATGTAGATTGTCCATCATGCCTATTTATCATAAATGAATTGTGAAAACTTTTCGAACAATCAGGAAACTTTCGGTACAGAGATAGCTCTAGTACCATAGCTTGAAAAGATATGGGCGAGGAAAATACATCCAGAGTTTTTATGTACTATGAATAAATTTATATTTAGTCGAAGATATATTTAGTTTTTTCTAAAAATTCTTCGTACAGTCATTCTTTTTTTAGTGCATTAATAAAAGGCTCTTTACTATATCCATCTGCAATAAATTCATGGATATTTTTATTGAAATTAAAACTCACCATTCCACCGTCAAAAGAATCTTCTGAGATTCTACTTTTTACAAATTCATAAAATTCATTCAGCTCGTCTGGTATAGGTTTATTAAATTCTAAACTATGTATAATTTCGTGTTTAAGCGTTATTTTATCTGCATTATCAAACATAAAAATAACATTTTTCTCTGTTCGATATGCTCATTTTTTTAATCATCCATATCAATCAAGAAAATATATGGTTACAGGGATTTTGATATCTAATCAGAATTTCTTTCCTTCTTTTACAGAATCTGAGATTTTTTTTACTTTATATTCGATTCAGTCAATTAAAAAAGTTGGATAATTTTGTTGTTCTATTGTAGATCCTCATGGACAATCTTGCATAGTCTCCACAATTTTACTTCAGTATTCTGTTACTTTCCCACCATATACAAGAGTATTTCATTCATTTATTCAATTTGTATCTTTTTCCATAAAAAATGTTAAATATAAAAATTTATTTTTATTTAGTACTTAATTATAATCAAAAATATTAAATTTGTCAAATTTCTAGGTACTTTTATTGAGAATTTGGTTTAACTCATTAAGAGCATATCAAAAAAGTTTGTATATTATAAATAATGATAGAATAATTTATGTTGAATATGACTTGACTTTTTGTTTCGATAATTTATAGTATTTGTTGAAAAACAAATTAAAACGTTAATCATATGAGAAAGTTACTTATTTTCGTCATCATCGGCTGGATGTCAGTGATGACTGTCTGTGCCCAAGAATTTATTGGCAATATCGGATACAATTTCAAAGGCACAAAACCAGATGGAATAGTCCTTTCTGGCGCATTCTATGAAAGGTATGGGATGCTTGGATTTCACACCAAATTCCCATCGATCAATTGCGAAGATCTCCGTATTGGAGTTGATGTAGGTGCAACTGTTGCATGGAGGAACTTCATGCTATCTCCATACATGCAGGCATCATACATTTATCAAACGAGAGCAAAATCATCTAATTTTGGAACTGGGTTAGGTATTCAAGGTGTCGTAAAAGTTGTAGGGCCTGTTGGTGTCTTCATAAGATATCAATACACCATTTTCCCTCTGATGCCAAATCCATTTAGCAATGGAGAGCATAACTTATCAGCAGGAGTTTCGTTGATTTGGTTCTTGTGATGTGTCGTGGGATTTTCCTAGAGCAATTTAGGAATTTCCCACTTTTTTATTTTAGAGAAAATTTCTTTCTTAAATACTGATTTAATTCCGAATATTTTTGCTGCTCCTCTACTCATGCAAACTTCCAAGCATAGCTGAGCATATCTACTACACTTTGATAAATTTTCTTTGCTTGCTCTGGCTCAAGCTTTCTAGCTTCTGGGTACTGAGTTCTTAGTTGCTTTGCATAATCAGCACTCATATTTTGGTATTTTTCAGACAAATCTCACCATGTAGAAGTCAAAACAGCAATTACAGCATTTACAGCTTTTATAGTCTCATTATATTGTCTATCTGCAAGGATTTTATTTATTCTATCATAATTTTTTTTCGCTAATTTAGAATTATATTCTTTTGTAAATCAAGATAGCAATCATACTCATTTGAAGTGACTTTTCCAATATTTATCTATATTGTAAAGCGCTATTTTGGGAGTTTTCGCATCGATTGTTTGGTTATTTCATGCATAAATTCATACATGAGTAATTTCATTTTCTGATTCGTAAGTATTTTTGAAAAAAATTAGATCTCAAATTTCTGCATCTGCTAAATTTTCTGAGAAACATCATTTAGAAACAAAAGCTGCTCATTGCAATGCAGAAGTCCTTTCCAAGTTGATTCAAACATTAGCAAATATTACTTGAATGAATTTACTACAATCCATAGGATCGCCTGGCAATTCTCAATTTCATCCAAATTGGTATGGAGTTTCAATATAAAATTTTGCAAGATTAAGTATTAATTCACGATCTTGTGCAGTAATTTGAGTTGCCATCCAATAATTAAGGATTAATAATTAAAAATTATGGGTAGTTGTTTTCTTCAATATGTTATTATATATACAAAAATCAAGAAATATTTTATTTTAATTTTCTTTTATAATATCAGCAAATTTAAAATTTACTACATTTTGCAAATCTTTTACAGATAACTCGACTTGGTATCAGACCTTTCCTCCACTAAAAATTATTAAATTTAAATTTTCAGCTGATGAATGAACAATCGTTGGAAATACTTTTTTCATACCAATTGGGGAACAACCACCATGAATATATCAAGTCAAAGGTAATAGTTCTTTTTGTGGAATCATTTCAATATATTTTTCATTTACGACATTTGCACATTTTTTCAGATCTAATTCTTTTGCAACGGGAACCATAAATACATAGTGTTGTCCTGATTTTCAGATTGTGACCAATGTCTTGAAAACTATATTTTCATCTTCATTCAAAATTCTGGCAACCTCTACTCAATTTGTAGCATTTGTATCTCAGTAAAAATATTCTTTAAATTCAATCTTTTTCTGCTGTAATATTCTCATTACATTTGTTTTATCCATGATTATCATAATTGTATTAAAATAGCAATTTCATACAAGATAATATAGAAATTTATGTAAAATTTTCCATATAAAAAAACAAGCTCATATGAGCTTGTTTTCCCTCTTATATTAGGACCTATTTAATTAAATTATTTTTTAAGCCATTCACTATTAATATCCCAGTCTCTATCTATTTCTTCTCATTGCTCATTAAGTAAAACATATTGTCAGTTTTTGCGTGCTGTTGCAGTTCAATTTAGAGACACTGCAACTGTATATCATCTATCTTTTCCTATTTCTTTTCCATTTTTATCAATGAAATAAGATCTATTCACCTCGTTGCCTTTGGTTTCCCAAACTGCGGCTAATCATCAACTAAAATCCATAATAGTACCTTCTATACCAAAATATATTTCATTTCATTCCATATCAATAACTCAATATTTTCAATCTCTTTTAACAATAGCTCTTCATTCATAAAACTGCTTAACATTTTCATATTTTATATCACAAATTTCATTTCATTTTTTATCAATGAATCAATATTTATTACCATTTTTTACAATTGCTCTTCCATTGTGAAACTCTCAAGCGCCATCATACTTAAGATCGCAAATCAAATTTAAATCTTTATCTATAAATCACCATTTTCATCATTGTTGTACAGCAACAATTCACCCTCTAAATTCTCACATACTATTATATTCTATTTTTTTCAGTTTTTCTCATTTATTATTAATAAACCATGACTCACCATTTTCGTTAAATCACGCTATTCATTCTCAGAAATTTCGAACTTTATCTAGTTTTGGTTCTAATATAACTTCTCATATATTATTTATAAGTCATTGTTTTCAATTTAGTTCCACAATAGCCAGTCATCATACAAATGACTTGATTCAATCATACATAAAATCTACTATCTTTTCTCATTTTTCATTTATGACTCCCCATTTTCAATTTTTTTTTGCAGGAAGTAATCATTCAGTCCATTTATTGCCAAAATCATCGTATTCAGCTGGAAGAAACTCTCAACCTTCTTTAAGAATTCATTTGTGATCTCATATTTCCATTACTAACAATTTTTTCCTCGTGAATATTCTTTCCCCATCATCCTTGATTTCATCCATTGAATTTAAAGCTATGTTGTCGTATATAAAGTCAGAAATTTGATTTCAATTTCCATCAAAAATTGCTATCTTTCCATCTTCAAATCTTTTTGCCATAATAGTATTGGGTATCATACATTCATCTACACATTGAAATTGTGGATTAACTATAACCTCACACTTTTTATTTAGCGCACCCATATTTCAATCCACCAATATATAAAAGTAATTTCAATGGCGATGTAATATCTCATCGTATATGCTTTCAGTGTTATATGGTTGCGTTGCATGTCTCAGTCATCGTTTACCATCTTTTTTGACTCATACATATCATCATTTATAAGGCTCCAAATCATCGTATTCTAAATCAAGTAGTTTTTCTCATTGTACATTTATTAATCAATATTTTTCACCTTGTTTTACTTTTAAAAATGGCAATGAAGATCCTTTATCATCAATTTCGTCATATATACAATCGCATGATATCTTTCAATTGTATATTACTCAATATTTTCAATTTTTTTTAGTTTTTAACCATCAACCTTGTTCATCAATTTCATCATAATCCTTTTCAAGATTTTTGGCAATATTGATTTGTGCATTTTGAACACCTTCGCATACACCCCCTTTAGCTTCCATATTGTCAACGATAAAATTTAAGTCATTTTTCATAGAAATTTAGATTAATAGATAAAACTTCTAAATATCACTTATGTAATATAATATACGTATATTATAAATATTTAGATAAAAATGTCAATATAGATTTTAAAGATGTAATGATAATAAACAAAGGCGTACGAACCTCGAAGCTTCCAAGTGTATACCTACCATCTCTCGATATTTGAAAAAATTCAGAAATACGAAAAAAATGAGATGTACGAACCTCATTATTTCCCAATTCTGAACTTGATAAATTCTATCCAACGGCAATGCTTTTACAAATGGTGGGTGATATAGGACTCGAACCTATGACCCCCTGCTTGTAAGGCAGATGCTCTAGCCAACTGAGCTAATCACCCAAATTTAGTCCCACGGGGAATCGAACCCCGATTGGCGGATTGAAAGTCCGCTGTCCTAACCGTTAGACGATGAGACCATGTCTTTTCGGACTTTAAACCGTGAACTTTATTATTTTAATGGCGGGACGAATGGGACTCGAACCCATGACCTCCTGCGTGACAGGCAGGCGTTCTAGCCGGCTGAACTACCGCCCCATAGCCATAAAATAATTTTTTTAAAGTGGAGCCAGCAATCAGACTTGAACTGATAACCTACCGCTTACAAGGCGGTTGCTCTACCGATTGAGCCATGCTGGCAAATAACCTTTGGAAGATTATTTTGCTTTTGTTGCTTTATCATAAGCAACAGCGATATTGTGTTTTTTTCTTCCTCAGTTTTTCTTTTTCAAGATTCCTACTTTTGTACATTTGTCGATGTACTTGTAAATAGTACTAACTTGTTCAGGTGTAACTTTTTCTCCTTTTTCTACTGCTTTTCTGAATTTTTTGATTGCCATCTTCATTCTTAATTTAAAGTCAAAATTTCTCTGACGTAATTTCAAAGATCTTCTTACTGCTTTCTTTGCTGATTGTGTAATTGGCATTCGAATTCAAAACAAATATTAAAAGGAATTTATTAAACTCTCCGGGAGAGGGGCTCGAACCCACGACCCAATGATTAACAGTCATTTGCTCTACCGACTGAGCTATCCCGGAATGTGTAACAAAGGGATATATACTGATTCAAAAACATATTTCAAGACTTTTTTGCACCTTTTTTTCTGAAGCATTTTGTCTCAAAATAATTTACCGAGAACAGGACTCGAACCTGCACACCTCACGGCACCTGGTTCTAAGCCAGGCGTGTCTACCAATTCCACCATCTCGGCATGTATTTTCAGGAGCTAGGATTCGAACCTAGTACCTTCTGATTCAGAGTCAGACGTTCTACCAAGTGAACTACTCCTGATTAGAGTCGAATCTTCGCATGATACTTGGTTGCGGGGGATGGAGTTGGACCACCTATCTTCGGGTTATGAGCCCGACGAGATACCGTTTCTCTACCCCGCATTAAATTTGGGAAACCAGGATTCGAACCTGGACTGACGGAGTCAAAGTCCGCTGTCCTACCGTTAGACGATTTCCCAATGTTGTAATTGTACTAAAAACGTCCATAAAGCAATGGACACTATTCAATATATTAATTTCTAGATCAATTTCAAGATGAAAATTAAAGATTTTTAAAAAGCCAGATGAAATTCATCCGGCAAAAATACATAAAATCAAGGTAATTTCTTAAATACTATAACTAAATGCGATTCTCTTATCTTCATCTGTAACTGCAACCCGTCTCATTTTCTCTACAATTTCTTTGCGATATTCATTGCCGACTAAATGTAGGACCTTTTGTAAATCACTTACAGTTTTGGCATAACCAATAAAGTCTTTTTGCCAAGCGATACGATCATCGTATCCTAAGGTATAATAATACTTCATAGCATCGCTAAAGGTTGATACAGAAGATTTGAGAAGATCTTTTAGTGTAGATCCCTTCTCTCCAAGAGAACCTCCCGTATCTTTACTTATTTTAAGCCATTCCTCGAACTTAAAGAACATTCTAGCATGTTCCTCGTCTTTCACAAAGACTCTGGATAACATCCATGGATTCTCTTGGATTTTTTTGAAGTTTTCTGCATTCGGCGCAGTTAAAAATAAGTCTAGTGCATTCATAAATTGCTCCTTTTTTTATAATATTTTAATAATAACACAAGCGTTTCGTGAATATAATAATCAAAAACTTATTATCAACACCATTTATAAAAAATCTCAAAAAAAATTTGCATTATTTTTTTTTCTGATTATAATAATGTGTTAAAAGTTATTTTTATATCATGTAACAAAAACAAAAAATGACAGAAGAAACAACAACTCCGGTAGAAGAAACAAAAGCTACAAAGGTAGCTCCTACAAAGAAAAGTACAAATGAAGAAGTAATGGAAAAGCACAATCAAATGGTTCAATTTGTGAAGAACACAATTACAACCATTGAAACAGATTTAAAAAGGATGAAGTTAGTTTTGAATAAATTATCAAACTTTGATCCAAGTGATCCAAAATCTTTGGATGACAAAGAAGTGACTGAAGCAATTGGTACAGAAGAATTAAAAACTTATACAGAAGAAAATGTACAAGTCGTAGAAGGAAAATTTGATTGATATTTCATGGTCTGAGCAGATCAAAAGAAATATCCAGTTCCTTTGAATTATTCAAGCAAAACAAAATTAGTACCAGGAGATATTTTGAAATTAAAAATCTTGGATAACTGACAATTCGTATATAAATTGATTAATCCAGTAGAAAGAAAACATATCAGAGCTACTTTGAGTAAAACTGATGATAATAAATTCACAGCTGTAACAGATGATGGACAGACATTCTTCTTGAATCAAGCAGCTGTAACATTCTTCAAAGGAAGACCTGGAGATGAGTTATATATTTTAACAAATGAAAAAGACAACTGAGGTTTTGCAGCTATTGAAGCAGTAATCAAAAAATAATGAGTTTATTACAGACAAGCATCAATCATGAAAAAAACATTTAATAAAATAAAAACTTGGTTAACTACACTTTGAGTAGCGATAGTTTCATTTATATGAAATGTTATGGCAGAAATTGGAGACCGGAGCCAGTTTGAACAGACAGCGGGCGTCGCACCGTATGACGATACGATAACTAATTCTTACACATTAAAAAATTTAATAAAGCGAGTATTTGTATTTATACCACTTATAGTATGAGTTATCAAATTTATAAAAATGAGAAAAATAGAAGATAAGCCACTAAGAAGAAAAAAAAGATGGAAAGTCGCTATTATAACATTAGTGATAATGGTAGCTGTATTCTTTTTAATAACAACTGTTTATTGGCTTTTGAACAAAATAAAATAAAAAATATTTTTTGCAATAAGCGAGGCATTATCTAAACTATCTTTTATATTGAATTTATAAAATAGATTATTACCTTATTATTATCATAAATAATAAGGTAAATTTAATATTATAAATTATTTTCTAATGGGAATGTTAAAAAAAGCATATAAATTATGAAAATTAACTATGCTAAAGAAATATAAAGAGAAGGAAATGAAGGATCATTGTTTGAAAGAAATAGTTCGAGAATGTTCTCTTTCATGTAATGCACACTGTAAGCATTGTAGTGCTAATGCAGAAAGTAAAAAATATCCATGAGAGCTTACTACTCAAGAAATCAAAGATTGATTTAAACAAATAGCACACGACATGGATGCGAGTAAGATCTTTATCAACGTAACAGGATGAGAACCTTTGTTTAGAAAGGATTTATGCGAAGTGATGAGCTATGCCACAAATGAATTAGGATTTAATTGGTGACTAGCCACAAATGGAATTTTATTGAATGATGAAAATATTGAAAAATTAAAAAAAGCTAATTTGAACACAATCTCGATTAGCATTGATTGATTGGAAGAAACTCACAATGAATTTAGATGAGTACAAAATGCCTATAAAACGATTATTGAAAACATAAAAAAATTGAAAAAATCTAATTTTGTAAAAATTATTCAAGTTACAACGGTTCTAAATAAAAATAATATTAATCAAATAGAAAAATTATACAATGTTATGCTTGAGTTAGGAATCGATTCTCGGAGAATAATGCCAATGGATCCTGTTGGTAGAGCAAATGAACATAAAGATTTGTTTTTGGATGGTTTAGAGATAAAAAAGGTATTAGATTTCATAAAAACAAAAAAAAATAACAAAAAAATGGAAGTAACTTATGGCTGTACAGGTTTCCTAGGTTTAGACTATGAAAAAGAAGTTAGAAATTATTATTTCTATTGTAGAACAGGAATAAATATCGCAAGTATTTTATATAATTGAGATTTATTTGTATGTCCAAATATACCAAGGTTGAAACACTTAATCCAAGGAAACATAAAAACAGATAATTTTAAAGATGTACGGGATAATAAATACAAAGAATTTAGGACAATAAATAGGACAAAATGTGATCATTGTGAAAAATGTAAATTTTGGGATTTTTGTTTGGGTGGTTCATATCATACTTGGAATCCCATAGAAAAGAAACAAAATATGTGTCCATATGAATTAATTTATTTTAATAAATAACAAATAATGAAAAAGACTTTAAAAAGAATAAAAACAGGTTTAGCTACATTATGACTTGCTATAGTCTCGTTTTTTTCCAAAGCTATGGGACAATATTGAATGGGTGATTTTAGGGAAGAAGATCTAGTGTATCAATCAGCGTACGCATCACCTGATGTGCCATTGCCAGAATCAAGTTGAAGTATAATCGTTAAAGTAGCTCAACGAGCACTTGTAGGAGTAGTATTTATTATATGAATCATAAATCTTATCAAAATAAATAAAACGGACGATAAAGTACAAAGGAAAAAGAGAATAAGAAAAACTATAATTATTGTATCTATTTTGGTTATACTTTTGGTCGCTGCATTTTTAATACCAACATTATTACTAAAATAATAGTTTAAAATAAATAGGAAAATTCCAGGAATCAAGATTCTTGGGATTTTTTTATGTTGAAAATATGATAGCTTTTATTAAAAGTAACATATTAGAGTAGAAATCAAGTTTTACATGAAAAAATTTAACTGAAGAAAATGTTAAAAAAAATCTACAAGTTAGGAGCTTTAGCTATGTTAAAAAAATATAAGGAGCAAGAAATGAAAGAGCATCGTTTGATAGATTTATTTTGGGAATGTACTCTTTCTTGTAATGCACATTGTAAACATTGTGGTAGTAGTGCAGAATGTAAAAAATATGCATGAGAATTGACAACTCAAGAAATAAAAGATTGATTCAAACAAATAGCACATGATTTTGATGCTAGCAAAATTCTCATAAATGTGACAGGTGGAGAACCATTAGTTAGAAAAGATTTGTGTGAGGTGATGGAATATGCTACAAATGAATTGTGATTTCATCGATGAATGACCACAAATGGAATTCTGATGAATGATGAAAATATCGAAAAATTGAGAAAAGCAAATATGGAAACTATCTCAATCAGTATTGATGGACTAGAAGAAACTCACAATGAATTTAGATGAGTACCTAATGCATATAAAATAATTATTGAAAATATTAAAAAACTAAAGAAAGCCAATTTTGTAAAAATAATTCAGGTCACCACAGTATTTAACAAAAGCAACATAGATCAAATTGAAAAATTATATGATATTATGCTTGATTTAGGAATTGATTCTTGGAGACTAATTTCAATGGATCCTATAGGAAGAGCAAACGAGAATTCGAATTTACTCCTAAATGGAGCTGAAATTAAAAGAATATTAGATTTCATCAAATCTCATAAAAAAAATAAAAAAATGGAAGTAACATATGGTTGTAATTGATTTGTTGGATTAGATTACGAAAAAGAAGTCAGAAAGTACTATTTCTACTGTAGAACAGGAATAAATGTTGCAAGTATATTGTATAATTGAGATTTATTCGTTTGCCCAGATGTACCAAGGATTAAAAGTTTAATCCAAGGAAACATAAAAACAGATAGTTTTAAAGATGTATGGGATAATAAATACAAAGAATTTAGAACAATGGACAGAACTAAATGTGAACATTGTGAACAATGTAAATTCCGAGATTTTTGTCTAGGTGGTCCATATCACACATGGAATTTTGACGAAAACAAACAAAATAAATGCCCATACGAAATGGTTTATTTTTGATAAATAATAAACATGAAAAAAGCTTTTAATAGAGTAAAAACTAGTATTACTGCATTTGGGATAGTAATAATCTCATTTTTTTCAAAAGTTTTTGGACAAGAACTTGGTATAGGAGAAATATTATACTGAACGCCACAATTAGAATATTGAGTGCCATCACATATATCACCGGCAATTATAGTTAGCAAAATAGTCCAACGATCACTTATTTGAGTAACATTTATTGTTTGAATCGTAAATCTTATAAGAATAAGAAAAACAAAAGATAAAGCAGAGAAAAAAGAAAAAATAAAACGATTTATCATAATCATTTCTGTATTGGTTGTACTAATTGCAGTTTCTTTTATTGTTGCACGATTGTTAAAAAGATAAGTAAAACTATTTATATTTGGTAAATGATAAATATGAAAAAAGCTTTTAATAAAATAAAATTAGGATTATCTGCATTGTGAACCACAATAATCTCATTTTTTTCTAAAGTTTTTAGCCAAGGATTTGAAGCTCTATATTGAATACCAAATGACTACAATAACTATACTATACAATGAGTGTATTGAGTACCTTCGACAGAGCCATCAACATTCTTAACAACTATTGTTAAAGTTATTCAACGATTACTTGTTGGAATAACATTTGTATTATGAATTGTAAATCTTAGAAAAATAAGGAAAATTGAAAATAAAGTCCAAAAGAAAAAGAAAATAAAAAAGACAATCATTATTATAAGTATATTAATAGTACTAATTGCAGCTTGCATAATCACCATACAATTATTAAATAGATAATAATTAAAATTACATATTTACATTAGAATTTTCACATGAACAAAGCAAACGAACATAGCAAAGAACTTTTGGAAAAATACTTATGATGATCAAACGAAAAAGTAAGTTTTTTCATCCTAAGCGGACCAAAAGGAATAGGAAAATCAGAAATTGTAGTAGATTTAGCAAAACAAATTTTGTGAGATTTTTTTTATAATGACTTTTTGCATATCAAGGATTTTTCGGATAAAATAGGGAAAGAACATGAATTAAAAGTAGAATACAAAGATGGTAATGAAGGTTCAAAAGCACTTCAGGATTCATTCAACTACATAGATTTAGGAACCAGAGAAATCAATGATCGACTTGGAATTTCTCCAGCTTGAACAAAAAAGATTGTGCTAATTGAAAATATTGAGAGGATGAACAGATCCGCTGTAAATGCTTTTTTGAAAACATGTGAAGAACCTTTGCAAAACAGAATCATCATCGCAACCACAAGTAATAAATCTAGAATTTTGGATACTATCATTTCAAGATCTATCATAATCCCATTTTTTGAATACACTAAAGAAGAACTTTTAAAATATTGTGATGAAAAATGATATTTTGTATGAGATAACAGCTTAAAAGAACTAGTTTGTTTGATGAGTCAGTGAAAAATGTGAACATTGGATTTATTTCATGAAAAGTTATCAGAAAATGAAGAATTAAAAAACAAATTCAAAAACATAATTCAGACATTACAAAATGCTACAATTTGAGTAAAATATCAAGCACTACTTGACATAAATGCTGCATGATTCACAGAACAATTTTTAGATTGACTAATCGCATACTATATACAAAAAAATCAATTCGATTCCGCACAAAATCGATTAAATATCAGAAAAGTCCTCTGAACTAATGTAAAAAACGAAAATCTCCTATTTTCTGGGTTGATTTAGTTATCAAAAAAACGAAATCATAAATAACACAAACGTAATAAAAGCATCCTAGCTATGAATAAAAAAAGTACAGAAAAATTGGAAAATCTGGCATTACTACTATCTCTTATTGTTATAATTATCTTTGCAACATTCAAAGATGTTGCAAACAATGAAATTATTGTAAAGATGTTTTTTACAGCAGTATTAGCGGTATTTGGTGCCACACACCTACAAAAGTTTGTAATACACAGAAACGACAAATTTGCCATCCAGTACAGAGATTTGTGGATAGTCTTTGAGGCAGCATCGTTTTTTATTATTCCACAATCTATTCTACTGCTTTTTGGAGTAGTATACAAGCCATCTTGTATACTGGAGGTAATATGTTTTGCAGGTGATATAATAGGAATGATAAATCCAACCAAAGAAAAAAATGAGGCTTCTAATTGAGCCTCTTTTTCCTTTACCCATCAATTCTAGGATAGATTATCTCTGATTTTAGATTTACATTGAAATTTTTAGCATCAAATGCAGATTTTCGAGATTCAAATGATCAATTTTTAGTTGAATCTAAATCTGACATTAAATCAAATCATAAAATATTTTTCATTTTATCAAATCAATCAATCAACACTGGAGCAGATAATATTGCGAGATTTTTTACTACATAAAGCAAATTTTGCAAACACTCAATAGCTTCTCATTGAGTAGCTTCATCCTTGTACTTTACCCAAGGCTCTTGCTTTGTGATAAATTCATTTGCTTTTTGTACTAATTGATACCATTTTTCTAAATATCATCTGATATCTTTCTTTTCTACAAACTCTCAAACACTATTTATATTAAATTCATCAAACCAATTTGCTAAATCTCATGCTTTTGCTTCGTTAATTCAGTATTTTTCTCCGAGTTTTGTCACTCTATTTACCAAATTTCATCGTGCTCAAATTATCATACTATTGTACACATTTCCAAGCCTATCCATTGAGAAATCTCCATCTCAATCAGTTGGTACATCATACAACAAATTGAATGACATGGCATCTCTTCCATATTTTTGCAAAGGCTCCATTGGATCAATTACATTTCCAGTAGATTTTGACATTTTTTTACCATTTAAAGTCAAGAACCCATGAGAAAGTAACTGCTTTGGCAAAGGTAAATCTGCTGACAATAGCATTGCAGGCCAAAATGCTGCATGGAACCTCAAAATATCTTTTCAAACTATGTGCAAATCTGCTGGTCGAGAATTTTCTCGCTCATCACCCAATCCAAATCATTGTCATGTCAAATAATTTGATAATGCATCGCACCAAACATACATTACATGATCTGGATCTCCTGGTACAGGTACTCATCGTGGTAAACTAGTTTTTGGTCTAGAAAAACTTACATCTTTCGCATTTTCCAAAAATGCTAATATTTCATTTTTCCTTTCCTGGGGAAAAACTAGATATTCATCTCTCTTAATTATATCAGCTACTTGATCTTTGTATTTTGAAAGTCTGAAGAAATAATTTTCCTCGTCAACTTCTTCAATCTCTCAGTTTGGATGGTCTGGACAAACTAAAACTCATTTTTCATTTTTTACCAAATCTTTTTCTGTCTTGTATGATTCACATCATGCACAGTAAAGTCATTTATAAGATTGCTTGTAAATATCTCATTTTGCAGCCATTTTTTCTCGTAACAGCTGTGCTCAAGCATAGTGACGATCTTTGTCTGATGTCCTAAGCAAGACATCATAAGATATTTTTAGTTGAGAATACATATCTTTGAATCATCACTCCCCTTCTACATTTTCATCCAAAAATTCATGAATTTCTTTTCATTCTTTTTCAGCTGTCCTTCGGTTTTTTATACCATGTTCATCTGTTCATGTCTGAAATTCTACTTGTTTACCCGTCATCCTATACATTCTTGCGATTGTATCAGCGATAATAATTTCCAAAGCATGACCAATATGTGGCTTAGCATTTGGATAAGCAATAGCAGTAGTAATGTAGAATTTCTTCATAATTTACATATTAATTATTAAAATGTCGAAGGTTACTTGTCTTCTAGCGACAGTAACCAGTGACTTACTTTATACTAAATAAGATTTTTTTTTCAAGTTTTCGTGAAGTATTGGTAATAAAATTATAGAAAAAAGGGACACCATTCGTGATCCCCTTTTTTGTAATCGATGCTGTCCTATTTGAATGAGCGAACCCCATCCAGTACAGCCAAGAATGATGGCCCAGCGAAATTACGTGCTGATCCAGAAATTGTAGCTCGATATTTTCGAGCATTTTTATCCCAGCCGACAGTGAACCGTTTCGAGAAAAACAGATTCACTTCACTGATGTATAAACGGACAATTCCATGGTGTGGCCTTTTGATTAGAACTCTTCCGATATTTCCTGGCAAGAATTCTAATCTCATTCCATTTTTCATTTCATCTTCGATTGTTAAATCAAGTTCTTTCTTTTCTTTCTCTTCTTTCATAATGCTTCATTTAAGTTAGTACTGATACTATATATATTTTAGGTACAATATCAATGTTTATTCTAAAATTTAGTTGATTTTTGCCTGTTTTTTAAATATAAGTGCGTTGATGCAAATTTGTATCATATTTTTATCTTGTTAGCTATAAAATGAAAAAAATATTTATTTTGTTCGCATCACTTTTCACTCTATTTGGATTTTCTTTTGCACAAGAATATATTTATTTTTATGGAAATGGATGTTCCCACTGCGCAAAAGTAGAAAAGTTTTTTGAAAAAGAAGGTATAGAAAAAAAATACAATATAGATATGAGAGAAATCTATTTCAATAGAGACAATGTACTTTTATTCCAAGAATATATAGAGAAATTAGAAATAGATCCTTCAAAAGCATGAGTGCCTTTTTTGGTGATAAATAATGAAAATGAATGTAATTATGTGGCTGGAGACAATAAAATAATTTCTTTTTTTCAGGAAAAAATAGATGCTGAAGACGAAAATTTTGAATGTAATCCAGAAAATTGTCCAGATTTAAATTGTAGCGAAATTGATACTTGAGATATCCAATGAACAGTAGAAACAGACACCGAAAATCATCGATCATTTTTTGGTGTTATGATCCCTGCAGCATTGGCAGATAGCATAAACCCATGTGCTTTTGCTGTGATTCTACTACTCCTCTCTTCAATACTAATTGAGACAAAGGACAAAAAGAAAGCTATTTTAGCTGGACTTTTGTTTGCATTAGCTGTATTTTTATCATACTTAGCGATGTGATTGGGTTTATTTTCAGCACTCGCCACAGCAACAAATACAGTGATAATAAAATGGATTGTATGAATACTTGGAATCATAGTATGACTTGCAAATATGAAAGATTTCTTTTGGTACTGAGAATGATTCCGTATGGAAGTCCCATTGGCACGAAGACCTGCAATGCATAAAATAATAAAAAAGGCGACATCTCCAATTTGAGCATTTATAGTTTGATTCTTGGTTAGTCTATTCTTGTTGCCATGTACATCAGGTCCTTATATCACAATACTCGGATACTTAGCATCTGAAAGTAGTTCAGTAAGTACTTGGTGATTAATATATTTGATAGTATATAATTTGATTTTTATTTTACCAATGATCTGAATTGCATTACTTGTATGATTAGGAGTAAAATCAGCAGAAGAATTAGCAGCATTTAGACACAAAAACATCAAATTGATTCACTTAATTGTTTGACTTTTGATGTTAGGATTGTGAATTTATGTATTGGTTACTATGTAAAAATAATTTCAAAAACATTAAAAAGGCCGTGAAATACCGGTCTTTTTTTATTATAAATTTTCTTTCAAAAAAGTCTTGACTTTTTATATAAAATATTTATCATATATACTGCCACTGAGGAAAGAAAGTCCTCTGCTGACAAAAATAATAATCAATAATCACCGGCATATGTCGGTGCAAAAAATAAAAAGATGAAAGACAAAAAAACCAGAGGCCCGACCACTATGGACCGATTCAACGGCATTGCGCCGTCACGAAACAGTATGATTAAATCGAGAAACAGCACGGCCATCGTTGCCCGCCGCCAGCGCCCGGCTTGCAGAAGTAGGACCTATCAAAAGTCCTCTAGAAAATAATTCCGCGCCGTCGACAGCAACTGCCAAAAAAACAAAAGCATGAACAAAATCCCGATCGTGCCTGGCCCAGGCTTCCGTTAGGAACGGTAAAAGGGCAATATCAAAATCGCCGGCACCAGCCTTCGTGCAAGCCCGCCGACAAATAATAATCGAATAAGTCCCAACCGTAGGCACCGCTAAAACACAATACCGCGCCGCAGCCACCAGGGACTCAAACTTAAAAGCCTATGAACGTGAAAAAAATTCGAGGGGATCCCCCTCTGGGCTACGAAATTAGATTAAAAAATTAAAATCGTGGGCCCGTCGCCTTCCCCGCTACTCATTGCCATGCGTGTCGCATCGGCACAAAAGCGCCAGCAAGGAAGGCAAAAAAAATCAAAAAACCGGGACTAAAGGACCCGGAAAGTAAAAGCCGACTTTATCAAGCCGGCTTTTCTTGTATCAAAAAAAACCTATAGAACAAATGAAAAGTCTGTAGGTTTTTATCTTTAATAATTTACTTTCTATTCATCATCTTCATCCATCTCTTTCTCATAATCATTAGGATCTCAATCTTCTTGAATATCATCATCTCGATCATCATCCCAATCATCATCCTCATCAAAAGGATCTTTTTTTAAATTATTTACATTTTCATCATCATAATCATTTTTTGGCATAATATAGTACTTAAAAAGTAAATGTTGAAACAACATATATTATTATATGTGTAAAAATCAAGAGATTATGATAACAACTTCGTCACAATATCTCAGACAGCCTTTGGATTTGCTTTTCAGGCTGTTTTTTTCATTACCTGTCATACAAAGAACCCTAATGTCGTTGTTTTTCATCATTTGTACTGCTCTACTATTGCTGGATTTTCATTGATTACTGATTGTACTATATTTTCTAATTCGCTGTCGTCTATTCCCTGTGTGCTAAATCACTTTTCCTCGATTATTTCTTGTGCTTTTTTTCATGAAATGAGCATCTCATCCATTACTACTTTTAATTGATTATCCATGATTTTTCAATCAATAGCGACCTTGATAAACTCAATCAATTTCTCTTTATCAAATTTTAATTCATTGATTCATACAAAATTTTCTTTCATGTATGCTGCTATTGGTCAGACAATTCGTTTTGCTGTGATTTTTGGATCCAATCATAAATCAACAAGGCTCAAAAAATAGTCTAAGACTTCCTGATCATTGATTAATCAGTTTATATATTCTTTGTTGAATCAATATTCTTGTTTGAATTTCTTGATTATTTGATGTGGAATAACTAATTCTTGCGCATCCAACCATTCCATTTGTTCATCTGTGAGGACTAATTCTGGCATATCAGGCTCTGGGAAATATCTATAATCCAAAGCATCTTCTTTTGATCTCATAAGTTTACTTACTCATTCTGCATCGTTCCACATCCTTGTTTGCTGCTCATTTTCTTTTCATTCATCCAAAAGTTTGCTTTGTCTCTCATATTCATAAGAGATTCCTCTCCTAATCATTCCAAAAGAATTCACTCATTTCAATTCTGTCCTTTTTCCGTATGGTGAATTCTCATCTTTTCTGATAGAAATATTTACATCTACTCTCATTTGTCATTTATCCATATCTGCATCAGAAATATTATTGTATCTGGCAATTCTTTGTAATTCTTTTAGAAATTCAACAACTTCTTCTTCATCATGAAAATCTGGCCCTGTAACTATTTCCAAAAGCGGAGTACCAGCACGGTTAAAATCCACTAATGCAGCTCAACCATTGTGAATCATCTTCGCAGTATCGCATTCCATATGAGCATTTTCGATTCTAACTGTTCTTTCTTCTTCATAGTTATTTACAAAAAAATTAACTTTTCAATCTACATTTGTTGGCTCATATTGCTGAGTAATCTGATATCACATTGGTAAATCTGTATAGAAATATGATTTCCTATCGAAATGTGACCTACGATTTATATGACAATTCAAAGCCTTTCATAGTTTCAAAGATAACTCTAAAACTTCCTTACTCAAAGTAGGCAAAGCACCAGGTTGCCCAGTACAAACCGGACAAATATTTGTATTTGGTATCAATGTATCGAAATTCTGTTCATTTTTACATTGGCAAAAAATCTTATTTGGACTAGCTAATTTAATATGAATTTCCAATCATATAGTTTTCAAGTACATTTTCCGTCTCAAACAATAAAAAATTGATATTTTGTATATCTTTTTATCAATTTATTGAACTTAATGAGAAAAACAAGAGAGAATTAAAGCAAATTCATAGCATCTAAAATTGTATTGGACAATAGGGAAACCAAATATTCTGTATCTTCTCTCAATGCTCTGCACAATTCTAATTGAATATATGGGCATTTTACTTGTTTTGAAATGTATGTAGAAACTATTTCAGACTTTCCAGCATCAAATATCTCATCCACAGCTACTCTTCCAAAATTATTTGATAAATTTTTTTGTACGTTTACAAGGAAATCTAAATCTTGATTAATGTTTTCTCAGTAATTTGTTCATATATCAATTGAAAATCACAAATCATCTTTACATCCGTGTATATCAAATCAATATTTGATTCAATTATTTTTTATCAAATTTATTATTTCTTCTTTAAATTCTAAGCTCAATCAATCATTATAAAAATTTGGATCATCGTCACAATTTTCTATCCTAACTATTCAATAAGCTCATGTTTTTTCGCATAATTTTCTTACAATTTCCCCTGTAAATTCATCACAAGGTTTTCTTTGTCATTCTCTAGTCTGTGGTGCAGCATGGGGAGCAGAAAAAATTATAGGAATTATTCATGGAATAATTTCTCGGTTGTTTTTATATATTCTATTTGATTGTAATTTTTTAACCATGAGCTATATAAAATATAAATGCTAAATTTCTTTTTCTCGGTTTCATTCTTCATCTTTTTGAAATCATTGCTTTTCTGCAAAGACATCATAAATTTTATGTGCAGACTCTTTTCTTAAATGAAATTTTTTATCACGTTTCTTTTCCCATGATTTATCTAAAAATGGTTTAACATAATTTGCAAAATAATCTGTTTCGGCATCTTCTAAAGGTTCCTTTATCCATCTATTATTTTTCGCTCATTGTATTGTTATTTGTGAGATATTATATTTTTTTGCCAAACTTATTACAACATTGTAAATATACTCTTTTCGATCTATCGAATCTAGTACTGATGAATAATGTCTTCAAATAGTCCTACCATATCTATCATATTCATAATATGCTATTTTTTGGATCTGATTAATAAATATCTCTTTTCATTCTTTAATATAAAAAGAAATACATGCTATTGGCATACCTTTATAGAACAAAGCAAGTCACGCTGGAGAATCTATGTATACGTTATACTCTTTTCACGATGCATCTTCGTGTATAGACTTATGGTCACGATCTAAAATAGTAATATTACATAAACCATTATATTCCATCTCATCTCAGATTAACCTAAATCTTTTTTCATTTCAACTATGATCCAATTCGTATAATCAATACTTTTCAGTGAATCAATATCCGGCTGTGTCAGATCTTGCATGTAATACTCATATAGAAAAATTTTCTCATAAAAGTGGTGTTTCATTAATTTCTAAGGATTCAACATCTTTATCAATATTTATCAACAAATTATATTCATTTATTATATGATAAATATTTTTATCTCCTATACGTGTCATAAAATCATATGCTTGTCTAAAATATTTTAATTTAAAACCTTCAAAATTTTTTGAAATAACATAAAGCTTATCATGATCAACATAATTTCTTCAACAATCGTTTTGTCACCACCGATACATTCGTATCAATAGCGATTTACCCATATGAAATTTTCTATCCAAATTATCTCAAATTATATTAAAAAACAATAAAGAAATATACTTTTTCTGTTCACTACTTAAAGATTCCAAAAAACTAATATTTAGTTTATATCCATTTTTTTTCACCAAATGAAAAATTTCATAAAATTTTTGTTTATCTGTTTCTGAACCATTTTTTTTATCTGGAACAAAATATTCAGAATCTAAACTAGAAAAAAGTTTTTCAAATGTATAATCCGGTTTATACTCAGATCAAAATGCATCTGACCATATTTTTTCTTCATTTTGACTTGTAAGGCCTTCTTTGTATTCTATAATATCTTTTGTCTCTAGCTTATTCATACAATTAATATAAAAACATATGTAAACTCCATACATATTATAATTAAAACTTTTAATTTTGTCAAATTTTTTCAAAGAATATATATTTACTTAAACTTATCCTTCATATACTTACCAAATTCTTCACCTCTTTTTGAAAATCTAATAACAGTTGGATATATCAAAGAAAAAAAAGCATTATATGAATCTCACCGGTTATAAACAGCTTTTCAAACATCATCCATAGAGTCTCAATTATTCAACATAATTATTAATTTTAATGCAAATTTTGTACAAGCTAATGTATATCGATTTATGTTTTTCTTTACACATTCTTCTCGTAATTTCCAATATTCTTTATTAAGATATTTTTTTCATTCATTAATTAAAGTAGCAGCAGTTTCCATATCTCTATTTTTCGCCCAAATTTTCATATTCTCAACATCTCATTTTTTAAATTTCCATTTGTTTTCTTTCATTATATATTCGTCATCTGACCATATAAATAATGAATTAACCATTTTTTTTAGTAATCTAGTGCTAAAATCATCATCTAATCATACAAAATATTGTAAATTTCGCACTAATCATGCTAATTCAGAATGTCATCAAATCTCAAGCAATTTTTCTGCAATTTCTTTGTGGTATGATTCTTGAAAGTTTTTAATATTGCGACAAACCTCGTATCATTTTTTTTGTTCAATTAAAATTTCTGCCACATTATAATCAAGTCATTCAAAAATATTTAAATGATGTAAAACAACTCTCCATTGTCATTCTTCAATTAATTTTTTTGCTAACTCTAGTCAAACTTTTTGTTTTCACGAATATTCTAAAGATTCTAAATGCTTTTCAGTAGCAAGTAAAATTTCTGCCAAATTTTTTCATTCATCGCCTCAAGTTTTTCGTAATTTTAGCAACTCATGTGCAAAATGATTCCTATAATCCTGTTCTTTCCAATTTCTTTTTGCCTCTCTTCGTTCTGGATGTTCACGACATAAATCGTAATGTTTACACTCAGTGTTTGTCATTGTTGTTTGATAATAATATAAATTAATATAATTTCTTTATACTGATAGCAATATTATAAAAATAAATTTTCTGAAAAATATTGGAAAATTTGTGAAAAACTTTTAAAAACAAAAAAACAGCCAACATTTCAGCAGGCTGTTTTTTATTTATATAATGGAAATATTTACATACTTTTTATTACTTTCTTGACTACTCAAACAACTTTACTCTCATCATACTCTGACAATTCTACATCTTCAAAGAATCTATTTACTGATTCTAAATAGAATTTATTGTCGTGCTTTACGATTTTTTTCAATTTTGGTAAGTTATTGTGAACTATAAATACAAAATCATTTGGATCATAAGTAGGTTGTTGACGGATGAGAACTAAATCTCAATCTTGGATTTTTGGCTCCATGCTGTCTCATTTTGCTCTAACAAAGAAACAATTTTGCACGTCACTTGTACCAATAAACGCCATAGTAACTGGAATATTTTCTTGAGTATATTCATCAATTACTCTCTTTCCATTATGTCCACATTGTGCGAAACCAAAAACAGGAATTTGAACAATATCGTCCAATTTATCTGTAACAGATTCTCTAATCAATCTATATCCATGGCTATCTTTTACAAAATAACCTTTTAGAATAAGTTGATTAAGTTTGTTTAAAACTGTCTGAGGATGATTCACTCCGATTGCAGCAGCTATTTCTCTCAAAGTAACTCACTCCTCTCCTGTGTTTTTTTTGAAGAAAGCTATCAATGCTCTCTGTACATCATCTAAGTCTACTCTTTTTCTAACAGCCATGATGAAATAATTAATAGTTAAAAATTAAGAATTAATAATTGTAGTAATAATTGTCTAAAAAAATCCCTCATCACTTCGTGACACTCCCTTTAAAAAGGGAGAAATCTTTCCCTCCTTTTTAAAGGAGGTGGCCAAAGGCCGGAAGATTTTTTATATTTTCATTATAATATACCACAATAATATCTATTTACAATTTCATAATATTTTTTTCATTGACAAAGTCAACCCTTTTTTGACAAAATGTAATATTTTTTTGACGATTTAGATTTATTAGTTATAAACTAATAAAAAAAGTCTTGATTTTTTGTTTTTTTTTAATATTACTATTGGCGAACAAACATCAACGAAGCCATTCTGTCAAAATAGCTTGACAGGAAAATGGAATGCTCTTTTACATATATTATATTACACGAAAATGGATTTAAAATTCGAAAAATTATTAGTACGACAAAAATCTAAAGAGATTACACTTGATATTCAAAAGAAATTAAAAACAGATGATGACTGGTGATTTAAATCACAAGTCCAAAGAGCATCTATTTCTGTCATGGACTGCATAGCTCAATGATACGAAAAACGATATGATGATGCGAAAATTAAATTATACTTAGAAGCTTTGTGATACAATACAAAAGTAATCAATATGATGAGTCTTTGCAAAGATTTAGGATACTTATCTCCAGAAACCGCAAATCATATACTATGAGAATGTATAGATTTAAACAAGATGGTTTATAGTTTAGTATCCAAAATCAAAAAAAGAAACGAAGTGGCCGTTGAATCAGCCGAATAAAATCATCCCCCGGCCCCTTCTTTGAAAACGAAGGGGAGGAATACTAAAAGTATTCCCCTCTTTTTCAAAGAGGGGTTAGGGGTGATTTAAATACATTCCAGGCTTTGATGTTTGTTAGAAAGTTTTATACTCTACATATATACAAAAATGACAACAGTAAAAATGGATGACAATTTGAAAGAAGCTTTTAAAAGCATTGAAAAACAGTTTTGAAAATGAGCAATCATGAGGATGTGAGACAATTCAAATGTCTGACTTGTAAACACTATTCATAGTGGAAGTTATGTATTGGATTTAATACTTTGATGATGATATCCAGAATGAAGAATCGTTGAAATTTACTGACCTGAATCAAGCTGAAAGACTACTATTGCTTTGCATGCTATAGCTGAAGTACAAAAGAGAGGTTGAGTTGCTGCATTTATCGATGCTGAGCATGCTTTAGATCCTCACTATGCTAAGAAACTTTGAGTTGATATAGATAATTTATTGTTATCACAACCTGATCATGGAGAACAAGCTCTTCAAATAGCAGAAGAATTAGCAAAAACATGAGCTGTAAAAATCATAGTAATCGACTCTGTAGCTGCTTTGGTACCAAAAGCTGAAGTAGAATGAGATATGTGAGACACATATATGTGACTACAAGCTAGGATGATGTCACAGTGACTCAGAAAATTGACTTGAGTTCTCGCAAAGACATGAACAATCTGTGTATTTATCAATCAAATCAGGATGAAAATCTGAGTAATGTTTGGAAATCCTGAAACTACAGCTGGTTGAAATGCTTTGAAATTCTTTGCTTCTCAAAGAATCGAAATCAGAAGATGAGATAAAGTCACAGATGACAAAGAACAAGTATGATATTTTGCAAAAATCAAAACTGCTAAAAACAAGATATTTGCTCCATTCAAGACTGCTGAAATCCCTGTAAGACGAGGAATCTGATACGATCATATGTTTGATATCATTGAAGCATGATTAATTTTGAAACTTATCAATAAATCTGGAGCTTTCTATACATACAAATGAATCAAAACTCAATGAAAAGAAAAAATGGTACAAGCTTTGACAGAAGATAAGAAATTGATGGATTGATTAGAAAAAGATATTGAACAAGCTATCACAGATATGAGGACATGAAAGAGAGTTTTAGATGATGAATCTTTGGAACAAGTTTGAGATGATATCGAAGCAAGTGGTAGTATGGATGAAGTATTGGATAATATGGAATAACTTTTTTGCACAAATATGATAAGAATTAAAAAACTAGTGATCGGATGTTCGCTAGTTTTTTTATAAAAAACTCTTCAGAATTTTGACAGATATTTTTTTTTAGTTATAATTATATCACTATAATAACTATTTTTATATTTTAATTATTATGAAATGTCAGAAAACTTAGAAAATCATAATGAGTTAACTATAAATCCTACAGATATTGATAATGTTGCAAAAGATTCAGAATTCGGAAATAACGTAATTGATGTTATAAACGATACAAAACCAACAGCTTTTCCTGTGCTTAATGAAGATTCAAATGAAGTAGCGAAAGATTTTTTAGCTTCTATTGAAAATCATAAAAGTGAAATCATGAATCATTACCCTGATATTACAGAATATGAATATAATGAAATTGCTAAAAGATCCATTTGAATATTGTATCAGGAGAGTAAAGCTGGTGATGCCGAAAGTTATTGACATCGAATAAAGTGAAAAGAGTGATGAGTTCATTGATTCGCAATTGAGGTATACAAATGAATTACATGAGAACCAAGATCTCGCTGATATACTCAAATAAAGTATGAGACCCTTTTTAATCAAGATGATAAAGAATTCCTGAAAAATTTTGAAATAACAAGTGGTGAAGATTTTACAGATCCAAAAAAATGTTGAATATGAACTATGGTTTGATTAATTAGTAATTATCTTAATATCATAGTTCCGATGAAAAGTGATCCATTTTGGACAAATGATGCAGAAATAACTAGAATACGATTCAAAAATGGTAAAATGGAAGATGTTGCAAAATGAAGAAATGTCACAATTCAAGAGGAGAATGGGACAACTAGACTAAGAACCGAAGAAGATATTCAAAATGACATTAAAAAATGGTCGGATAGTAACTGAGGAATTGATCGCCAAGAAACCATTACCAGGCCATGATTTTCAGAAGAGAATTTTTTTGATGCACTTTATTACACATGGAATAGACCTTTTGAAATCAAGTATTGAACAATTACTTTTGTAAAAGGTGGATATGCAGCAAAATGTATGGACCATGTATCACAACAGTTAAATTGAACTGTGTTAGATGAGGTTGCACAGAATTAAAAATCTGGAAACAGTGTAGCTGATACTATGGATGACAATATTCTCGTTGATATACTCAGATAAAATTTGATATGAATTTTGCTGCAAATGATAAAGAATTTCTGAAAAAATTTGTGATAACAAGCGATGATGATTTTCAAATCTCTGCAAAATACTGGATTGCAACAATGGTTTTATTGATTAATAATTATCTTAATATAGTAGTTCCAATTAATTATAATAATGTTTCTACTCAAAAAACTTATTCACTTCTTCCTCAAATTTCTTTTCAACTCATTTACCATCACGAGTTTTTGCAAGTCATCATTTACCTGTTTCTTTATAATCTATATTTAAACGAGCTCAAATTTCACGCATTGTAAGTACTACTTCGTCTGGAGACACAAAAGATCTCACACCACTTAATGCCATAAGTGCAGCACTAATTGCATGTGAAGAATAAAGTCAATTACGTTTGATACATGGAACTTCAACAAGTCCAGCGACAGGATCACAAACAAGTCAAAGACAATTTTTGATTGCAATGATAAATCACTCAACCATCTGCTCTACATCTCATCATTCCAAATATACTAAAGCTGCTGATGCCATTCACGCTGCTGCTCCGACTTCTGCTTGGCAACCATAATCTGCTCAAGCAGTTGAAACATCATCAAATAGTATCATTCAAAAGAATCCTGCAATCATGAGAGATTCCAAAATTTTATCTTCTTTTGTCTTTTTCAATTCATTGTATGCTTTGAGTACTCCGGGCAAAATTCCACAAGAACCAGCAGTAGGACAAGCAACTATGGTGCCTGATTTTGCATTTACTTCATTTACTGCTACAGCGTAAGTCACTGCTTTTCAATAAATATTATCAAAAGTTTTATTTGTGAGACGATATTTATTTATTGTACTTGAATCTTTTCACGACAATTTCATCATGGAGAGCTTATTACTTTTAATTCATTCATCTACTGATTTCTGCATGATATGCCGATAATTACGCATCTTTTCGTAAACATATTTTTTATCGGTATTTTGGAGCTTATTTTCTATATCCAAGATTAAATCAATAATTCAAATTTTTTCTTTCTTCGTATATTCGATAAGTTCTTCAAATGTATGAAATGGCATCATTGGAAAATCTGTAACAAAATTTTCAGAATAAATTTTTGCTATTTTTGGACAATTTTCATTTTTATTGTTTATTTTTTCAACTTTTCATTTATTCAAAACCAAATCAATCTTTCAAGTAATTGGAAAATCTAACCGTTTATCGATCACTCTAATCTCTACATTTCATGCTCAGATTGAAAATCATGTGATTACATGTTTTGAGCCTGTCGTATTTACTATTATTTCTGCGATGTTTGACTGTCTCTGATTTGCATATCGTAAATCATCCTCTGCTGTTCATTTTTTGTATCAATTGAATTTTGCTGTTTGGTTACCAAATGTTATTCATTTCTTCTTTAGATTTTCAGGTTCCCCTGCTATCAACATTTTTGGATCATCTGTATCAAATCCACACAATCCTCATCCCAAAGCTAACGGTGTTTTGTGTCCTACTCACGTATCACGGAACGATCAAATCAATTTAATTTCAATATCCTTTATCTTTTCTCCAGATTCAATCATCGCCAAAATTATATTCCTTGCTATTTGTCAGATTCTATTTGCTCATGCTGTATGAGAACTTGAAGGTCAAACCATTGCTGGTCAAACCATATCAAATATACTCATTGATTTTATGTACAGTTGGAGATAACGCACAAAGTCATCTTTTATAGATTGTAATTCTTCTTGTGGTAATATTGAATTTATTTCAATTGAGATTTCATAATATGCTTTTATTTTTTTATCACTTTTTTTTATTTGCCAAACTTCAATAAAATCAGAAGATAATCTATGACGTTGCAAAGTCTCGATAAGGTTTGAAATCAAAGTATTATGAGCTACATTTACACATTTTATTTTTATCATTGTTCTTTTCTTTTTTTCATTAATGTCATACTCAACATCTACATGTTTTTTTAATCTTCAATTTCTACCAAGAAACAACTTTTTGAAATCATTATTTTCAGGGATATTGAATTCTTTTTTATCTTTTTCTACATCTAAATTTTCATAAAACGCTGCTAAAATAAAATTTTTCTCTTTATTTGGAAATACTCTATACAACAAAACATCATTTCTTGTATCTGAAACTACTTTTAAAATTTTATTTTTCAATTTTCTCAATTCATAATTACAGACAAAGAACTCCTCTCTATCACTTTTTTGATTAAAAATCTTTTGATGATTATCAGGATCAAGTATTTTGTTTAAATATATTTCGTGTTCTTTGATTTCTGGTCTTTTCATTATATCGAAATAAATTTTTGGCATTAGTTTTTTTATATTTATTTTTATTCCCATTATTCTTTTGAACATTTTTTTATTTTAATAATTAAACATTAATAAAATTAAAATATATTTTCACATAATCATTTCAAGGTGATTATTTTGTCAAAATTTATCTTGAAAACATGATAAAAATTTATATATTTTATATGTCATCCCTTCGGGACTAATTTGAATATTATCAATATTGCTCAGGGTTTACACCCTGAGCTACAAAAATATTATCCCTCCGGGACTACATTAGAATATTATTATTTAAGCCCTGAAAGGGCGATATATAACAAGCCCAGGGTTGAAACCCTGGGCAACAAAAAATAGGAATAAAAGCCCCAACGGGGTGATATATTTATACGTAATAAGATTCAAAATGTCATACACAGCAATTTATTTACATTGTATTTTTGCAACAAAAAATAGAAAAAGATTCTTACAACCTGAACATGATCAAGAATTACAAAAATATATAACAGGAATTGTTCAAAGTTCGAAATGTAATTGTAAAGTTTTAGCTATCAATAATATTGAAGACCATGTACATATATTAATAAAAATACATCCATCAATTTCTATTGCAAAGCTTATGCAAGATATAAAAAGTAACAGTTCAAAATTTATAAATGAAAAAAATCGATATTCATATAAATTTGCTTGGCAAAATTGATATGCTTGTTTTTCCTATGCTCAATCACAATTAAAAAATGTTATAAATTATATACAAAATCAGAAACAGCATCATAAAGAAAATGATTTTGAAAAAGAATACATAGAAATATTAGATAACTTTCAAATAAAATATGATAAAAATTTCATATTCGAATAATTATTTTCCTATAAAAGATGTCATCCCTTCGGGACTATTCCTTAACCATCATCCATATGCTCAGGGCTTACACCCTGAGCTGTAAAACACCATCCCTTCGGGACTAATTTAAATAATCAATTTACAAACCCCGAAGGGGTGAAATATAAATAGCTCTGGGTAACAACCCAGAGCTGATATAATAAATATTTAAAGCCCCAGCGGGGCGATATATTTTTTTACATATGTGTACTAGACAATAATTTATGTAATCATGAAATTTATTTCACTTCTATGTTCAAAACTCAAATTTTCTCTCATCACAATTTGATTACTAATGCACTCTTTCACTCTTTATTTCCTGTTATTTCTACTTTTGCTTTTCACTTTGTGAGAAGTTGTAAAGAAGTGATATTTACTGAGATATTGTCATTGTTTGTGATGAAATCGAATGGAACTTGTAAAATTCAGTTTGAATAGTATTCTCTATTTTCACTTGTTCACTTCTTGAATACTTCGATATCCAAAGTCACAGTCTCTCAGAGTCTCAAATTTCTTGTATTTAACTTTGATTTCATCTCTACATCTCGCTGAGTCATAAAATGCTGTGGCATTGATGTCAATTTACTGAAATCTAATTTTAATACTTCTGGGTCTTTTGATTCTTGTGGTTTTGGTTCGTTATTTTGAGCTGGAGTTTCTGGCTCTGTTGGCTTAACTTCTTCAGCTGGTTTTACTGGCTGCTCTTGAGCTGGTTGCGTTGGTTGAGTCTCCTCTACTTTATTTTCTTCTGGAGTCTGTGTTTGTCCGTTTGTTCAAGTTGAATTTTGTGTATTATTTTCAACTGGTTTTATTGTCTCTTGAGGTTTACTATTTTCATTGCTTGAAGTATTAGAAGAGTTGTCATTGGAATTGTTATTTTCTGTGTTATTTGAAGAATTATTATTTGAATTGTTTGTTTGATTTTCTGTTATGTTTGCGTTTTGTGCAGAATTATGCTCTGTATCATTTGAGGCAATAACTCATGTATTTACAACAATATTATTTTGATTTCATATGTTTTCTTGCACGATATTTTCTTGTTCATGTACAACACTATAAATTGTAGGTTTATCAGCTTCTGATTTTGGAAGTCATTCTAAAATTTTGATTGGATCGTATTGATATTTAAATAGTTCATTTCTACACAATCCATTTTGAATAATTTTATAATGTCACTTATCTAAGTCCTTACAATTTGTATATGAATATGCAGGCCTTCATCCGTTATCTTTATCAATTTCAAAATGTACATGATATCATCCAAGTGCTCATGAAGTATTTCCAGTATTTCAAACTGTTCAAATTTTTTGTCATCTGGTAACAACTTGTCATACTTCTACTTCGATTGTATCCATATGTGCATAAACTCAATATACAATTTCTCAATTGTAGATATATTTTATCCTAACTAAGTTTCAGTATGCAGAATTTCGTCCTGCTGAGTAAACTACTCCATTTCAGATTGAATAAAGTGGAGTTCCACGAGCTGTAGCAATATCGATTCATGCATGTGCTCAAATTTCTTGGTTCCATGTGTCGGAATATGGAGCAGCTCGCAATGTCGTATAAATTGATCTATATGTCATATTGTGCATATATGCTGCATAATTTGCTCACCTAATAATTGGTAAATTAATTTTACAAGATTCATCCATATCTTCAAAATATTGAGTCCTACATTCAAGGGTTGAAACTTGTTTTAATGGGTATCAGAAACTTGTATTATTTGGCAATGATCAGCTATTTCAAGCATGCATCAAACTGAAAAAAGCAAAAATTCACACAACAATCAATTCTCACAAATGTATTCAAATGTGTTTTACATGTGCATGTAACCTATTTACTCTGTACATACTTCTGTGCACAAAGTTTATATGTTTTGCTATATGTTTGTATAGATGCTTGTGGAGTCTTTCGTGAACTTTACTATACAAGCTATTATCTCGATCACTTGCCATAAATAAACCTTATAATGTAAAATAGCCATTAGTCGCTTGTCTCTAGTCTCTAGTTTTTATATCATATAATGACTAGAGACTAATGTCTAGTGACTAGAGACTATTTCAATTATACACCAAAATCAAAAAAAATGCAAATTTTTGGGGACTTTTTTTCCTTGAAGTGTGAAGGGATTAAATTATAAGGTAGTATTGAATTTAAATTTTTGAAAATATATGAAATCGATACTTTTTGTACTGGACTACTTCACGCCACATAGATGATGAGTTGAAAATGTATTTGAAAATATCATAAAAAGATTGGATAAAAAATGATACAAGATTTTTGTATTGACTAGTAGATTTGATAAATCATTGCCTGATTATGAACAAAATTGAAATATCACAATTTATAGGACATGAAAAAATAGAAAATCATTTATTCTAAAATCTGTTAGTCTTTGAAAAAAAATTTTGAAAGAAAATGAAATTGATGTAATTCACTGAAGTACATACTGATGAGCAATTCCAGCCGCAATTTTAGGGAAGGAATTTGGTAAAAAAGTCGTTTTGACTGTACATGAAATTTTTGGAAAATTGTGGTATCAGTATAAGTGAACTGTAAAATGATTTTTCTATAAATTGTTTGAAAAAATAATTTTCAAGTACAAATATGATGTATATCACTGTGTATCGTATAATACACAAGAAGAATTGGTTAATGAATATGATATTTCAAAGAAAAAAACTTGCGTAATTCACAATTGAGTTGATTATGAATTTTGGGATCCAAATGAAGTAAAAGATTATGAGATAAAGTCTTTTAGAGCCAGAGAAAATCGGTGAGATAAGTTTGTGTTTTTATACTTTTGACATGCAGGGAAATCAAAATGAATTGATTATCTTGTACAAGCATTGCCAGAATTGGTTAAATTGAATAATGTGAAATTTGTATTTAACATAATCGATTCAAAAAGAAGTTCCAAAATTTTGAAACAAATTTGGAAATTTGAGTGAGAAAAAGTTCAAATATTTGATTGAATGAGTAAGGAAAATTTGAGAGTAATGGTAGCAAGTTGTGATGCCGTAATTGCTCCATCAATTTCAGAATGATTTTGATCTGTACATACTGAGAGTGTCGCAATGTGAAAGATTTTGATAACGAGCAAAACTTCTGCAATTCCAGAAGTCGTTTCGTGAAAAATAAGATTTATCAAACCTGGTAATTCGGATGAAATAGTACAAGCCGTAAAAGATGTAATTGAATGAAAGTACAAAAACATCCCTGTAAAAACTTTTGATTGGGATAAAAGTGTAGAAGAAATTGAAAGATTATATTAAAATTATCTTAATATATTAAAAAAACCGCCAAAAGAATCGACGGTTTTTTACTTTTTGAACGATCTTATTCGTCAGTGCACTGTTTTTCCGCAAATCAATTGCGGTCCTACGATTTCATGTTGACCTTCAATATTCGAATGATCGATGCGCACAGTCTTCTCTCCTAAGATAGATACTTGGCCATTAATCACTGAATTATTGATCTTAGCATTGGTAATACTTGCGTTTGAAATATCAGATTTCGTGATGTTCACCTCGTCTTTCACATGTGTACTCTGGATTTTACTTTCAGAGATCCTAATGTTTTTTCCAATAACTGTGGAGTTTTCAATCCTTGTACTGCCATAAATGAGGATACAAACATCTTCTTTCAGCAATCCATTCACACGCAAGTAGCAAACATCTTTATCCGAGCCTATCTTTGAACCTTTTATGGTACATTGCCCGGAAATTCGCAAGTTGCCAGTCACCCTAGAGTTACCCTCTACAATCGCATCTTCCAAAATTTTGGCTTTGCCATACACGATACTTTCATCGTAAATCCAGGATTTGCCTGACACAGACAAATTTTCCTGAGACTCGATAAATCCACCAAGATCTCCTTTCTTCACGGAAAAGGAAATATCATGCAGTGCAATGATTCTGTGCAGGACGTGACCATAGAAACTCTTTGTTTCCTCAGTTAAACCGTACTTTTTGTTTCTGAGGATAATTTTTGGTTTTCCTTTTTCTTTCATAACGAAAATTTTTTTGGTTGTTATTCTAAATAAAATTATAGATATAAAGTTTACAATGTCAACAAATAAATTCAAAAATTTTTCATTGTATTTTTTAACTGAATTTATTATAATGAAGTAATATCTAATTAAGTAATAGCAATAATGAAATTCGAAGAATTAAGAGAAAAGTACGGTAAATTCATCTATGAAAAGTACGAAATCAGTGATATTTGAGATTGGTGGAATATTACATATTTTTTCGATATTCCATGATTGACGACTTTTACTCCATCGATAAAAATTGATAAAAAAAATATCAAAAATCCAAATATTGATAAAGATTTTGTAAATTATTTAGTTTTCCATGTTGGACTTGTTGAATTGATCAGCTACTGGAAGTGTTGTTGTCCAAAAAATGTGGAAATTAAAGCCTGATATATAGATGAAGACCAAATCAAACGGTTTAAAAAAATGTATTTTTACGGATTATGAGAATTTTTCTATACGAATTGAATTTCGGTGGATGAAGAGAATTTTATGAATATTCAATGTCATCCTGAGTGAAACGAAGGATATAATTTAGATTCTTCACTTCGTTCAGAATGACAATTTACGTGAAATCTGATTACTATCTGATGATGAAAAGATTCGTGTGTATCGCTAGAATTATTGAAATGATTGGACAATGATACATTTATACTGAATCCAAATGATGTGACTTTGGAATGTAGCAAAATTGCTGGATATGAAAATCCACGAATAATGAAAAGAATCTTAGATCCACAGATCGTAGAATTAAACAAACAATGATTCTTGAATGGACATACTCCATTCAATGCTCTACTTGCCTTTTTGACATACCTTGTTGCTTATTTATGAAATAAAAAATACATCGTACTTTCCAATGAAAGCAGCGCTAATGAAAGCAATGTAAGATGATTAAAAGTAAATCACCAATACTCCAAGAGCTTCGAATTTGAAAACGATTTCAATCAATACACTGAAAAGTATTTTTGAATCTGAATAAAATATTTCAGCTTCTTGAGGCCACTTTTGGAAATCCAGATCGCTAAATTATTCTCTCAATTTGAACAATACCACAAAGTATTCAAAAGTTGTAACGTATGAAGCAAATCAAAGCCTCGAAAACGATGCTGTAACTGTCCAAAATGTCTGTTCGTATATATCATTTTGAGTCCGTTTTTGTACAAAGAAAAATTAATAAATATTTTCTGAGAAGATTTATTTGAAAATAAAAATTTACTCCAGACATTCATCGATCTGACTTGAAATAGCGATAATAAGCCTTTTGAATGTGTCTGAACTTATGACGAAGTAAATTATGCGGTAGCTCTTACAATAAAAAAATTAGATTGAAAATTGCCTTATCTATTACAGTATTATGTAGACGATTTTGAAGTGAAGGATTATGATTTATTGAATTATTTTAATGAAGAAAATAATTTAGATCCAGAATTTTTAGAAGTTTTGAAGAAAAGTTTATAAAAAACAATTATAATGCAGAAAAAGAAACTTATAGTGAAAATAATAATTATCATTGTTTTATTAGGTGTATTAATACTATGTGGCTTTTTTGTTAACTGAAATATTGATATTAATCCACCATTACTCACACTAAAAACAAATAAATTAGTCAAAAGTTACTTACCTGAAGATTTCGAAAAAACTAAAGATACTCGAATAAAATCAGACTGCTCATCAATTTGAAAAGGACTTTATAATTGCAAAAATATATCTAGAGCAATCGAGTGAAAAGATTGAAAATATATTTCATATAATATATCTTTTTCAGTAGAAGATAATGATGATATACAAATAGATTTTTATTATTGACCAAGGATTAGTATTATTGAACTTCGGGTAAATTTGGAAGACAAAGAAGAAGTCTATAAACTTACTAAAGATTATATTAAAAATTATTTAATAGAACGTTGAATATCGGTTTCAGATGACTTAAATTCTATTACAGATTTAACTATAAGAGTTCCAAAAAATTATATGAAAAATCTTGATATATCCGAATTATCATCATTAAAAAATCTGAAAAGACTGGCGATCGGTGGTTTATATGAATCAATAGAAATTTCTCCATGAGTACGAAGAGAGTCTGTTTGGCGAGATTGGTATTTGAATATCATATGATTAGAAAAATTATCTCAGATAACGTTCTTGGATATGAATAATTTTCCGTTGGATACTTTAGATTGAAATAAACTTCCTCCAAACTTAACTGAATTTCATTATTGGGCAATGTGATTAAAAAATTTAGAAAATGAATGTGAATTAACAAAAATTAAGAGAAATTATATCTCGTTTAATAACTTTGGTAAGGATGCCATTTTTTACGAAAGATACGAAAATTGTAAAAATAAATAATTATGCTTCTTCATAATAATAACTATAATCAATTCATTTCATAAATACATCTCTATCATCTATCTTGTCAGTCAAAGCACACTTTATTAAGGTGTTTATTTTTGCAGGATTAGATACACTTTCAACCATTGCATTTAAATAGTCATTTTTATTGATTTGGCTCCAATCAACACATTTTTTTAATCTTTTTTTGAATATCAAATCAAGCCAAATTCTTGTTGTCCTTCAATTTCATTCCATAAATGGATGTGCAATATTCATTTCGACATATTTATTTATGATTTCATCAAAAGTATTTTCAGGCATTAGTTCGATTTGATGCAATGTATTGTCCAAAAATTCAGCTGTAGCAAACCTGAAACCTCACTTTGAAATATTTTTCTGCCTAATCTTTCATGCAAAATCATACAATCATCAAAACAAATAAGCATGGATCTGTTTCAATGATTTTATAGTTCAGATATCTTCATCTTGAATTAAATTATTTTCAAATAATGCATATGCTTTTTTCCTACTCTGTCCATCAATACTATTTTCGCTATACAAAAACCAATCCAAAAAGTCTTTAGCTTTATTATTTGGAAAATTTTTGGCTAGTAATATAATTCAGACTCCATCCATCACATCAGTCAAACGAAATTTTCCGTCTTGAGCCATCATTTTCAAACGGTGACAATTTGTCACCACTTCACTTCATTCACTTCTTAATCTTTCTGCCAATTTATTCCAATATTTTCTGGGATCCTTACTTTCCGATAATATTCAAACAATATCGATTACAGAAAACCACCATTTGGAATTATCTTCATCCCAAATAGCTCTCACTTCCTTATCTTTATAAAATCTGATTGAATATTTTACCGCCATTATGTATTGTTTATATAATAAAACTATTCTATGGTTTTATGACTATTTTTCAAATAAAAATCAAATTGCTTTTCCATTTTTTTTAAGTATGAGAAGAATTGACTGATAAATTATTTTCTAAATAACAAAAATGAGAAAACATCGAATCGATAATTTAAGATGTGTGACCGTACTATCAGTACTACTCTACCATGTCATTTATTTTTTCAATAATAAATGAGTTTTCGGTGGTATAGGATGATTCGGTGATTTCCCACAAGTACAACAATATCAAGATGCCATAATGTACATTCTGTATCCACGATTTATGCCACTACTTTTTTTATTAGCTGGAATCAGTGCCAGGTACTCGTTACAAAAATATTCTGGTAAAGAATGGTTTAAATCTCGTACTCGCAAATTACTGGTACCTGCTACGATTGGACTGTTTGTATTCCAATGGATGACTGGTTATTTCAATACTCAAGTATCATCAGTTGCACAAGGTATAGATTTGACTGCTGGAGTGCCATGAATTGCCAAATATATCATGTGGGCTATCAGTGGAATTTGACCATTGTGGTTTATCCAACTTTTGTGGGTATTGTGCTTAGTACTATTAATAATCAAAAAAATTGATGCCAAAGATAAATTCTGGAATTGGTGCTGAAAAGCAAATATTGTAGTGATAATTTTATTAGGAATACTATTCCGACTTGGTGAAAAAACACTCATTATGGACTTAAGTAGTCCACTTGCAGGATTAATAAATCTGTACAAGCCAATTTTCTACTGAATAATTTTCTTGCTTGGATACTTTGTATTCTCGCATGATGAAGTACAAGAAAAGGTCAAAAAAGCTTGGATTCCACTTTTGGCTTGCGCTGTGATTTCGTGAACTGTACTAGTATTCACTACTTGGGGACAGAACAATTCAGGGCCTCAATATCTCAGTAGTTGGTTATGTTGTCTTTATGGTTGGTTGTCATGCCTTGCTTTGATAGGATGGTTTAATGCTCGTTTCGACAAGATGAATAAATTCGCTGATTATATGACCCGTTCAAGTTTCGGGATCTATATCGTACATTATCTAGTCGTGGCAAGTCTTGGATATATGATGAAAATGTACACTCACTTGACTCCAGTCGCTATATATGTAATATTGACCATAGCAGTCTTCACATTATCGCCACTACTCTATGAAATTTTGCATCGTATTCCATTTATTAGGTGGTGTGTGCTTGGAGAAAAGAAAAAATAATTTTATTGGATAATTATGGTAAATGAAAAAAATCTGAATTTTAAGCCTATTGTGAATCTGTTTACTTTTTACAGGTTGCTTTGAAAAGAATTTACCATTGGAAGAAAAATGTACTTTATGAGAAACTTGTGAAATAGCAAAATCTATGACAGAAGAAGTTGAACCAGATTCGATTGTAATTTATTGATGAACATGAGATCACGAAATTATTGGTGATAGAACAATTTATTACAATGATAAATATGGGATTACATTGAGAGTTTGAGAAGATTTTAGTTGATGAATAATACAGGAGTGGGATACAAATGAAAACTATAATTGAGATTATTATGATGCACATTATATTCAAATCCAGATAAGAAATGATGATGTACCTGAAATGTATAAAAAAGATTGAAAATGATACTCCCCAAATTTTTTAATAGTTGTATATGAGAATGAACAATTCGAGAAACGAGACCTTTATTCTAGATTTTGAGACCCAGAATATTATAAAATAATGTGACAAAACGATAAATATATATTTGTTCAAACTCCAAAAAATGTGAAATATACAGATTTACGCATATTTAATGTCGATAATATTGAGAAAAATTGGGAAGATGACTGTATATATGGTGTAAATGATTGGTTAAAAAATATGGAACCTAATTGAGTTTTTTCGGAAATAATACGAAATAATGATAATTGGGAATATTCTTTCAAAATAGATTGAATGAATATGAAAACAAAAAGCTGAACACTATATTATACAAATAATAATACAAAACGAAAATTGGATTTTCAATGTTGGGCTGAAGTAGAAGCTGCTAGAACTTCCACATCTTTTTGAAGTGTAGAATTTGTGGAATAAATAATCATTCTATTCATTTTAATATGTAATTATTTGTAATGAAAAAAATCTGAATTTTAAGTCTATTATGAATCTGTTTACTTTTCACAGGTTGCTTTAATAACAGACAAGATTTACCAAAGAATCCGATAGTTTTCAATGAAACAGAAATAGATTGAAATTGGGCGATTGAGAATGATTGAAAGTATTATTTAGCATACAGTACAATCAAGCCCAAATGAGTAATTTGAGATTTTAATTATGCTTTTTGAGAGTGTCTATGATATGTGGGAGATGATAAAAACGATAGGATTTATGAATTGAATGGTGAATCTGCTGATGAATGGTTGATTAAATATTATGTAAATGGAGAAATGGAAATGCCAATGGTTTTGAGAGAAATTTCTATAAATAATGAAAGTTATATCCCAGAAAGTGTTGAAGAACCTGAAGAAGATATTCCAGAATGATGATGAGAACGAATTACTGTAGTTACTGATATGTGTGAAGAAGAATGATGAGAACTTGATTATTGGAATTGAGCTGAGATTTGTGTTTTCTGAGAAGATAATCGATGTTATTTTGATGACTTAGCTTATTGAAGCTGTAAAAATGGAAATGTCCAGGAAGAAGACTGAACGATTTTAATTCCAGCAGACTGAATGACTTATAGAAACGATGAATATTGATTTCAGTTAACACTATGAAAAGAATGGGCTAATTGAAAAATATATAATTCAGTCATTGCATTTCACAAAGATAATAAAGATTTTTTTGATTATGGTGGTTGAGTTAAAAATCCAGTGATATTATTTACTGTACCATCTCCACGAAGAACATGAAAATTTGAAGATATAGCAGATATTATTGTATATACTTATGATGGATATGAACAGGAAAGAAAAAATCAAAAGAATCCAGAATGTGTGATGTGTTCACTTGAAGAATTTGATAATGCGATAATTTGAAAAAATAATAAATATTATTTCTTACTTGGAAAAGGTAATCGTGCACATGATGAATTAATAGAAATGTTTCCATCTTTGGAATGTAGGGAAGAAACGGCTTATGGTCTAGATCCAACTTATTGAATGTCGTACAAATATATTTTATGTGATTGAATAGAATATATTAATTGAGAACCAAAAAAAACTTGAAAAGATTGGGTTGAACAATTATTTCCCGTTGAATCGTTTGGTTTCTTTGATGTAGAATAATAGTTAATACATAACAATCTGAAAAGTGGGGCGATAATGCTCCATTTTTTTATTGAAAATAATAACTACAATTATATTATGTTGAAATGATTATTTATTATTTGTTTTTTAGATTATGGAACAAAAAATTTGTCAGAGTTGCTGAATGCCATTGGAAAATCCTGAACAATTTGGGACTAATGCAGACTGAAGTATGAACCAAGATTACTGTATTTATTGCTACAAAGATGGAAAGTTTATTGATGATGTCAGCATGGAAGAATATATAGATATGTGCTCTCAGTACTGAGCACAAGCAGGGATGACAAACGAACAAATGAAAGAATATTGCACAAAGCTCTTCCCAACCTTGAAAAGATGGAAGAAACTTTAGGCAACCCCTCACCTCGATTTCATCGAGGAGCTCCCCTATCACGGAGCAAATATCTCCCCTGTTAGGGGGAGTGTCACGAAGTGACGAGGGGGTTGCTAAACACATCTACATACTAACTAACAAACCATGATAGAAAAAATCTTAGAAATATTAAATAGATACGAAAACATTTTGATTCTCGGTTTTGGTAGAGAATGAAAAACAAGTTATAATTTCATTAGAAAGCACCTACCAAATAAGCACCTGACAATTTTAGATGAAAATCAAATTTGAGAAATCGATGATGAGAATACAGATATTTTGATTGAAAAAATAAGTGTTGGGAGATTGAAGCAATTTGATTTGATAGTAAAGACTCCTTGAATTTCATTCAAATGAATGGACACAGAGTGATTGAATATCACATCACAATTGGAATTACTTTTGGAAGTAGATGGGCAAAATGTGATAGCAATCACGGGGACAAAAGGGAAAAGTACGACCACTACTCTACTTTATGAAGTAATAAAAAATCAAAAAGAAAATACATTTTTGCTCTGAAATATCTGAGTACCTATTTTTGAACAAATTGAAAATTTTGATGAAGACAGTACTCTCGTGATAGAATGTTCTTCTCATCAATTGCAGTATATCAAAACTTCTCCACATATTGCGATTTTATTAAATTTATATCCTGAACATTTGGATCACTATAATAGTTTGCAGGAGTACTACGATTCAAAATTAAATATTTTCAAATACCAAACTGAATGAGATTTCGCAATTTTCGATGAGCAAGTCGAATCTGTTTGTAAGCAACCCCTCACCCCTTCGGGGAGTCCCGATGAATCGGGACAAATTTCTCCCCTGTCAGGGGGAGATGGCCGAAGGCCAGAGGGGGTTGCTAAACCAATAGAGATTTGAAAAGACGTTTACATTCAATGAGATTTTGTAGTATTGAATTGAAAAGATGTTTACAATGTAAATGAAAAAAGGAATCTTTTGTGAGAGCATAATTTGAGGAATATTATGAATATTTTCGTTGTGTGTGATATTTTGTGACTAGATTTTGAAAAAGCAAAGAAAGTGATTTCAGAATTCAAACCATTGGAGCATAGGATGGAATTAGTTTGAACATTTGATTGAGTGACTTATTACAATGATTCTATCGCTACAATCCCTGAATCAACGATTAATAGTTTGAAAAGTATTCCAAATGTGAATACTCTGATTTTGTGATGAATGGACAGATGAATCGACTATGCTAAACTCATTGATTTCGTGAATAGTAGCAATGTAGAAAATGTGATTTGCCTACCAAAGACAGGACATGATTTACTACCAAGTTTAACTAAGAAAACATACAAAGTAGATAATTTACCAGAGGCTGTAAAGACAGCCAAAGAAGTGACAAAGAAATGAACTCTCTGCCTACTCTCTCCCGCTGCATCCAGCTATACTTTTTTCAAAAATTTTGAAGAAAGAGGTAGAATGTTTAAGGAGTTAGTGAAATGATAAAAAGTCAAAAACAATATTGTTTTTTTCATTTCTTTTATTATATAATTTTTCAGATTTATTTTTTGGGAATTAAACTATTATGAAGTTAAAAAAGCTGATTTTATCAATTATACTATGAACATTTTTTCTTTTGAGCTGAGTTTTTGCTATGGAATTAAATTTTGGAGATTTTTTAACTATATATTTTGAATGAGTCAGCCAATGAACAGAAAATTTTTGAACTGAGTGGAAAAATATTGATGTAAAATATACTAATGTAAAAAATAGTTCTAAACTATATAAAGCTCTGCAAAAATGAATATATTTAAACTATTTTCCAAATACTGCTATAGATTTACCTTTGGATAAAGTTTTAGATCAGAAAGCCGTAGTTAATCTATTGGAGGCAAAAATTTGAAAGAATTTTAATTTTACGGATAGGGAAAAAGTTTCTATAGAGCGGACAAATCAGATAATAAAAGAGACTTTACAAGAATTGGATATAGGTGAACAAATAAAAGACAATGTAATTGATCAACTTAAAGATTCATATTTATATTGAGATCAGGTTGATTGGAGTAAATGCAACGACATATCTGAATGTATCAATTTGTTAGATGATAATTATACAGAATATATTAATTCAGGTGATGCTGTTGAATTTATCGAACAATTGGAATGAAATTTTGAATGAATTTGAGCATATATACAAGCTGTTCATACTTGAATTTTTATAATATCAGAGGTAATCACATGATGACCGGCAGAAAAATGATGATTAAAATCTGGGGATATCTTTTTGAAAGTCGATAATCATACTGTCTCTACAAAAACGACATTGTCTGATTTGGTCTCTTATATCAGGGGGAAATCATGAACTACTGTCAAAATTCAAGTTAGAAGATGAAATGAAAACTTATCATTCAATATAAAAAGATGAAATATCGTATTAAAAAATGTAAGTTATAGGAAACTTGATTGAGGTGTTTGTTATATGAAAATTGAACAATTTAATCAAGATACTATAAAACAATTTGAAAATTGATTGCAATTTTTTGATGATAACAAATGTAGCACGTATATTTTTGATGTCAGAGATAATCCGGGATGACAACTCGATGTGGTAGTAAATATGCTAAACCATTTTGTGGCTGATTGAGAGACTATTGTAGAATTAAGATATAATTGATTTATCCAAGATATCATCGCAGATAATGAAACAAAAATACATAATCAAGATACACTTGTAATTGTAAATAATATTACAGCTTCAGCTAGTGAAATCTTCGCTTGAGTATTAGCCGATTATATACCAAATCTTAAAGTGATTTGAAGCAAAACTTATGGAAAATGATCAGCACAAAATGTTGTTGAATATGTAGATTGATCTATATTGAAATACACCGTTGCAAAACGATATACTTGAAAGACAAAGACAAATATTGATGGAAAATGATTTGAACCAAATATACAAATGTCAGATGAAAAAATCGAATCGTTTTTGAAGAAACTAGGTATGAATTAAATATTTATATTTGACTTTCCAAATAATTTTTATATAAAATATTTGATAGCAAATAAATAATAACAACATAAAATCGGGGACAGGATTTTCTGAACATGTTTACAATGATTAACAAAAATATTACTGAAGAAAATTTGGCTGAATTAATGCTAGATTTTGAAAATGATGGATATCGTCATAATGGCCTGGTATTTAATAATTGGCTACAGAGACATAAGCTCTCTGGAATATCAATCCGAGATGTTTCATATTTATTAAAAAGGGAGGATTGCTTATGAATGAACCATTAAATGTTTTGATTGCGACACCAAATGATGAACTCTTTGAAGCTTTTAAGAAAAGTTTTTCGAGATTTGATGTCATATTAACCCAAGTTAGATCCTACTGCGATGCTGTTGAGACTCTTCAAAATGGACTTTATGATTTATTGATTACAGATTATTTCCTTGAAGCTGGTCTGCAATTAGAAGAAGCCTTTAACGTACGTAGTTGGGAAGTAGATACAATTGAACATGATTTAAAGATTATGGGATCATACAGATCTGCACTAGTATGGTTACGCAATCTAATCTGCAAAATGGATAAAGAAAAGCTCTTCCCACTCGGCAGAAGACTCTCAATTGAAGCTGATTTATTGCCGATTAAGACGATTTTCTTGATTCCATATGACAAAATGTATGATGAAGAATCTATTGGCGCTGCAAAGTATTTTAGAGTATATAGAGATAGACTATATCTTTGTAATGACAATGAACAAAGTATCGCCGATGATGTCATCAAACGTATCATCGAAAATGAAGTTGTTGATTTAAAATTAGTTTATTAACCTGCAATATTGCAGGTTTTTTTAACTTAAGATTTAATAATCTTTCTTATTGTATTAAAAAAAACATACGACACACAGATTGTGTTGACTTTTTGTGAAAAACATATATAATTAGGTATTAAACAAACATAAAATCTTAACATCATGAAAATTAAGCTTATTGGACTCACCTTTGTAGAAAAGGTGACGGTACCTGCATCCGAAAACAGCACGGAATACACATACAAATTATTTCAGGCTCCCGATGGCTCACGTGGCAGCAAAACCAAGTTCTATCGCGATGCTGAGCGTGGGAATCTTCACGGCCTAACGGCTACATGCCGTTAAAGCTAAAGTTGGATAAAAAGTATAAAATGCCACTCTCACAGTGGCTTTTTTCGTAAATAAAAAATCGCTAAAAAAAGTTATTGTATTATCAAAAAAAAATCTTATAGTGATGTATAAGTTCTTTTTATCTATTTAATTTCAAAAAAATCATGAGAGATGAACATTCTTATTGAATCATAGCATTTTGTGAAAATTCAAATTGAGAACATGAATTCTTATTAATAAACCAAAAATCTGATAATTGATCTTTTCGATGATATCCAAAATGACACCCTGAAGAATGAGAAAATTGATTACAAGCTGCAAAAAGAGAATTTCGAGAAGAAGTTGGAATAAAAGATGTACAAATTATTTGAGAAAAAACTTTTGATACAAATTATATTGTTCATAGACCATGAAGAGATGATTTTTGAAAAACTGTGACTTTTTGGGTAGGGAAAGTGGAAAACAAGGCTGTAAAAATACAAGAAGAAGAATTAAATGGCTATAAATGGGCTAATTTCGAATCTGCTATAAATTTATTATCACATAAAAATTACAAGGATTTACTTGTAAACGTAGTTAAATACATGGATACTGTAAAATAAAATATATTTTGTTGAAAAAAACTTGAGAAAAAATAAAGTAATGTCGTTCTGAATTTGTGCCTTTAATGGTATGATGTGGAGAATAACGCCTCAGAATGACAACGCATTTATCTAAAATCTTTGATTGGATGTTGATTGATATCGTAGAATGATATGATAAGGAGAAAAAAGAGTTTTTGCGCTGAATTTGGGAGCAAGCTGTTTTAAATTTAGCTACCCAATGCGATACAAAAAAGATTTTTGCGTTTTTAAAAAATGTATGAATCGTAAATATTGATGAACATGAGCAAAAAGTTTATGTTTGAGTCTCAAATGAAATTGCTATGGCTCAAATCAAAAAATTTTTGGGAAAACAGATAAAAGAGTCTATTAAGACAGTTTACAATCCACAATTTGACGTAGATTTTGCGATATATACACCATTTTTGAATTGATGAGAATTGGTGCCAGATTTAAAAAAATTATTAAATCTAAAAGAAGATAAAAAAGCTAAAACTATTGAACCAAAAATAAAAAATAAATTATCTGAATTCTTTGGAATATTGTTTGAACCAAAATTTACTTTTGACACTTTTGTCGCTGGAGCAAATAATAATTTTGCATTTTCAGCTTCTAAAGCTGTAGCAGATCATCCATGAACAGCTTACAATCCTCTATTTTTGTACTGAAATGTAGGGCTAGGAAAAACACACTTGATGCAAGCTATTGGAAATAAAATAATGGCTGACGATCCAAATAAAGTAGTTGTTTATCTCCCAACAAGTAAGCTCATTGATGAAATTGTGGAAGCCTTGAAAAAGAATAATTTGAATACATTACTATCAAAATTTGATAATGTTGATGCATTATTACTTGATGATGTACAGTTTCTGTCCGGGAAAGACAAAACTCAAGAAGTATTTCATAATATATTCAACGATTTTGAGTCAAAACAAAAACAGATAATTTTGAGTTGAGACCGTCCTCCAAAAGAGTTGATAAATATTGAACCAAGATTAAAAAGTAGATTTGGAAAATGAATCGTAGTAGATCTAAAAGCACCAGATTTTGAGACTAGAATTGCCATATTGCAGTCAAAGTTGGAAGCAAAATGAGAATATATAGATTATGATTTATTAGAAATTATAGCAAAACACATTACGAACAATGTAAGGGAATTGGAATGAGCATTAAATACACTTTTGACTAGAAAGAATTTGATGTGAACAGAATTAAAAGAAGATGATGTCATGGATTGTTTAAAAACCCTAGGTTATATCGCTGCGAAAAATGAAATAGAAGATAGTAAAATTGCAGAGATGAATACTAAGTCTGCTCAGAATTTTTGAAAAATTGTTGAAATGGCTGCCGAATATTACTGACTTTCCGTCAATGATTTAAAATCTGATAGCAGAAGACAAGAAATTACAGTAGCAAGACAATTATTGATGCTTATTGCGAAAAAGTACTATGGTTGGACATTAGAGAAAGTTTGAAATTATTTTGGATGAAAGAATCATGCTAGTGTAATTTATGCTATTAATAATATTGAAAAAAAATTGAAATCAGATAAAGAATTAGCACATGACTACAATGTCTTTGTAGAATGGGTACAGGAATAACCTCACCCCTCCGACAAGTCGGAGACCATCTCCTGACAGAGAGGGTTATTTAAAAAAAAAAGGCCCCTTCTCCTTCCCTCCCTTGACAAGGGGAGGTGAGCCGATAAATCGGCTCGGAGGGGTTTGAGAAGGGGTTGGAGTTGAGGTTATTTTTCTTATTTTTTCTTTTTAATCAATTTCTTCATTTGATTTATATTTGTGGTAGTTTTATATCAATCTGGGAAAATTTCACTTAGTTTATTTATCCTATAATGTCATCTAATATCTCAATTTATAATTCGGATATCTCTTTCAAGTACTTGAGAAAATAATGTAATATATTGTAAACATGCTCAGCATGTTGGAGTGAATTTAGAATCTACAGTACAAACAGCGATAATATCATATTCTCAATTTGCAATACAATTGTCCAATGCACATCTTTCTGCACAAGTTCAAAGTCCACTGATGACACTTTCTACATTACATCATCAAATTACTGTTCAATCAGACATTAATACACTAGCTCAAACTTTGTGTAATGAACGGATTGGAAATGCATTTTTCCTAGTTTGCTTGGCAACTCTTATCATCTTTTTTATCAGTTTTTCTGATATTGGTGCAGTATTTTCCATATTGTTTTTATGTTATTAAATTTTACAATAAAAATCAAACCTTCTCGTAAACTTGTTTAATCTTTTTTTCTGATATTTCACTAACTATGTTTCTACTTTTTGCCAACATATCTGAAATTTCTTGATCTGAAATCTCTTTATATTTTTCTTGAATTGGTGTTAAAAATGCCATCATTTTTTCATATAGATAATCCTTTGACTCTTTGTAGCTAAGTCCTCAAGCTAAATATCTAGCTCTCAATGCGCTATCTTCTTCTTCAGTTAAGAATAATTTACATAAATTGTATATATTACATTCATCAGGATTTTTTGACTCCTCTACTGTCTGAGAACCTGTTGGAATCTTTTTTACTTTTTTTAAGACTGTATCTGCGTTATCAATCAATCATATTGCATTATTGTATGATTTTGACATTTTTCTACCATCAAGTCACATTATCAAGGCATTATTTGAATCCATTATTGGTTCTGGAACTGTGAATGTTTCACCGAATTTATTATTAAATTTTTCAGCAATATCTCTCGCAAATTCTACATGTTGCTTTTGGTCTTTTCCACAAGGCACAAAATCCGCATCATAAAGCAAAATATCTGCTGCCATCAAAATTGGATAGCAGAATGTTCAAACCATTATCTCTTTTGAATTTCATTTATCTACTGCCTCTTTGTATGAGTGCATTCTCTCCATAAATCACATATGAGTAATACAAGAAAGTACCCGATTTAATTGTGCATGTCATGGGATATCCGCTGGATTATAAATTACGAATCTTTTTGGATCTGCTCCACAAGCCAAATATGTTTTTAAAATAGTATATGAATTTGTTTTCATAGCCTCTGGATCATGGACTTGTGTAAATCCATGCATATTTGCCAAAAACAAAAAGAAATCAGAATCTGGATTTTCTTTTGCAAGTCTCAGCATATATTGTATTGATCCGAAATAATTTCAAAGGTGCAAAGAATATCAAGTTGGTTTCAATCAAGTCAAAAATCTCATTTTTTATTTTTTTGATATAAACTACTTTCTGTATACTGATTTACATATCAATTTTCAAGTAAAATTAATCGCTTAATAATTAAAAAAATCTTACTTTCGTAAGATTTTATTTATTATCTAATATTGCTTATTCTATATTATTAAATATTTTATGCATTATTCAATTTATCAATTTTGGAGATCATTCATCATCGTACCTTTTTGCTAATTCAACTAATTCGTTTAGAAGTATTTCTTTAGGCGTATCGAGGACTTTCCACTCTACATATCATAATATAAATAACGCTTGATTCATCGTATTCATCTCTTGAAATGTGAAACTTTGTGTGTGTTTATTTATTGAATCGATTGCTTCTTGTAAATATTGTTCGTATGCTCATCATACTTTCATGACATAATCCATATCGATTTCTTCTACATCTCGTTTATCAAAAAATATTTTCACAAAATACTCGAAATTCTCATCGTTTGATACTCATAATTGATCTTGGATTTTTTGCTTGATTATCTCTTTATTTTTATCGAATTCTTCAGTATTTGATTGAAAAATATTTTCTACAGACAAAATATCAGATATAAATTTATCTTGTTTTCATAAATTATGAAAAAAGCAGCGTTGATAGAAATAACTCAACACCACTTTTCTCGCATTTATCCTATTTCAGACCTTCATAAACTAATCAAATTAATTGATAAAGACTAAGCTTCAACAACCTTATCCTTTGACTTTGTTTTGATAGTAATTACTTGTTTTCCTTTGTAGTATCCACAACTTGGACATACTCTATGAGACAACTTTGCCTTTCCACAATTTGAACATTTTGTCACATTGTATTTTGTAGACAAATCTTTCAATGTTAATCTCTCCCATGTAGAATGTCTTTGATTACTCTTGTGTACAGATATTTTTTTTCTTGGTCCTATTCCTGCCATTTTAAATTATTCTAAGTGATAAATATATTAAACTATTTTTTTGCAACCTTTTTTGCAGCTGGTTTTTTTGCTGCTGGAGCCTTTTTAGCTGGTGCCTCTTTGTCTGCAGCTGGTTTTTTTGCTGCTGGTGCTTTTTTCTCAACTTTTTCTACAGCTTTTGCTACTGGTTTTTCAACTTTTGCAGCAACTTCTTTCTTTGCCTTTGGAGCTTTTGCTTTTGGTGTGATATCACAAGGATCAACATTTACAACAGTTTTCAAATACTTTCTTCAGTCAAATCTAACTTTGTTTGTCTTTGAAAATCTAACAACACCATCAACATTAGCATGGATTGAAAAATCATTTGAAACGTAAACATTTTTTCATGCTTCATATTTATTTCCGCATTGTCTTACGATGATATTTCAAGCCTTTGCTATTTGTCATCCAAATATTTTGACACCTCTAAATTTTGGTTGTGAATCTCTTAGGTTTTTTGCTGATCATGCAGCCTTCTTATGAGCCATAATAAATACATTAATTAATAAATTTTTAACAGTTGTTTGTTATATAGATTTGCTACTTATTGTCAAGGAGAATTGATTTTTTTCAATTTCTACTCATATCAATGCTCTTTCTTGTAAACTTCTCAAACAGGTAGCAATCTTCAGATAATAACGTTTGATTTCAAATCAGATAGTGTATCAACAGCTCATTTCAATGAAGCTCCAACCATTACTCTAATTGTTTCTTGGAATGATGCAGCTGATAGCCAAGAATCTGTCTCTTTTGCTATACTTGTCAATCATAGTGCTAATCTTCTTCATTCTGCTGGAAGTTTTCATTCAGCTTCTAATTCTTTGTTTATTCTTACGAAATCTTCGTATTTTACGTATGTTCATGGTATAAATCCAGATTCACCTGGTTTCTCGATAAATACCTTTGAGAATAATTGTTTTACCACTACTTCAATGTGTCTGTCGTTCAATCCTTGTCACTGATCTGAATATACTTTCTTTACTTCTTTGATGATATATTTTTGAGCTTCAAGATCTCATACGATATCTTTGTACTCAGCAATATCCAATGCTCAGTTTGTTAAGATTTGTCCTTTATAAACATAGGTTCATTCTTCAATTCATTTCAACAAGTTCAATCATTTGTATGATTTCTTTGAAGTCATCTTTATTCAAAGAACTATTCCATCTTTCTTCACTTCCAATACTGTTCACTCTTCTTGAACCTTTTGCTTACTATTTCATTTTGAAGCAAATTCTGCTCATTTCTTCAATAAGTCTCACTTCTTTACTGTAATTTCATAATCGTCTTTTAATATATATGGTTTCTTTTGGAAGTCAGATACTACATTTAAGTATTTATCTGCTCATTTTTCTGAGAATGTTACAGTTCCATCAAATGGAGCTACTACTGCAGATTTCTTTGGAGCTCTAATCTCAAATAATTGCTTAATTCTATCAATACCTTGAGACATATCCTCTCATCCAGCAACTCATCCATGGTGGAATGTCTGCATCGTAAGTTGTGTAGCTGGTTCTCAAATTGATTGAGCAGCGATAATTCATACAGGAACTCATACATCTACCAAACGTCTTGTTGCCAAATCCATTCCATAACATTTCTGACAAACTCAACTTGGAGTCATACAAGTCAATGGAGATCTGAAGTATACTCCATCTCATTCTACTTCTCATTTGAACATTAATTCTTTTAATGTTCCAATATTTCATTTATCAATCATCTCTCATTTGTTGATGAACATTTCAACTCCGTCTACTGTTCATCTTACATCTTTTGCAAGAACTCTTCATGTCAATCTATCTGCAAATTCATGTTCTCATATCAATTCAGCTTCACTCTTGCTAAGATATATTGATTTATCTGTTCCACAATCATCTGTCCTTACTACTACTTCTTGACTAGAATCACAAAGCTTTCTCGTCAAATATCATGACTCAGCTGTCCTCAAAGCCGTATCTGCTTTTCATTTTCTTCATGAGTGAGCTGAAATAAAGTATTCTGTTGGTTTCAATCATTCTACGAAACTTCATTTAATTGGAAGTTCGATAATTTCTCATTTTGGATCTACTACCAATCACTTCATACCTGATATCTGAGTCATGTGCGTCTGTGATCATCTAGCTCATGAATCTACCATACTATACAAATCGTTTCCTGGTCTGATAATTCATTTCAAGTTATCCTCAACGTCTTTCTTTACTTTTGTCCAAACATCGATTACTAATCTGTGCTTCTCCGAATCAGAGAAGAATCATTTGAAATAGTATTTGTAAATTTCATTTGCAGCGTCTTCTCATAGTTTGATAATTCATTCTTTTTCAGCTGGGATCTTCATGTCTGTAATATTGATTGAATTAGCTGCCCATGTAGAATATTTGAATCAAAGATCTTTGATATCATCAGCGATCTTTACTGTAGTTGCCATATCATATTTATCAAATATTACACTCAATAATTGTTTTAATTCTTTCTTTCATTGTTTTACTCTTGTTCATTTGTATTCTCAAATGCTTCCACAGAATTGTAAATCTTCTGGCAAAATTGAATTAAAGATTACTCTACCAACTGTAGTTTTCAAAGATTCTCATTTGAACTTCAAAACTATCTTATCTTTTTCTGTCAAATCTCAATTTCCGAATGCTTTAAGAACATCCTCTATTGATTCAAAGTATCAAACGATAGGTGTCTTTTCAGCCCATTCAGTCTCTGAATCAAAATCTGGATATCTCTTATCAAAGCAATCTGTAAGGTAATATAATCATAGAACCATATCCTGAGAATGTGTAATTGTAGGCTCTCAAGATCCTGGTCTCAAAATATTTTTGTCTGAAGCAATGATTTCTCTAGCTTCTTTTTGAGCTTCATCTGACAATGGAAGATGTACAGCCATCTGATCTCAGTCAAAATCGGCGTTGAAAGCTGGACAAACCAATGGATGAAGTCTGATTGTCTTTCATGGCATCAATTTGATTTTGAATGCTTCGATTGACAATCTGTGCAATGTAGGAGCACGATTTAATAATACATATTTGTCTTTAATTACTTCTTCCAAGAATTTCAATGCTATTGGAGCTTCTTCTTTGATTAATTTTTCTGCTTGTTTTGGAGTATAAACTATCTTTTTGTCGATAAGTTTTCCGATGATGAATGGTGTGAACATCTTTACAGCGATGTAGATTGGTAATCCACATTCATCCAATCTCAAGCTTGGTCAAACTGTAATAATAGACCTTCATGAGTAATCAACTCTCTTTCAAAGCAAGTTTTTCCTAAAGATTCACTCTTTTCATGAAAGCATATCTGACAATGATTTGAACACTTTGATTCAAGCTCATCATTTTGCAGCTCCTCATCTTTCTCAAACTAACAAATTATTTACTGATTCTTGTAATAATCTGATCTCATTTTTCTTTACTACATCAGGCATTCATACTTGTATCATTTTTCTAAGTCTTATATTTCTCATCAGTACTCTCCTGTAATACAAGTTTACATCTGATGAAGCAAATTTTCATCAATCAAGTTGAACGACTGGTCTTACATCAGGTGGGATAACTGGTAATTTTCTAATTACCATATTTTCTGGTTTTACACCTGATACATACAAATTGATCAATAATTTAATCAATCACATCAATTTTTTCTTCTGTTCTGCTGATCTCAAATGACCATACTCTTCTAATCTCTCTTTTATTTCCTTCTTTACATCAATACTCTTTAACATCTCCAAAATTCATTCTGGACCAGAGACAAATTTTACAATATTTGAATACTTGTAAAATACATTTCTATAATCACTTTCAAGAATTGTAGAAGCAAAATGCAAATCTGATACAATTGATTTCAATCTATTAAATTCTGTTTCTAATTTAGCTTTATTTTCTTCATACAATTTTTCTACTTCTTTTAATTTCTTTGAATTATCTTTTGCTTCATCTTTCTCTGATTTATATAATTCATCTAATTCTCAAAGTCTTTCTTGCAATGTTTTCTCTAATTCTTCAATCAATTGTTTCTTTTGTTCCTCTGTTACATTTTCTGCTATTGCATATTTTACAAATGTCAAAATCCTATCTATTTCATTTGATGACAATTGTAATAATTGATGGATTCATCATGATGGTGAGTTTTTATACCAAGCATGTACTACTGGTGAAGCCAAATCAATATGTCACATTCTTGCTCTCCTAACCCTTGAACTTGTAACTTCTACTCCACATCTTTCACACACAATTCATTTATATCTTACTCATTTATATTTTCCACAACTACATTCATAGTTTTTTACAGGTCAGAAAATTGTTTCACAGAACAATCAGTGTTGTTTTGGTCTTCATGTCCTATAGTTAACTGTATCTGGATTGTCAACAGCTCAGTGAGATCGCTTTGAAATATCATCCACTGATGCAAGTGTAACAACTATTCAATCAAATTTAGATTTTTGCATGAGAAATAATTTTATTTGAAAATAAATATATGTTTGTCATTATTCATCTAATTCTCCACTATCTACCATATCTTCTAGCACTTTATCAATGATATCTTCTTTTTCTTCTTGTGTTGTATCTGCATCTTCTTCTCACATATTATCATCATCTGATAATACAGATTCTTTCATCAAGTTATGTAATCACAATTCTTTTATCTTCTCAATTCTTTCTTGTAATATCTCATCCAATTCTTCTTGAGTAACTGTTTGGATATTTTGAGATAATCATTTGAACAAGTATGTAAGCAAATTAAATGACTCTGGTAATCATCAAATTGATAATTTCTGTCATTTAATGATTGATTCATACATCTTATTTCTTCAAACGACATCATCTGATTTTACTGTAAGCATTTCTTGTAATGTATATACTGCAGAATATGCTTCCAAAGCCCAAACTTCCATCTCTCAGAATCTCTGTCATCATTGTCTTGATTTTCCTCATAAAGGCTGCTGAGTAATCAATGAGTATGGTCAAACAGATCTTGCATGGATTTTGTCTTCTACCATATGTACTAATTTCAACAAGTGCATGTATCATACTGTAGATTTACTTTCAAATGGTTCACCTGTCTGTCCATCATAAAGTTGAACATGGATTTCATCTTCCAATCATAATTCTTTAATTAATGCTGTGAAGTCATCCAATCAGAATCATGAGAAAGCTCATACTCAGAATTTAATTCCGTATTTTTTAGCAATGTATCACATTTGAACTTCAAATAACTGTCACAAGTTCATACGTGAAATTACTCATAATGGATTTAATACTACATCAATTGGATCTCATTCCTTTGAGAATGGCATATCCTCTTCTGGAACTACAATTGATACAATACCTTTATTTCAGTGTTTTCAAGCTAATTTATCTCAAACTTCAATTTTTCTTGTAGTAGCTACATATACTTTTACTTTTTTCCTTACTCAAGCCATCAAATTGTCTCATTTTTTAGCATCAAGTATTACTACTTCGATTACTTTTCATTCACTTCATGATGGCATATATAATGATGTATCTTTTACGTTCTTTGATTTATCTCCAAAAATTGCTTGAATCAATTTCTCCTCTGGAGTCAATTCTCATTCAGATTTTGGAGTAATCTTTCAAACTAAGATATCTCATCATTTTACTATTGATCATATCCTGATAATTCCATCTTCATCCAAATTTTTCAATTTAGACATTGATACTCATGGGATATCGTTTGTAGTTTCTTCAGGTCATAGCTTTGTATCAGACACCTCGATTTCCTTCTCTTCGATGTGAACCGATGTTAAAGCGTCATTTTTTACTAATCTCTGTGAAAGTACGATAGCATCCTCATAGTTATATCATTTCCATGGCATGAATGCTACTTTCAAGTTCTTTCACATAGCTAATTCTCCATTTTCTGCGTTTGGTCATTCAGCTAATACGTCTCATTTTGTTACTTTTTGTCACAATGAAACTCTAGCTTTTTGATGAATACAAGATTTAGCATTTGATCTCTTATAAACTGTCAATGTGTATTCTTTGATTCAAGATTTATATTTTACTTTAATTCTCTTTCAATCTACATAAACTACTTCTCCATCATCTTCTGCTAAAATAACAGCGTGTGTTTGCTTAATCATGCTCTCCAATCATGTACCAACTAATGGAGCATCATTTTGAAGCAATGGTAATCACTGTCTGTGTTGGTTGGTTCCCATTGATGCACGTACAGCATCGTTATGATCCAAGAAAGGAATCAAAGATGTGTTTGGAGAGAATATTTGTGATGGATTTACATCGACATGTGTAATATCTTTTACATGAAGTGTAATCATCTCATCAAAATGTCTTGCAGCAACACGTTTTGATGTAATATTTCCAAATTCATCTGTAGATACTGTAGCATCTGCTATATAATATTTTTCATCCAATTCTGGAGAAATGTATTCAACTTCTGTAGTAACGAAAGGTTTTACTTTTATAGTGCTGTTTGTCTTTCCATACATTTTTTCGATTGTTGCAGCTGCTTTCTCATCTATCATATTATCTTCAGCAACTATAACTTTCTTTGTTTCTTTTCCTTTTGCATCCAATTCTACTATATCACGATCAGCTATCCTATTTACCAATAATTCTTTTTTAGCTTGTACTTCTTTTCATACTTTAAATGCTGGAGTTTCAAGGAATCATTCTTCATTTATACGTGAATACAATGATTGGTATGTAACCAATCAAATGTTTTGTCACTCTGGTGTCTCAATAGGACAAATTCTTCCATAGTGAGATGCATGTACGTCACGCACTTCAAATTTAGCTGTTTCTCTCTTTAGTCATCCAGGTCAAAGAGCTGTAATCCTTCTTTTGTGCTCTAATTCAGACAAAGGATTAATTTGGTCTAAGAACTGAGACAATTGAGATGTAGCAAAGAAACTCTTTATTGAGTTGTCTATGATTTTGAAGTTTACAATATCTGTAATTTTTAATTGATTATCCATATTCAAAACTGACAATTTTCATTTTACAGATTTTGTAAATTTCCTCATTACAGGTCATAAGTGAGCATACAAGATTTCTCACATTGTCCTAACTCTCTTATTTGATAAGTGATCAGAATCATCTACATAATATCACTTTTTCAAATTTGATAAATTTAACAAATATTTGATTGCAGCTACCAAATCTTCTCAATCGAACAAATTTGATTCAGTTGCATCCAATGGCTTATTCAATGATAGCTTAGCATTTATTTTTCTCCTTGCTATCCTTCAAATGTGTATTCTTTCCAAATTTAAGAATTGATTTTTGATATAATCCAAAGCACTGTAATTATCTATCAATTCTCCTGGTCTTAATTTATTGTATATATATTCAGCAGCAGACAAAGCATCTGTTGTTGGATCCTTCTTCAAAGTAATTCAGATAAAATCTGTATCTTCTTCATCCAAACAATCAGCAAATAATTCTTTGATACTTTCGTCTGTCTCTGCTCCAAATATTCTGAGCAATGTAGTAATTGGGAATTTTCTTGATTTATTTACTCTGACTACGATAACTCATGATTTTTCTACTTTTGTCTCTATCCATGGTCATCTTTCAGGAATAATTTTGAAACCATATCAGAAATCTTTCTTGTTGTAGAAGATTCAGTATGATCTAATTATTTGAGAAATTATAACTCTCTCTACTCAGTTGATTATGTATGAAGCAGATGGAGTCATCAATGGTAAAGTACCGATATTTGCACGTTTTGTAAACAAAACCTTTTCTGCTGGTTTCTTTCATTCTTCTTCTACTCTTTCTACTAATTTTACTTTTCAAGAGATTACTCAACCATAAGTCAATTCTTTCTTTTTACATTCATCGATAGAATTTTGTGGTTCAGAAACTTTTACTTCAGAAATTGTGACATACATTTTTTCTCAAGCAATATCCCAAATAGGATTAATATCTTCAAATAATTGATTCAAATAAGTATCTATAAAACTCTGAAATCACTTTTTCTGTAAATCCAAAAGATCTGGATATCATTCAAAATTTTTTGGTTTATTCAAATAGTATCTACCATCTTTGTAGTAGAATTTTTGGAAAACTGCTGGCAATTCTTTTTGTGATACTGTAGCAGAAACTTGTGTGTTTTTTGTTGTTTTTTTTGTAGGCATGTTGTTTGAAATAATTTAGGGAAAGTAAACGAAACTGTTAGATTTTTCTTTTTATAAAACGCAAAAAGCACCAGAACGTGCTTTTGGTTTATTTTCTAGACTAATCTCTTTGTGGTGTTAATTGTTTTCTTCCTTTTCTTCTCCTATTTGCAAGGACTCTCCTACCTGTCCATGTCCTCATTCTCTCTCTGAATCAGTGAGTTTTTAACCTTTTACTCCATTTATATTTTCTGATCCTTTTTAACTTACTTGCCATTTTAGTCTAATTTATAGATAAAAATACTGTATATTTTATTTGCAAAAATAGAATTTTTTGTATCAAAACTATTTCTTTATGAATTCAAGTAATCCAAAATTTCTAGCTCTGATTATCTCTTGTCTCAATTTCTTTTGTGTACTTACACAGTTCTTTGTATATCTTCTTGGTTTGATGTTTCCAAATCTTGTTAAGTATTTTTTCAAGATTGCTACTGCTTTCCAATTGATATACTTATCATTTTCTGGCAAAGACAAGAATGTTACTCTATTTCCAAATCTCTTGTCATCTCGTGAATCCATAATCTTTTCAAGTTCTTTTTGTAATTTCTCATATTCAAACATTTCTTGATTTTGTCCCATTCTCAAGATATCATATCTTACTAGAGCATTTGTATACAAAAGGCTTTTTCTCAATTCTTGTAATTTTTCATTATCTAAGTTTAGATAATAAGAAACGTAGTAAACTGAATTATTACCTTTTTGTCCTTTAATGTCGTAAGATGTCTCATGTATTCCCATCTCATCTTTTAATAAGATATTGTCTTTGAAATCTTTTTCGATTTTAGACAACAACTCATTTCTCTCAGATTCTTGAATTTGAGATTTTAACATTAAAACTAATTCGTACTTTTGCATTATAAAAACTTAATAAATAAACTTTTAATTATTTTATAGCTAATCTTATGTAAGAATTAACTTTGAATCATGCTGGCAAAATATCTTTAATTTTCTTTGCTCCGTCTCTGATGTACTCTTGTTCCAATAATACATCTTCAGCTAAAGCTTTGTTCAATTTTCACTTTAATATTTGGTCAATCATATTTGCTGGTTTTCCAGAATCTAATAATTCTTGGCGGAATTTTTCTTCCATAGAACTTATTAAATCACTTGGTATAGAATCGAAATCCAAGTATGTAGGATTCATAGCAGCAACTTGTAAAGCTACTTCTTTTGCTACATCTTCATCATCTCATTCGTAGAATACTATAGATGCTACTTTATTTCCTGGATGATTGTAAACAAAACCTTTTTGATCTGTGTAAAGCATATCTTTTAGTTGCATGTTTTCTCATAATGATCATACAGCCTCTTTTACTAATTTATCTAATTCTTCAACTAAAGCAGCTGGTGCTTCTTCTTTTGAATTAAATAATTCGTTTTGTGCCATTATTTTGTCTAATAATGTATCACACAAAGCTTGAAATCATTCATTCTTTGCAACAAAATCTGTCTCACACAAAAGTTTGATTCCACAGATTTTTCCATCTTTACTTACTATTTTTACTATTCATTCTTTTGTCTCTCTATCTGCTTTTTTTCATGCTTTCAAAATTCATTTTTCTTTTAAAATATCTTGTGCCTTATCAAAATCTCAATTTGCTTCTACTAAAGCATCTTTACAATCTTTCATAGGTGCAAATGTAGCTTCTCTAAGCTGTTTTAATAGGTTCATATCTATACCCATGTTTGTATTTTTTGATTATAAAACAATACTTGCCAAATACTAGGCCATATTTGATTCCTCAACATCTTCTTCTAAACTTGTCTCTTTTGTCTGTTGTTCTTGTATTATAACCTCGCTTGAGTTATCAGCTATATCTTTTTCTAGCTCTGAAGATTGACTTGAAACTGGTTTTTCACCATCTACTCAAGTAGACTTGATTCATAGTTCAAATAAATCAAGGAACCATCCTCAAATACCAGCTGGCAATGTTAACGCAACATTTTTTGAATCATCAAAATACTTTCAATTAAATGCATTAGCAAAGCTCCAACAGAGTATAGCAAGTAATATAACAAGAACCAAAATAGAAATCCATTTCAATACTGGTACAAAAGAAATCAAAACCATAGGTAATAAAAGAATCCATAATCCTATAGCTTGCTTCAAATGGTAGAATTCAAATGGATTAAATTCTTTTTTAGAAAGAGATACTAAGATACCAAAAAACAGATACATCATACTAGCCCTTTTTTTCTCTGAGCTACCTGGGATATACTTATTTTCATTTTCTGTTTTTTGTTCATTCTCTCAAGAAGCGATGTCTTTTAATTTCATATAGACCTAGAATTAAGATAATATATAATTCATTACAAAATCTAAGCTCTTATAACTCAACATATTTGCAATAATATCATTTTCTCACAAATATTTGTTGTAATTTGTAGATGCTATAACGATACTATCTACATCTGTTTGTAATTCTACTTCTCTGATGAAACTCTTCATCATAGATCCATCTACAACTATAACTAGACCTGGTTTTTGAGTAAGTCATTTAACTCATTCATAAACTTTCTTTGCTCTAGTTAAATTTCTTTTGTAAATAGATTGCTCTTTTTTTGTAAGAGATTCAAATTCTTCAGATTCCAAAAACGAACTCATCTTGTTCATAGAGTTGATTCTAGCTTTGAATGTATCAAAATTAGTCAAAAATCCTCCAGGAGCTTTGTAGTTTAAGTAAGCTACTCCGTATTTTTCTCCTAAATTCTTTACTTCTTCTGAGTACATTTTCTTTTCACAAACAATCAATATATCTTTTCATGATTTTTTAACATCTTGAACTTTTTTCTTTGCATTATTCAATTGTTCCAAAATCATTTCTGGATTTAATACAACAATATTGTTTACTATATCCAATCGATACTTGTTTGTTTTTGGATGAGCTTCACTTTTTAGTGTACCGATATGTACTTGTGCATCTACTATATCTTTTACAGTAACACTCATTATCAATTTTCTAAATAAAAATAAATAAGCCTAAGTCTGAATAGCAAATTTCAAAAAAAATTTGCTAAAGCTAAAACTATTTTATAGTTACTGTAGCTCCAGCTTCTGCTAATTTTGCTTTGAAAGCCTCGATTTCATCATCTTTTGCATTTTCTTTGATAATACAAGGAGCTTTTTCAACTAAGTCTTTTGCTTCTTTTAATCAAAGTCCTAACAATTCTTTTACAACTTTGATTACAGCAATCTTTTGTCCTCATACCTCTGTAAGTTCGATGTTTGAAGCTGAATCTCATCCAGCAGCTCAAGCGTCTCAAGCAGCAGGTGCTCATGCAGCAACAACTGTAGCAGCAGCGCTAACTCCAAATTCTTCTTCCATAGCTTTTACAAGTTGATTTAATTCAACAGCACTCATCTCTTTTACTAAATCCATAACTTTTTGTGCATTGTTTGACAATTCCATTCTCAATAATATTAATAAGTAAATAAATATACATATATAGTGTCGTAAACGACATTATTTCTTTTGTGCGATTTGATCCAATGTAGCAACAAAATGTTGTACAGGATAATTCAACAACCATACCAATTTTGATAAAGACTCTTCTTTTGTCGGTGTATTTGCCAATTCTGTAACATAAACACTATCTTTCCATTCTTTATCAAACCATCAACCCAAGAACTCAAATTCAGCTTTTCATTCTTTATTCTTTTTGAATTCTTTTATATATTTACTGATAGTCTTCATAGGACCAAATTCATCTCATTTTGCATAAACAGCTACAGCTGCTCATGGCATTTGATCTAAACTTATTTCTGGATATCCAGCTTCTTTCAAAGCTCTCAAAAATAGTTTTTTTCTAACTACATTAAATTTTCACTCCTGTCATCTAATTTCTTTTCTAACATTTGTAGATGTAGATACAGGTAAAGCAGATTCTTTTATCAAGATTAAATTTTTTGCTTCTTGCAAATCTTGAACATACTGTTTAATCAAATCTTGTTTCTTTTCTTTGGTAATAGCCATTTTAAATATTCAATTCCTATTTAAAAAAAGACCACTCAGAGATTGGCCATAACAAAAATCATGTTTTTGATATAACCTAGGTGGGAACTTACGTCTTTGTTAAATTGACTGCCCACTGTCTCTGGTAATTCGACAATTTTATATGAATTTTAGTAAAAAAATCAAGAGATTTTTTTTATTTCAGCTTTTTTATTTCTTCTTTTTTTTCTAATTCTCACTCCAGCTCCCGTAATTTTCAATCATCTAATAATAAAATAAATAATCACAGCACTATACAAATCAAATTACCAACCAATGGATTGTCTGGGAAAAAATATAAATCAAGTAAATTTGCTATTCCACGCCAAATCATAACTATAGCCGCAAATATCAAAAAAATATTTAAATTTGATTTGTTATTTCTCCTAAATTTTTTTATTGTTTTTAATATTTTATGTATTCTTTTTAACATTTTCATACTTACATTATAAAAATATACCTTATATATATAGTATATTCAAAATTTTTGAAAACGCAAAAAATTGATAAGATTTTTTCCTCTGTTACGTAATGAGATAATATAAACACTATCATTGCATAAGAGAGATGGACCACGAAGTGGTGTAGAGATTGCTGCAACAAAAAAAAGCAACCTTTCGGTCACTTCTTTTCTATTTGTATATTTCATGAGTTCAAATATCTATTAATCTTATTTCATTTTCTTTAACTATTATTTTTGTTATAAACCTATAACTATTATTAATACTACTTGATGTATATTCAGATAATTTTCATTTCAATTTATGTGTTTTTAGTGCTGGATCATATTAATCTGCTAAAAATTTTAAAAAGTTTACTTTAAACTTTTCTTGTATATGAGATGGTAAACTCTTGTAATTCTTTTTAAATTGGTTGGTTCTTTTAATTGTCCAAGTCATCGAAAAAATCTTTTACATTTGTAAAGCTTTCCATTTCTCAGTTTTTTTCTTGATTTGTAGCTATTAATAGACTAACCTGTTCATAGATATTTCTAATTTTATTTAATTCATCGGACATATCATTTAATAGTTTCATCGGTATAGTTACCTGATCTTTTGTTGCTGTAGCTGTTTGTGTAGCCATAATATTTTAATTTAATATTATTAATTATTAGTCTTAATTTTAACGATTTAACCAATATTTTCAAGGAAAAAGGTAATCTAACTCTCAATAATATTTAGGCTCTCTATGTAACAGACTACCTATCTTACTTCTTAGTACAACTTTAGACAAACTAAAGTGGGATTAAATTTTAAAAATCAATTTCGTATGAACACGATTTATCCAGTCCTATTAATATCAATAATGAAATTTTCGATTCAAAAATCCTCTGCCACTTTGTAGTTCTCCCCCTTTAAAAAGGGGGCAATATTGTTAACTCGATAACTCCTCTATCATGGGAAATTTCCCTCTCTGATAGGAGAGGGTTTGGGGAGATTTGTACACACCAAGGAGACCTTCCCGTCCCCTTACCAATGATGGTATTTCCATGAAAAACATCAAAAGTCAACCTTAAATAAAAAAAAGTTCTCTAAAATTTGACAAAAAAATTTTTCTGATTACAATTAAGTATAAAAGTTTTTTATTTATAAATTAAACAAAAATGAAAAAAAATTTAATTAAAGCTTTTTTATCTTTATGAGTACTCACTCTTGTTGCAGTGTCTGGAATGACATTAGCACAAAATCCATATGTCATTAATATTGGAAATATGGATAGTTATTGAGTATTAAATTTAGGTAGATTAATTATGAGAAACACTGGTTGAATAACGTGAATCGTCCTTGACTGAGGATTTAGCTCAATTGATGATTATGTAATTAAAATTTGAGAATATGCTTGACGTGACGATCTTTCCAAACTCCGAGTTTCTAATATCTGTGATAGAAAGTGAGACAACTGTAAAAGAATTGCAGACCTCAGCACTTGAATCAAAATAAATGGAACTACAAATGGTAGAATCTGTGTAAAAGTAAGCGACCAAGTGATTAATTGTGATGGAACTGTAGTAAATAAAAATGAAACTTTAGCTCGAGATAGCAGTAAAGTTGTTGCTACAGTTAATGGTACTGATATTAAAGTTGGACTACCTGCCAATCCACACAAAGAAGGGATAATCACAACAAATTGAGCATTAAATCCTTCAATACAATATAAAGAGGGCTGAGATGTGAAAGGTAGCGTGCAAATCAAATGAGCAGGTGAAACAAGAGTCTCTGCAAGCAATGGAACTATTACTGTAACATCTACAGATAAAGACACTAAATGAAGAACAGTTGTTTCAACACAAAACTGAACTACTAATTCAAATACATCTAACCCTTATTTAAACTATGTTGATGATAGGAATGGTTCAGATGCTGTAGTAAATGGTATTCAAATCCATTGAGGTGGTTACACTACCGTTGAATCAAATGGTAATGTAATAACTATTTCAAGTACACCTTGACCAGGAAATGAACTACATTATACAGGTTCACTTGTACTTTCTAACAACAATAATCCACATAATGCAGCAACTTCCAATAACAACACGAGATTGTATTATGTTGAAAACGAACAGGTACTCAATGGTGTACAGATAAAATGAAACAATTGAATTGATGTCTCTGCTAATGCTGGTGTTCTTAGTATTAAACCTTTATTAAAAAGCGAAACTAAAGCAACAAACTCTTCAAACACAATAACAAATACAGCCAGCAGACAATACGCTGTCGTTCAAGACAAAGATGGTTACCTTTCCGTTAACGTGCCTCGACAAGGTACTACTTACTCTGCTAACAATGGTATATTGTTGGATGGTACTACTTTTAAAGCAAATTTGAAATCTACAACTAAAGCAACAAACTCTTCAAACACAATAACAAATACAGCCAGCAGACAATACGCTGTCGTTCAAGACAAAGATGGTTACCTTTCCGTTAACGTGCCTCGACAAGGTACTACTTACTCTGCTAACAATGGTATATTGTTGGATGGTACTACTTTTAAAGCAAATTTGAAATCATATACAACATCTCCAAATGCTGCCATTGATTGATGAACAAATGCTAATAGGCAATATGCCGTAAGTTTGGACAAAAATGGAAAACTATCTGTTAATGTTCCTCGAACGGATGCTGGATGAAATAATATTTGGGAAATCGGTAATATAACAAGGAATAATCAAACCCTATCCAATGCAATAAGACCTGCAAGCACATACATTTCAAAAGACCTTTATCTCCCTGAACGCGACATTTACCACGACGGAAATGTATTGATAAAAACACTGTGAAGCAATGCAACTTACAGGACAAACGACATCCGTATAACTGATTACGGAGTTTCAATCGGAGAGATGGCAAACAGAACCGCTTGACTATGAGTTCACTGACCAATAACTGTCGGTAAATATTCACAAGATCCATGAAGACCATGATATTGTCCACAAGCAACGCAACGAAATACCATCTCGATCTATGCATCTTGAGCTGCAGGATCTGATAATTTTGAAATAATTTGAAATCCAAGAGTACTTATATGAGCTAAAGATGCTTGATACATATACTTTACAGCAGGATGAGATGCATATAAAGGAAATATTTGAGTTAATACAACCAATCCTCACGCAAAATTGGACATTAAAGGTAGTATCAGAGTAGGATATTGCTCTCAAGATAAATATTGTGATGCAGATAGTGCTTGAGAGATAAAATATTATGAAAAAAATAATGTATGATATTTTGTGTGATGTAGAAAGACATCATCATCTAGTTGGGAACGAGTAGTACTTTCAGATTGAACACAGACCAAGACAGATAATGACGTTTCATATAATTGCTCAACATCTCCTAGTGTTCCGTATAATACAAGCGTATATAGTACACAGTTAGCACAACCAGGGCCTGATTGTCAATAGATTATATTTTAACTTGACAAAGCAAACAAAATCAATAAAATTGTCATTGAGATAATTAAGTTAATAAACAAAACAATAACAAACAAAAACTAACTACAATGAAAAAGTTACAGATTATGATTGCAGTGCTGTTTTGCGCGCTGTTTGTTCAGTTTGTCCAAGCACAAAACTATGCCATTGTGCATGTGGAAAGTGACGAAAGCGGGTTGTTCAACTATTGCTCTGACGAGTATGACGGCGTGATCTTTTATGCACAGCCAGGTTGTACGTATTTTGATTGGTATGTTGATGGTATCAATTACCACAATGTTGACCATGTAATTATTGACAACCAAGGCTATCACAGTGTTTCGTACGGTGGATGTGGCTTACAAAGGTCTTATGACATTGAAAACCATTCTTCCATCATTACTAACCCATTCACAGAATCCATCATCTGGAAAAGTCCAAGCGACACTATTAGATTGAGTATCCCAGAAGATTATGATTTCGACCTCGAATGGGTATGGTCCAATGGCTCTAATGATTACGGAATCGATGTCGTTAATGATAGCATTTACAGTATCACATTCACGAGTATCTACGGCTGTGAGCTTGAACAAAGCACATTCTCCGTCGAAGTCCGCAACAACGTGGAGATTTACCGCGCCGGCGTAGATCCTGCCACCAACAAGAACCGAGTTCTTTGGCAGACTACTCCAGAACAGGCTCAGTATGTCAGCTCCGTAAAGGTAGAGCGTGACGGCATGGTCGTGGGAACAGTGCCCTATTTGGACGGCCAGTTCCTCGACAACATCGGCAGTGAGAACGCTGCCCGTATTTACCGCATCACAGCGATTGCGAGTGACGGCACTGAATGTCCTTTACCAAGCTATCAGTTCGGTACGTTTAACACCATCATTTCGCCCGACATCGCCAACCCGAACCTCATGAACTTCTCTTGGGAAGACCCGTTCATCGAAGAAGGTTCGCCCTATTCGGTGGTGGCCTACCGTATCGGAAGATTCAACGAGAACACGGGCGAGTTCGTCGCCATCGACCAGCTCAGTGCTAATGTCCACCTTGGCAAGTACAACATGGACTTGTTCGACGGAGACTATGGCATCGTAGCAGCCGTATTCAATGATGCGAAGAGAGACAATGAAGAACTGGCCTTCTCCAACCGCTCCGACAATGAGATTGTCGGGGTCGGCGAGAACGAAGCGTCTTCGTTCAGTGTCTACCCCAACCCAAGTAACGGCATATTTACCGTTGAGGGTGCTTCGACCCTTACCATCTACAACATGATGGGACAGGTTATCGCCACAAGTTTCGATGAGAACGGTGTCCACACCATATCCATCAAGACTCCTGGCGTCTACTTCATCAAGAGTGACGATGAAGGTACTAAGAAAAGAGTTGTGATTGAGTAATCAATCCAATCTACGTCAAAGCGATCAGTCTTCTGATTCGCTATTAAACTTCAAATTTTGAGCGCGCCCCGCAGTATTGCGGGGCTTTTTTTGTATTCAAAATCACCCCCTAACCCCCTCCTTGAAAAGGAGGGGGAAAACATACTGGGAAAGTCCCCTCTTTATCGAAGAGGGGATTTAGGGGTGATTTATTCAACAGAAAAAGAGAAATATAAGACACCCAAAGGGGTCTTCCCCACAAAAAGCTGCCAGTCTTTCTGACATGCTATTATCCTTCAAATTTTGAGCCCCCGCAGAAATGCGGGGCTTTTTTTGTATTTCCTTATTTGTCCCCCTTCATCGGAAGTGGTTGACCGATCTGAAATTGGGTTATCATACTGAATCCACAATCGCGCGGGGTTAAAACCCCACGCTATACAGGGTATCGTCCCTTCGGGACTTTCATTCCATGTCCGTAGGACATATCCCTGTTTAGGGTAGGACTTCAGTCCTGCCCGATCTGATTTGAAATTGTCATAACGGATTATCAATTAAAAAAAAGACCTGCTCTCCGCGAACAAGTCTTTTTCAGAAATCGATATTTTTGATTTTAGTATAACAAGATGTATCTAAGTTCTCAGTCAAGGTTATATTGACATTTTCACTCATGTATTCAACATTTACTTGTATCTTCCACTTTTTCCATAGATGTACATAATTTTACTTGTCAAAGATCTTGTCCAACAGAAATCTTTCATCCACTGAGACTATTTGCACCACTACACACAACTCGGTTTGATCATCATTCAACCTCTGTTTTCGCCATTAGGATGAAACCAGCATTATCAGTACCATTTCTTTTACTTACCATGTAACCATATTCTCCACCTGTATAGGTATGACTTCACAATCATGTGACTATATTTGATCCTAATGGATCTCTTGGTACTGAATTCATACCTGCAGTTTCTAATTGTGATTTGATAGATACAATATCCATTCCACTTTTAGCATCTCATTCACTTGCACCAGACATTCATGGCCATCTTCATTTGTCTTGTTGAGATGTTACGATAGCTGATTGTAATTGTGCTAGGTCGTTCTTTCTAGCTACATCTCTTGCTCTTCACTGTGCAGCACTCATTCTTGGAACTAAAGCTCAGATCAAAATACCGATAATAACGATTACGATTAGTATCTCTACCAATGTGAATCATTTTAGTAGTTTTTTTCTCATCGATTATTAATTTAATAAATAAAATTATGCCATACATATATTTTTCATTTTCAAGAATTCAAGCAATGTTTCATTTTTCTACTTGACATTGTTTGTCTATTTTTTTCAAAATATTTGTCTTTTTCTCTTTTATATGTAAAGATATTTGAAAAATTTTTATAGTTAGGGCTTTTTAAAATGGATTAACTGCGATTATACAATATTTCCATCTAATTTTTTATTGATTTTCTGATATATAAGTATATGCTGCTAGAGTTATTTTAATATTAAATAGTAAAAAAATGAAACAGACATTAACAAATTTGGCAAAGGCTTTTGTTTGAGAATCTCAAGCAAGAAATCGCTATACAGTATATGCTAGTGTAGCAAAAAAAGCATGATATCTACAAATTGCAAATGTATTTTTAGAAACTGCCGAACAAGAAAAAGAACATGCAGAACGATTTTTCAAGATGATGCAAGAATTTGTAGCTAAAGAATGATGAGAAATACCTAGTATCGATGTAGAAACTACTACTATGATAAAATTCTGAGATACTTTGATGAATTTAGAGACTTCAATAAATGGTGAAAACGAAGAATGGACCACAATGTATCCAGAATTTGCAAAAATAGCTGAAGAAGAGTGATATCCTCAATTCGCAGCAAGAATCAGAGCAATTATGGTTGCAGAAAAACATCATGAAGAAAGGTACAAGAAATTGTATGATTTAGTAAAAAATGACAAAGTATTCAATAGAGACGAAGAGATATATCGAGTTTGTACAAAATGTTGATATGTTTGGAAATGAAAGCAACCTCCAATGGCTTGTCCATCTTGCTGACATGAAAAAGAATATTATGTAAAAATGAATGAAGATTTCTAAATTAACTAATATCTAAAAAAGAGCCGATTGGCTCTTTTTTTTATTTTACTATAATTTTGTATCCAGAATATTTTTTTTCAAGCATTTTTCTCATTGGTCCTTTATATTTATCTGGGACTGATCAATACGATTCGCTATATCAATATAATTCAATTGTATTTTTACTTTCATCCATCTTTATACGGCCTCATCAAAGACATTTTCAATCTTTAATATATTTACTATGAATGTTATAATGATAATCTAAATCTTCCGATAGAAATTGTAATGTAGACTTTATATTATCTACTGATAAAACAAATTTTTGGTCAGGTCTAGTATAGATACATATAACATCTCATTTTTCTCGATTATTAATTAGTTCTTCTTCAAATCTTTTCTTTTCTGCTTCTTGTCTTTTTAATTCTTCTTTCATCTTTTCTCTTGATTGTTGAGCATCTTTATTCATCTGATCATAATATTTTATTAATTTTACTATATCAGCAGTATCAATTTCTATGCTTGGTCAGACTTCCGGTAAATCTTCATTTCAAGTTTTAATTATTCAAGATTGTATAAATTTTTTGTATAAATTTCATGGAATTTTTTTCCTACGGTTTATATATTCAATTTCTTTTTCGGTATAATTTCATCCACGGAAGAAATCATCGATAATTTGACATATTCAACGACCACTTCTAGATAAATAATTTTCATAAAATTTATTAAATTCTTCTTGATTAGATATCTCGGCTATTATTTTTTTAACAGCAATAGTGTGCTCTTCATCTGAAATAGCTCCAGAAAAGTCATATAAAGAATATCATAGGTTCATCAATAATTCATGATTATGTGTGGCATAAATAGCCTGAATAATTTCACTTCAATACGTTTTTAAGAAATCTTTGGCATAACGACTATTCTCAAATAGCTCAGTATAAAATCTTTCAGGTATGTTTCAAATCTCTTTTAATATTGGATAGCACCATTCAAACGCAGGTACACATTTTGTCCTATTAAACCCTCGGAATTTTTGTAATAAAACATCAGGAGATGTAGATAAAAGATTTGTATGTTTCTTAACTAAATCTATTACATAGTTATAAGTATCAACTTTTTCGATATCTTTATAAAAATCAGATTTTATAATTTGTATATCAAACTTTTCCGACTGAATTGATGTATGTTCTAGAAGATATATCCATCAATCGCCTTTTAGAAATGGATCTAATTCTTTTATATGAGTATTAATAAATGCTGGTGTTTTATATTTATCATCTAAAAGATCTCGAACTTTTTCCTTTCATAACAGCCCAATTAATAATTCTAAATCTTTTCATCATTTATTGATTACTGTATCAATAAATTTTTCTCAAAAAACACTTTTCATAGAATCATATACATTTCCATTTCAACTTGCTTCATATTTTTTTCTACCATATTGTCTAGCTGATAATTCATCTAAAGAAATTTTTATTCACAACTTATCTAATAGAATAATAATATACTTTGTATCGGATGTATATGATTCTAATGCATGTTTCAACCTTTGTGGATCAGATAAAATAGATATGCAATTTTCCGGTATGTCTGATATTGATAGGTATCACCATCTTTGAAAAAATGCTAATGCATCTAAAATAAATGTTTCATTATTACTATTTTTTAGTGTTTTTATAATCATAGGATTAAGATTCTTACCTGCAGTATATACTGTGTAGTATGCCATTCTATCTGGATTATATGGAACCGTAAAGATTCCACCTCTCTCCTCCCAAGAGTCTATCTTTTCATATAAACCTTTTCAAAATGGATTTTTTCTTTCAAATTGTTCTGTTCTTAAACAATAATTCTTCATAGCAAACATAAGTAATTCCTCTTTATCTTCTTGACTAAATTGCTTAAAATTTTGTATCAATAAACTTAATGCATATTCACGATCATATTCCGAACTTCAATCATATAACTTCAACATTCCCTTTTTAAGACCTTGTTTTTGTTGGTTTGACAATTCAATATTCTCTTTTTTCATTAATTCAATAGTCTCATAAACTTCACCGCTAATAAACCACCAACTCAATAAAGAATCTAATCTTTTTGATAATTGCTTTTTTGTTAATCAATTCTTTGCATTTATATATTCATCAGATTCTTGTTCTTTACTTAATAAGACTTTAGCAATCTCCCTTCATTGATCTCATGATGCCCTCAACATATGAAGTTTTTCAGCAAGTTTCTTCCTATACTCCTTCTGTTCTGGCGTTCTAATTGTTTCTTTTGGCATTTTAATATTTGGTAATAATTTAAATATTCTTATAGTTCAACTTTTGCGATTATATATTATATATTGACATTGTGAAAAATATTGAAAAAATTGTGAAAAAATTTTCATCACATTGAAATTACAATCGGAAAATTTTATTTGTTAAATTTTGAGGGATTTTTCCTCTCGGTGCTATCTATTATAAAAAAATGAAAAAAATAAATTATTTTAATTCAATTTGCAAAGCTTAATAAAAACTATAAAATGGTTTGATGTTCCACTATAATACATTTACTAACTAAAATAAGCATCATGGAAATAATAAGGAAAACTATTGAGAATGATGAAGAGTATTTAAGACAAATATCTAGTGATGTTTCATTTGATGATAGGTCATATTTGGACGAAATAAAATTATTGGAAAAATTTTGTAATGAAACAGAATGTTTTGCTTTGGCAGCAGTCCAAATAGGTATTCCCAAAAGGATAGTCTATTTGAAGAATACAAAATTAGATGTTCCTTTAGATGATATAAATTACAATGAATCAAGGGTTTTAATTAATCCTGTAGTTATTTCAAGAAAATGAAAAACTAAATATTGGGAGGCTTGTTTAAGCTGCTGAAACAATATGGGATTAGTAATTAGGCCATATGAAATTGTATTAAAATATTATGATGTAGATGGTTTAGCGCATAAAGAAAAATTTGAAGGATTTGAAACAACCGTACTATCTCATGAACTAGACCATTTAGATGGAATATTACATATGGATGTAGCTGAACAAGTGTTACAAATGGATAGAGAACAAAGAAAAGAATTTAGAAAATGACACCCATATGAAATAATATCTAAAACTTGTGAATATGAAATGTAATAAATTCTATAAATAAGACCAAAGAGCTCTGCAATGTTGCAGGGCTTTTTGTTTATATTTTATAAATTTTTCATCTCTTGCAACTATGATAAAATTTTGTATAAGGATTTTATGTTTAAATACATAAATTTAAATCCATGTGAAATCGAATAAAGAATATATTCAAACCTAGAGTTGAACCAATGAATAAGATTTATATTCGTGCAAAAAATATTTTGCATAATTATGATTATTTATGGAGTTTGCATCCATGAGCAGCATTATTCCCTGTCTTAAAATCAAATGCTTATGGACATTGATTGGAACTTGTGACAAAAATTTTGAATAAAACGGATGCACCATATTTGGTTGTTGATAGTTTCCCTGAATATCAGATTGTGAAAAAATATTCAAACAAAAATATACTGCTCTTGTGAGAAACTTTGAAAAGAAATTATAAAAAATTTAATTATTCTAGGACAACTTTTTGTGTATACAATATCGAGACAATAAGTTATTTAGCTAAAAAAAATAAACATATAAAAATTCACCTATTCGTAGATACTGGTATGCACAGAGAATGATTAACCGAAGATGACTTAGTAAATGTCTTGGAATTTTTAAAAGATTATCCAAAAATTGAAATTGAATGAGTTTTGTCTCATTTCTATGATGCTGATAATGCTAAAAACAATATGGAACAGCAAATCGAACAGTTTAAAAAGATGTATCATGCTATCGTAGATTATTGATATACACCAAAACGGAAGCATATATGAAGCAGTGCATGACTTGTAAAAATGAATGATCCATTTTTCAATGCATACAGACCATGATTGTATTTATACTGATATACAAATTTAGCTCACGATGATGAAGCATTTGAGCTAACAAGGAAACTAAGGCCAGCATTGACTGTAAATTCTAGGATAATTTCACTTCGTGAAATACAAGAATGAGACGGAGTAAGTTACAATAAGACTTGGAAAACAGATAGTAATGCTTTGATAGCTACAATACCATTTGGATATTTTGAATGATTACCAAGATCTGCAAGTAATAAAATAGTATTTAATTACAAAAAACAATATGTGCGACAAGTCGGAAATGTATGTATGAACCTTTGCTGTGCAAAAATTGATAAATGAGAATTATTTGACCAAATAGAAATTATTTGATTATGATGACAAAATAGTATCATGGAACTAGCAAAAGCATCATGAAAATCACCATATGAGATATTGGTTTGATTTGATAGAAACATCAGGAGAGAGGTGATATAATTAATAATGAAGGATGAATAATTAATAAATTCCTTTCAAATATAAAAAAAATCATAAATTATTAATTTTTAATTTTTAATTCTTAATTAACATGAAACAATATCTATGACTTTTACAAGCCATCTTGGATAATTGAGTTGCTACTTGAGATCGTACTGGTACAGGTACATTTACTTTGCCATGATACAACTATCAATGCATTTTGGAAAAAGATAACGAAGGAATTATTCATAATTTTCCACTTCTTACTACCAAAAGAATGAGTCTAAAATCTGTTTGGCAAGAATTGACATGGAAACTTCATTGAGATACAAATATCCGCCGACTTATTGAGCAAAAAAATCATATCTGGACTGAACGACCTTTCAAAAAATATTTGGAAGAGACATGACAAAAAAATCTTTTGGACAATATGTGGAAAGATACTAAAAAATCTGATTATACTGATGAATGGAAGACTACGAAAGCTGACTTTGAAAATAAGATAATGACCGATGATGAATTTTGTGCTAAATGGTGAGAATTAGGTCGTACATACTGACATCATTTCCGCAATTTCTGAGAAGTCACCGTGAGTGATTTAGATGAATGAGCAAAAAATATTTTGTTGAATAATGGTCATAAGCCAAATGATGTAATCATGAAATGATTTGATCAACTCATGGAAGCAATAAATTTGATAAATCATAATCCAGAAAATCGCCGTATAATAATAAGTTTGTGGAATGCTCAAGATGTAAGCAAGACTCTTTTGCCTCCATGCCCTTGTTTTTATCAATTCTTTGCAAATGAAGAATGATATCTTCATTTGAATATGTACCAGAGAAGTTGCGACACTTTTCTTGGCGTGCCATACAATACTGCTCAAGACTCATTATTTTTGTGTATGATGGCTCATGTAACTGGTCGTAAACCAGGTCGTTTCAACCATTTCTTTGGTGATGCACATATTTACAAAAATCATGTAGAACAAGTAAAAGAGCAATTGACTCGTACTCCTCATGAATTACCATCAATTCGTTTAAATCCAGATGTAAAAAATATTTTAGATTTTACACGGGAAGATATCGAATTAATTTGATATGAACACGAAGATTCATTGAGAGGTGCTGTATCAATTTAAATTATATTTACAGTTAAGAAATAAAGTAATGAAAATTTCAATCATAGTTGCTATAGATGAAAAGAATTGAATTTGAGCAAAGAACCAACTACTCTGCCACTTAGGTGATGATTTAAAATATTTCAAAAAAGTGACAGATTGACACACAGTGATAATGTGAAGAAATACTTATTTATCACTACCAAATGGAGCCTTGCCAAATCGTAAAAATATAGTTTTGAGTCAATCAAATGACCAATTTGAAAATTGTATAAATTGTAGTTCTATCGATGATTGTCTGAATCTACAAGAATTAAAAAATTGAGAAGAAGTATTTGTTATTTGATGAGCGTCTATATACAGAGCCTTTTTTGATATTGCGGACAAACTATACATTACACTCATTCATCATAAATTTGAGGATGCTGATGTCTTTTTCCCTGAGATTAAAGAAGAAATGTGGAAATTAATTTCTGAATGAGATAGACATGAAGCAGATGAAAAAAATGAATATCCATTTACATTCAAAGTTTATGAGAGAAAAAAATAAATAAATTTTAATATAAAGAAAAAATCTGGCTTATTCGCCAGATTCTTTTGTTAGGCTTTCTTCTTGCTTAACCTTTTCAACGGATAGATGTCTTTGGGGAGAGTGACATCTCCTCCAAGCTCAAGACGAAGGATAATACCTTTGCTGTCGTGACCATGTTCATCAATATGTTGAGGTTCCTCATCATGGAGCAAGTAAAACTCCCCAACTTCAAGATATGCACAGGCTTCTGGATCGTCTTTCTCGCATATAATGAAGTCCAGCGGCTTTTGACTATTCGGCTTAAAGACATGGCCGAATGCGAATATCTCAACAATGATTGATACTTGCTGGCGATCTCCGCTAATAAACAATACATTTTTTTCTTCCACTTTTTATCCTTTCTTTTTTATGTTTGACATATGCTATATATATTAATATTTAACAAAATTTCAACACAAAATCTTGACTTTTATAGTTATTACAATAAACTTATCGTACTAAAACAAAAAAAACAATTAAAAGAAACTATCATGAATAGATTTAGAAAGTATGGACTTTTCGCCTGGTATTCCATCATAGGTACCGGTGTTGATTGGGTATGCTTGAAATTCTTATCAACACTTTTTAGGGGTATAATATTTATCATCATGATTGTAACATTCAGTTATGATGGCGATACATTTAATACCCTAATCAAGCATAGTTGTGCTGTCTCAAATGTATTATCTTATGCTATCGGTGTTGCTGTAACGTTTGTTTTAAGTGTTAAGTATGCATTTAAAATAAAAGACAACATGCCTGATAGGATAACAAATACTGTACTAATCCACTTTTTAGGCCTTTTGGTCCAGGGTGGCTTATTTGCGGTTTTAATACACAATGGTTTCGATGAAAATCCTGCTAAAATCATCACAATATGTGAAAATGCAGTGCTCATGGGAGCTGGAAATATCTTCATTGTCTTTAGGAATTACAAAAAGGACAATAGTACGAAAAAACAAAAAAAAGTATCCGAAACTTGAGTTTTCTCAAGTTTAATCTACGGATACTTTTTTCCTTATATTGAAAGGTCTTTTTTCATTTGTTTGATTCCATCTTCTAGGAATCATGTAACTTTACCTATGTAATCTGTTTTTGTCTCATAAACTCATCATTTGGGATGCTCAATTTTATTTGATTTTTTTTCTTTTTTAGGATAATCATCCTCTTTAAAGGGCCATCATGATATCATAAACTTTAATAACAATGTTGTGAATCTCATAAAACATATATCTAGTAAAAATCAATCACGGGTATATTGATATGGAACCATGATAAAAATGCAAGTATTTATTCGGATTTTGAGATGACATTTGTGTGTTTTTTGGAAATTTGTCGCATTTTATCAAGTGATTTACAAATAGTATCCAATTCATTTATAATATTTTCATCTCATCATGTATTAAAATATTCAAGTTTGATTTTTTGAAATATATCTTGTAAACTTTCATAATCCAAATCACATATATTTTTTACTAGTTCTTTTAAAGATGGATTTATATTATCAATTCATTGTAATGCTACATGAATATTTTTGCAAGATTCTGAACAAATTTCTCAATAATTTCGTAAATTTTCTCTTCATCTTTCATTATCTTTTAAAGCATCTCTATGAAATTTTTGGCTAAATAGCTCGAATATCTCTTTTTCATTTGGAATTATCTGTGTTTTTACCAACAAAGACCAATCTCTATTGAATCATTCGATATAATTTTTGTGGTTTGATTTTTCCATTTTAAAAATTTCTTGAAATAAATTGCAATGTTGTTATAGTTATTATGAATAGATATTCAAATAAAATAATGCAAAAAGTCAAAATTATTATAGTTTTGTTTTTAGTTTTGTTTGTGATAAATTTAGTTCACGCCTATGATTTCAAAGCAAATTGCGAAGAAAGAATTTTTGTAGTAACTGCATATTATTCTCCAAAATCATGACAGGCTTTTTACTACAAGGATACTTTTGAAGCAGAAAAAGCTTTAAATTGAGAATGATTGCATTGAGCTAGTGGAAAACCTGTATTCAATTGAATGCTTGCTGCTCCAAGTTCATATGATTTTGGATGACTACTCTACTTTCCAAGTCTTGAATGAATTGGAGAAATTGCAGATAGATGATGAGCTATAGTTCAAGCTTGAGAAAAATGACAAAGCTACGATCGTATTGATGTATGGATGTGAGAATGAGAACTATGACTTGTAAAAGCGTTAGTTTTTTGAAAACAGACTATTACTTGATATTATTGTGATGCTGCAACAGTAAAAAGCAAATGAATAAAAGTAAAATTATGATTTAATTTAGATGCTATACCTATTCAAAAACACTTTTTTGATTCAACATTATTCTTGCAAGAATTAAAATATGATAGGACTGATGTCTGGGTTTATAAATTACAAGAATATTTGATAAAATTTGGTTATATGAACAAAAAAACTTGATATTTTGGATCCGAAACAAAAAATGCTTTATGTAGATATCAAGTTGCAAGAGGTCTTTCATCATGGAAATATTGTGGGACTTTTTGAAGTAAAACGAGATATTTTATGAAAAATGAAGCAAAATTCAGGTGATTTCTACCTGATTTTAGTGAAACAACCACAATTGAAGATTTGATTTATTATTCGAAAAACTATAGTTTTAAACAAAGTGTCACCGTGAATGAAAACAGCACTGTGTCATCCTGAGCGATAAGCGAAGGATCTTATAAAGATTCTTCGGCTACGCCTCAGAATGACACACAACCAAAAATAATTAACTATTTCACCGAACCATACAATAATTGAACTCAAAATGGCAAAATCTGAGATTTACAGGATATGCTAAGACACTATGGTTTTTATGAATGAGAACTAACTAATACTTATGACAAGAAGACAGTAAATGCAGTACACAATTTTCAGGTTGCTATGTGAATTTTGAATAAAAATGATACAAAAAGTGCAGCCAGGTGATGGATGTGACCAAGTACAAGAAATAAGTTGAATGAAAAACGAACCGAATTCCAAGAATTCAAAAATAATGAAGAATTAAAAATGAAGAATGAATAATTTGTATGTCATTCTGAGGGAGTTTACGACCGAAGAATCTAAAATATTTATATTAAATTAGATTCTTCATTTCGCTTCGCTACATTCAGAATGACAATGCATTATTAATTTTTAATTATTAATTGTTAATGACAAATGAACGAATTTATGCAAGAAGCTATCAATTTATCTAAAAAAAACATCGATGAACAATGTGGTTGACCATTTTGAGCTGTAATTGTTAAAAATGGAGAAATAGTAGGTAGATGATACAATCATGTTGTAAAAAATAATGATCCTACAGCACACTGAGAAGTGATGGCAATACGTGATGCTTGTATGAATCTTTGAACATTTGATTTATCTGGATGTGAAATTTATACTTCATGCGAACCTTGTCCTATGTGCTTAGGTGCTATATATTGGGCTAGAATATGAAAAATATATTATTGAAATACTCAAAAAGAAGCTGATGAAATTGGATTTGATGATGGAAATTTCTATAAAGAATTAGCATTACCTATTTGAAAAAGATCCGTCCCAGAAGAACAGATCATGTTTGATGAAGCTAAAAAAGTGTTCGATGAACGGAAAGAAAAAGTGAAAAACATCAAATATTAATTTTTCCTATATTTTCGAATTAAGAATACCATTGTAAGAGATAACAATGTGCTTATTGTGTTGAAGATCTGCATTTGTCGTGAATGCATATACATTCATCCATAAATTATCCAACAAAATCATCAAGATGCTCGTATGAGATACATTATTGTGGAAAGTCAATTCACATTTTTTGTCCTAATTGTTTGGATAATTTGTGGTATAGTAGGTACTGCCACAAGAATTCAAGCTAAAATTCATATTATTTCAAATACATTCATTATATATTTATCATAAAATAAACTATTTTATATCTTTTCAGTAGTGTGTAGTCAACCACACATATGTTCCATTTGTAGAGACTCATAATCAAATTTGGTCGTATATACTACTAACTACTGCTGAATAATGATTTCTATCTAGAAATGTCCTATTAAAACATTTTTTTAAAGCATCTATCATTTCTTGTGTACAATCAGACTTTTTACAATTGTAATAGCCATAAGCATTACTCTCTGAAAAGTATAAAGCGTTTATTCATAAATTGCTGAATCGTTCTCTAATACTATCTGTATTTCGATATCAGTCCCCTAATTTTCTTGCGTGAGTGCTTCATGTTTTTCTCTGTTCTTTAGCTATCTGTTGTGCTCGTATTAATGATGTATAATTTAAATTTTCATTATATGTATATGTAGATAATCATTTTTTTTCTCTTTCCGCATTGTGTCGGGATAATCGCTCTCTTTGTACCTTATCTCGATCTACATTTGAAATTATTTGATCTTGAGTTTTAACTTGTGTTTTTAAATAATCAACTTTTTTTTGAAAACATTCAACTAAGTACATTATCATTTCCTTTTGGTCATCATCTTTGAATCTTGCTTTTGAAAATGCATTTATAAACTTTTCGTATTTTGCAATTTGATTTACAATCGTTTCTTTTCACCAATCCCTTTCTACTACACTCATAACACTGTCTACTCTCGCCTTATTTGCATCACTTACATTGACAGCATAAGAAGTTCATAGTAATAAAGGTAAGCATAGTAAAACAACCAATAAACATTTACACTTTTTCATCACAAAAATTATAAAGAATAAATTTCTTTTTTTCATGATAAGGAAAAGCATATTTTTTGCAAGAATATTAATTTTCCTAGCTATTAGAGCCTATTCTGATGCTTAGAAAAATTTAGGCTATAATTTCAATATTATTTGCAAAATCTACCCAAGCTGAATCTACTATTTTTATAACGAAATGTTTATCTCATACATGCTTGTAGATTAAAGTATTATCAGAATCATCGAATGAATTTTTTACTGTACACTCATAAATAATAACGCTTGGCTGTGTCTCTACTAATTCCTTGTCTGGATATTTTACTACGTTCATTGCAGAAAAGCAATTTACTCAAACTTGTCCAAAGTCTTCTCCAGCAGAAACTCACTGATAAGCTATATTACTACTTGGAAAAACAAATGAATGTCCTCTACTAGATGTAAATGTAAGTTTTTTCTCCAAATTTATTGGGAATTGCTCTACACTTGGATCCCAAATCTTAGCTGATTCCTCATTTTCCTTATCAGTATTTTCGTCCTTATTCTCTGGTTCTTCTTGTTTATCTTCACCTACTACTCACTCTTGTTTATCGGTTATCTCAATGTTTGTTACTTGAGCACTATTTGATAAACTTGGATTGATTTTTAGCTCACATGTAACTATATTTTCATTTACATCGGTTCATGTCACATAATACCATAATTCACCATTTTTGTATGAAATATTTGAATCTGTAATTTTTTGGATAGATGTGTGTCATAAAGAACAAAGTTTAGATATATTGCTTCATACATTCTTTTCTACATATTTTTTGTTTACTACTGTCATCAAAGTTGATAAATCTCTCATAAATGATTCGTCTTCATTATTGATTTTATATCCAAACACAGAATCATTTGAAAAAAATCGTGAACTAGATTCAGCATCTTTGTAATAAGATACTCCGTATTTATCTACTAAACTTGAATTTGATGTTGTTGAATAAAAATCTCTCAAATATTCACAATTTTCGCTTGATTGTGGTTTCGTATCACACTTGAAGTAATTTATAGAATGAATTATATTTGTTTCCAAATCTTTTATTTTTAAAAGTGATCAATCTCATTCATTAACTAACGAATATTTTTGAAAGAATTCCTCACTAAAATACAATCCTAAATTTGGTAAATATTTATCTAATGGTTCTATATTTTCTCATGTCTGTGTATCATTTCAAGTATTCTCTACATCATCAAACTCCATGCTATAAATCGTTGTAACTAGTACTATTGGCATTTCACGATAAATTTTTTCTACTACTCATTCAAAATAAACATTATCTGAATAATCATTTAATGTTACACTTTTACTTTTTAATCAGATAATTCAATATTCACTAGATACATAGCTATGAGTATAATTTTCCATATCTCAATCTGCCCTTATTGATCACGAAAACTCAACTTCATCTCATACAGAAAGTTGATGAGACTCCTCTGTATTCTCTATCTCTTGTTCTATTCAAAAGAATCACATTATATCGTCCCATTTTAGAAAAACAATAATCACTAAAGCAGCGACCATTATCAATGAAATGATAAATGTAGGTATTGATACACTCCTTTTTTTTGGTTTGTTAACTTTTATCTGATGTATACCATGATCCTCAGAAAAATAGGAATTTTCCATTTTGTTTATTAAAATAATAAAAAACTTGAGTGTTTATTTTAATGAAAAATTTTTGTTTTACAAGACAAGCTAGTATTCCATATACCCTTTTCAAAAAAAGTAAACATAAAACACACTACTTTTTATGTATTTTTTGACATATTATGGCGCACTGAGTATAATATACCATGTATAATATTTTATTATCATAAAAAAAATAAAATGGAATGAGAAAATTTATCAACAGGTCAAACTATAACAATTGATAGTTGGACAAGCAATATAACAGACAATGCAATATTGTCATATTGATTGAAAATAGGAGCATGAATCTTGGTATTCATCCTTTTGGCTGTTGTTTCAAAAATTATTACAAAAATCATAAAAAAGAATATCAGAAAGCATTTGGAAGAAACAAACCCAACTGGTGCTGCAAAAATTGCTAAATTACTTTGAAGCATATTATTCCGGATCTTAATGTTATTTGCATTATTTATCAGTTTTGAAATTATGTGAGTAAACATCTGACTTTTGGTATCTTGAGTTTCATTGTGAGTGTGATTAGCATTCAAAGAAGTATTAGGAAATATGTTTGCTTGAATTATGATTTTGTACACAAAGGAATTTAAGATGTGAGATATCGTTGAAATACAGACATGAGAGTGATATTTCTGAAGAATTGAAGAGATTACGATTAGATATACAGTCATTAGAACATTGGATTTGAGGCAAGTAATCATACCAAATATGACCATGATTTCTGAACCAATCAAAACATTTAGTAGTGAAGATTTAGTAAAATTAAATACTGTGGTTTGAATATCATATAAATCAGATGTAACAAAAGCTATTGAAGTTTTAAAAGATACGATAAATAGTTTCGATTTTGTTAAATCAAAAGAAAATACTACAGCTTTTGTATTAGATTTTGGAGAAAGTACAATTGATATTAAATGTCTTTTCTGTTTTGATCCAAATTGTGGAATTATTTGAGAGGTTGCTGTGTGACAAATTAATGAGAGAATACCAAAAGCATTTAAGGAAAATTGAATTCATTTCTCTTATCCGCATGTTATAGTAAATTTTGAAAATAAACCAGATAATTGAAAATATGAAGAATTTATTGCAAATGAAAAAGAAAGTCAAAATTTTATAAATAATTAATAAATTAGTGATATGAAAGAAATATTTAGTTTTATAGTAAAGTATATATCAGAGAATTGGTGGACGATAACTAAAAAAGCATTGTTAGCTGTCTGAATTTTTATATTAATTTATATTGTTTCAAATTTTGTGATTAAGAAAATTCAACAAAAAATTGAACAGAATAACATACAAACAGACGATAAATATTCAAAAAAATTATCTGCATTGATATGAAAAATTTTATCATTGATTGCTTTGATAATAAATATTTTGATTGTGTTTGAGGTAGTATGAATTGATGTCTCTTTGATTATGGCATGAATTTCGTTATGAATCTGATTTGCGATAGAGACTATGATTTGAAATATCGTTGCATGATTTTTTATCATATTAAATAAAAAGTTTAAAATTTGAGATTCTGTAGAGCTTTTGGGTAGATTTAATACAAAATGAGTAATTGAAGAAATAAATCTGAAACATACTATAATTAGGTTGATTGACAAAAGAAGGTTATTGATTCCAAATAAGATTATGTCAGATACCGCAATCAAGACTTTTAAATCTGAAAAAGTTATCAGGTGAGATTTCTCTGTGAGTGTGCCTCGTCATGTAAATATTGAACAAGTAAAAAATATAATAAAAGATACTGTAAATAGTAATGAAAATGTACTAGATAAAGATTATACTACAACTTATATCAAATGATTTGATGATAAATGATATAATTTCAATACTATATTTTTTGTTGATCCACATCAAATTTCACCTTTCATTGCATGAACAAAAATTAGAAAATCTCTATTTGATACATTCAAAAAATATGGAATAAAATTCACATATGATCATATGACATTGGATTTCGAATAATTGATAATTTGAAATAATCTATTTTTTCAAATATAGTTTTACTGCCTCTCAATTATTATTTAGATTTTTAATTTTAAAATCATATCAAATCATTTTGTCAGCATTTTCGTATGATGTGATAAAACAACCAAGATTTCATTTGTACAAATTTATTAAATTTTCATACAATCAATCTAAGTTGTAATTCTTTAATCTTTTTCCATATGGTGGATTTGTTACTATAAAACCATTTCGTTGCTTAGTCTTGAATAAATCTTTGCACTCAAATTTTACAGTATCAGCAACTCATGCTGATTTTGCATTCATCTCAGCGATTTCAATCATTTTTGGATCAATATCTTGTCATACAATTTCATAATTTCATTGAAACATTTTTGATTTCAATTCTTTTTTCATATTTTCAAATTCATCATTGTTGAAGTCTGCAAAAGACTCGAAAGCAAAATGTCTTTTTAGTCATGGAGCAATATTTCTTGCGATCATAGCTGATTCGATACAAATCGTTCCGCTTCCACACATTGGATCTAACAATGGAGTTTTGTAGTGCCGGTTACAGAGTCTAAGTAGGCTTGCTGCCAAGTTTTCCTTCAATGGTGCATCTCAGGTCTGGACCCTATATCCCCTATTGTGCAACGAATCTCCAGATGTGTTTACAAAAATTGAACAATTATTTTCTATAATTTGGGCTAGAATGTTTACTGGTCTAAACTTTGGATCTGAAAATCTTTGTTTATCATCTCAAACTAGTTTCTTTAATATTGCTTTATTCACAATACTCTGAGTAGATTTTTTACTATCGATTGTTGAATTAAAAATATTTGCATCGACTTCTATTTTATATCATTTTGCTATATATTTTTCCCAGTTTATACCATATACAAAATCAAAAAGTTGATCAAAATTATTTACAGTTAGTTTATCTACTTCACAAAAAATTTTGTTTGCAATTCTGGAATTTAGATTTAATTTTCGAATATCCTCTTCATTTCATTCTACATACATTCCAGTAGAAAAATTATCAAACGGCTTATATCCCAGAATTTTTAATTCGTTTGCTAATATTTGGGCGGTTCATTCAAAACATGTAATTAAAAGTTTCATTAAATCATGAATTATCGATAAAATTTATACTTATTTTTTATTGTTGTGTCACAAAAACAATTCTTTAATTATTATGAGGGCGGCTCATGTACAGATGAATGTATCGGCTAGATTAAATACAGGGAATCGTTTGAAAACTAAAATGAAATCTCTGACTCATCACAAAAAAATTCTATCGATTAAATTTCCCAATGTTCATCAAATCAAAAATATTGTGGCTCGTTTTCAGATGTAATTTTTTTTGTATCATATCAGTATCAATGCGGAAATTATTATTGAAAGAATTATTACTAATATCAAATTTACCGGTAATGATCGAGATATTCCGGTATTGAAAGACGGTTCAATAAATGGTAAATTTTCTAAAAAAGCATTATCATAGAAAAAATATTTAGATACTTGATCTAACAGAGCAAAAATTACAATGAGTATTATTAATGAAATTCGTTTTTTCATGGTGTTTCTTATATTTAATTGTTTGTATAAAATCAAGAGAGAAAAAATTTATGTTTTATCAGGTTGTGTTATGTTAAAGTATTAAAAAAAGCCAGAATGAATTATTTATCCTGGCTTGTGATGCTCAATAACTTAATAACTTGGATAAATATCTATAATTAAAAAAGGATATACGTATTTTACGTTAAAACTTATGCATATGTCATACAAATTTCCTTCATCATTGAAAGACTAATGGAACAATATTACTAAAAATTGTGAAATTATTTTGAAATGATGATATATATATCTTTATAATCATTATGAATTTTTTATTTCCTTAGTTATGACAGTGAGAATATTTCATTCTGCATAATCACCGTTTCCATCATTCATATTATCATTACATTTTATGTCAATTACTTCTTTATTTTGTGATTTAAATTCTGTAGCGATTATGTTTTTTAGATCTTCTTTAGAAATACTACAACCATCTCCTCCCCATATAACACCATTTCAATTTTTGATTATAAGCAGATCATCTTTGGAAAGGCCACAATCATCTCCTAACAATACAGGATGAGATCAAGGTCTATGAAATTTTGCGAAATGAATAAAAGTACTATCCGTACATTTAAGATCCCTTCTATCGTCATTGCTATTCCTAAGAATCTTAACTTCCAAATATTTAGACGCTCATTTTAAATAATATTTTTCAATAAGCTCCGCTAGTTTATCACAATCAATTTCAATTTTTTCAGTATCTTGTGATAAAACCTCAACTAAAGGATCTTCTGAAGTATTGTGTTCTATATCTGCACAATTTTCATTTTTTTTATAATCATCTAATGCCATAGTAATTTTATATTAAAAAATAAAAACTCATACGTTATATATTATATATAAAAAACAAAAAAAGTCAATAGATTTTTTGTATTTTGTTAGAAATACTATTTATAATAATATTCAAATTGTCTCGATATGGTGAGTGTGGGGGAACATATCTACTGGTTGTAGAGATTTTAGTTTAAATCCAAGTTGGTCAAATAATTCAATATCTCTTGCCATTGTAGTAGGGTTACATGAAATGTAGAGGAACTTGAAATTGTTTGTTTGTTTTAAATTTGCAATTCGATTGATGACATTTGTATGTAGTCATTCTCTTGGAGGATCGACTATGACAAGTCAGATATCCGTTAAAAAATCCCCCCTACCCCCCTTTATCAAGGGGGAATCAGTGTCTGGAAGGAGAATTTTTTCAGCAGCTGATGCTATGAATTGGCATTTATCTTTGACTCAATTTATTTCAGCATTGTACCAAGCATCTTGGATCGCTTCTGGTACTATTTCAATTCCTAATAATTCATTTCCAATTCCTAATTTCAAAAAACTGATTCCTATACTTCCAGCACCGCAGTATAAATCTAATATTTTTCATTTAATTTCTCATATACTTTGTGCTGCTGTACCAAAAAGTTTTTCTGCTCCGTGTGTGTTTGTTTGGAAGAATGAAAATGGAGATATTCTGAATTTTGAAGAAATTATTTCCTTTGATTCTTCTTTTTGAAAATTAAATTCTTCATAAATGTATCATTCTCATCGTAAAGTTTCGGTAGTAATATCTTGTCATCTTACGATGTCTGCAAGTCCGCTATTGTATGTGACTACAAATGTTGATATGTTTTTTTGTATAAATTCATCTGATTTTAACTGATTTTTCAAATCTTCTCGTTTTTGTTTTCATTCTGTATCATCATCTAAGAGTGGGAAAACATTTAAATTTATCAATAATTGATTTGTGTTTTGTCACTCTCTGATGACTAAATGTCTGAAAAATCATCTGTGGAATTTTTGGTCAAAGGTTGGTAATCATGATTCAAAACATAGTTTTTTCAGATATTCAAAAACTTGATTCATCTTCTGGGAGATAAGTCCACAGCTATCGATATCAATTATTTTGCTAAATTCTCATTGCTTATGGAATCAAAGATTTCGTCTGTCGTCTCTTCATTCTTTTGCTGAAATGTATACTCAAAAACTGAATTCGATTTTATTTCTGTATCATTTTTCTTTTGGAGATCAGATGATTGGTAAAAATGTTGGTTTGTTTTCCAATTTTCTGAAACAGTCTTGGACAATTCATTCTTTTAATTCAAGCTGTTTATCGTAGCTAATCATTTGTCGTTTACAACCACCACAACCAATCTTATTTCTTTTGTCATTTTGAGCGATAAGCGAAGAATCTTGTCAGTGTTGTCATTGTGAACGAAGTGAAGAATCTAATTTGTTATTTGTAGATTCTTCGTCGTTTCACTCCTCAGAATGACATGGAATATTTGTAAAAAAGTGTGGGCAAAATATTTCATTATCTAAAAAACTTTTATCATATTCATGAATTTTTACAATATGTCATTCGAGGTAATCTGAATGCTTTTTAGTGATATTCACATCGACGATACTTCATGGTAAAGCTCATCATTTTATCAAAAGTTTTTTTCCATCTTCAAGTTTTGCTATTCAAACTCATCCGTATCAGATTCTTTCTATTTTGATATTTTGTAGATTTTTCATGTATTTATCTTGTAAAATTAAACGGTTTGTATTGTAAGGAATTTTGTTTTTGTTTCAATTGGATTTGATTACACTTGAAAAAAAATATTCAAAATATACAATTTTTCATTGTTTATATTATCAGATTTTCAATGTTATTATTTTGAGATTTACATATAAATTCTCGTATTTGTGATAGAGTAATCGAAACAATGAAAGATCGGATTTCACAAAATTCTGATGAACAAAATTTGATTTTTTTGTGAGATTATGTTTATCATTTTTCTTATGATAGAGAGGCACTTTTGAAATTGTATAGCTTTTTTCTGGAATTGTATCAAGAGTGAAAAAATGTGTATATTTTGGCGTGAAATCATGATTGGTTAGGAAATACTTTTGTATTTGAAGAAGCTAAAAGAACATACGATATTATAAAAAACGTTTTTCATGGGGAGGAAAATGGTGGTAAAATAAAATTCATTACTCAGCCAAAAGTAGAACAGATTGAATGAGAAAATATTTTGTTTTTGCCGTATTGTTTGGAAATAGATTCTTCGCTATATTTGTGACAACAAAATTGATGAACAGAATTTATAGAAATCGAAAATACGATAAACACACTTTCAAAATCACAGAATAAGAATGAAAAATTTAGTGCTGAATTGAATAAACTATTGTTAGAATATTACCAAAAATATGGAAAATTAACCGTTATTCATCATTATTACACAGAATGAGTGAATTTCCCATGACAAAGGTGAAGATTCTATTTCAATGATATAGCTTTGTCGCATTTGTTCTGTGAATTAGAGTGATTAAAGTTGATTTCTGGGCATTTACATCAGTGATTTGCATACAAAAATTATTTCTGTACATGAAGTGTGCGAAATACATCCCCATTGGAAGTGAATCAAGCGAAGATATTGTTCAAATATTCAGATTGAAAAATGTTTGGAAAGATGTTTTTTATAAATCCATATTTCCAAGTAAAAAATATTGCTGAATGAGTGAAAGTGGATGATAATTTTTTGGAAAAATTCAAAAAAGAAGTGATTTGAGAAAATATTAGAAATTATGAAAATCAATGACGAGATGTGGAAATAAGTCCAGACTATGATATGAAAAATAAAGATGTCTCAGTCTCATTATCTGTTTGAAATATGAACTATGAAGATATGTATTCATATATAGATGAAGATTTATTCAAGCAACTAAGAGATGTGAAATTGAAAAAAGTTTATGAGCAGACGGATGATCTTTTTGAGAAAATGGATATAGAATGAAAAAATCTAACTTCATGATTCGCTGATTGGAAGTGACTTTTGAAGGATTATTTGAAAGTAAAATATCCAAATGAGTACGAAAAGTATTTAGATTTTTTGAAAAAAGAAAATATTTTGAAATAAAAAATTTATAATAATATGTCATTCTGAACGAAGTGAAGAATCTTAAAAAATCCTCCGCCCTTTGGGCACCTCCTTTAAATAAAGGAGGACAAGATTCTTCGATCGCTTCGCTCTCTCAGAATGACTTATTTTTTATTAATAAAAATGTTATAAAATGGTATAATTCTATATTAAAAATACAAAAAGCAAAGTAAAAATGCTTTATTTTTGGTGATTTTTTGACAATGAAAAAGATTTTGATTATACTATTTGTGTATCAATTTTATTTTGTTTTTTGAAAATCATGGAAATAAATTCTGTAGAAAATTTTAAATTAGATGCTGATAAATACATCCAAAGTACTAGGGATGAGATTTTAGCTAGACTTGAAAAGTTTGGTAGATTGTATTTGGAGATAGAAGGTGAGACAGTGAAAAATGTAGAAGCATCAGAATTGATTCCTGGTTTTCCTGTTGATGCAAACAAAATGATTTTCCAAGAATTGAAAGACAAAATTGAAATACTTTTTTGTATAAATGCTGATGATATCATCAAAGATACAGATTTTGCTATGAAAGATGTTTCTTTTGCAGAATATTTGGAGACGAGATTAATGGTGATAGAAAGGACATTTTGAGCAAAACCAGTATTGGTGATAAATAATATTGATATAGCAAATATGTTTGATTTGGTTTTGAATTTTGAGCGTAGATTCCAGAAAAAACAGTATAGAGTTTTTGAAAGATATAAAATTCTGGGATATCCATACAATATGAAAAGTATGTTGTCTGAAAATGGATTTGAAGAAGATGACCATATTCCACTTTTCAAAAATTTAGTTTTGGTTATCTGACCAAATTGAAATTGTGGAAAATTTTCAACATGTCTAGGACAGATGTATCTAGATAGTAATATTTGAATTAAATCATGATATGCAAAATTTTCAGTTTTGCCTGTAGCAAATTTGCCAATTGATCATCCTATTAATGTGGCATATCAAGAAAAAATTAAAGATTCTAGCCGCGAGCTACAATTGGATGAGAATTACAAACAAAAAACATGAAAAGATTTTGTGATTACAAATAAAGATCAAGAAAGTTTTGAAATATTAAAGTCTTTGGAAAAAGAGACCGAAATTTCTTTGGGTTACGATTACGCCAGTGAATTTGTGGTTAATTAATTACTTCAAAAATACAAATCCACCAATTTCTATCAATACGATTTTTCCATCATCATGTTTAAATCATTCCGCATAGGTGAACACATAAGTTCTGTCTCAGATTTCAAACACCATTGGGTGCTCTGTATCATTATTCTCTGTTGCAAAACTATAAATCATATCGCCATATGGTGATAAATCCAAATGAACAACTTCATTTTCAATTGTAATATCAAATACATTATCATCTGAAGAATAAACCGTATTGTAATATCATCATCCTATTGGATACATTTTTTTGTATTCAGATATATCCATTGATGGTTTATACCATCATTTGTCATATATTCATCGTACGAATCTATTATCATTGTATTCATAACTTTGATCATATCATAGATATCAATTAGTTAGATCATAGCTATTAAAATTCATTCATTCTTCATCGATTATTCCACTTTTCCAGTCATTACCGTCATAATCCAATGAAATTTCTTCTAATGAACGAGCAATATTATCTACTCAAGTTGTGTTTAATCAAAGTAATGCATCTTTTTTCAAAGGCAATTGTAAATTTTCTGTCTGCAAAAGTTCCTTTAGTCACTTTAATTGAGATCTCAAAGAAACTTGTTTAGCTCAAATTGGTCATCAGTATATAGATATCAAAGCTATTCCAGCCAACACAGCGAAAAAGCTTATAAATCTCTTGTTTTTGAAAGTCAAAGCGAGAATAGATATAGCAATTATTGCACAGATTCCAGCACAGACAAGATATCTATTTATTGTAAATCAGTATTGATGGACTCTCATATATATTGCACAAATCATGAGGATCGCAATCAAAAGGAAACTTCAAAATATAATTTTGTGTAGTAATTTGAATTTTTTGTCTTCTTGAAGATAAGTCAAAAAGATAGCAATTATTCCAAGTGCAAAGTATCCAAATCCAAGTCAAACTATTACTCACTTTGGCCAAACTCCAGTAATCAATATTTTTAATCCATACAAGACAAATATTGCTAAATACAATAGTGTCAAAGGTAGGAAAATATATGTTCAAAATACTTTGTTTATCCAAGTTGGTTTTACCTCTTCGTTTGCACTTCTAACCAAATAATAATTTAATCCAAACGAAGTAGCAAGCAGAATTAGTGATAGGCATCAAACATATCAATGTATTTTTTGCATATCTCGTGCTGGATTATAAATTAATTCTTTGAAAGATCGAATTGCTCCAGAAACTCCACCTCGGACGATGAGTCACACCAATCAACCTACAACCACTCACCAAAAAATATTCATATAAGACTTTATAGCGAGTCTCTCATCATCTTTGTACCTGATAGCGATAAGCAAAAATAATAGGAGAAAAGCGAGTATTACAGGTCATAAATAAGTCAAAGAAGCAGAAACACTCATTCTATCCAAATCTACATTATGGATACACAAATAATAAAATATTCAGATTATAATCGCGAATATTTGAGATGGCAAATTGAATCTTTTTTCTTTTTTTGTATCCGTGCTTTTTTCAAATCGTAATGGTCAAAATAAACTAAGCACAAAAGACAAAATTCCTACTATGTACAATCTTTCAGTTTCCAAAGTAAATACATTTCTTTTGTGGACTCATCGACAAGCGATAATAGTGACAAAAAACACAATCAAATGTGATACTGGAAACTTTTTTATAGCATTAACCCAATTTGAAAAGATGGAAGATAGTTTTGTTTTCATGCAAAATCTTACATTAATAAATATATTCATATATAACCAAGAAAATTATTTATTCAATATAAATTAAATCACTTGTTTTTTTATATTAAATCAGTAGTTTGAAGGCGAAATATTTATATTTTATCTTTTCTAATGACAAAAAATTTAAAGATTTTTAGTTTAATCGCACTTTTTAGTTGATTGCTATTCCTAAATGGTTGTGAATTTTGATGAACTCCAACCACCTCAAATCTTCCAGAAAATGAAGTCACTTCAATTATGAAGTCTTTTGCGAAACAACTGAAATTAAAAGAAGATAGTATCAAAGAAGAGACATACTATCGATACAATTATACAGATATGGATAATGTAAACAATGAGATACAATGATACAGTATCCAAAAATCTGGAATTAAACCAGATGATCTACCAGATACAACAGAATTTTTTGATGGTTGGCGTGTAGAATACATTTGAGATGAAATTTGATGATCTTTGGTTGATTATTACAAAGATAATATTGTTTGTTCTAGGTGACTTTTCTATGATCAAGAAATTCCATATGAACTAATGGTTTGGGAATGAGATGATGAAGACTATGATGAAGAGTCATATAATAATGCTCGAGATGAATTTTCAAAGACTATCACTTATAATATAGACTTAAATTGTTGATTTATACCAGAATGAGTAATCACATCAAAAGACTTCTATTTTGATGCAGAGGGACAAGAACCATTTTGGAGTCTTTCAATTAGAGGGACACAAATGACTCGATTTGATCCAGAGAATGTAAAAGATTACTATGTATCAACTTTGACTAAAGATGGAAATAATATTCACTTTGATTGATATAACATTGAGTGAAATCTAACAAAAGAAGATTGTATAGATGGTGGTAAGTGAGACACTCATGAGTACAAAATTCAAATAGTTAGAGAATGAGATATGGTATATGAGTGATGTGCAGATAAGTATGATACAGATTTCGTAATTGGAGAAGAATGAACATTGTGAAATTTTGTAAAAAAAACAAATTATCAATACAAATGAAATAGTAAACGAGATGATGTATTTTACAATGTATATGGTATGACAAACAACTATATGGCCGTTTGATTATACCAAAATGTAGAAGAATACTACGATCCAATACAATTACTCATGGAAAAAACAGATAATTGACGAAAAGTTTTGTATGAATGAAGTTATGATGTCGATTATGACAAATGTGAAGAATTATTGCAATACGATAATAATCTAATGGAAATGTTCTTCTTAGTTAATTGTCCAAGAGGATAGAAATAATTAAGAATTAATAATTATAAATATCTCTGAGTTTCTTTAAATTCTCAGTTATTCATTATTAATTCTTAAATTTTTATGATTTTCTCTTGCTATTCCATAAATTTTTCTTATCTTCAAGTTAGATTCAAAATGTGGATGGATTTGACCGCTTGCAACCACGTAAAAAAATTGCTAAAGACAATATAATTTACGCCGAAGCTTTGCTTCACAAATCCAAAATACATTTAAGAGTCCATTATTGCAAAATGTATTTTATTTTTTATTTTAGAAAATGACTTATTTATTCACTTCAGAATCAGTTTCTGCCTGACATCCAGACAAAGTGGCAGATCAAATTTCAGATGCAATTTTAGATGCATATTTAGCACAAGATCCAAATTCTAAAGTAGCTTGTGAGACTTTGGTGACTACAAACAAAGTAGTGATAGCATGAGAAGTAAAATCAAAAGGCTCTGTAAATGCAGAGCAAATTGCTCGTGATGTGATTCGCAAAATTGGTTATACCAAAAAAGAGTACTGATTTGATGCTGATAGCTGTGATGTAGAAGTATTTTTACACGCGCAATCTCCAGACATAAATCGTGGTGTAGACCGTGAAAATATTAAGGATCAATGAGCGTGAGATCAAGGAATGATGTTTGGTTATGCTTGTAACGAGACAGAGAATTACATGCCATTGTCTTTGGATTTAGCACACAAAATCTTGATTGAACTAAACGGAATTCGCAAAGAATGAAAAGATATGCCATATTTGAGGCCAGATGCAAAATCGCAAGTAACAGTAGAATATTCAGATAAATGAAAACCAATTCGTATCAATACTATTGTAGTTTCGACTCAACATGATGAATTTCTTACACCAGAAAATTGAGAATCTCAATTAGAAACAGATAAAAAAATGTTAGATCAAATTTACGATGATGTGAAAAATATAGTTTTACCTCGTGTAAAAACAAAATTGTCAGAGAATCTACAAAAGCTATTTGATGAAAACTTGATTCTTTATGTAAATCCAACTGGAAAGTTTGTTATTTGATGACCAAATGGAGATACAGGACTTACTTGAAGGAAAATTATTGTGGATACATACGGATGAAAGTGAGCACATTGAGGATGAGCATTTTCTGGAAAAGACCCAAGTAAAGTAGATCGTTCAGCAGCTTACGCAGCTCGTCACATAGCCAAAAATTTAGTAGCAGCAGGTATCTCAGATGAGATTTTGGTCCAAGTAGCTTATGCTATTTGAGTCGCAAAACCAGTAAGTCTGTACATAAACACATACTGAAAATCAAAGGTGGACTTTTCAGATTCTGAAATTGCAAAAAAAGTTGAAAATATCTTTGATATGAGACCAAATGCTATAGAAAATAGACTAAAACTTCGTAACCCAATATATTTCCAAACAGCATCTTATGGACATATGTGACATGAGTCAAGAAATGAGTCAGGATTAGAATTATTCACTCGAGAAAAGCTTGATTATGTGGATAAGATTAGAAAAGAATTTTCATTGTAAAAAATCTTTATTAACAAAAACTGCTCCTGCCGAAAACGGCAAGAGCAGGGTATTTATTACTGATATTTGGACATCTTTAGTTAACCCGAAGATTATCAAAAGACACTATAGAGATTTGCTTACCTTTGCCTTCATTAAAACTAACAAAGACAGAATCTGCAATATGTGTCCATTTTAATTCAGTAGATATACTGCTAAGACACATAAATTCTTTACCTTGGTATTCCTCACCTTCAAAGTGGAAGTAGTATTTCTTGTTTTCTTGAGCAATCTCTTTAATGACAACCAATCTCTGGTCGTTTTTAACCTTGCCCTCTAATGCTCCTCCACTGAGATTATTAGCGGTTATTGCGTCACTATAGGCCTCATAAGCACTTTCTATGGAAACTCCGAGGCCACAAACATTACGATCTTTTACAGATACTAAAGCATACCCTATCAACATGCCAGTATTGTTTTTACACGTGCCAACATACGTAGGTACGTTTTCAATGTTATACATTAGTAATCTTGAAACGTGGATCTCTGTAGGATTTTCTTCAATTTTACAGTTATTTATATTGACCCTGGTAGCTTCCTCGTTTACTCCAGAAATCAAGTAATACTTAGACTTACCAGTGCGGGTATCAGTGAGCATGAAGCCAGACGTGGCATCATCCTTACCGATAGACTGGATGCCGGTGTACCAGAAGCAAGATCCATTTGTGTAAACCTGTTCAATGCCAGGAGTTTGCTCCTGCATCTCAAGCTGATTGAACTGTGCATTCCACCATCCAAGCTTATACTTACCCCACCATTTAATGCGTTTTTCGATTAAACGACTTGGAAACACTCTATCGACCCATTGGGGTAGATTATCTAAAGTGTAATCTTTCACATCACCATTTTGTACATCCATGATTATGACTTTTGTGATGTCTTTACAAGTGTAACCACTAGTATTTTCCACCACAGGTACAACCATGTATGGGCGACCATGATTATCCAGCTCAATATTGGGGTCTTCAAAGCGTACATTCATGTATCCGCATTTTCTAAGATGTCTATCCCAGGAATACCTAAAATATCCTGTTTTCATGTAACGAAGTTACAAAGGTTTCCCCTCGACCTCCGTCACAAAATAAACTACGTTCTGTTTTTGTGCTGAGACCAGGATATAGCCAGGAGTTCTCCTTTTTATTCTCCATTTGAAAAAGTCACGATACTCCAATGGAGCGACATACACTTGTTCATTATGGAAAGTTAAAGTTTTCTTTTGTCCGTTGGCTAATTTTACGTCGAATGTGCCATCGATATTCTGGATTGACATATCTCTGATTTCATAGATTGATCCTGTAGCAGGGTCCTGTTCTAATGTAGCTTCGGCATATTTCATAGCGAGTTCATTATCAACCAAGATCATTGACTCAGGCTTAATCTCTGCCATATCACGTATGTATGCCAAAGAATCGGACATTTGTTGCACATCCAACATTTTTTGCATACTTTTGTGGTGAAATGCTGGAACAGTGAGGAAAATACTGACAAAAAGCCCCAATCCTATAATCACTAGTGGAATGGACGTTTTAAAATTAAATTCTTCAAGTATTCCATTGGAGGCTAGTGAGAAAATTGCTGGTATAATAAGGATAGCCATCCATGTTCCATAGCGAAAGCTTATCACAGGGTTACAACCCCATAGAGCAAGCCATTCCATGGCAAAGCATGCAATAGCTACCCACATTGCAGGCTTCCATGTTTTCTTGAATTTTTTGTTTTTGAATGTCACCGAAAGGAGAAATGTGACCATGCCCATAAAGAGCGAAATGATTAAGTAATACATAATAATTAAAGTTTTTGTTGGTTGTTGTGATTTTTTATTTGTTTAACTTTTCTACCCGTATTTTTAACGAGTATGTTATATATTATACAATATTCATACAAAAAGTCAAGCAAAACTCTTTCCAATGATTTTTCTCTCTTGTTTTTTTAATTAAGTTTAATATTTTATGTTGATAGAAAACAAATAGTTTAAACATAAACAAAACTAACTCTTATGGAAAATATATCTTACTCCGTAAAGACAATTAGACTACTTCCGTCGTATATGCGGAATCCTCTAATTAAGGGACAGTTTTGCGAAAACGAGCAGTTTCCATTTGATAGACTCTATCTAGAAATCAAAGAAACGAACAAATGTCCATTTTGTGGTAAGGAGACAGTGATGTATCGCTGTGATTGCGAAAAATTTACGGTTCAACTTACAAAAATGCAAGACTTTGTCCTTGACAAAAAACATGAGACCATGGTCCATGTTTACCCGTATGAAAATCTCTGTGGCCAAACCAGCAACATTAATGTTAGCGTAGAGCAATTGACCGCACACGAGATTGATAAACTTGGTCCCGATTTTTGGGACGATGCACAGAAGGTTATTGATAATGAAAAAAATCGTTCTTACTTTGTGGCTCAGTTAACCTACGAGGAAGAATGTCTTGATTTCATTTACAAAGACCTTCAATCTAAATCTATTTACCGTTGTTCCATGAAAGGCTACAGCTATAAGAAGCACAAATTCTACATCGGATCTTTACACAGAAAAACCGTTTCTCATGGTGATAAGACACTTGGAAATTATCATTTTGAGGAAGTCTGGGAAGATCTAGCTGAATTTGCTGACTGGAACGACTTTTGCGAAAAAATTCAATCAATTTAAAAGCAAAAAAAGCACTCGTTTTGAGTGCCTTTTTTAATATACTTATTTTTCAATTTTTTCATATCACTCATAAACAGCAGATTTCGATCGTTTAAGATATCAATAAACACAATTTGCACATCGAAATATAAATTGTGCAACCATTACCCAAGATCATGCTCTAAATGCTAATATTACACTAAATACATCCAATATAAGCCAGAACAATCGTTGTTCACGGAATCATAGAACCATTAAAATTTGACCTATGTATGCTGGTACTGATGTAATTGAATCCATAAATGGCTGGCTATCCATTTGACCAAACATAGGAACATTGTCTAAGAATAATCGGTATCATATTGTTCATAGAACGAATGATGCAATAGTTACTATCCATCATCTTCTTTTTAACTTTCTAGCTTTAATTTCAATTGACTCTGTATTTTTATCTTTTCTATAATTCTTGAACCAAATATACATTCAATAAATCATGGTAACAAAATACATAGCATTTTCAATAGTCTCACCATGTAATCTATTTGGTATAGCAAAGAAAAACACATAAGTTAACAATTGAATATATCCAAATAGATAAAAAGAAAATTTTCATTGACTACACAAAACTACCGAAATGACTCATGTCAATCCCGAAATAATAAGCCGAATACTATCAGGTTGCCCTGTCACGAATCAAACAATAATTGCAATAATTTGCAATAAAAGTCATACTCACAAAAATAGCCAATCTATTCTTTTCCTTCCGCTGATAAACTCATTTTTTAATAATTCTTTTAGTTTCATTGTCGTATAATTAATAATTTAAAAGTCATTTAATATAATCTTTTACCCTACAAAAATTTTCATAATAAGATCATCATTTCAAAAACTCAACTTTATCCATAAGATTAAATTCCTCCAAAAGTTCACAAAGTATTTTTTCATTTATCTTTCTCTCCTCCATCGAAGCTTGTAGCATATATCTTACGCCGTCATCTACAAAATCATTATTTGGGGTTAGAAAAAATATTTTGTCCCACTTCGTTCACTTTTGTAAAGTTTTTGCCAATGGCTCTAAAACTGTTTCATATTCTAATTTAGTTAATGGAAATACATTATTTGGATCTGAATCAACGTCCTTGATCGTTGTGTATCTTTTGGCATACATCAAAGTAACAAGGTTGTCTGTATCTGAAATAAAAATTCATGTATTAGCTTCACTATCAATTTTTGAACGATTTAGTAAATACTGTCCATTTAAAAAGTCTACAAAATCTTTACATGTTAAATCTCAATCAGATTTTAAATTCTTTTCCATAGCCAATCTTCAATATTCTTCACTATACACTAATCAAAAATATTTTGCTATATCCTGAACTAATGTCGTTTTTCATTCACTTGCTGTTCACAGTATGAGGATATTATGACTAAAATTACCACGGAATATTTTTGCTATTTTATTCCAATTTTTTAATGGATTTTTTCTACATTCTGTTCATGATATTGAATTCTCTGAACGATCCATCAAAACTACAGGGTTATTTACTATTCAATTTACTTTTCATAATTTTTCCATAGCTATATCTAACGATTTCTTGTAAGATGCCTCAGAAACATATCGTGTTATTTCTCAAAAATTTTTGCTTTCTTGTAATTGCTTGTAAATATCAAAAAGCCATATACTCCAATTTTCATCGCTCCAACTATCATCCAATCACAAAGATGTCTCATTGTTGCAAATAACAGTAATTGAATTATCCCCTTCAAAAAACTTTTTCACTAAACGATACCTTTTACGTAATGGCAATCAACAAGTACATCAACGGTCATTATTCTCTCCACAAACAAAAACCAGACATTTATCATTCTCTTTCTTTGCTCTCATTATTACATCTAAATGTCATTGATGTAATGGCGCATAGGTTCAAAAACAAATTCAAATTTTCATGGCTATTTATTAATAAATAAATACTGTAATATATACAATAACAAATTTTCAAAAAAAATCTTAATCCTCTCTTTTCGTTCAAACTAACCATTTTTGTTTTTCTCCAAGCGTATCCATAGCCCTAATTAATGTTCCACTTATTGGATATTTTTTCCTTTTTGCATCTATAATGTGATGTTCCGCTTCTGGATATGCATGAGAAAAATAATCTGAATAAGACTCTTCACTCGAATATACATACGTCATCCTGGGAATGTATTGTCTAACCAATGGTGTTTCTGCATCCCAATCCTCTGTTCAATCAGGATTCTTACAATTTCTTACATCAATTATGATTGGTTTCACATTATCATATACACTGCACACTCTTTTCAAGCATTTAAATCTATTCTCTAGTGACATCATTTCATCATCTCAATGAATTTTCATAATATTTTCTTCATCACTTCAATTAGCAAACAATATCACATACAATAAATCACATTCTTTAGATGCGACATCTATACAATACAAGTGTCATTTGTGTAGAGGCATAAATTTTCATCAAAACATTCATATTTTTTTCATGACAACAACTAGATAAAAAGATAAAAGTAGTTAAAATATTTTATATTTGAATCATTTACAGCATACCTCTTATTGTAATCAATATAACATTTTCCATCATCATCAACTACTAGCTCCGCTCATATTACATAATCTGTCAAATCTTCCACCCCCTTTAAAACATAAGTTTCAAAACCAGTATTTTTATCTGTTATAATTTTTGTTGTTAAACCATTAAGCACATTTACATCATCAACTTCAAATTTGGTATCAATTATATCATCAATAAATTTATCATTAGCACAGAAATTTGAACGCATCCTAATATCTTTAAATCCTAAATCAATTGCCCATGACATAAAGTTATTATAAAATTCTTTAAAATTTTCGATATTTTGGTATAAAACAGCCACAGCTGTACATGTAATATTATCATCTTTAAGAGATTTTATAATACTTTTTAAATCATTATTGTCTGGAATTAATGATGTTCAAAATATTTGTTTTCTAGTTTCATAATCATAATGATGCACAGAGATGTTTACAATATCTACCACATTCTTCATATATTGTAAACATGTTTTTAATTTAAATCAATTTGTCGTTAGCACTACTTTTTGTGCCCTAGATTTATAATTAGAAATCACATCCATTAATTTAGAAAACACTTCTACATCAAAAGTTGGTTCATTTCCGGTAATATCCAATGAAATAGGTCTATTATCGATATTATTAAAGATTAAATCCAAAGAATCAGATAAATTACTAAAAAACTCTTCATAATTATGCTTTTGTGTACATATTGTCAAATTATTAAAACAAAATATACAGTGAGCCTGACAATAACATGGAAGTACGATCTTTACAGATAAACCACTTCCGTGTCATTTTTTATGATCCTGTGGATTTATGGTTACATACTTTTGGTTAACTCAAATTAATTCTTTTACGATATTTTTTTCTGTCATTTTGATATATAAAATTTAAAGAGACAGAGCTTTAAAAATCATCTCCTTATGATCTGGAAATGCAAAATCCAAACTTCCAATTTCTGATGGATCTACAATCATAAGAGATTTTGCATCATCGGCAGCCTTTGGCTCTCAATCAATTATTTTGCCTTTGAATGCATTAGTGATATTATGTGCACGAGGATCTCTATCTGGGTCATCCCAGTATCACAAGTAATCTGACTTTTGAATATCTACAGGAACTGAAATTTCTTCCATAGTCTCCCTTTTTGCTGCATCAATCAAGGTCTCTCATACATCGACAAATCCTCATGGTAAAGCTACTCAATATGGTGGATTATTTCTCTTAATTAGGACAATTTGATTATTTTTAGTAAAAGCAACAATATCAACTGTTAATCCAGGAGACTTCATTTCATTTTGGAAATATTTCTTTAATCTCTCTGGTGCTCAAATTTTATTCAAATAATCGACTGCCTCCTGTGAAATAAAATCGTTTAATTTTCACATTTGATTACGTGCAATTAGTTCTCTAATTGTCGTTCATCTTACATTTTCTCTTGTTTCAAATGATGCAACTTTTTTTCATGCTTTTTCCATTAATTCCACTACCCAAGGATTTCATGCAATAATATAATCAAAATCTGGTAAATTTTGTAAAATGTAATTCATCCATTTCTCTCAATCTCCGAAATCAGGGATTAAAAACACTTCATCTCATACTATTTCTTTTATCTCTCAAGCAGTTTTTTGTATCAAAACTTTCCTTTCATCACTAGTAAATGGATTTTCACTTGTTTGCTCTTTATTTGAAGATCCTATTCAAATTATAACTTTTGATAATCACTCATTATCAATTGCTTGCCTAATAGCATCTAAATGCCCTTTATGTAATCATGGCTGTGCACGTGTAATAAACAATCATACTTCTCATTGATTTTTCATCTTTATAAATGCATAAAATATAAAAGTATTTTTTAATCATTTATTTCAAAGGATGATCTGAAATTTTTACAATTGGAGGAATCTGTGCAACTTTAAACTTTGACCTTTCAATCCTATCTTTTAGAGATTGAACATAATTCTCATCTAAACCGTATTTTTTTGCTACAGATTGTACGTCTTTTCAAAAAGCTAATTCATCAACTGGATCACAATCTCTATCATAGTCAAATGGATCAACCTGTCATTCGCTCAATTCTGCGGAAGCTTTTCTGTCTATAATTCATTGTGGAATTACTTCTTTATCTTTATTAATGTGTCTTGCTAAATCATAAACTTCCGTTTTTTTCAAATCTCATATCAAAGAAAGACCTCAAATCAAATCTCAATACAAAGTTCAATATCAAAGTTCCAATTCTGTTTTGTTTGAATTATTTAACACCAATCAATTGTGATCATTAGCTAAATTCATCAAGATAACTCACCTAATCCTAGCTTGAACATTTTCATGACTAACTCATTGTAAAATCTCTCATAGATGCTTTTGTGAAAAATTCTCAAAAGATTTAAGTATATCTTGGATTGGTCAAACTTTCAAGTCTATTCATAGATTATTTGCCAATTGCTGAGATAATTCATAAGATTCGTTTGAATTAAACTGTGTTGGCATGTAAATAGCATGAATATGTTCTGGAGATAGAACTTGAGATGCGATACTTAAATCTACTGCCGAATCAATTCATCATGAGACTCAGATCACAACATCTTTAATACCAGCCTTTTTTAAGAAATTAATTAACTCCATCTTGATAGTAGAAAGAATTTCTTCATACTTATAATACTTTTCTTGTTCTTGTAATAAGGTTGAATTTATAGCATTTTTCATTTTTAATAAATTAATATATAAAACTAAATTTGAGATTTTAAATTTTTTCTAACCTGTTCATGCATTTGGTGTGTTAAATTGCTTTCTTTTGTTTCATAATTAGCCCACTTTTTTGATCTCAATACTTGTTGTCTAGCTTTTTCAATCTCTTGTAAATCATTGTCTCAATAATAAATTCTTCCATTATCATACACTGTATTAAACAATCTCTCTCATTGTACTGGTTCTGATTCTTGAACCAAATATCTAGTTCAGTCTCTAATTTCTATATCCAGAACTCAAGGAATTGTCTCTTTTGCTCTATCATTTGATAATTTTCATGTTGGACCATTTTCTGTGTTTGTTAATTTATATGCTGCAGATAAAGCGTCTCTTGTTTTGTTATTTGCGATCAATCATCCTCAAATTCAAAATGCCAAATACTTTTCTGGATCAAATCCCGCATCTCTAATAGCATCGCAAACTTTATTAAATTTCTCTATTGTAGATACACCATCTGATATACAAATCTTATCTTTTTTTGGATCCATCATTCCTAATTCTTTTTGTTTTTGAAGTGCATAAATTGCTAATTCTGCTATATTTCCACTATCTAGTCTCAACATGACATTTTTTCATTCTGCTTGTTTTTTTTGTTTTATCTCTAATGCCTTATTTATTCAACTTACTGTATCTATTAAATCTGTTAGGATAACCATGTTGTCTATTTTAGCTGCCTCCTCCATTGCTTCTTTTTCAGTATCATATGATGCATAAAATCTATGAGCTGTAGTACCAGATGTTTTTAAGTTGTACGCCAATGCTGCTGCATCATTTGAAGTTTTATCTAATCCACCTCAAACCATCAATGATGATACACCATCCATATGTGTCTCTTCACTAGCTCCTGCTCTCTTTCATTGTTCACAAATTGGAGATAAGTTTCATCAAATAGCATCAGCATATACATTACCTGTTGTTGCTATTGCACTTTTAAAGAATGGTCTGATTATCATTGGTTCAAATACTGCCGCTAATTCTGAAGGTCAAGTAACTGTTATTACAGGTTCTCCAGGATGTACTATTGTTCAGTCTGGGACAGCTCTAATAGTCAATGGCATATATCATCAATTATCTACGACCTTTTGTCGCATATCTGCATCAAAATATCCTACTCATCATTTTTTTCACTGGTCTGCATAGAAATCTTTTGCAAAGTCTAATTCTTTTTGTGTAATTGGATAAGCAAATAATGATTTTATCATTTTCCTAATTCAATCTACTACAATATAGCTGCTTCATTCTGGAGCCCTTCTCATCATAAATGTAAATGTTTCTATCAAATTTGATCTAGTATCTCATTTGATAAAATTCATTGTTCTATTGTATGTATCAGTTTGCAGTATTTTATTTCTTTTTGCTATATCTTGTCTGACCTGCTCATCTGTTATTTGCTGATATTCATCATATGTAATATCAGGAAACTCATTTAGTTGTGCTTTGTATTGTTGTATGTTAAAGTCTGTCATTTTGATAGTTTAATATATAAATGTATTTTTTACAATAAGTAGAGGCTAAAAAAATTCTAATGATATACAAATTTTTATGCCTGTTTCCTTTTTATAATAGTATTTTTGTTAATTGTTATCTGACGTTAATAAATCAATCAATTTCTCTTTTGTTATAATTTGTATTCATAAATCTGACAATTTATTGAGCATGTTTTCTGTTGTCTCTGGTGCTACTCCCCTAATTGCATCGGATATCAATACTGGATTATATCAAAGATTTTTAGCATCCAATGCTGATTGTCATACACAATAATCAGTAGCAACTCACGTTAAAAGTAAATTACTAATCCCTTTTGATTTTAATAATTCATCTAGCTCCGTGTTATCAAATGCACTATATCATGAATTTACTACTTTTTCTCATTTTGGTACATGTACATCAAAATCAGAATTACTCAACGGAGACGTCAACGAAGCTCATTGTGTTCACTGTATGCAATGATCTGGCCATAAAACTTCAGATCAAACTTTTCAAAGATAATCTTTTAACTCTGACAATGAAAAGCCAGCTCTTTCTCATATTCAATTATCTTGCTCAGTCCAATTACTTACTTCATCAAAGCTAATTAAATCATATGGTTTTTTATCTTTATAATTAGCAGCGAACAAAACATGTCAGTAAGGATGATTATCAAAAACATTTATTATTTGTATTCAAAACTTTTTACAAATATCAACTATTTCTTTTGTAGCTATTGCTGCCATCTCTCACTCACGGACATACAACTCATTCAAATTTTTGTTTTCGAATCATTGTGTATTATCAATACTCAGCAATGCAACCTCCTCATGAGGTATCTTTAATGTGATTTCTTTGTTGTTCATGGCTATATATAATAAATGTAAATAATACAATAAGTGTTGTGCAAAAAAAAATTCAAAACCTTTATAAACTTTACAAGCCGATTTTTTTCAATCTCTTCAACTCGACTAATTGTAGATTATACAATTACGTAAAAAAATCAAGAGATTTTTTAAATTTTAGTTTTACGAGTGATAACGGAATAAATTCTATTATTTGTGATCATAATTTTTTGAAAAAAATTTTTATTGAAAATAAAAAATAAAAAATTAATAATATCTTATTATTTATAAAAATAACTAACCTACTTATGAGCACTATAAAACAAGATATTTTAATCACTGTTGATAATGTAATTTTTACTATTATAAATGACAAATTACAAGTACTATTGGTGTCCAGACCGATTGAACCATTTAAAGATATATGGGCATTACCTGGATGATTTGTTAAAAAAAATGAAACTTTAGAAGAAGCAGCATACAAAAAATTGGAAGAAAAAACTAGTGTAAAAAATATATATTTGGAACAATTATATACATTTTCTGATGTGGATAGAGACCCAAGATGAAGAATAATCTCAACTGCATATATGGCTCTAGTTACAAAAGAGAATTTATTATTAAAATCAGGAAGTCGCGACTGAATGATAAGATGTTTTCCTGTAAATTCTCTACCAAAATTATGATTTGATCATAAAAAGATAATAGAATACGCTATAAAAAGACTTAAATGGAAATTAGAATATACAAATCTCGCTCAATACATATTACCAGAAAAGTTCACATTTACGCAGTTACAAAATGTTTATGAAATTGTCTTAAATCAAAAGTTTGATGTAAGAAATTTCAGAAAAAAAATCAATAGCCTATGAATTATTGAGGAAACATGAGAAAAAGAAATCTGAAATAAATATAGACCTGCTAGATTATTTAAATTTTCAAACAAAAACATGGAAATAGTTGATGTCCTCTAGTTTATCAATTCAATTTCTGATTCAAAAAATTGTTCTTGAAAAGCTGTCTGCTTTCTAATCTCCTCTACTGAAAATTTCATTCATTTTGGTGCAGCCACTCGCTTGTCTTCTACATCATTTTTACGATGAATCACAGCAATCACATCTCATTCAAAAGTTTCCAAAGGTTCATTTACTCACATTACATAAACATCTTGTTCTTCTCAATCTCATCACATCACACCTTCTACGTACCCGTAATTTAATGTATAAAAAATGTTTTTGTGTGTAGGATGATAGGTTCACAGAGGCCTATCAATGATTACCTTAACATGTTTTGAAGTCATGAAATATTTTTTATAGATAAAATCATGATCAATTAAGCTTGGAAAGCTATTTTTTTAAATTAGATAAAAAAGTATTATTAACTTAAAAAACTAACAAATCAAAAAGGCAAACAAAATGTTACACAACACTCAAAAAATTAATTCATAAATTTAATATTTTTGTATATTTAATTAACTTCTAATATTTTTATATTTTTTCTATCGTTTCAAAGTCTCATTTTTACATTATCTCATGCTTTGTGTCATTTAATTGCTGATCAAACTGGAGAATCTAAAGAAATTAATAAATCATCTTTTGATCAATCATTTATTTTTACTTCTCATGTACCAACTATTGTAACTGTATACTTATCTTTGTCTCATTCGATCTCTAACAATACTTTTGAACCATATCATACTGTTCATTTTCAAGTTGTAGTAGTTTCTTCCTCTATAATCTCAGCATTTGCTAATAGTTTTTCTAATTCTGCTATTTTTGAATTAACAAAATCCTTATCTTCCATAGCAGATTTATACTCAAAGTTTTCAGACAAGTCTCACTGTGCTTTAGCTTCTGCTAATTTTTCTAAAATATCTGGAAGCTTTACTTCACGTAATTCTTTTAATTCTGCTACTAATTTATTGTATCACTCTCTTGTAATATAATTTTTTTTAGAATCTTTCATTTTTACAAGTAATTAATTATTGTATAAAACTATTTAGATAAAATTCATGATTTAAAATTATCGAATGCATGATTTACCAAATCTGATAATCTTTTGAAATCTTTACGAGAATAATCAACTGATTTTCCATCATATTCAAATTTAAAGTCTCCATCATATCATTTTGCTACTTTTGATACCGTAATTCTGATTGTAACCTCTACATTTTCTCACTTTGCATAAATCTTTTTTAATGTTGAAGACATTTTTTGATTCAAATTCTTCTCAACTTTCTCTTTCAAATCTGCTGTCATTACATCAGTTAAACCGTTTAAATTATAGATTACTTTTGGTTCTTGCATGATAAAATTTTTATGTTATAAAATGTATAATGCACTCATTTTTAGGATAAAGAAAATAATGGAAAAATCAATACAAATAATTTACAATAAATCCATAAAATCTTTTTTTACATCATTCTTTTTCTTTTTCTCATGTAATGTATTAAATCATTTCCTATATATTTCTCTAAGGTCTGTATAATATATCAAATTTAGGATCTCTGAAATAGTCGCTCGTTTATATACTCACAAATATCACTCAACTGGCTTAATGTCTACCATATCTTGAGATCAATCATACTTCATGAGAAAATATGTAACCTCTTTATCGAATTTTCAGTTTTTATCTTCCAATCACAAAATTCTTGCTGTTCAAAGATTTTGAACTACACTCAAAAGATTAATTGGGATTCATGTTTCTTCTGATACTTCTCTCAAAGCGGCCCTTTCATAATTTTCTCCATCCTGTAATTTTCATTTTGGCGCTACTCGTTCTACTTTTCCAGACACTGCATGTCTTTTTATTACCAAGAATCTTGGCTCTCAGTCTTCATCATAATAGTAAATAATTCATCAAGCACTTTTTACTAATTTTGTCATAAATAAATCTTATTAAGTAAACTTATTTTTCTGTTTTCATGATGTGTCTTACGACATTTAAAAACCACTTTGCTACTAAATTCGGTTCCTTTTCAAAATTTTCTATTTCGTTCTTTATTTTTGTGGCTGATTTCGCAATTTGTGTAACAATTTCTGGTGAACGTTTTCCAAATTTTTTGCTTTTGAACAATCTCTCTCTAAGCTCCGCTTCTCATGGTTGCTCTATATCATTCTTTAATTCTTGTTTTCATGCTTCAAAAAACTGATTTAACTCTTCTTTTGTTTTATCATCTGAATCCTTTAATTCCAATCCTTCTTGCATATCTAAATTCAAATTATCAAGTGTAGAATCTATGGCTGAATCTTTCAAGTTTTCAGCCTTTCTGCTTGTTTCTTCTTCTACTTGTATTTTATCAATATCTTTTTTTCATTCCAAAAAATTTTTTATTGATTCTCGTTTTTCTCTGAACCAATTACTATTTTTCTTTTCAATATTATTTCATTGATTCTCTTTGTTCTCAATATGATTATTCATTCTTACTTATTAATTCTTAATTATTTTAGTTTCCTATCATTTCAACCACCTTGTTTAATATTGCTACATTTCTCTTGTAATCTACTCTAGTATGTCATACAATACAAACCAATCATTCATACTCCTCTACTACAATTTTTGCGTAAAGACAAGAAACTACAATATTTTTGTCTTCGATAAATGTATAATAAACTTTATTTTTTTTGAGCATTTTTGCGTCCAAGTGCTTTACTATATTTTTTGATTCAATAAGATCTACGATATATCTTGTGGTATCATATTCAGATACTAAATCTGCTCTCAAAACGTTATTCATACCCAAATAATAATATTCATCATTTCTCAAAAATCCTACTACTACTCCATCGGCTACAGCTCACAAATTTTCGACCAAATACTTTAGCCCTTTCCTAGCATTTTCCAAATCAATATCTTGCTGCTCTAATTCTGATTCCATACAATTTTCTATATATGCAGAAAGTCCAGAAACAGTAGGTACCCTACCAGAGCTATTATATGGCTGATAAACAAATCATGATTTTTCAAGTAAATTCAAATATTTTCTCAATGTAGAAGGTGCGTATTCTACATTTTCTAGAGAATTTAAAGATTTGGATCCTACAGGGTCTCAACTAGAAATATATTGATCGACCACTATATCCAAAAGTGACAATAATTTATCGTCTTTTTTCATCCAAATTGACTGAAAAATAAATGAAACTCGGTAATATTACTTTTAATATATTGATTATTCCAAAAAAAACAAGTGAGAAAAATAAAATTTAATAAAAAAATGGAAGGGATCACACTCTTCCATGTTTTTTTCGAAACTTTACTGTGAGATAGATGGAACTTAATGTTTCCACCGTTTGATCGATGAGGTCTGGAACAAAGATCTGGTTCGTTGTCGGATCGTATTTGACAGCAATACCTTCAATTTTTTCCTCTAAAACGGGTCGCTTACATTTGATTGAGTCATAAAGCACCCATTCATAATAATGGAAAGTGTCCTCACTAGAGACATTATTCCAAACCTCAATATCACGTAATCTTGTTTTGCTAAACCGTAATAACGGAAGCATTGAATTCAGGTACCGATCCATTGTATGTTTTTTTTGTGTTATCAGAATGTGTTCTATTATTATAATTATTTTACCATCAATGTCAATTATTTCTGAATATGTTTGTTTTATGATGCTTTTTTGATATATCATTGTTCAATAAAGCTAGATTCTACTGCCTTCAAAAATTCATGAACTTGGCTATTAGCTTGATACTTTAAAGATGTCTCATCTAACGCTGTAAAGAAATCTTGCATATTTGTTCAATGAATCATATCACAAGCTAATTTTACAGTTTTCAAAGATCGCTCCTTGCCATCAGAATTTTTAGGGTTTACATTTAAAATTGCAAAAAATGTTTTATGAATATCTTTCCATGGCATATCTTTTACTCTCCTGTCACGAACTGTCCTATCGTCACAGCATAAAGAAAAGTCTCTCATAAATTGTAAAGCATCTTTCATACTATTAATTTGATCTCAAAGTACATCACTAATGTACCTCCTATATCCCAAAGCTTGTTCTTGATATCATGGCAACGCCTTTTTTTCTTCTTCTGCTGTTTTATGTGCTAAATCAAGTGCATCTTGGTAGGTAAATTTAGTTTTCCCTGTCATTTTTATTTGTATTAAAGTGTAAAAAGTCACAAAATTTTAACTGCGACAAATATATTATACATAATATTTTTTATTTGTCAAATTTTGGAGGACTTTTTATTATAAATTCTTATGCAAAAATATCCTGTTTAAAACAGGCTTTTCATTTTTATACATAATAATTATATTTATTTATTGACTCTAACAAGTTCTTTATTCCACATTATTTGGTCAATAGACAACCTAACTGGTGTCGCATTACAGAATTCATCTATTGTGAGTAAAAGGAATCATTTTATTCATTGCATAATACTCATGAAACTATAATTATTTTCTACTATTGTATGTTTTAGTTTTTGCTCTCATACTATATCTAATCATTTATTTGATACATAATATTTCAAATCATGGGCTCAAATATCAATATCTTCAATTGATTCACAGTATAAATTATCAATTTGATTTGTGTTTTTTTGGTCTAAAAAAGATAAATAATCATCCAAAACTTCTATATTTTTCAAAATATTATTTAATTTATAATAATGGAAATATTCTAAAGATTTTTCAATCTCTTCTTTTAGATATCAAGCAATATCTAATGAATTAATATTTTCAAGTATTTGGAATTTGATTATTTCTTTTTTTCACATGATGTATCGTAATTAAAGTTTAAATAAATTGATGTTTGTGTTTTTTTTGAGGTAATTCATAAGATGTATATCGTGTGTAAATAACAATACTGTCTTTCATTCTTTATTTAATCTTAGCAATACATCAGCAACTTTTTGTGTATTATCTCGATCTAAATTTCCTGTAGGTTCATCAGCAATAATCAATTCTGGATCGTGAATTATTGCTCTGGCAATATTTACAAATTGTTTCTCACCTCCACTCAATTTTTTTACTGGTCTGTCCTCGAATGGAATGATATTTAATTCTTTTCTAATTCTATTGTATTTAGCTTCTATAGTGGCTTCTCACATTCCGTATATTTTCAATGGATATATAACATTTTCTTTTACTGTCATATAATCAATAAGTTTGTAATCTTGAAAAACCAATCATAATTTTCTCCTATATAATTGAACTTCATCATCTGTATAGGTCGAGATATCTTTCATCTTGTAATAAATTGTATCCTTTGCAGATTTGATTTTACGAGTCAAAAATTTTGAAAATACTGTTTTTCAAGATCATGATTTTCACATCAAAATTGTAAAATCTCATTTATACAAAGCAAATGAAAATTTATTGAAAAGTAGTTCTGGAGTATCTCAAAACCCCCAAGTTAATTCATCTACATGTATCAATAAATTATGCTCTTTTTTTGTCATTTATAGATGATTACAAAATAAATACACAAAATAATAATATCCAAAAATAAAAAATAATGCAAAAAAAAACAAAAATGAACACATTTTATATTTGACATATTGTAAAAAAAATATGTGATTTTTATGTACGAAATGTAATAAATTTTTATTATTTGAGATAATACAGAAAATATTGCTCTAATTTTTTGCTGTTATAACATAATTTTAATAATCTAATACATAATTCAATGGTCAGTCATTGACGGCAGAAACTATCATATCTGCTCCAAATTCTCATGTCTGAATTTTCCGACCATTATTTTTTGCTTCTTGAATGAAATAATTATATATTTTTTCAGCTTCTTTGTACGGTGCTGAATGTACGAAATCTAATTTAGTTCACTTCATACTTCTTCCGTACAAAGTGAAATTTGAAACAAGCAAAACTTCTCAATCGATCTCTTGAAGTGAAGTATTGATATTTCAATCCAGTCATGTTAGGCATTTCAAAAGTGGAATTTTTTTCATGATTCTAGAAATTTTGTCTTGATAGGTATCCAAGTCTTCATTGTGAATTCATAGGTAGATTATAATTCCTCTACCAATTTCTCTATGGATATTATCTGCCTCAATATCTAATTTTGCTGATTTTACTTGTTGAATCAAAAGTCTCATGTGAAATCTATGGTAATAAAAATACAGAAACTATTTTAACAATTCAGAGCTATAATTCAACAAAAATTATTTTTTCAATTTTATGGTTTTTTTAAAATAACTTTTCAAACAAGAAAAAATTTTTCATAAAGCCTTTGCATTAATTTTTCAACTCTTCAAAATTTTATCATATGTATTTCGAACAACACTAAAAAAAAGTTGTATTTCAGAATTTAAAGTTGGTTTCATTTTCGAAATTCAGTTTTTATAATCAGATCTTAAATCCAAAAAATCATCCAAAATGCTAGAAATAGCAACAGCATTCGAAAGAAGTTTTTCCAATTCACGAGAAAAATCTCAACTATTTTCATCTTGCTTCAAAAAAAGTTCAACTAACTTTGCTGTCATATATCATTCATAGTACTTATATTTTATAAATTCTTTAATATCTTCAGACTCACAAGCTAGATGATTTCGATGAAACAATTTGTCAGCACAAAGAAGGAAATCATCAGTAAGTCATCTTTTATCTAAAATATCATATAATTCATTAGCTGTATCGTTCATCTCTCATACATCAACATTTTTATCGCGAAATTTTTCGAAATACATTTCCTTGAATTCTTGCTGTTCTACAGACTTCTTCTTGTCGTACATATGATCAACATATCACATCATTCTCAACAAAATAACCAAATCTTTTTTAGTATTTTCTGTCATATGAAATCACAAATCACACAAAACAGAATCAAAGAGAGGAAGTGTCTTTTCATAAGTACGTTTATTATCTGGAATCTCTATTTTTTTAATCAATGACATAAAATAGATTTTGATTTAAAATCATCCATTTTTATAAATATTTATCTTAAAATGTCAATATTTTTTAGAAAACCTCCACCTCACCAAACATAGAACAAGGTCCAGGAGCACATCAATCAGTGAATCCAAGCTTATAATATTTCGTTTTATCTGGTGATTCAAAAAACCAAATTATTGGTCGAGTATCATCTAATATATCATCAAAACAATTATTTGATATATACGGATCTCAATTATCTAGGATTTCATATATTTGAGTTTTTGGATTTGAAGATGTGATTTTTGTTTGATCTTCATAAGAGATTATTTCTTTATTTATGGAACATCAATTCTTTAATTGTTTCTTGATTATATTTCCAAGGGATTCGTTTTCTGATTTTTCAAATACTTCAATAAATTCCGCTCAATGAGATATTCTATTTCATTCTCTTATAAAGATTGGAGATTCGGATTTTACATAAAAAGTATCATATCATGCAGGTGTTGTAATTCTGAGTCATAAATCCGGATAAACAGATGTATAAATATATCAAGTTATATAAGCTGATCAATAATACATTGGTCAGCAAGATACAGTAATTTGAGTTTGTGGATCTCAAGGCATCCATTCAGGTGGATATTTGTCAAGAGTATGCATACAAGATTCCATATTACAAAATCAATTTTTAACTTTTTCTTCCATAATGTCTGCATATGGAAATACTTCGTGATCTATGGGATAAAAAACTGGTTGACAATCTTCTTCATCTGGCTGATATTGATAGTAATCTTCAGGTACATCTTCGTCAGACATTTTGATTCATTCAATTCAATCTCAACATCATTCGTAATAATAATCTCTGATTTTTGCTACTCAAACGGTGTAGTAATGCATATCTCATTTTCATCCATCAATACAATCTTTTAGGATAAATTCTCATTCTAGGTCTTCTCATGAGAAATAGTAATTTTCTCATTCCTGTCGGATAGTTATTGGCTCAACGACATCAGTTTCATACATTGGAGAAGAAAAAGTTGCTATTCATCATGAGATTTCTATATCCCAAAATGGCTCAGTCCCATAGGCTGTGAGGTAAGTGTTTTGCAAATTATCAATCGTTGTATTGTCCGTACAATCTTCTGGGAAAATACAATCATCGATGACTTCTACATTATTATTGAAGCATCAAGCAAGGAATAAAGTCAAAAATCAAGGAATAAGAAATAATAATTTTTTCATATGTGACACAAATAAAGTAAAATATTGTTTTATGAAATTACTAATATATGTACAATTTTCAATAATTGTTTTAAATTTTATGTTTTAATACATAATTTGATACAGCTAAAAAATTTTCATCGTAAGGGTATCTTTGTTGTCAGAATTTTATTCGCATTTCAGACCAAGATAAGCCTGTTTTTAATAATTCTTGTACTTGTGGATCTTTGAAGCTTGTATTGGTATCTTGTTTATTTAAATCCACACAACCTTCTTCATCATACAATTTACATTGCAAATCACATTCTAATTTGTCACATTGATATGCAAATAAAGATTCTTTGGTTTTATGTTCATCAAATTCCAAAAATAAATTTTCAATTTTTTCTCAATCAATCAAATTTTTCAAAATATTGTGCACTGCTTCATGTTCGATTTTTTCTTTTTCTTCTTTTGAAATTTGAAATTGAGTTAAATCACCTATAATTGTTTCTCAAAGCTCATGAATAGCTATCATGAGTATCACTTTCATTATGTCAATGTCATACTGATATTCAGATTTCATAGCTATTGCTAGCATTTGTACTCAAAATATATGCTCAGCTACACTTTCAAGTCTTTCTTTTTGTACATTTCGGTCTTTCCAACCAGTTCTGATTACATTTTTTAGTTTATTACACAGAACATAATAATTTATAACTCTTTTTTCTTTCTCCATATTTTATTATTTAATCTTTAAAACAACGGATTGAAAATCAAGCTCCACGAGATAAATCATTCTCTGAATGTGAAGAATACAATGCCTGACTATGTGCGAAATTTCAGTTACGGCTTGGAGTAGCAGACCGTAATCATCGATGCTCTCATTGTCACCAAGATCATCAAAACTCAAAATCACGAGAACCTGCATAAGGGATTAGTACTTCATTTTCAAAACTATGGTTGTTAGGATCGTCTCAAATTCATCGATAATAGTAGTAAAATGCCCAAAGCATTCCGTTTAATTCATCATAGGTTGGTACATGAAATCATTCTGGACATGGTCATCTTCTAAAATCTGATTCTTTGTGGATTAACTTTCATTCATTTAATGCTCATCACCATAAATCATCATTATGTTCATCATTTAGCCAATAGTCTCTAGATGTTTTTATTTCTCTAGTTTGAGGAGTGATAAAAACTGGATTATTTAGATGTTTATCTGGTCAATAAATTTCAGGATTTTCTAATCTTTTTGATGATTTTTCTACTTCTCAACTTCGTGGGAAACAATGATCGTTTCACCATTGAAAGAGACATCAATATGAATCCTCCCCTGTTCATGCTACTTCTGCTCATAAATTTTTATCCATAAATGTATATGAATGGAACCCATCTGAAACTGTAAAAGTCCCCTCCTCTACATTATGAAATATTCAGGATTCTAGCATTACATCTCTTTTTTTCTGTCATAAATCCATTGATAATAAATTAGTTGGCTTTCATAACCAAGTTACCATACAATTAAAATTTTCATTAACTGGCTCAATCGCTCAATATATTGTATCTAATGGTCTTCAAGCATGATTATCTGCGATAGATTCCTTACATTTATCGGTTAGTTCATCGTAGTTTTTTACTTTTCTAATCCAAAAACTTCAAGGAAAAACTGAAAGTTTAAATCAGAATGGTTCAGAATTAAATGGTTCTGCATCATAATTTCACATATCGATTCAACATGATTCATCAAATCATGGTAATTTTCATTGAAGGAATAGATATTTTCGATTATTCTTTTCACTACTTTGGCAGTACAGTGTTAAATCTGGTCAAATCGAAATCAGATGATAATCTTTTCAAAATGCATCCACAAAATCTCAGTTAGATGTCTTTAGTTCTAGTAATCAATGCTTTCAATCTAAATCTTCATTAACTTCTATATTTATATCAGAGTTTGATAATAATTTTTCTGAAAAAATTGAAAAAGTAAGTGGATAATAAATGTGTTCATCCTCAAATATTGTGGTTTCATATTTATAAATATATCATGAATCTACTTTTTCATAAGTTATGAATTGCTCTCAAGAATCTATTTCTATAGGATTTTCGGGTGTAGTACATCCAGTAAGAAGTAATCCACAAACTAATAAAGTAGTTAAAAATCAGAATTTTTTCATAGTTTTATCTTAATTAATTTATAAAGTCTCTACTTTACCAAATATCGTACATGGTCATGGAGCACAACCATCTAATAATCTTAATTTATAATATCTGCTTTTGTCATTAGCTGGTTCAAAATATCATACATTAAGCACTCATCGTTTTATATTATCGTCTTCATCATCACTATAGCATCTTGTAGGTTCTTCAGAAGACCATCCATTTGGTGCAGTAACAAAGTATCATGTTCATTCTATATTGTTGAAAGCAATTGGTATTCATGAATTCAATTCACATCAAGGATTTAAATGTCTTTCTTTTATTATTTCTTCTAATGATTGATTTGGATCTTTAGTATAAGTAGTAAGATATTCATAAAACCAGTCAGCAGATCATTTATTTGTACTTAAAATTGTTGATCAACTTCTAAATAAAACACCATCAGATTTATCATATTCGTGTACTGTATCCCAACATTCAGGAGTAGTAATTCTGATTCATAAATCTGGATATGTATATTCGTATATAGTTTCATTAAAAGATTCATCATATAAACGACATACTCATTTTCTTATTTTTATAATTGGTTCCTCAATATTTTCTGTTTGTAATTTATATTGAGAATTATCCCTTGGAATAAATAATTCATCTTTTAAAGATCAAATTATTTCTGTTTTATATGGTTTAGATGCTCTTCTTGGAGTATGAAAATCTGTAAATTTTTCTAACTCTTCATAATCTCGTCAGTAATATACTTTTACTATATCTCAATTATTAAAACCCGTAATAGGCATATTCAAAACCATTCATGTCCTAAGAGGAGTATTTCATGGATCACTTATTGAAAAGCTTGTACTTATAGGGTCACTTGCAGGAGTCTCTGCTATAAAATAATATCATGTAAATTCGGGTTCTACTGTTATAATAGAGTTTTCTTCAATAGACTTATTACATCCTGTAAGCAATAATCCACTAAATAATAAGCTAATTACAAATCAAAGTTTTTTCATTCTATTTCAAATTATTTATTTAAAACTCTAACACTTTCCAAAGCTCTCAAAAAGAAAGTGAAATTATGAGCCATCCACTGAATACCATTTCATTCATATAAATTATATTCTTGTGTAAAAATAGTTAATGGGTCAAAATGTTCTCGTTTTTCGCAAGTTCATGGCCTATCATTATATCAGAATAATATTGGATATCTAGGGAATAATACATATCAATATTTTCCACACTGTCACACAGGAATTCGTTTTCAATTTTCCATCATTCGGATTATGAAATGGAATTCTCATGACCCAGCTCCATCTCAGAGGATTTGATAAATAAAGTCTCTACCATATTGGTCTTTTATGTGCAATAATATTGGTCAATCCATTGGAGATGTTCAATACATGATATCATCATTGTATATTGGGAAAGTATATCAATATTCGGATTTAACCCATTCTAACATTTGTCAGTTGATAACTATTCATGAAGCTATACTCGTGATAACATCTTTTGTTTCTTCAATTCAGTCTATCATAATATTTCCTGCTCAATATGTATAAAATCCTGTTCAATATTTTTCATCAAGTTCACTTCATTTTTCTTCATCATTTCAATATTCTCAGTTCTCAAATTGAGTAATAGGTCAAATATTTGGATATTCTGGTAATGGTCCATAATCTCAGAGTCAGTCTATAATTTCTGTATATAAATCTACAAAATAACGAACAAATGGATGATCTCAATTTAAATCATTATAATATGATAACAAAACTGGATCGTCTCATAAATACACAGCTCTTGGGTTGTTAAGTTCAGCTTTAAGTTTTCCATACAAATTTGAAATATAATTATCCACACAAACATTTCTTTCATACATTGTTCATGTCATAGTTTCATAACCTGTTCAATATTGTTCGCATGATTTCAATAAATCATCATGAATTACATCTATAAATTTATTTACAGCCGCAGACGTATCTGTTTGATATTTCAAAATCATATTTCTATCATCTTGCAATGCTTCATATTCGGATTTATCTTCTTCATTTACCAAATCTAAATTTTTATAAATATATCATCATGTTTTCATCATATTACTATTTGCAATATTGTTTGGTGTAAATACTCTTCAATTTCAATACACTGCTTTTAAATTTCATTTATTATCAAAATGACATTCTACGGACTCATCGGATGTAAATTCTCATGGTTTATTTACTGAATATCTCATTCAATAAAGAATAGTTTCATCTCATGATTGAACGAATCAATCTCGTATAAAATTTGACTCGCAATTTAAATTTTTAGATTTTTCTTCACACAAAGAATAAAAATCATTTCATTGTTTTGAGTTATTACATCCTGTAAGCAATAATCCACTAATTAATAAAGTAGTTAAAAGTCATATTTTTTTCATGGTTATATATTTTTAATCTTTAAAACAGCGAACTGGAAATGTCGCAGCACGATAGCTTTCTGTAGATTCTGCAATCATATAACTATGGAAATACAAAAATCTTCATGGACTAGACATCCAATAATATCATATTTGTCCTTGATCATGAGGTGTTCCATTTCCATCAAAACGGATTCATCATGCCATTGGTAATAGTAAATCATTACTAAATTCTCTTGCAAATTGAAGTCCACCACCTCAAATAGCCATCCATCTAATCTGTTCTTGTTTTCATGTATCATCTGGATATCTGATATCTATCCAAAGTTTCAAAAGTTTATGGACTTCACCAAGACTTGGTACATGAAATCATTCTGGACATGGTCATTGTCTTTCTACCCTAGGATTACCTGTATCTCACATAAACATATCTATGACATATTCTCCAATGTGTTTCACAATTTCACTATCTCCACTTCATCACCACAGATTATCGTTTACGGCAGCTAAAAAGTAATTACCTTTATTTATATTACTATTTACCTCTTCATAATTATCCATAACTACAAATTGCACATCGCTATCATACCAATTATTTGGTCAATACTGTAATGCTACATCTCTAGTGACCAAATCTTTTCATGTTTTTATCTCAGAATTTAATGAAAATCAGTGATTATTTCACCATTGGAAATAATATCCGTATGATTCCTCTCATGTTCAAGCAATCTCTGCTCATAAATTTCTGTCCATGATAGTAATTGATTCTTCTCAATTATTCAAAGTTATCGTTCACTCTTGGGTATTGTGGATTATTTTTTCGTTATTAAGTGTATCTTCTGATTGCTTTGTGTTGTCATTATAATTCAAAAGTTCAATTTTTCAGAAAACTGTCCTTCATCATACTGGACTTGTTTTTTGCAAAATTTTGTAATATCTTGTTTTATCTTCAGATTCTATATAAAATATATAAATCATCTCAGAATTTATCAAATATTCGTAAATTAATGTATCATCAGCTTCTTCGTTCATTATGATATCATATCACCAATAATCACAAGCTTCTTTATTGTGAGTTGTGAAATACTGTATTCATTCAGAGACTCAGGAAATCCATTTTTCTGGGTCATCAACTTGATAATATCCATATCATCACAAATAATTTGTATAGATACATCCATCATTTATGTAATTGTTTTTTATAATATCTTCCAAAGATTCTTCTGGATTTTTTGTGTACATCGTGATAAATTCTTGTACAGGAATATCTTCATTTTTGCAATCTATAGCAAAAATGGTATTTCCACTTTGAAAGAAAACTTCCTTAGAATTATCGGTACATTCAAAGATATCCAAATATTTTGGTGTAGTAATTTTTATTCATAATTCAGGGTTGGCGTATTGTACGAGTTTCCTTTCGTAATAAGGCATATCATCACAAAATCAGTCAAAACAAGCATATCCTGTCCATTCCAAAACTTCATAAGTTGGTTCTTCAACTACAGGTTCATCTATATCAACTGCACATCCATCTTCTCAATCTTGGATAACACAATCATCAATAATTTCAGGATTTTGTACTGTTTTTCAGCATCCTGCAAATAGCAAAACAGTAGCCAATAAAGTAGTTAAAAGTCAGATTTTTTTCATTGATTCAATGGTTTATTTTATAAATAATTGATGTTACTATATCCATACATTAAAATTATTCAACGTAAAAAAACGATAAAACATAGTTATAAAACTAAATATTTATTTTGTATAATGTAAAGTATATTTTGAAATTTTTATCATTTATACAGACTATTTTTTTTATGATTGTGATTTATTTTTGGTCGAAATCATTAAATTAATATAATTGTATATATAAGTATTTTATAATAAAATCATAGATGTGAAATAAAACAAAAAAAATATTTATTAGTATTGTTTTAGGTGTATATCTCCTAACTAATTTTTTCCAATCTGTACTTTATAGATCAAATACTGTATACGCAGCATGAATCAGTGAAGATATGCTAGATTACACAAACATCGTTGCAATTATAGTAAATGATCAAATCTATGATAGGATAAAAAGTGATATTGAATGGTATGCAACTACATATATTCAGTGAAAAGATAGCAATCATGCATACACAGCCATTTCAAATTCAAAAGCATTAGTTTTCCCAATAAATGTGGATAATTTTTCTGCAAAAAACATTACTCAATTATTGGAAAATATATATTTTGATTGAATTACTGGAGAACCATCTAGACTTGTATGAGTAATTTTGATTTGAGATGTGCCATTGCCTGTAGTCAACCAAAATTGATATATTTACCCTACAATATATCCGTATGTCGACTTTGAAGAACAAAAGTTTATTTGGGATGATGAAACAAAATATTTCGTATACAATGGGAACTCAAAATGACAAGCCGAGATCTGGCATTGAATGATAAACTTTGGAAATGATATTGATGAATATACTAATTATTTTACAAAATTAAAACAATACTGGCGTAACCCTACATCATATATATGAAAAGCAATTTGGTATGATGATTTTATATGAAATAGTAAATATTTTAACGAAGATTCCTTAAATTTTTATTTAAATAATTTCATTTTTGCTGAAGATATATGATATCATAGATATAATGACTTAATGGTGAAGGTATTACAGTGACAGCGTAATAATGAAATAGCAGAGATTATGGATCAATTGAATGAGGCTGCTTTAGATTTATGATCATCTTGATTTGACAATATTGATATGTCAACAATAACAGATGATATGAACACACCGACATTACAGATCAAAGCCGTATTAGATAATGGTTATTTAATATGATATTCTTCTCTATTTTGACAAAAGTATTTAAAGACAATTACAAATAATATTGAGACAGCAAATAGATGGTTAGAAACGCGTTCAGGGTCTGATGAAGGTACTTATTATTTAAATGCCTTAGATTCTGTATATAAGCAAGCTGAGATGCTTGACGAGACACTTTTAAGAAAAGAATGACAATTAGAACCATTCCTTATAATGGTGAACAATGCATTAGAAGAAGCTGTTGATAAAAAAGTAGAACAAGAAAAATATTGGCTAAAAGAGGTCATACCCCTAACATACTTAGAATTTAAATGAAAAAAAAGATTTTTATGAAAATGCGTATGGGAAGTTTACAGTGCCTATGAAAATTATTTTTTTGGTCAAAAAGCTGTCAATATACAATCAATGGAGGAAACTAGTACGTATAGATGAACATATAGAAATTATGTATGAATTGATGGTTTAACAATACAAGACATACAAGACTCAGAAAATCCTGCTACCGATATACCAGGCTTAGATTTAAATAAAAAATCTGTATGATGATCTTATGAAATTTTTGCCACACAAGTGGATGCTAATAGATGATATAATTATAATAATTCCTTGGAAGAGTATGATGTATATAGTTGACACAAGACAGCAATAATGGACAATTGGGATGTAAATTGTGTAAAACGTATTTTGTGAATATGTGTAAAACGTAGATGGGCAATATCTGATCATAATTGATCATGATGTGATTTAAGTGAAAACTGAGATCAGTGAGGATGTGAAAATCCTATGGAATACGCAATTAGAATTTGGTGATGAGCATCCCCTCTAAATTTGACTTCAGATTGATGATATAGTGTTACATGGAAATCCTGATATTCCTATAGTTGAGCAACTAGTTCTATATTTGATATAGGATGAAGTACATCTTTATTGTACGATCTACAAGGTAATAATGCAGAATACGAATCAAATAGTTTCAGTGGTGCTGATAAGTATGCAAATTTAATACTTAGAAGGTTTTCTCCTGAAACAAGATGGCCAAAGTTTAAATCAGGAAACCCATTGAAAAAGGAACCAGATGCATATTGATTTTGATATGATTATTCAATGGATTATGAGACTAAATTTACGAACTGGGTTCCAGAATTCGATGGTAATCGTGTAAGTGGTTGGACTCGTACATGAACGCTTGTTGCTAGTGATGTAGATTACTTTACAAAATATTATTTAAATCCAGAAAGAGAAAAACAAGGTAATATTATAAAACTTGCAACAAGAAACCCTGGAGAATGCCAATGAAACGGAACAATATACACGTATAAGACATTAGATTCTAGAGTAAAAAATGATTCTGTTAATAAACTAGAACTTAATGGTGAGGTTTATAGTATATTTGACGACACTCGCTCTCCTTCTAGACAATTTTATGATGAGTTATATTGATTTTTAAGTGCAGTATCTGGATCTGTAGATATTATAGTATGAACTTGAAATGATACTTTAGTTGAACTATTATCAGGAATTAGTGCAGACATAGATCGTGCTAATATATGGTTCTCTTTGATAAGAAATGCGGATGTAAATAGTATAACAAATTTGGAGACATGAGCAATTTCAGATTTAGCTGAAAATTGGTTGAATGCATTTAATGATAATGTCGCATCTACCTTACTTGAAAACATAAAAGCAGCTCAAGAAGAAGTTTTGACACTAAGTTGATTTATAGATGTTTGAGATTCATTATTTGATGGAGTTTCGGCGTTTATTGATGAAGAGTATAAAACTTTTGAAGTAAATGGATGGGATGTAATTTTCTTGGATAGTTGGAAAGAAAATTTGTTTACTATTATTGAAGACACCTTAAACAAGTATCATTGATTACAATGAATCATACAAACAGCCCATGATAAATATGATAATATTAACCTTTTGTGACTTGATAGAGATGTAATATGAGATCTTTCTAGCAAAAAGAATGCTTTAGCTAGTCAACAGTGATGATCCTGATGTGAACAAAGATATAGAGAACTATGTGAAGCTCTAGATAAACTTATGCATAATTATGAGCGCTATGCTGATGATATAAACAATGAAAAAAATGGAATAAACAATATTGTTGTACCATTATTTGACGATGATGGTGAACCAACTTGAGAAACCTATGTAATAGAAAATATTTTTGATAAATTATTTTATGCAGCTATTTTTGATAAAGTTAGTAATATAAGCAGCGCCATATCCGATATTTTGGTTAATGTTTGAGCATGAGTAGCTTTGTCCACCATACTTTTGCCATGAATATGATGACGAATAGCTCCTTTTTTGATGTGAAATGACGATATAGATCCTTTGGATGCTATGTATCAAAGTATTTCTAGCATTCCATCAACATGAAACGCATTATTAACATGAGTGATCCCTTGACTAAATATGACTACATCAGATAGACCGATCGACTCCCCTAGATATTTAACATTTAAATGAATTGGATGAGATAAAGTAACTTTCATTTACCCAGACATATATAAAGCTGAAATATTTTCAGGTAACACTGCTGATTGAGTATTAAATTTAAAAACTACTGGAGAAATTGCTGAAGCGATAAAAGATTACTTAAGAGATGTCGTAAAACAATATAATTCATACCTTCGTGAAGAAGCAATGAAACACGAAGCCTATTACAATGCAAATAAAGATGCTTATGATAAATTAGCTATAGGATATCCAGAAGATCCATTAGCTTCTCCAAAATATCTTGGTGATTCAAATCGCCCTTACTGAATGTTTAGTAATGACTATTTGATAGAATGGTTAGAAGATAGTATAAGAAATAGCGATTTCTTCTCAGGTAGTGAAACGGCAACCTCTGACCCTATCTGATTTATTGCTGACATGATATACTATCAAAACATAACATGGAAAACAAAAACGATTTCGGATACTATACAATGAGATATTGATAACCAAAGGACAGATTTTGATATAAATGAAAAAATTTCTTATATATTGGACAATTATTTGGTATCTAATAATAATAGATGAAATATTTTGACTCCATATTATCGTGATAATTGATATGAAGTTGCTTATATCAACTCAAATTGAAATGACTATATTTCATATGAAGTGACTCCTCCTTTGATGACAGCCATGTCTAATTTTTCATCTAATTACTCAAAACCTGCGACCCCTGACGAAGATAGGAGCTTATTTGAACAAGAGCTTATCTCAGAATGTAATATACCTGAAGAATGATGAGTATTGATTTTCCAGTTATCTGGATCACGTATTGAGACTCCTTGGTTTGATGCATTAAAATGTCGATGGGAAAAGACTAGAGAAAAACCTCTAGAATTTAAAATAACATTTCCATTTACATGGGATGAAGGATCATGATTCTGGGAAAATTTATGAAATGTATTTAATATAAGTGATTATGAAGATATATGAAATTTTTATGTAAACCAATTAAAGTTACTTAATACAAATGACATAAATGACTGAATCTTGGATAGTATGTATGAAATGAGCCCATCAGATGCAGAAAAATTACAAAAGATTCTATCTTATACGATTATAAAGGCAAAGAAATCTAGCATTTCTGCTGATGAGGCAATTGGAGAAATAAATATTTCGTCTTCGGTTGACTTATGAAATGTTGATTTTTATATAACTAATGTGTGAGAAAGCAAATTAACATTATTAGATTCGGAAAACAATATTTTATCAAATAATATTACTATAGCAACTGGTTGATTTAATACATGACATATTACCTTTAACCCATATGATCCAAAAAAGTTAAAAGTAGAAATTATTAATCCTAAAGAATGATTAAATGTTGTAGAATTCTATATGTGTTTACCATGAACACAAGATATGAGTCACTGTATGATAAATACATTAAGATTGGATGTCGTACCATGAGCAATAAAAAACATTTCACTTAAAATGGAGAACGATATTGTATTGGAATGAGCTAGTGTATCTTTTACTGTAGAATGAACGGATAACTATTGAAATAATGTATGAGAACTAGTTGCACAAAAATTTGAAGCATCGAGTTCTTCTGGAACTTTAAGTTTATATGGTACAACAGCTAACAGTATCAAATTTTCAAACTTCAATAAATCAAAGTTTTCACTAAATGCTATTTGATGAAATTTAGATAAAAAAATAATAAAAGTACAAGTTTCTTGAAATATTGATTGAGTATCTTGAGTAAAAGCTAGTGGTGATGTTTTGGTAAAAAAATGAAGAATTGATGTATATTCATGATCTACAAAATTATCATCTGGGCCACAAATACTACATTGATTAAATATAAAGCTACCTGATGAAAATATTTATGTAAATGCAGATCAGTACTGATTAAATCAGTATCAAACCTGAAAACTACCAAAAATAGAATTGAGATTAATTGATACAGATGGTCATTTAATTGATATAGATTGAAGAGTTACTATAAAATCAAAAAACAATCGTTTAAATCCATGATGAATAACAATAAAAACTATAAATAAAAATATTAATTGAGAAGCAAGTGAGCTTACCCAATACAATTTTGGTAAATCAAATTATTTTTATTTGTCTGGTTGAATCTGTACTATTTATTTGTTACCAAATTTTTCAGCTTGAGATGATGTACTATTTATTTCTATGCCTTGAATTGATGATATACAAATTCCTGTACATATAAGTACTGCCTCACCAAAAATTGTATCACTAACAACTGAAAATAAAGTAATAGATATTAACTCCTCTATAGCAGCTAATCTGAAGATATTTGATAACTGGAACAACTTGATAAATAGTGATATACAAGTAGATTTGAATAACATAAACGACAAAATATCTTTATCCTCATCTGGTACGATTACGGTTCATTCATGATCTTTTGATTTTTCCATATTATCCCATGATAAATGATGAGTATGATATATTTATTCTACTATAAAAACAAATATTGTACCAATTAATGAACAAAGCCCAGGAACCCTCACAGTAACAATTCAAGAAAAAATGTTGCCGGAACGTAACTTAAATATTATGTATTTGAACTTGTTTGGTAGCGATTGGTGAAATCAATGGTGATATATGTCTAAGAATGAAAAATATGCTGAATCGTTAATTAAAAACTCTGATAAATTATTGGCTGTCACAACCCAACTTGTTGCATTAGAAAATATTAAATATTTCCCTATCATAATAGATGATAGAGTACAAATAAACAATTTATGATGAAAAGATGTAAAACTATCTCTCAATAATGGTTTTGTCTTTGACATTGATGGAATTGGAAGTATTGCAGTAAAATCAAACTCATTCAAATTGGAGGCTGCAAATATTTCTGAAGAAAATTTAGAAACATATATTAAGCAAAGAATGTCAGGACAAAATAAATGAAAAAATATTTTATTTTATATTCCTGAACAGACTGATAGTATAATTGAAAGTAATTATGTAAAAAATTCAGCAATTTATTTAAATGATGAAAAAGTTTTTGATATTAGTAATTATACTTTTGATAATAACTTAAGTATTGAATTATATGACGAATATATTGCATGATATCAAGTACGACAAATATACTTTGAAGATAATATCGTTTGAAAGTTCTTAATGGCCGTTGATAATGAAAATGCTATACAAATTAATCTAATATCAAACTCAGCCACATATTGAGTAGCTGATACTTGGATTAATTGAACTTCGAATAAATATGGTCATTGATTTTATGAAATAAAATCACAATTATCAAATAGTAGTTTCTGATATACTTCTATACAAGATAGCCATCAGTCAATGCTCTGAATATGATTTACTTCTGATTTCAAAAATATTACAAATTTTTGATGATGAATGTCTGTATGAGAAGCTACCGTACCATTCTCATCTGAATTATTAATAAACATATGAGATCCATTATTGAAAAGAGTGGATAGTAATGAATCTGCTAAAATATATGATTTAAATGGTAATGTAGAACAAGATACAGAATTTGATTTATGATTATGAGAGATAATATATTCTGAACCTGGAAAACAAATTTTTAAAGTAATAAACATTGACTTCAATAATGACAATTTAGAAGACATTATCGTTATATTCAAAGATTGAACTATAAAAATTTTGAAAAACTATTGAGGAACAGAGCCTTTCCAAGATTTATGACCATTGTCTATAATAGCCGATAGAATAAGTGATGTATCTGTATGAGATGTAGACTGAAATGGATATAAAGATTTAATAATATGGACAGAAGTCTGATGAATGAGAGTTTACTTAAATAATTGATGAATTTTTGATGTAGACTGATATCCTGTTTGTATCAATATTAATGTAGATAAATGAGAAGTTTCTGAACATCCAGAAAAAGTTTCTTGACTAAATCAAATATTTTTAGAAGACATGGATGTTGATGGTTCTCTAGATATAGTAACAAACGATTCATTATGATTTATAAAAATATTTTATGGTGGTACAACTAACGGAAATGTTAACTATTTGTCAACAAACAAATATATGTGTGATGAGAATCGATATGAAAGATCTGTATGAACATGAAATCAAAAAAATTCACAAATCGTGTACCAATTCGGAATAAAATTAGATGCTACAAGTCATATTTTGGATCAAAGTCTAATTCGTTGGGAATGAATTTCAAGTGAATGAAGTGACGATCTATCTGATCAAAACTTTTGAATTGATACTAATTTTGATGCAAGTAATATAACTTTGGATAATATATGAATTCTTTTGGATAACGTTACAAATTTTGATATCTCTGCTGCAGAAGATGTTTATCAACAATTTAATAGGTTGAAACAAGCTTGATTTGGTATTATACCTACGTATGAGCAGTGAGTAGATAATGAATGAGATATTAATTATATAGAAATATGATGCCTAACCTGACAAGATCCTGTAAAAGTATACAAAACTTATGAAGACTTAAATCATAATACAATAGATTCAGATGAAGTAGATAGTACATGATCATTGGTAAACGGAGATCTAGTAAGAGTCACCGTACATATTATTGCAAATGATGATTTTACGTGAACATTTATAGATAATATTGTTTGACCATGGATCATACCTTTGTCAGAATATAATAATGAAACATTCGAAAATTTCTGGTTTAATTCTGGCGATATAAGCAGTGGACATATTACAGCAGCACAAATAGATGATATAACTAGTAACATACACTGGGATTTAGAAAACGCCAAGTATATGGTAGATAACATCCATATGAGAAGATGAAATAGTTTACAATTTAGTTATTGATTGATATACAACAATGATCCTGTTATGGATATTGATGTAAATAAGCTTACTGGAAGCGATTTTTCTGATTTAGTGGTATCTTGAGATACATTAGCATGATATCTTAATAATGATAAATATCCCGATATTTCAGTACAACCTGGTGACTGATGTAATGATTCTATGTTTATATTCTTTAATGACTGAACTCGTTATCATACACCTAGAGAATATACTCAAAAATATATAGATTTAGCTAAACTAGTACATGATTATGAAGAGCAAAGTCAAGAAAATTGAAATGGTGAGATTAATAATTTTTATGATAATATATGAGATTCAGCATCAGAATGAGATGCTCAATCAATGTGGGATCAAATATCATCTTTAGCTGGTTGATTATGAGAAACTATAAATTGGAAAGATATGCTATCATCAGATTGAATAGACTTTACAAATATTGCAAATATTTGAACACAGTTTGTTGATGCTTTTGTGGATAATGTAATGGGTGATTTAGTAAACAAGATAGATAAGGCCATTTGATCTGCTTGTAATTGAATTAGTCTATCTTCTCTATGAATAGGTGGACAAGGTTGATGTGGACTACCTGTACCATTTAATCAGGCATTACTGTGAGTATGAAAATACCATGCTTTTGGTTGTTTTGAAATAACACCTCTCACAGAACTCATTTGAGATGGTATGCCAGTATTAAACATACCAGGTAATCGAACATCTCCATACTGATATATACCGGCACCTGGATTCTTTGGTTATCCATTCAAATGAGGAGGTGATAATTTCTCTTTTTGAAATGATTGATGAAGTTATCCTTCTATGTTTAGGGTATATCTTATGCCTACTTTAACAATGAATCTCTGAATTGCATTGTGTTTCGGACCATATGGTGTTTGACAAGCATTAAAAGATCCACGAGGTAGCTTAGGTTGAAATTGTGTAGTTTTTGCTATAAAACCTCGGTGCCCTGGACTTAATTCTAATGATGAATGACTTAATAGCTCTTTGTATATGCCACCAGAATATTCATTTTTAAGATGATGTACTAAACAAAACAACCCTTGTTATATATGAAATAATGAATCATCTACTCCTTTTGTACTATGATGATCTGCATCAAACACTAATTCATTTTATTGAGTCATACCTGAATGAAGTTATGCTTGATGACTAATAAATCTCGAATACACACCAGAGACTGCTTTATATACTGAAAGTAGTAATTTTGATATTGATGCTATCATACTAGAATGAGGTGCTCAAGCTAAGAATAAAATTTTGTGATCAACTGAACAATGATTAATCGAAAAAGTGGTAAAAAAATGGTTAGATAAACAAATAAAATATATAATGAGCAACCTTACAAATTTCAAACTTAGTGTGACCTGGCCTGACTTTGATGCAATGATTTGAGATATGCCATCTAAACAAGAGTTTTTGGATTCATTAACTTTGGAAGATGAAGAAAGAGAAATTTGTGAAAAAAATAAAGGAATTTGGCTTGTATGAACTGAAGATCCTGAAGAGACAGAAAGCAAATGTGGTAAGAATGTTCCTTATTGCTGCGTTGATACAAATGCTTCTTTAAAAATAAAGTGTGAAAATAGATGATTAAAATGGGATGATAGCCAACATGAATGTAAAGCTAACGAAGCTTCTACTTTATGAACACTGGATGCGTGGATGCAAGAAAATGGTATTAGTAAGGCTCAAATGAATACTATTTCAAATAGTATATATGCTAATCCATTTAAACAGCTTTCAGAGATATTTAAAGAAACTCCTTTGGTTAATATAAGTACCCAGAATATAGTTATAAATGTACCTATGATCTCTAGTGAAGATATTACTGCATATATATCTATGTCACAAAGTCGAGTAGATAGGCAACAAGAAATAATCGATGAGTGGAAAGAATTCTTTAGCACTCTCATTGGTTTCTGTTGATGAAGTACAAATATAAATGGAATTGATGATTTACAGGAAGCTGTAGACGAATTAAAAGAAAGGTATAAAGATGTAAGTGACTATAGTCAAACAGAAGAAGATGATCAGATAGTAGCAAATTTACAAGCAAAGATAAATGCGCTAGAAAAATTAAAGAACAATTATAATTTAAGTGATTTATGAGATTATAAAATATATGAGGAAGGAAACTGATGATTTTATGTATACACTAAATATACTTATTGAGTAGATAGTATCGTGCCTTTTGATGTTTATTTGCTATATAATCCTGGAAACGACAATTTGAGTATGTTTACTTCATGATTTGATTTAATTATCGATGGAAGAAAGATTTTAATACAAAGAAATAGTCAAGAATTTAGTAACAAATGACTAAATATAAAGAAAGATCCAGAAGGAATATATCACTCATGTGCAGAAATTTTTGCAGATTGAACGATTGATTCTATGCTAAAATGATTCATAAATATTCAATCGAGTGCTGATAGGCTGATAAGAAATGTAAAAGAAAACATAGAGACACTAGAACAATATAAACAATTTCCTATGCAAATATACGAGTGGATACATGTTCTAGATAAATATATATGAGAAATTGCAAATTTATTAGACTCTACAGTATGAACTCTCTCTATGTGGATGGAAACAAATGCGAAAAGGGTATCTCAATATATAGATGCTATGACTACTATTATGACAACATTGGAAACATATCAGTTAATTATTGATTTATCTGCTGATTGGAGTGAAAAATGTAGTACATGTACAAGAGATAATTATGATCAATTTACGTGTAAACTTGGAATGATCTGCGATGCTGTAGATTTGCCGATATTACAGATACCGCCAATGAAGATTCCTAGCTTATATCTAGATTTTTCTGAAATGCATATAGAGACTGATGTAAAGTTACCAAACTTTAAGTTTAATCCAGTATCTGTAAATTTGCCTAAATTACCAGATCTTCCAACTCCTCCAGATATTGATCTTTCAATAAAATTAGATGAATTGATCGCTTTATGACTAAATTCAATTGTGAAAGGTCTATTGAACGAATTAAAAAAGCTGAAGATTGTAGATGAAGCTTGATTAAATATACCTTTGTTACCATCTCCTCCTGTTTTACCAGAATTGCCATCATTTATACCAGAAATCGAGATGGAATTACCTTTATTACCACCTGCACCAAAAATACCAAAGTTACCAGACAAAATACAAGCAGCTATCAAAGCGGCTAAGCTGATTGGTAGAATATTGTGTATTGTTAAATTAAAATTCTGATTAGTCGCAGAAGGTTCAATAAAAGCCAAAGTTGAACAGATAACTCAAAGAGATTATGAAGTTTTTTATGTAGATAATTTTGATCAAACATTAGCAGATTGGAATAACGCCTTGAGTGTAAATATGTGAAGCGCATTTGGAAGCGTATTCTCATGATTCACAGCATTATTACAATCTAATGAATTCAAAAATGTAAAACTAAAATGATTTGATTTCTCTTTGCAAACATATGTAAATTTACAATATAATTTTGATGATTTTTATAGATTTTTGAATCAGGTAGTCTGAGAGGTTAATAGTGTATCATATAAAATCTCAAATGCTATGCAAGACGCTGGTGATTATATTACCGAAGATATTCAAGATTCCGAATTTTATAAAAAATTAAAAGCATGTAGCTACGATCCTATTTCCGTAGAATGTTTGTGACCATGATTTGAAGAATTAATACAGAAGTATAATGATTTTATGGCTAAAGTAAAAAGATATCAAGAACTTATGGAGACATCTTTTGATGGAATAGAAGAAATTATGGCTACGATAGAAAACAAACAGAATGAAATAGATTATTTATCATGATTAAATGCAACTTTATATGGAGAGATATGAGAAATCGATGAAAAGATTAATTGATATAACTCTGAGTTAACAACTACTACAGATGCAACAAGGAGGGATTATTTATTGAGAGAAATTGAAGCTAGGCAGAGAGAAAAGCAGGGAAAGCAACAAATGATTAATGAAAATAATAGAAAGATAGAAGAATTACAACAAGAAATAGATCGATTAAATGATGAATATTGATCGTTAATAGATTCTTACAACGAAATTGTCTCTGTTTATAATGAAGCTACAGAAGAACTTAATGCAGCAAGGGAGTTTCTGCTCGGAAAATGACAAGAAATTATGGATCAAATAAATGCTGAAATGGAAGATGCTGGGCTTTCTGTAAATTTTGAAAATATGAATAATCTTGAGGAAAACATAAAAGCTAATAATGAAAAAATTGAGCAGAAGAAAGCTTTAGATAGACAAATGAGGATGGAAAATCTACAAAATCTATATAAAGATGTTGATTGACCTATAGCATATGTCGATTTTGATTATGATATAAATAAAAACAATTTCCAAATATTACAAAATACATTGTCAGAGATTAATAATCAAACTAATAATAAGGACATTCAAAATAGAGCTCAAGAATATTTATCTTTACTTACTTCCAATAGGAATATCGATGCAAACTTGGAGTCTTTGGGTGATATAGAAAATAGTTATACCAATATCATTAATCAGTATTTTACTTATAGTGAAAATCTATCTAATTTAATAAATAGTGATTATGATAAATTTTTGGAATCAATCGCTGACAATGATACATCTTTGGTTAAAAATGATGAAACTGATATTATATTATCTGCAAAATTATTTGATATGGATAATAATGTACTACAGATTCTATCTAATCAAGATAGTATTATGAAAAAATACTTAGATTATAATGTTAGCAATATCGATTGATATATAAATGCATTAAATAACCATTCTGCACAAGATTTAAATATGTCTGAAAACACGTATAACATTGATAAAGAATACTTGAGTAGTATTAAATCGCTATCGGACAAAGTTTATGATATAATAGATAATAATTGAAAAGATATTGAGGATTCAAATATTTATAAGAAATCAAGTAGTGAAGAAAGACTTTTGTTAGCTCAAAGTAATTGATGATGATATGGCTGATGAAATTGAGTATCAAATAATGGGTGATCATCCTCAAATAATAATATTGACATTGCAAACTATATTGAATGACAAATTATAAGCACAAATGAGTGAATATTCTTACTTTCAAATACTGATTATGTAAAAAAGTTCCAATCTAGATATATATTGACAGACATAAATTGAACTGGTGGCTCTGATTTAATTTTATGGGATGATCATAATGTTTATATAAAATACAGATGAGGTAATAATTCATTTAATAATACAAATTATGATTCAAAATTTTATACTTATAGAATAAATTCTTATGAAGAATTGTGGTCTAACTCTGAAGATTGATTTGTAAAAATAGCTAGAAATCTACGGGTCAAACTTATAGATACAAATCGAGAAGTAAAAGAATTTAAACAAAATGGACAAAATTTTGATACTATAACTGTTTCTTGGCTAAATAACGGAGTGCTTTGAGATAATGTAGATTGATATTTGGTAAAAATGATACATAGAGTTGATCAATTTAATGATCATGAAAATCTTAATTCTCGATGAATCAATAATAAAAAATATATTTTAGTTTTACCAAAATGATCTGAACTTACTTGAATGAAATTACAGACAGATGAAACTATCTTGGAGAATATTGAGGAAAAGATTTGAACTTGAAATGAAATATTTGGAGTATCGTATTTCAATAAATCTAGCGATAAAATAAGTTTAACTGTAACAGATTTGCCAAGAAATTGGCAATATAGTGAAATATATACCCTTAATCTAATTAATAATACTTATATCATATCTAGTAGTTCAAGTAATCAAATTGTTGCTTGACCTCAGGTAATTGCTGATTCAAGGTGACCAGATCCTACCATTACATTGTATAGGCCAGCTATTAATACTGGCGTAAGTGAATGAACTAATTTGCAATGATTTGTATGAACAAATTATATTTTACAGGTAAATCGGGAAGATAACGTTGCTATGGATGAAATTTGGATTGCAGATGCTATGTGAAACACATTAAATAGAGAAACGGATATTAATCAAAAAACTTGATATATTGAATTGTCTGGATTGTATTTTACTTGAGAGCAAAATTTATCATTTTATGTCTGATGAACAGATATTGACTGAAATCAGTATATATCTGATGTAATGTTATTGATAAAAACTCCAGATATTGAAATTACTAATATTTTTAGAGGTAACTGAAATGGAGGCAATAACCTATTATTTGATCCTCTTTCTCAAAATATGCCTGGAAGTAACCAAAATGATACCGAATCATTTGTAACAATTGTAGCGGAATTGGAAAATGATATAGATTCTTGATATGTACAGTTTTTGAGGAATAGAATAAATGATAAATGGGAAATCTTAACCTGAAAAATATGATGAAACTTTATATCACAATTCCAAGTAGCTCCAGAAAATACAAAAATATATTGAAGATACTTTGATATTGGTGATGATATTTGATTATATTCACAAAGTGGAGATATGGTAGCTAAAATCAATCCTGAAAATTGAAAGATTACCATCACTCCTGGTTTTGAAAACATTATTACAATTAAATTAGATTATTCTCCAAAAATTCCTGTAGTAAAAGTGATGGAATGAAACAAAACTTTGTTCTGGGTAATATTTTCTAGTACTGAATTAGTTAACTTAGATTTATATTCCAATTGATTATCTATAGAGCCTTTGGAAGATGAATGATTTGGTGATTTCTATTGATGACAAGCAGTTTTAAGAGATTGACAAGTTATATTATATCTTTCTCCACTGTGACAAGTTTATACTGATATGACTTTATATTGAGAATATTGATTTGATAATTTAACAAATAGTGTAACTTATACATTTAAAACAAGTCCGTCCTGAAGTAATTTGTGAAAAGTAAAAATAAAAATTAAAAATCTACTTGATTATTAAAAATTTGCAAAAAATAAAAAATATATTATAATATAGTATATATTTATATCAAATCTTTATTATGAAAAAAATATTTATATTGATAATATCTTTCTTAACGTGTATATCTTTGTGCTATGCTGCTGAAAGCAGTTGAGACTGTGCACTTTTTAGTACTAAAGATGCAGTATTAAAATCTTTATACGAAAACGATGACTTAGAAAACTTTGCTGAAATTATGCCAAAGGAAGCTATGGAAAAAGTTTTTGAAAATTTAAATAAATATTGTTGTGAAAAAAAAATAAATACATCTTGTATAGCCACAAATGATAGTAGTTTATACCCAGAATCAATATATATTTTTGATCATATTTTAGATGTATATTTAAGAAGATTAGACGCTAAACAAGATAATGATAATTGAAAAGATTTACTGTATGGCTTAGAGCCAGATCCACTTTGAAAAGATTGGAGAGAATTTATTATAGAACGTGGTAATGATGTTGAATGATCACTTCCTTTGGAAATTCAAAAAAAATATGAAAGTATGTGGAAAGGAACTCAACATATATTAAGATTTTCACAATACACATATAAAACTATTAATGATTGGAAAGCTAATATCAAATCAGCTGTAAATTCTTACGATTCTCGGACTTTATATGATAAATACAACCTTGCTTGTGATTTAACTAAATATGTTAGTGAAAATGTAATACAATCAATTAATTTGATAACAACTGAAGAATACGATAATTGTAAGAATCTGATAAAAAATAGGATCGATAATGAAAATAAGTATATGAAAGCTATTCTTATGCAAAAAGCTAATACTTTATTAACTTCAAATATAAAAGCATATATTAATACGTATTTCGTAGGCAATAAATTGAGTGAATTACAAAAAATAATCAATGATATGAACTCCTCATTTTTTGAGGTAAATAAATCTACAGAAAAACTAACGAATGAATGTTCATAATTTTTATCTTTTTATTAATTTAAAATGAAAAAAATATTGTTAATGATTATGTGTATATTTACTCTATTATCTTCTTTTGCACGAGCACAACAAACAAATGTGGAATTGCTTCCTGAATGAAATGAAGATAAAGTTATTGAATATGTATCTTGAGTCTCTGTATGATGAGAAGTCATGGAAAGACAAAAAGATCTTGTTAAAAATGGTAATATGAGCATGGCCGATCAAATTAGATCATGAATTATGGGATGGGATACTATTTTAGATTACTGTGCATACTTAGCAAGATTTTTGTGAGAAGTAGCATTATTGGTTTGAGCGTTGGCTATAATATTCCTATGATATAAAAGAATCACCAAGAATGTATTTTGAGAAGCTCCAAAAGGTTTAACTATGATTATAATATGATTGTTAGTAGTAATTTTTGCTTATGTAATCGTAAAGCTGCTTTGGTATTCATTCATTTCTTAACACTTCTTTATTTAAATAAATATTGACTTTTTGACAAAAAAGCCGGCAAATTGCCGGCTTTTTTGTAATATTTAAATTTTTAAATTTTTCACTGTCTCCTTGCTGTAGTTCTTTCTAATTCTGTAAGGTACTTTTTCCTGATACGAATAGACTGTGGTGTGATTTCTACTAATTCATCTAATCCTATGTATCATAAGGCATCTTCCAATGACATATGACGAATTGGTTTGAGAATCATTGCTTCATCGTTTCCGCTATTTCTAACTGAAGTTTGTTGCTTATTAATTGTAAGATTTACTGTCATATCTCATCATTTCAAATGTTCTCAGACAATCATTCATTCATAAATTTTTTGTGCTGGATCAACGAAAATGGGTCATCTTTCTTGTAATTTGAAAATTCAGTAGTTCATTGCAGTACCAGTTGCAGAAGAAATCATTGATCAGACGTCTCTTTTTTTGATTTCTCATTTTCGTGGCTCGTAGTGAGAAAAAGAAGAATACATGATTCACTCTCATCTCGTCATGAGTGTAAAATCTCATCTAAATCCTAGAAGTCATCTAGTAGGCACTTCAAATTCTATCGTACTCATTCCATCTTTTGATTTGAGGTCTTTCATAATTCATTTACGATTTGATATCGTTTCAATGATTGTTCAAGACAATCAATCCTCTACTGTGATGACTACATTTTCTATTGGTTCTTGTTTTTTTCAATCTATTTCTTTGAAAATCACTTGAGGTGCTCAGACCTGTAATTCTCGTCACTCTCTACGTATACTTTCAATCAATACTGACAAGTGCATTTCTCCTCTACCTGAAACCATAAATTTTCAGTCTTCTATCTCGACTTTGAGTCATACATTTGTCTCTGTCTCTTTTTCCAATCTTTCTGCTAAATTTCTTGTTGTCATATATTTTCATTCCTTTCCTGCAAATGGAGAATCATTTACCAAAAATTCCATTTTCAAGGTAGGCTCATCAATTGTTATTGCTGGAAGTGCTTTTACTTCTCATTCTCAAATTGTTTCTCAAACGAAAATTGATGGGATTCCACTAATTGTGATGATATCTCAACAATCTGCTTTTCATGTTTCTATCCTTTGAAGTCCGAGAGTTGTAAAAATTTTACCAATTTTACCAGTTCTCACCGTTCCATCATTTCAAATAATTGTCACAGTTTCCCCAGCCTTTGCTGTTCATTCATACACACGACCGATTCACATCCTTCACAAATAATCATCATAAGTAAGGTTTGCTATTTGCATACGGAAATTCTTTTCTGGATAGTTTGGAGCAAGTGGCACATATTTCAATATTGCGTCAAATAATGGTGTCATATCTTTTTTCTCATCATCAAGAGAATTCATAGCATATCATGCTTTTGCACTTGCATAAATGATAGGGAAATCACATTGCTCATCAGTAGCTCAAAGTGAAATGAACAAATCAAAAAGCATATCGATTACTTCTTGTGGTCTTGCTGTTGGTTTGTCGATTTTATTGATTACAACCATTGGTTTTAGTCCCAATTCTAAGGCTTTTTTTAGCACAAATTTTGTCTGTGGCATTGGTCATTCATAGGCATCTACAACAAGGATTACTGAGTCAATCATCCTCAAAACACGCTCTACTTCGCTACCAAAATCTGCGTGTCCAGGTGTGTCTACTATGTTGATTCTAGTTCATTTGTACTCGATAGCTGTATTTTTTGAGTAAATAGTAATTCATCTCTCACGTTCTTGATCATTACTGTCCATGACTAAATTTGCATCGTCCATCTTTTTCAATGTACCAGATTGCTTCAATAATTGGTCTACTAAAGTAGTCTTTCCATGGTCAACATGAGCTATGATAGCAATATTTCTAATTTCCATAAAAAAACATTGTGAAATAATAAAAAAAAATTAGCTTGAAGTATATGTTTTTGGGATTAGAAAACAAGAAAAATTAAAATTTTTAAATTTTATTGTCAGAGAGCACACAAAAATATAGATATTTCACATGAATTTAGGTTGAAAATATAATTAAAATAACTAAAAGAATCTTGTGGTTAGAAAATTTCTAATTTATGTTTTTAGTTAGCTAAATTTCTCTGTTTTGGCTAGAAGAAAATATAGAAAATCAAAAAAGACGGTAATATTAAATAAAACAAAATTGTGAATTTTTATGATCGTATTGTGATTCTTGTTTTTCTTTTCATTGTATTTGGCAAAAGGATCACCAATTTTTGATTTACTAGTAAAATATGCAGCAATACCTTTTGGTGAAACTTGATTATTCGTTTTTTTCTGATTATGTGTATTGGTATGAATATTGATATTGCTAAAGTGATATCTGATGAATGTATTGCTTAGACAATTTATCGTAGTTTTGATGCTTGTTTCTGCAGTACTAAATTTTCCAATATTAGATAGTTGATCTGGAAATTATCAAGAGTATGGATGATATATCTCATGGCCAATTTTTTGGGTTTTGAAGGCAATGTTTGGAAATCAAACGACCGCTATAAAAGCATTTGTGATACTATTGTTGGTCGGAAGTTTGATTCGAGTATTTTATACTTTCAATTTTAGACTGCCAAAAATAAATTTCAAAGTTGAAAGAGAATCAGCTCCAGCACATCCAAAAGTTACACAGCCACAACTAAAATTAGAAAGGCAATCCACAAAGGATATTGCAGACAAACTAAACCAACAAAAACCTTTTTGAATCCAAAATCCAGAACAAACTGTTTCAAATAGCAATTCTAGATCGTTCTTAAAAGAGTTGATCAAATGAAAAGTAGAAGAAAAAATTCAAGAAAAGAAGCCAAGACCAATCATTAGTTTTGCATGAGATAAGCCTACATTTAGTACTTCACTTCTGAAACCTGGAGATGTAAATTCGTCAATAAATGAAAGATTTTTGGTAGAAAAGGCTAAGGCTGTACAAGATAAATTAATGGAATTTAACGTCCCTGTCACTATTGAATGATTTGACCTTTGACCATCAGTTGTACAAATCAGAATTAAACCTGAAGCTTGAGTTGCTATTTCAAAGATTGAATCATTGGCAAATGATATTAAATTATCTTTGAAATCAAAATCATTGAGAATTGTTGCTCCAATTCCTGGTACTGATACAGTTTGAATCCAAATCCCAAACCCAGATCCAAAGATGGTTCGTCTCCAAGATATCATTGCTTCAGACGAATTCCAAAAATGAATGCAAAAAGATTCAACGAATTTGACACTTTGAAAATGAATCGATTGATCGGTTATTGTAAAGACTTTAGATTCTATGCCACATTTGCTTGTAGCTTGAGCAACTGGAAGCTGAAAATCTGTTTGAGTAAACTGATTCATTTTGTCATTGATGTACCAAAATACACCCTCTGAGCTTAAATTCCTTATGGTCGATCCAAAACAAGTTGAGTTAGAATTGTACTCTGGATTGCCATATATGCTATGACCTATTGTCTCAGATCCTGATAAAGCTTTGAAATTGCTTCGTTGGGCTGTGGATGAGATGGAGCACAGATATTCACTTTTGAAAGACAAGAGAGTGAGAAATATCGATGAATACAATCAAAAAATAATTTGAGAAAAGATGTTTCGTATTGTGTTTGTAATCGACGAGTTGGCTGATATGATGATGCACAAAAATAAAAAAGATGTGGAAACTTGCATTACTCGTATTGCTCAAAAAGCTCGTGCAGTTTGAATTCATCTCATCGTAGCAACACAGAGGCCATCAGTAAATGTTATTACATGACTTATCAAAGCAAATATGCCAACGAGAATTGCTTTTGGAGTGGTTTCACAAGTCGACTCAATGACAATTCTTGGTAGAAAATGAGCAGAAGATTTGGTTTGAAAATGAGATTTACTTTACATAGATACGACGACAAAACGACCAATCAGAGCTCAATCTCCATTTGTAGAGACATGAGAAATTGAGAGAGTTGTTGAGACTTTGAAAGAAAAGTATATGCAATGATTGTCTGAAGATGATATCTATAATCCTGAAATAATTCAAGCTTTGGAAGACAAAGTTGAGACTGCGACTTGATCTTTTGGAACTAGTGGAACTTGATGAAGTGACGAAGAATTGATCCAACAAGCCATCCAAGTAATCGCTGAAACCAGAAAAGCTTCTGCAACTTTGCTCCAGAGAAAATTGAATGTTTGATTTGCAAGAGCTGCAAGAATTATGGATGAATTGGAAGAAAGGTGAATTATTTGACCTCAGCAATGAGCTAAACCAAGAGATATTTATATATAAAATCACCTCCCGGCCTTCTCTTTGAAAAATAGGAGGAGCTCCCCTTCTTTTTCAAAGAAGGGGTTAGTGGATGATTATTAATTATTAATTATTATGTGACAAACTAAAGAGAAATCAATATTACCAACAATATTTTTAGTGTGCTTTATGTTTATAGCATTTGCGTTTATCATTATACAAAATGTAGTTTCTGCTGACACACTAAAAAGCATCAAATATACAAATGACTCTGTATCTGATTTTGTTTTAGAGAAAGCCACAAATTTATTGGCTACAAATCTGCAAGATGCTAAAGAAAAGTATGAAGATACTTTTGATATTGAATCAGATTATTCTTTTCAAAAGTATGTTTCAGACAAAAATGTTTTACAAAACAAACAATATGAGCCATCTGATTTGGTTGAATTTAACACAAAGAATGTCGTAAATAAAGCAGCAAGGCCATATTTGAGACAAGCAGCGGCAACTGCTTTTGACGAGATGACACAAAACTTTAATAAAGAGTTTTGAGAGAAAATATATGTAGCAAGTGCGTATAGGACATATCAAGATCAAGTTCGTTTATTTAATGAATGATGTTCTACTATTAGATGTGCAAGAATTGGAGCAAGTGAGCACCAATTAGGTTTAGCAATAGACATCCATGTAGCGACTAAATATTGATATACTCATTTTGCATCTGGATATTTGGATTGGATGAACGAAAACGCTTACAAATACGGATTCATAAATACATACAGTAAAGGACCAAAAGTAGATTGAAAGATGAAAGAAATCCGACATCGAAGATATGTTTGAGTTCCATTTGCTACAGAACTTCATGAAAAAGATATGTCTTTCGCAGAACGAGTTAAAAATAATGAAGAATGAAATAATGTTGTCATTCTGAGTGAAACGAAGAATCTATTTGATGTTAATTAGATTCTTCACTACGTTCAGAATGACATATAAATCATTTAAATTATTAATTATGAATTATGACTGATTTGGATGAAAAATTAAAACAAGCACAACAACAAGCAGCTCAAAAATGAGATGATAATTCAAAGAAAGATGATAAAAAACCATCTTGAGATGATCAAGATTTTTCAGAAATTGAACAAGAAATTTGAGCAATGGATCAAGTAGAAAAGATTCAAAAAGAAGTAGAAAAATTACAAAAAGACCTTCAAGAGCAGACTGAAATAGCAACCAGAGCACAGAGAGATTATGTAAATTTAAAATTAGATTTTGATAGATACCAGAGACAGACAGCAGAAAAAGAACAAGATTTGGAGCTCATGTCACTTCTTTCTAGTGTAAAGAAATTCTTGCCATTTGTAGAAGATTTGAGGAAATCTTTGGACAATATTCCAGAAGAAAAGAAATCAGATCCATTGGCTCATGGAGTTCAATTGGTTTATAATAATTTTTTGAAAACTTTGGAATGAATCAATGTATACCAGATAGAAGCCGTTTGATTAGTACCGGATGCTACTTTGCATGAACCAGTTTCAGCAGTACCTGCTACAGATGAAAAGCAAAAATGAAAAATAGTTCAAGAATTTGAAAGAGGTTTTGTTTATAGGAAAAGTGACAAACAGATAATTCTCAAAACTTCAAAAGTGATTGTCGCTCAGTAAGATATTGAACATAAATAAATATTGGCAATATTAATTCCTTGCAATTAAATTGGGAATCATTATATTAAATTGTAATTATTTTATTTTTTTGGTAAATTTTAATGAAAACTTTATTGATTGTTTTAATGATCATTGTGGGAATAATTTTTGTGACTTCAGTTTTGCTTATGTCTCCTAAATGATGATTATGAGCTGCTATTTGATGAATAGCTGGAAGTGATGAATATGGAAGTAAGAAATCTCTAGAATGAAAATTAAAAAAAATAGCTTTAGTAACTGCCATAATTTTTATTATCTTGGTGTTGATTTTACCTTATGTAAGCTAAGATGTTTGTTACAAAAGAAAGAAATACTTTTGGCGAATTCTTAAAATACAGTTTTTTTGTAGTTTTAGTTTTTTGGGTATTATGTTCAATTTATGTAATTTACCAATATTTTTGGGCTTGCTCAAAACAAGTAATTACGAAATGATGAACATTTATAGAAGGTATGTTTAGTCTGCCTTCTTATTTACCATATGTAAACAATAGTGTATCAAGTAAATTTTATCAGTGATTCCTCTTTGATAAGTGTTTAGATTATTCAATTGATAGCGATTGAAATATCTCATATACTGACAAATTGTGTCATGTAACTACAAGAGACTACAAAACGTATTATGTCTCTGTTAGTTCTGGGGATGTTTGGTCTGATTGAGTACCATTCTCTATTGAAGATGTATATTTCACGTATAATGATATAATTAAAAATAATAAATTAAGCATATCTCAACTAGAAAAATATTCAAATTTAGATGTTTTGATGGAATGAGATCAGGTAAAGGTAACTTTTAAAAACAGTTCTCAAGATAATACATTGTTTTTTGCAAATTACATATTACCAAAACATGCATTGATCGAACCAAATTATGAAATGTATACGCAAACTCTTTCTAGAGAACCAGTTTATAATAATTGTGCAAAGATAAAACCACAAACAATTGATCAAAATAGTTTGATTTTTGATTTATCAAATTGTATGGATACACATATATGATATTATCAATTAAAGGTATTAGATTCCTTTGATACATTTAAAGAGAATCTTTCACAGACAAATTGATCTATTATTGATGTATACCAATGATGATGAGATGCTAATGGTTATAAGACAGTAAAATTGAAAACAAACAAATTAGTTACTTTGTTTTTCAATACAAAATCTGATAAAATGACTGTAAGATTGAGAAGAGCTTTGTGATGATTCATATCATATAATTTTTTCCAGGATGAAGAGGATAGTGAATTATTAGAAAAATATAATTGAGATATTTTTAATAAGTATTTGTCTACAGGGTGAAATGTATCTGATTTCTTAAAACGTGTATCAGCCACAAAAGAACTATCAAAAGATGAATTAATAGAATCTTGAGTGAAGGAATATACTTGAAAAGTAAACTTTACAGAAAAAAATAAAGTATTTACTTTCTATTCTGAAAGTGCAAAGCAAGAATTTCCATTTAAAATGACATTTGAAACTGCATATAAAAAAATATGAATTCAAGTGAATAATACTTGAGATTTATACTACCCTACTTCATACAGCGAAAAGAATAAATCTGCTGATTACAATGTATCTTTGAAAAATGGAAACTTAATTGCATGATTAAATACTTATATCATTTATGGTATATCAGGTGACAAGAAAAATCAAATAGGTACAATCAATTTGTATAATTTGTACAAAGAATGAGAAAATGATGGTTCTGATACAGAACAATTGAATGTATTGTATTTTGATAATGATGTATCAAATTATGTAGTATCTAGGTTAAAGATTTTGTTTAAAGAAAATGGTATTGATTGAAACTTTAGGTTTTTCAAATTTGATGATGTAAATGAGATGGAATGAAAATTAACAGCTTGAGATTATGATATAGTAATTAACACTATAGACATGTGATTAAATAAGGATATATCTGCGTTATTCTGATCTGAGACATCAACAACAAACCCTTCTCAATATACTGATGCGAGACTATTGTCACTTCTGAAACAGTATAATGAAGCAGATAATAAGACAAAAATAATTTCTGAAATTAATTCAATTTATGCTAATGATATGCCTATTGTGATGCTGTGAAAAGAATACGAATTTATACATGTGAAAGAAGATATTTATAATAAACTTGATTTTGAAAATCTAAATTTATATGAGTATAATTGGAGAAATATAATATATAATGAGTTGAGCCTAACTGAAAATATTTATATAGACAGAGAAGAAGTTAAAAATTTGAAAAATTTTTGGAATTTTATCAGGAATCCTGAAAACTATTAAATCTGAATAATGATTGCTAGTAATATTTTGGATATAGTTACTTTGGCTGTCATTTTGTTAATAGCCATTTGATTGCATGAATATGCTCATGCATATGTTTCTTATAAATTAGGTGATCCTACTCCAAAATTACAGTGAAGACTTACAACAAATCCACTAAAACACGTTGATCCAATAGGATTTTTGATGATATTTTTGATCTGATTTTGATGGTGAAAACCTGTCCAGGTAAATCCTTACTACTACAAAAATCCAGTAAAATGAGAATTATTGGTTGCATTAGCATGACCAGCCATGAACTTGGTGTTGGCTATTGCTGGAATTTTTGTGATGCTTCTAACAACTAAGATAACATGAGTTTGAGTAGACAATATTATGTCTTGATCTTATTGATTTTGGATTAGCTTTTTAATGCAATTTTCTATGATAAATATCTGTTTAGCTGTATTCAATATGATTCCTCTGCCTCCTTTAGATGGATTTAGAATTATAAAAGTAATTTCATTAAAATTTGCTACATGGGTGGAAAAATATACAAGATACATAGTAATTGCATTTTTAATCTTGGTATTGATTGGACAAAGTCCTATTTCTACTTTTCTATCAAGTACTTCATATGCAATATTTAGGATAATTTTCACATTTTTTGCTAATATTTTTTATTAGCTAATAGCTGATAGCTAATAGCCAATGGCTGGTAGCAAAGAAATCTTTTGCTATGAGCTATTAGCTATAGGCTATTGACTAAAAAATTTTATTTCAAAAATTTTTTTTAACATGATTGAAAAATTAAAGTGAATAATAGAAAAATATGAAGAATTGATGGCTAAATCAATTTCTCCAGAAGTAATTGCAGATCCAAAAGAATCTATCAGGATAAATAAAGAGATTTCTAATATGCAAGAAAGGTATGATTTAGCAAAAGAATATACGACACTTTGGAATCAGTTGGAAGAAGCTAAAGAAATTTTGAATATAGAAAGTGATGAGGAAATGTTAGAAATTGCTAAAGAACAGAAAAAAGAATCTGAAGAAAAATTAGCTGAAGTTGAAGGTAAACTAAAAATAGCTCTTTTGCCACAAGATCCAAATGATGACAAAAATATCTTTTTGGAGATTAGGCCTGCTGCATGATGAGATGAAGCTGCACTTTTTGGTGCAGAATTGCTGAAAATGTACTTGGCTTTTGCTCAGAAAAAATGATGGAAACCTGAAATTGTAGAAGAACAATTGACTGATATTTGAGGAGTAAAATTTGTTATGGTAAAAATTAGCTGAGATAAGGTCTATTCTCTCATGAAATTTGAGTCTGGAGTACACAGAGTACAAAGAATCCCTGAGACAGAATCTCAATGAAGAGTTCACACCTCTACTGTGACAGTAGCTATTATGCCAGAAGTGGATGATGTTAGTATTTACATTGATCCAAAAGATGTAACGATGGATACTTACGCTGCTTCTTCTTCATGATGACAAAATGCTAATAAAAACCAGACTTGAATTAGGCTTCATCATATTCCAACTGGAATTATAGTAGATATTTGAGACAGTAAATCACAGATAAAAAACAAAGAAAAAGCATTTGAAGTATTGAAATCTAGGCTTTATCAGATCGAATTAGACAAGCAACAAAAAGAGCAAAAAGAACTTAGATGAAATCAAATTGGAACGTGAGATAGATCAGAGAAAATTAGAACGTACAATTTTCCACAAGATAGAATTACAGATCACAGAATTCACAAATCTTGGTCAAATATTCCTGTAATTCTCGCAGGAGAACTGGATGATGTATTAAATAGTCTAGTAGTAGAAAATCAAGCAATGCTTTTGGAAAAAGTAGAAAAAAGTGAATAGTAGTAATACAAATTTTGAACTCCTCTATTCATTGTTAATTATAAATTGTATATGACTCCTGATTTCGATATAGCAAATATTCCACACAAACCTTGAGTTTATCAGTTCAAAGATAAAAAAGGTAATATTTTATATATCTGAAAAGCTAAGAATCTAAAAAATAGAGTTTCTCAGTACTTCAATCCAAATTCAGTCTGGAAACAAGAAATGCTGAATTTAGCTGAAACTGTAGATTTTTTCCAAGTAAAAACAGAATCGGAAGCTCTGTATTTAGAAGATAATTTAATCAAAAAATATCAGCCACCTTTCAACAATATGCTGAAATGATCAAATAGTTATGCTTATATAAAAATCACAAACGATGATTTTCCACAGATAATTATCACTAGAAATAAAATTAAAGACTGATCAAAATATATTTGACCGAAATATAATACGAGAGAATTGAAAAATTTTTTGCAATATCTGAGATACTTACTCAAATGGAGATGATGTAAAAAAACTGAATTTAAAAAATGAAAAGTTTGTTCAGATTGTCATTTCTGATTGTGCCAATGATGGTGCTCAAAACAATACTTCCCAGATCGTGAACAAGCAAAGAAAGAGTATTCGGACATAATCTATCTGATAGAACAATTTTTCAGGTGAAATACAAAGCCAGTAGAGCAAGAGATAAAAAAGCAGATACAGATAGCAGCAGAAAATCAGCATTTTGAGCGAGCTGCAAAACTCAGAGATATTTATTTGCAGATAGAAAATTTAGTAGAAAAGCAGACAGTAGTATTGCCAAAAGACACCACATGATATGTCTGTCAAATCAGAGAAATCTCAGGTTGGCTCGTTTATACTGTGCTAAATTTTTACGAATGAAAGTTGATAGATGTAATTATCAATAAAAAAAATAAAGAAGATTTTGACGAAAATTCAGTGCTATCATCACTGGAATCTGAGCTTGGAAATTTAGAAAAAAATGAAATTGATGGATCGGTATTTTATCATACAAAAAAAATAAAATTAAACAAAACACAGACAAACGATATCAATGCTTTGATTGATTGATTTTTTGATTCTTATGTGGTAGGAGAATCGTTTAGAGATGAAAATATGATCAACTGACTCCTTGCTACATTACAAAGCAAATATTCTCTAAAAAATTTCCCATATCAGATTGAATGTGTCGATATTTCTCATTTGTCATGAGCCTACACCAGTGGATGACTTTCCTGCTTTGTATGATGAATACCAAATTACAAGCTATATCGTAAATACAAAATCAATGCAAAAATTGATGTGAAATCTGGAGATGATTATGCCGCTTTGACAGAAGTTATCACGAGAAGATTTCAAGATACACAAAATTACCCAGATTTATTTATTCTGGATTGATGAAAATGACAGCTTGGAATCTTGAGAGATTTATTGAAACAAAATTGGTTTCAGAAAGTGTATGAAAAAGTAGATTTTGTATCACTTGGGAAATGAGTAGCCAGACACACAGGTTGAAAGCTAAAATGAGAAAAAGAAAAAATATTTAAATTCAATGATTCTCTTGAAATACAACAAATCGATTTAGACTATGATCAGGCTGATAAAATTCTAGTAAAAATCCGTGACGAAGCGCATAGATTTTGTAATGCGTACAGAAAAGAACAGATGGATATCTGACTCAAATATGATTTAAAAATGAGAAAAAAATAATTTAAATAAAATATTATATGTCAATATTTTTTATAAAAACTTGTCAGTAATAAAAGATTCTATTTATAAATTACAGTGTGTTTTTTGATAAAAATATTTTTTTGGATATAATTATATTGTTTATGAATTTATTATATTATTTGAAGAAATATTATGTCAAAAAAAGGAAAGCAAGTACTATGATTTATGATTTTATGTATTCGATTGGTATTCATTTTCATGGATGCTGCATCTTTTTCAAAAAATGGAAATGTTGAAGATCAAGAAACAAATGAAATTTCAAATCCCCATAATGCTGCGTCTTCAGTTGAATTTAAAAACACATCAGAATGAGAATTTAATCCAATTATCCTGGACCAAAAAGAAATTCCTCCTTTGATAGAAGAAAATGTAGTAGTAGAAATGGAAAATGAAAAGAAAGAAATTCAAAGTCCACAATCTTCAGAATTAGAATCTCTGAATGTAGATAAAATATCTTTGGATGATTTATCTTCAAAAGTTTCAAACAGAATAGAGATATTAAAATCATTGTATAAAAAAACAGGTGATGAAAAAGTTTTAAAAGTATTAGTTGATGAATTGCTTGCAAATTATCAGTTTGATGAAGTTAGAAATTATTTGTCAGACATTGATATATTTTCATCATCTGTCATAGACAAACAAAGTTATATTTACACATACATAAACACATTAGCGATTACAGATCCAAACAGTATGAAAAATTTCATCAATTTTATCGAACAGATGAAAACAAAAAATCTAATTTCATCTGATGAATACTTGTTTTATAGATGATTACAAAGAATTTGGGATTGAGAATATGATATTGCATTGGAAACTATGAAACAAATATCTAATCCGAATTATACTGAATTTACAAACCAATTAGAATCTACTATCAAAAATTACAAAAGCCAAAAATGAATGCCAAAATACTATGAAGATGCTTTAATTTCTCTATTGGCCTTAAAAAATTGATATTTTTCAATAGCGAATAAAATTGCTGTATACACAATATTAGAAGACAATGATTATGTTTTGCCATATCAAGTATTAGCTTATTCAAATTTTTTGACTAAAAATTGGGATAAATCAATTTCTTATTTTTACGACTTATCCTCTCTTGATATAGAAAATAAAAACAAATATGATTTTTATCTATGAATTTCTTATTATTGGAAATGAGAATATGAAAATTCTGTAACGACATTGTATCAGCTAATAAATGATGAGAAATACAAAATGGATGTTTATAGATATTTGTTGTTAAATTACGAAAAATTAAAAAAAGATGAAAAAATGGTACAAATTTGGCAAAAGCTTTTGTGAGAATATGAACTAACAGAATCAGATTTTAAGTATTTTTATGATATAGTGTTTTTTAAGCCATTTTCTCAATGAGAAACTAGTGCAATTTATGAAAAATACAGGCAAATATCATATGACATGGTATCAATATGCTATGATAAATTTGGTTATAAAAACGATACATGTATCTATTGAGAAGTATGATTTAATGTGATAAATTGATTACGACTCTCTGTAGAAGAAAATTTATTATATTTAGCTGAGAATTATCCACAAGCAGACATATTCCAAGCATTATGAGATTATTACAAAAAAAATAGTGATAAAGACAAAGCAAAATCTTATTATATCAAAGCTATTTCTTTTTCAGATGATTCAATCCAAAAATGATTGATGGAATCCTCTTTATTGAAATTAATGGATTAAATTAAGCCACCTTCTTTAATGGGACTTCATTATACATTTTCACTGTGTTTAAACCTGAAATTACTGCATCACATAAATCTTTTAATTCTTCTATTTCTGAACCAGATATTTGTGCAAGTTTTTCATTTTTTCCATTTTGCAAGTTTTTCATATGTCTATCAAAGCTTCAATCATCTCTTGCATATAACGCTATTAATTCACATACGTCTTCTTTTAATTTTTTATCTTTAGTATCATATTTTTTATTATTTGAAAGGGTGAACAATTGTTTACCATATGTTTCATTTAAACTCTCAACATAATCAATCAAATCTTCAATTCATTCAACGTCATCATGTATTAAAGCATGGGCTCATTCATGAAGAATTATTGTTGGAACTTCTTCGGTATTTTTAGTTCAAACTCTTATTTCTTCAGAAGAATCTCCCAAATGTATATGTCCTGTATCTTTAAATTTATTAAATTTTACCATCATATCTGGATGATTTTTGTTTAGATAATTTAAGATAGACTTTCATTTATCACTATCAATGTATTCAGAAAGCCTATCCGCTCCTTTACCATCTTTTCATTCAACTTTCTTTTCTTCTTTTTTCTCTTCTTTTTTAACTCCGCTCTTCTCCTCTTTTTTCTCAGATTTTGCTTCAACCGGTTTTCCTTCCTTTTTCTCTGGCTTTACTTCAGTTGGTTTTTCTTCTTTTTTTTCTGGCTTTAGTTCGACTGGCTTATCTGCAGGTTTAGTGTCTGATTTCATTGAAGCCATAGCCTTTTGCAATTCAGCATTTTGCTTTTCTTGTGCTTCAACTTTTTTTACCAAGTCATCATTCGTTTTTTTCAATGCTGTGTTTTCGTTTTCCAATGCTGTATTCTTACCTTCTAATTCTTTATTTTTTGCAAAAAGTTCATTAATTTTATCACTGAATCATTTTTTCATCTCTTCTAGTTTTTTATCAAAAGAATCTTTCAATTCTTTTAACTTATCAGTTCAAGCGGCAACGGCTGTGGCGGCAGTAGCAGTAGCTGCAGCTGCTGCAGATTTGACAGCTGTTTTTGCATCTGCCCAAACTCATTTTTTCTTACCAAATTGTAATCAAGAAAATCGATTGTTCTTTTTATCTATTACATCGGCCGTTTTAAAATCTTCGTAAGCAAAACTATCTTTTTTTGAAAAAAGCCTAAATGTAGGTTTAGCAACATCTTTTACAGTAGTGTCTATAGTTTTTGCACCATCTACTAGTAGATCTGCAGTAGGAGTGACAACAGTTCTCACTGCTCACTCTAATGCTGTTCATGTAAGAATCACTGGACTTAATGCGATATTTCATACTTTTTGATACCACTTTCACTGTGTCCAAGCATCTACAACAACATCTTTGCATTTATGTACCGTGTTATTAGCTGTATCTAATGTATTTTTTATTCGAGCAGCTGTCGTATCAACAACTCTTGTTACTCCATTTAAACCAGCACCGATAGTTCTTGGTGCTCGAGCAATAGTATTTTTTACTCTATTCCAGAAGTTTTTTGCTTTTTCTCACATAATATCATATATCATATATAAAACATATATTTTATTATATATATTTTAAATTATTTGTCAAATAAATGTACACTTTTTTTTTGTGGAATTTTGACATAATTAAAAGTTTGGTATATAATGATGTATAGGATTTTATATTTTATAATTATAAAATGGCTGAAGAAAAAATTAATACTCTTGATGACAAATTTAAAAAGTTATTGAACATAGAATTTATAAACAAGCCAAATTTCGATGTGTATAACGTTGAAGATTTTAAAGATTTCTCAATTGAAGAATTAAAAAACATGAAAAGAGAAGCAGATTCTAATGACACATTAACTGAATATGACAAACTTAATATAAGAAGAAATATTGATCATATTATTGATGCTAAGGAGAAAGATGAAAGGTCTAGACAAGTTGAGGATGATTGAGAAAAGGCACAAGAAATAAGACAACAAATTGCTGAAGAATGAGAGAAACAAAAGAAAAAAGCTGAAGCTTTGAGTAAGATCTTATGGAAACTTGATAATATTATATACTTAGAGCAGGCAAAATCCGGTGAAATTGATGAAAATACAGAAAAAATCTGGAAAGATAGTTATACTTTAGATGAATTAAAACTTTGCAAAGAAATAGTGGAAGATGATGAACGAAAAAACAAGATAGGACTATCCAACATATCTGAAGATGAGCATAAATGGTTAGTAAAAAACTTAGAAAAAACAATTAAAGATTATGAGTTATCAAATACAAATGAAGAAAACATAGATACTGATGTCAAACAAGGAAAAAATAAAGAAGAAAATGATAGACAAAACACAGAGAATTCTATAAATGAGATCGAGGAAGAAAAAAATTACGAAAAACAACTTGATGATTTAGATAACGCGAATAAAAAGTTAAAAGAACAAGTAGATTTACAAACGAAAATAATTGCAAATTTGCTTGTTGCCAAAAAAGGAAATAATGTAGAAGATATCGATAAGATAAAAAAAGAACTTGAAGATAAAGGTGAGGAAATCAAAGAATTAAAAAAACAAAGGGATATTCTACTAGAAAATAATAAAAAAATGAGAGACAGATATTTTGGAGAATTACCTAAATATAATGGAGACATTATTCCACTAAAAACAGATGCAGTAGAATTTAAATTTGGGGTTAATAAAATTGAGTGAAACCAGAAAGTATTATCTATGCCTCAATTATTGTTAAGGAAAAATATCATCAGTCGTCATAGATTAAATAAGACAATTAAAAAGCTGAATGAAATTTGAGATGATCCAAAAAGATGAGTAAATTATATGTTAACAAAAGCTGACTTTTTTAAGTGAGGTTCAAGGATCTGAACGCTTTGCAAAAGAGTATGAAATTATTTTAGGATTAGAGATGTTGATACCTTTGACAGAATATTTAATGAACAAAAGAAAATTTTCATAGATGATATTGAAGCAAAGATGCAATGACAAATGAGCGAAGATGATATAAAAACTATGGAGGCAATAAGAGCTAGGTTAGATTATTATCAAAAAACATACAAAATGAAATTTTTAACAGTTTAAATTTAAACACTTTTACATTAATTAATAATTAAAAAAAATGAAAACATTAGCAGAGGCCGTCAATTACGTATATAACTATATGGTAGAATATGAACAATGATGAAAAGTTATAGATAAAAATACATTATATGAAATGATGGAACAAGAATTGCTTGAAGCTGTAGAATGAATCTTATCTGATGGGGATATGAGAGCTCGGGTCTCAAGCAAAGATGATACATATTTAGATAAATTATTGGATGAAAGATTGGCAGATTATCCAACTTTATTGCAAGAAATGTCTAATGATATTATATCAGACTATGTTTTAACAGAAGATAAAGAATAATTCTTTTAATTTGATAAGGTAAAAAAATGGCTATTAAAGATCCTAATGTATTGAATAAAATTAATACATTAAACACAAACTTAGAAAATGCAGATATTGCAAAAATAGAAGAAAACATTTCAAAAAGGCTTTTTAATGTATTAGAATGATCTAATAGTATTTCTGTAGATTCTGAATTATATGCTAGTATAGATAAAGTAACATCTGCATCGGATATTACAAATTACATTAATACAGCTAAGACAAAATTATCTAGTACTCACGTATCCATACCTTATGCATGATGAGCATTTAATGTACCTAATAGTGTAATTGCTTTAGCACCTGGTACTACAATAGCAGATACACAAACAGCAATAACTAATATGAATAATGCTATTGCAGGATTAAATACATTACCAAGCCAAATTAATACATTAAGAAATAGATTGGAAGAAAATCGCAGAATATTAAATGATGTATATAATATACAACTAGATTGAAGACGAACATGAAGAACAACTACAGACATAAATAGTGATATAACAATTGAAACATGAAATAGAAATAAATGTAATAATTTACTAAGTATTTTATCCAGAATTCAAACAGCGGAACAGCATCCAGCTTATTCAAATCCAGCTCATGCACAGCACACTTACTATCAAACATTACATACAAATGAAGTTAATAATTTTAATGTAGCCAGAGTCGGTATACTAACAAGCGATTATGCTGGTGATTGAGATTTTGCGATAAAAAGGAGTGATGTAATGACAGCTCAAACTGCTATTGATACTAATATAAAAAATTTACAACAAGAGTTTAAATTATCAGAAGATACAGCTCGCAATACAAATCGTTTAGCTACTTGAACTATTATTGTTCCAAATGATTTATGATTATTTAATGCAAGTGATACTATAGTAAATAAGGCAATATTAACCAACTCAACTAACACTCAAATACAAATAAATAATATAGATCAAAGATTGGGACAATTAGAAACACTGCAATCACAAATCGATAATCTTCGTGCAAGATACCAAGATAATTTGGATAAGTTAAAGAAAATTTTGGCATTACAGCAATTAGAACAAAGGATGAATACTACTCATCCTGGGGAAATGAAGAGAAGACAAGATGAGTTTACTACAATTAGAGATATTAGCAAAAATAATCTATTATTATGAAATGCTGCATACAATCCAGAGCTTACAAATCAAAGTGTTAATATATGATGAGTATTGTGACCAATACATTTAGATTTTATAACTTGAGCGCTCTGATCTTGATTTAATGGTTGAGCAAGAACTCCCACATATTCCTTATGTGATGAGGCTTGAAATCCATTAAAAAATAATTGATGAAAACTAGAAATTCAACAATGATGACAAACAGTTTCATTATGATGAATAATATTTGATAATACGGCGCAAACTATGATAATCAATAATTTACAAGTTACTCCAATTGAATGACTAACTTTTCCTTTAAATTTAGATTTAAATGTAAGGGTTAGGATTCATGATAATGATACATGACTTGATATAGACCACCATAAGCCAATTCATTTAGAAATTACTCGTCCTACTTTGGTTAGAGCTGATCGTGAGGCTGCTTATGATAGTTTAGTTCCACCTATGAATGAAAGGATTGCAGCCGAATATAGCGATAAATATAGAGAAGGATTGGAAACTGATGCTATTTGGAGTATCTTACGTGAATGATGAAATGAAAACGAAGTAAATGAAATATATAATAATGAAACGAGAAGAGATATGTTCATCGATAGAGTTAGAACAGCATTAGCATGAAATATCCCCTTGGTATGATTAGCAGCATTGCAAGCATGATTCAGAGATGATATGACAAGAGAAGATAGAGATGTCCCAGTACAATATTTATTGGGAGGAAATCAATTCCAAAATTATGTTAGGCAAAGTATACCTGGTAATTTAAGAGATTATGCTTCAAAAGCAATACGCAATAGTGCAAACATTCAACGTGATGCTATTTTGCAAGAATTCTTAAATTTCCAGACAGATATAGCGAATAATCGTGTTGATAGGGCCGACAATTTAAATGTTTTGGCAAGTATACCAGCTGAAAGACCTGAATGACATCCGAAAACTTTTTTCCAAAGACTTACATGACGTGAAAGTGCTCAAAATAATTACACTAAATTTTTTCAATGAAGACAAGCTGAATTAAAAGATTTGTCGTTAGAAACAGAAGATTGAACTATAAATTATTGAGTAAAAGTGGAAGTTGCTTGAATAAATAAGCTTACAGCAACGATAAATATAGATTGACAGGATGAGCCTGAAATTATTGATGCTCCAAATCATGATGAATTGATAACATGAATACTTAACATCGCAAATACAAAAGACGGAGAACCAGTAAACAAAAGGCTATTATGCAATATTGCATTATCTGTATTAAAAGCCATGGTATTAATGTCTCCACAAAGATTAAATAGACAAATCCCTACTACAAATTTTGTAGATAATAGATGAAATGTAGTTAGCTGCGATAGAGTTGAAGCTTTTGTTAAATGATGAAATTTAAGAATTCGTTGATGATGAGTTGATTGATCACGTACCAGACATAATGTAACAATTTTTGATGAAGCTCAATTTAAGGAATTGCAGGATGAAAACATGTTAGAAAACTGAATACGTGAGTTATCCACACAAATAAATAGAATTATGAATGCTACAGCACAAGAATACCATGAAGCAACAAGTGCAGTGTTGAAAAATGATTGAAATAGATATCTTATGAGATACAACACAGCAAAACGATTTAGATGATGACCAATAAAAAGATTGTGGTGAAGAATGGTTCATTGAAAGACAAGTAATGATTTTGATTTTGATAATATTACGGTAAATGAAGCTTGAAAGACAGTAAATATCAAATTAGAGAAGTGATTGTTTACAGTATCTGGAAATCATGAATGAGAAAATTTCGAGTACAAAAGTAGAAATTTATGATCAATTTTAAGAAAACAAAAAGGTAGAGATTATGTATTTAATGGAATAGAATTAGCTATGATAGCAGCTATAAATGAAGCATTTATCCAAAAATTAAGGAAAAATCATTGGGTAGAAACTGAAAATTTTGTAATATCCGATGTTAATGATGGAAAAACAGGAAGAACATACATATTTGATAGTGCATGAAATTTATCATACTTAGAAATTGAAGATGTTAATTTAAACCCACTTGGACCTGGACAGACATGACGCATTGATCCAAATCAAATTCCAACAGCCAGAAGAAGATGTAATGAAGAGGAAAGAAGAGAATTTATGCAAAATCCATTGCTGGCTGGAAGATTGCAAAGGGCGATGAGAAGAAGATTAGCTTTATTCTAAAAATAAGAAATATCAAATACAAACCTAAGAAATTTAATCTTAGGTTTTTTTATTTATTATAGTATAATAGTTTTTATTTTTGTCAAGTTGTATTGTAAGTTAATTGGTCAAAATTTTGCAATTTTTTTTGTTTCAGGATATAGTTATGTATGAAAAAACTTTTATATGCATTTATTTATTAATTAAACAAAATGGCAAAATCAAGTACACCTAATTCATCAAACTATTCTTACAATATTGTATCGAATAGAGAAAATTTAGATGAAACAAAGAAAAAAATTATAGATGACATCAAATTTGACTTGTTTGAAACGATGAAAATTGATGAATTAATGGTAAATAGAAATATCTTATCGGATTCTATTTGAAAAAATAGATATGAGAATGGAATAAATTGAAAAAATGAATGAATTCCATGATGAACGATAGTATTAAAAGATGGTGTAGAAATCGACTTATGAAATAAGTATTCAGATTTAATGAATGAGTACAAAAGGTTAATAAAAGATAAACCAGAATGATATGAAAACGAACTAAAAAAACTGGATACAAAATTAGCAGAAAGAATAACATTAGATAAATGATTTGCCATTGAATTTAAATCTGAAGATGAATTTGATGATTGAAAAAATGCGGAAGAAGAGGCTCAGCTTGCATATAATGGATTAAATGAACTAAAAGATTATGAATGAAAAATAGACTTAGTCTCAAAGAAAAAAGACAATACGGATTATTTTGTTATCAAATGGAAACAAAATCAAATAGCAAAGATAAACATGGCTTTAAAAATGATAAACAAAGTATCAAGTATGAATTCACAAGAAATTGATAATTTACAAAAAGAAAACGATGAAAAAGATAAAAAGATACAAGATTTAATGGCACAACTTGATGAAGCAAAAAATAATAAGAATAAAGTGGACGAAAATCATGATGAAAAAGAAGATAACAATGAAGAAGAAAACGAAAAAGGAAACAAAAAAGAAAACAATAACGAATCAAATGAAAACAAAGAAAATGAAAAAGAAGAATTCTTGAGAAAGTTAAAAGAATACTGTCCTCGATTGTTTGAATGAAAAGATAAAACAGAAAAGTCTGAACACAGGGAAGAAAATAGAGAATCAATAGAAAAGAATCCATTGTATGTATCAAGAAAGGATGTAGAAAACTCTGTATTAGCAAGTAGAAAAGATTCTGACTTCCCAATATGAAATGTAGAGATAAAATGAACTTATGTAAAATTAGAAGAATTTGATTTCTATGAAGAGATTAAAAATGAATATATTTTTGCAAAATGAGATTCTGTAAAATTAGCAGAATTAGATAAAAAATTAGCAGAATTAATAATTATATGTTCTCCAAAAGGTGTTGCAGTAGAACAAAGATATCAAATACAACTAACAGAAGAAGAAATTATTGCATGATGATTAGTAGTAAGTCAAGATTTCTTAGCTAAATATGGATTAGCAGTTGATTATTTTGAATATACAAACACTATAATAGAAAAAGAGTATCAAGAAAAGCTAGAAAATATTCAAAAAATAGAGGTAGAAATGAGTGGATTAACAACTTCTATTACAGAACTTACTAGAAAAATTAATATAGAAGGACATTATGATGAAAAAACACTTTTGGAAATTAAACAGAAAAAAGAAAGACAGAAAGAATTAAGAGAAACGTTACGTGTTTTGTTATTATCTTTAGCTTCTTTATGAAATAATTGAGTTGATAAATTGCTGTGAAAGGAGAACGATTTATTGAAAGAAATTAATGAATTAAATAAAAATAAATCAGAACTGGATATAAATATTCAAAAGCTTAAGGATGAAATTCAAAAAATGATAGAAGATAGAGAAGGTGTTTTAAGAGATGAATTTGATGAAAAACTTCAATCAGAAAAATGAATTACTTTTGATGGTCATACATACAGATATGAATATAGGCAAGAACCATCAAGAAATCATGAAAGGAAATTTGTAATTAATTGGATAGTAGATTGAAAAATTAAAAGATCAGAAACTACTGATACAAATCTTTTGCCAAGTAGTGATGATGATTGAAAAACTGATTGAAAGTGGATTAGAAAACAATGGGAAACATTAAGGCAACAATATATCAAACAAAATATAGAATTTTTCAAATTAAATGATGATGATTTTAAAAATAAAAACTCTGATCTTAAAAAACTAAAGGCAAAACAAGATGAATTGAATAATGAAATAGCAAACAAAGAGAAAGAGTTGGCAAATATTAGAGAACAAATTAAAAATAAAGATAAAAAAAGAGTGGTTGTTGAAAGTTTTGACGATGGTGATAAATGAGCACACTTCCACGACTATTGTGAAAGAAACTGAATTAAAAGAAAAGATTGAAAAGAGATTTCTCTAATAGGTGGTATGGATCCGGATGCAATATACGTAGATAAAGACGGAAGAGAATTAAAATTAGAACGAATAACTTGAGCAAATGATGATGGACTTGATAATCCTATTACACATTATGAATTAGTATATTATGAAGAAATTAAAGAAAAAACAAGAGTGGTTGTCGAGAAATTTGATGATGGTGATAAATGAGTATACTTCCATAACTACTGTGAGGAAAACTGAATTAAAAGAAAAGATTGAAAAGAGATTTCTCTAATAGGTGGTATGGATCCGGATGCAATATATGTAGATAAAGATGGAAAGGAATTAAAATTAGAACGAATAACTTGAGCAAATGATGATGGATATGACAATCCTGTTACACATTATGAATTAGTATACTATAAAGAATCTGAATCTATGTGAAAAGATGCCATAACTCAACAGCTAATTCTAATTATAGCCGAAGAAGAGAAATTAGAAAAAGAAATAGAAGAATTGGAAATCAGACTTCAAACAGAAAAATCTGAAAACATTAAAATTGAGATAGAAGAACGTATAAAAGAGGTTACACAAGAACTTTTGATGGTAAAGCAAAAAATTATAAATATTACAAATATTACAAATACATACAAAGAAACTATCACACAGCATAGATATGGAATATACAAAGTTAGACCAATTCCTATCCCTGATTGGAAAGAGAGCTTTGAAATGACTGCTGTACTTTCTGATATGTGAACAGATGTGTTCAGGGAAAAAGCTTCACTAAAAGTAGAAGAAGATCTAAAAGCCTACTACAAATCTCTATGACGATGGCAAGTATGAAGTAGATTGGCATTATTTCTTTGAAGATGACGTAGAAGAAAAAGAATGATTAGAAATGAAATGAACAATATGGCTAATACAGCATTCCAAACTGGTGCATGATATGGTACATTAAATGAACAAAGCCAAAATGCAGCAGATCGTCATAAGCATGAATTAGATACAAACATGGCTGCTGTTAACCAACTTGCTACTGTACATAACACACAAGTAGACCAATTATGTAAAGATTACTTGAATAATGTAATTAACGATAGCCAATTCCAACAGCAATTTAATACAATAATTTCAAATGATGCAAATATCCAAAATATTTTGCGCTGACAAAACATCACACATATTTGAACAAATGTTTTGTTGAGATTACAAGAACAAAAAGCTCTAAATCAGTTGATTTTGGATATGGATGCACAATTGGCACAATATGTGGCTACATGAAATGTAGTACATATGGATAATATGCGTAATTTTGTTTCTCAATTTATAAAAGATTATCAAAAGACACCAGCATTTATGGCAAATTTTGAGCAATTTGTAAAATGAGATTTAAATGCAAGAAATCAATTAAGACAATATCTAAACCACCAAAAAGCTATTATGAATATGCAAATTACAAATCTTAGAATGAATATTGATATTTTAAATAAATGAAAATCTGCATATCAAATAGACAATAAAGATCGTGAAACTTGAAGATGACAACGAAAATTTAAATTATGACATTTTATGGATAAACACCCACGAGGAACAGCAATTGCAAGTACGGCAATTTCTGTATGAATTTGACTATGAACAGGATTAATCGCATCTCCAGTAGTAGCTTGAGCCTTATCTTTATGATTATTTGGATGATTGGTCTGAACTACAAATGCAGTAAAGAAATGGACTCATCATACAAAAGAACAAAACACACATGAAAAGAATGTTGCTACAGATTATAGAAATGAACAAGCCAAAATTCAAGCTTGGCAAAATCAAGCATTAAATGGACATGGTTGGAGAAAATATAAGGCAAAGAGACAATTAGCTTTGTACGATCAAACTACACAAGAAAATATCAAACTTTCCGACCAAATTACAGAATATATCACAAATTTATCATCAAAGGTTGGACCATTGACAGCAGATGAAAATAATTTTATGAGATGTAATTTGATAGAAGGTTGGGCTCGTTTGAAATATTATAGACAAATGGGACACAACTTCTTAGCATCAGAACAAGTAGACAAAACAGAAAAAGATATGAAGAGATTAGAAAAAGCTATCACATTGTGATTGCAAAAAATTTGAAAAACAACTAATGATATTGAGACAAACATGAATGCAACAAATCAATTATGAACAAATATCACATATGCTGTAATTCAAAATGATTTGAAAGCAAGTTATGATAAATCATTGATCCAATTTAAGAGAGAAAGAAGAAATCTTTCATTGAAATATGGATTTGGAACAGCTATTGCTTCAATAGGAGTTGGTGCATTCTTCCAATGGATTACACACAGTTGAATGTGGGCATGAAAAGATATAAAACCAACACCAGATATACCAAAAAAACCTGGAGATACAACAAGTTATCCATGATGAACAGATAATTTTGCGTTGTGATGAGATAATTTATCTAATTGAAATGTTTATAATTCAACAAAATCAGCAATCACATGATCTTGAGCTCCTACTGGATCAGAAGTAACATTTAACTATTCTGTATGAACAGACTGAACAAAAGCTATTTCGACATTTGCATCTTGACCAAAGGAGTATGCATTAAGTTTAGATTTTGCCAACACTGCAAAATATCCTAATTTATCAGGAGCGCAAGTTAAAGCACTACAAGATGAGGCAGCAAAGATTATTACAGATCCATCGTTTGTAGCATCAACGCCATCATTTGAAACGGCAGAATTAGCAAGATTAAGAGCACTAGAAGATATAGAACATTTTGCGAGAGGTCTTAATGATAGTGCAAGGCCAGACCTACTATTAAAATTTAACCATACTGGTAGCGTGCCTGGTACAACAAAGTATAGTCTTCCAGAAAGGTTTATGTCATGATCTATTGATATAACAACACCAGAAATACCACCAATACCAGGAGATCCATGAAGAAAAGCTGTAAGACGATGAAGATGGTTTATGGGTATGCCTTTATTCTTCAACACATTTAAAGATAGAAAAGATACGACAGATACCACTGATCAAAATTGGTGAAGATGAAGAGGTCAACAGCCAAATCAACCACAGGTTAATCCAAATCAACCACAAGCCAATCCAAATCCGCAACAACATCCATAATTATTTTGGATTGAATATAATTAGATAATTGATAATATATTAATATTTATAATATAAAAAACAAAAAATGGCAGAAAACAATATTTCAAAAACTTTTCAAGAAGAATTCTTGGATGAATTAATTAAAAAAGCTTGATTTGAACCAGAAGATGCTGATCTTATTAAAGAAGATTTAAGACCAGTTCTTCAAGAGAGAGTTATGCTTTCTATATATAGTGTACTTAATGATGAGCAAATCGAACAAGTTTGAAAATATTTCGAGCAAGAAAAATATTCAGAATTAACTGAATTCTTGAAATGAATTATTCCAAATTTTGAAGATTTCATATCTGAGGTTTATGCACAATTCGAAGATGAATATCTAGAAAACTTTCAAGAAGATTAAGAAGAATAATTGATAATTACAATATACATAAAATCCTGTCTTTCCTGTTTAGGCAGGATTTTTTAAATTTTCCATCTTTACTTTTCGACCAAAATTATTAATTATTAGTTATTGATCCTTAATTAATTTTAATGCACTGAATTTACAATCCATACGATTTTTATTTCAACAAAGCAAAACAGGAGTGATACAAAGCTCGTAGTGTTTTTAAATTAGAAGAAATTCAAGAAAAATTCAAAATTATAGACAAAAATACACACAAAGTTTTGGACATCGGTTGTGCACCTGGAAGTTGGATGCAATACACTCATTCATTACTCCAAAAAATGAATGTAAAAGATTTTTCAATTATTTGATTTGATATCAAAGAAAGTACCGTAAATTTGCCAAATGTTCATCCATATGTCCAAGATGTCACAGTGATTGAAAAGGTAGATGAGATACTTGAAAAAGAATGAATTATTCCATACGATCCAGAAGTCAAAAATTCATGAGTGGATTTCATTCAGTCAGATATGGCTCCAAATACAGTATGACACAAATCAGTGGATGCACTTCGTTCAGTTTGATTACTAGAAGAAACCTTGCGAATTTACAAGAAATATTTAAAACCAGATTGAAGATTCGCTATCAAAATCTTTATGTGACCAGGATTCCAAGAATTTGTAGCAGATTTGAAACAGCATTTTGGATGAAAAAATATAAAAGTTTTTAAACCAAAAGCTTGCCGTGCAATATCAAAAGAAACATACATAGTTAAGGTTGCTAGTTAATTTGTCATCCTGAGTGAAACGAAGGATATAAAATTTATGAACATAGTTATATATATGAATAAATATTATGTTTACATATTAACGACAAAAAATAATAAATTAGTGTATGTTTGAGTGACTAATAATTTAGAGAGAAGATTGTATGAACATAAAAATAAGATAGTTGAGTGATTTACTAGTAAATATAATATACATAAATTGGTATATTATGAGGAAACATCAAGTATACAGGATGCAATAAAAAGAGAAAAACAATTAAAATGACGGCTAAGATCAAAGAAAAATGAGTTGATAGAAAGCATTAATCCAAACCGAGAAGACTTATCTAGTACGTGAAATTGATAAATTATATTCTTCGCCGTTGGCTCAGAATGACACATAGTGCAAAATTTATATTTATAAAATTTTAAAATGAAGATAGGTATTGTTTGATTACCAAATGTCTGAAAATCTACATTGTTTAATGCTTTGACAAATTCATACTCTGCACCTGCAGAAAACTTTCCGTTTTGTACAATCGAACCAAATATTGGTATCGTAGATGTCAAAGATCCTAGAGTAGAAAAACTCGCAGAGCTTTCAAATAGCAAAAAAACTGTTTTTGCAAATATTGAATTTGTAGATATTGCTTGATTAGTACGTTGAGCATGAAAATGAGAATGACTTGGAAATCAATTTTTGGCAAACATCCGTGAAGTTGATGCGATAGTTCAAGTACTTCGTTATTTCAAAGATAGTGATGTTGTCCATGTTGAGTGAGAAGTAGATCCAGTGAGAGATGTAGAAATTATAAATTCAGAATTAGCTTTTTCAGATTTGGAAAGGATAGATAGAATTTTGCCATGATTACAGAAAAGAGCACAAAGCACATGAGATAAATTTGTAAAAAGAGAAGCTGAAGTTTTGGCAAAAATCCAAAAGACATTGGAAGAGTGAAAATTGGCAAACACTATCAAAGATGAGTTCACTCCAGATGATGAAAAAATGCTCAAAACATACTGATTCCTTACATTGAAACCGTTTATCTATGCACTAAATGTATGACAAGACGATATAAAAAATAAAGAGGCAATTCAAGCGGAATTCCAAGCAAAATTAAATGCACCAGTTGTGATAGTTTGTGCAAAGATAGAATCTGAGATGATGTGAATGTCAAAAGAAGAAAAGCTTGAATTTCAGAGAGAACTTTTGGAAATAGATGATATCTCAAAAATACCTACACTTGATGATTTGATTTGATTAGCATTTGATACTGTAGGACTTATGTACTATTTCACTACAGGAGAAAAAGAGACAAAAGCTTGGACAATCAAAAAATGATCTACAGCTCCACAAGCAGCCGGAGCAATTCATACAGATTTTGAGAGATGATTCATCAAAGCCGAAGTGATAAATTATGATGAATTTGTAGAATTGTGATCTTGGCCAAAAGCAAAAGAAAAGTGAAAAGTAAGACTTGAATGAAAAGAGTATATCGTGCAAGATGGAGATATTATGATATTCAAGTTTAATGTGTAAAAACATATAGTTCAAATATTAAAATCACATGAAACAACCGTGTGATTTTTTTATTCACTTGACTTTATATGAAAAATATATATAATACACAAAACAAAACGACAATAAATTAAAAATCTACATGTTATGAAAAATGAATCTAAAAACAATGATGTTGTAAAGCTATCTAAAAGAGATGTATTTTACATTTTACTATCATTCTTACTCTGGGGTATATGGATTGCCATGGTGGGGCTTTCGGATGGAATTGGGTATGCAATCGGCATTCTTGGACAAGGATCTATGTTGCTTCTGTCTGGTATTATAATTGGGAGCTATAAAGAACGCCGCGAAGCTTCTAAAAGAAAACAAGATGAAGATGAAGCAGAAAATCAGCAAGATGCTGTTGAACAAGTGAAGTGCTACTAGGGTAATTGGCTGAAAGTACTATACACAACTGTAAGGGTTCTTATGGTTGTGTTTTTTTATAATAAAAATTCACAATAAATTTTTGTTAATTTTTGCTTGACATTGTATGTTCAATAATTATATATACATCTGTGTCAGATGTAAAAAGATTACATTTGTGTTTCTGTTATTTCTATTTTATACCTTAACCGGAAAATAAATGAATTTCCACGTAAAAATGGACGATAAAAAAATTAAGGTAGATATTGAGTCTACAAATTTAAAAGACATACTAATATACTGCAAACCAAAAGAGAGACTTGTTCTCATGAAAAAGTTCGGATTAAATGGTGAAAAATGAGTTCCTCTTCAAAGGATATGAAAGGAATACAATTTAACTAGGGAAAGAATTAGACAAATAGAAACACAAGCCCTTATGAGATTCAGAAGGTTGATTGTATGAAATCAGACATATATGGAAGTTTTGCAAGAAGCAAAAAAGATTTTGGATGCTCAATGAGGATTCTTAGTAGAAGATTCATTGGTATCAAAATTGGTAAACAAAAATATGTTTAAATTCACTAGAGAAGAGTTGAAATTGATATTGATATCTGATTTCGATGTATCATACTTAAAGAGAAATAAATTCATATATAAATCATTCTATTTAGAGCCATTGTACGAAGACCTTTTGACTAGGATGACATTGTATGTACAAGATTATTTCAAAAAGAGATGATCTTCACAAGACGTATATGAATTTATTGGATACCTAAAAGAAAACTTCTCAAAAGATTTCAAAGAAATAGCTTATCTAAAGAATGACCTATTCTACATAAACTTCTTTGAGTCAATTAGAGATATGTCAGTATTTGATTGAAAGATTGGATTGCCAGAATTTGAAGATGTAAATCCAAAGACAATCAAACTAAAAATATTGTACACAATGAGAAGAATCAACAAGCCAATTCATTATCAAGAATTGCCTGCAAAGATTGTTGAATGGTTCCCTCAAAAATGAGTTAAAATCAATACGGTTCACAACGAATTAGTAAAGAATAACGACATATTCGTAAACCTATGACTATGAATCTATGGATTAAAAGAATGGGGATATGAAGGAGGACAAGTAAAGGACATCTTAGTTAGAATATTCGAAAAACACGGAAGAGCAATGAACGTAAAAGAATTATGTAAAGAAATGTTGAAAGAAAAGATGGTAAGTCCAAACACAGTTATGTTGAATTTACAGAAATACAAAGATTTGTTTGTTAGAGTTGAAAAAGGAGTTTATGATCTCAAAAAATAGTTGGTAATAATATAAAATACAAAAAGATCGTGAGTCGAAAGGTTCACGATTTTTTTGATAAAAAAGTAGAAAATTTTTTTAATGCCTTCGGCGACCCACTTTTGTCAACCAGCGACAAAAGTAGGCAAAAACGCCTCTCGGCTCACTTCGCAATTTCAAATAATGTCTCGCTTCGTTCGACATTAGCGAAATTCGAAGATGAGCCGAACATTCGATAAGATATTTTTAATTATTAATTATTTTATATTCACATTAGTCCCATAAAAAATGATGGTTTTGCTTGGAAAGCAAGGACTAATATTGAAATTACAAGCAAAATACATCATTCAATTCTGGTAAGTTTTCGCCCCCTTCTCATGAGTAATACAATCAATAGCATTGTGAAAAACAATAGCATAAATGAGAACGAAGTATCTTGCATCAAATGTCATCGTCATGTACAATTTCCAGAAGATAGTAGACAAACAGGAGTCAAAGTAATTGGAGTGATCGTAGCACTAATTCAGACGATTCCGAGAGTGTTGAAAATATTTGATCAAACTAAATTTCAGACTCACATATCATATTTCTTTTTCAGTATAGCTGTGATAGTTGTGGCTAATTCAGGTAGACTAGTTCATGCAGCAATGATTGTGGCTCAAATAGCTCGTTGCGACATTCAGAAAATTTCTGCAATATAAACAGCAGAATCTACAACAACATCTGAAGATAAAACTAAAAGTCATAGACTAGCAACCAATTTACTGATATTTAATAACATTCATTTTGATCATTTCTTCTTTCACATTATTAATGACAAAATGAATAATATAATTAGAATTCAAACAAATATTCCATTGAATGTTCCTATTCCAAATGATATATCAAATGATACTGGATCTGATCATACGGTGATGTTTAATACAGAAAGTATGATTATACATGCTAATAAATAAACAAAATTTTTTAATTTTGGAGCTGGTTCTTGCGTGTCTTCTTCTGTTGGTGCTTCTTTTTTTATCCATAAATATCAATTGTAAGCTATCAAAAGTCAAAGCAAAAGTATTCCATTTCGTCTATAAACTTGTCCATCTCGCAACATCCAAAAAATTAGAGCAGTGATTATTAACAAGAATACTCAATCCCTAATTACTAATTTTTTTGGAATTAGCACAGGTACGGCTAATGCAGATATTCACAAAATAATTCATAAATTAAAAATATTTGATCAAATGATATTTCAAATCGACAATGATCAGCTGTGATTTATAGCAGCCATTGCAGAAAGGAATAATTCTGGTGCTGATGTTCATATTGCTAAAATAGTTAACCCAATGAATAATGGAGACAACTTAAAATATTTAGCAATTCTAACACTAGAATTTACCAGTTTATCAGCTGAAAATCCTAATAAAAACAATCAAACGATTAATAAAATAATAGCTCGAACCATGTCAAAAATTATATGATGTAAAAATCACCTCTATAATTATCATTTGAACCTCAAAAGCAATATGAACTAAGTTTTTTTACAACAATTTGTTGTTTTTTATGTTGAAAAGGTTAATTATATCGATATTGATGAATATCAATATAGTTTTAATTATCAAATATTCTATGAATGGAAATATTGTCCTAGTTTGAGCTGGTTGATCAGGAATGTCTGCTGTAGCATGAATATTATTTGAACTTGGATACGACAAAGAATTAATCTGCCTTGACTGAAATCAGAGCGAGCTCACAGATAGACTTCAAAAAAAATGAATCAATGTATTGATATGAGAAAGTAAATACAAAGTCTGACTTTTTGATCATGTGATTTATTCCGAAGCTTGTATTAACTCCCCTGAAGTTAAAGCGGCAAAAGCCTATGAAAGGACTCCAAAACAAAGCAGATTTATCTGAAACTATTTTCAATTTTTGTGAGAAGTTAGCAAATACTTTACTACAATTTGAATTGCATGAACAAATGGGAAAAGTAGTACAACTTCGATGCTTATTGATACAGCAAGGACCCATTTAAAAAATTTATGACTTGGAATTGTATGAGCTTTGGTACCAGATTTGGACTGAAATAATTATTATTTGAATCAAAATAAAAAAGAAGAAATTAAAAATATTTTTGATCACATATTTACATGAAAATGATTGGATTATGACTTGGTAAAAAAGAATTATTTCATCATAGAATCATGTGAATACAAAAGACACTTTTTGATGCTTGATACAGATTTTTGAGCAATAACAAATATTGAATTAGATCATACAGATTATTACAAAGATTTTGCTGACTACTCCTCTGCTTTTGCTGAATGGACTAACAAAATTAAGAATACTGTGATATCTACTGAAAATTTAGATGTTCCGTGAATAAAACAGATTGAGACAACTCATTTTGATTTCAAAAAAATATTTTGAGAACATAACGATAAAAACTGATCAATTGTTTTTGAACTAATTAAAGAATTAAATCCAAATATAGACGAAAAAGAATTAGAAGAGTCTATTGAAAATTTTGGGTGACTTTGGAGAAGAATGGAATATCTAAGAACAACTGAAAAATGAGCAATGATCTTTTCAGATTATGGACATATGTCTACTTCTATCAAACTTTGTCATGAAGCCTTGAAGCAGCATTTTCCAGATAAAAAATTAACAGCCATATTCCAACCACACCAGATAAATAGAGTCCTTAGAGAATGGGATGAATTTGCTGAAATATTGAGGAAATTTGATAATGTATATATTTTCAATATTTATGCAGCAAGAGAGAATCTCGATGAGCAGTTGGAAAACTTTAAACATTTGAACATACAACATGCAAATAATGTAACAGAATTATGAAACATTTTTGCAAAAAATTGTAATTGAAAATATATTACAGAAATTTCAGATGTAAAAGGAATAATAAATACCGCTTGAAACGAAGATATTATCACTATTTTTACAGCATGAGATTTAGATTATCAAATTAGGTAAAAAATAAGGATTTATTGTTACTCATTCACTACAATTGTCATTGATTTTTGGATGAAAAATATTATTTATTATATAATTTATTTAAAATAAATAAGTAATGAAACAAAAAACTTTGATTTCATTGGCAATGATTAGCTTAGTTTGTACTGCTTGATGTTCGTTAATATCAGAAAATAGTACTACAGAAGAAATAGTTAATCCAGCTTCTGAATACTGTGAACAGAATTGATGAATATTTGAGATTGTACCAGATGAGTGATGATCCCGATGAAAGTGTAATTTTGATGATGGAAGTTTCTGTGAAGAATGGGCATATTACCATGGAGAATGTAGCCCTGGGCGATGAAATGGAAATACAGTAGAAATAGAAGATATCCAAAATAATGAAGAAATTAGCGAACTAGATAAACAGGAAGTCTCTGAAATAATCGAAGAAATTTGAAGTATATCTGAAAACGAATCACAGGAAGATATAGTTACATGTACGGCTGATGTAAAACAGTGCGATGATTGAACATATGTATCTAGATGATGACCAAACTGTGAGTTTTGACCATGCCCTTGAATGGCATTAGATGAAAATGTAGTTCAAGATACTTTGGAGAGGTATAAGACTACATGATCAGAATTAATGGAAAGTGATATTGATTTGATGAATGAGATAATAGATATCATGACTAATTAGTATTATTTTATATAGGTAAATAAAAATGAAAAATTTTTTTGAGATTATAATATGATTCTTTTTTTTCTTAAGTATACTTGTATGATTGTTTTTGTTGAGATGAGAAGTTTTGTTTTCGTCGCAAGCATATAAAATCATAAAACTTATATTAATGCCAGGATATTTGATAGTCACTTGATTGATGGTATGAAATTTAGTAGCAAATATTTGGGCAAAAAAAGAAATTGATGAAGGAAAAGTTTACTCAAAATCATTTATAATTGGTATAATAATTTGAGTAATTTTAGCTCTAGTTTATATGTTTGTATAATGCTAAAAAGGTGTACTATTATAGTTTGTATGATATTTACATCTATCATTCTGTATTGATGTAATGAAAATAAATGATTCAGATATAAATTTGAAGATTTTTACTGAAAATTTGATACAGAAAACATATTTGAGACCAATAAAGTTGAATTGAAATGATTATGATATGAATTACTCCAAGGCAATATAATAGAAATATACACACAAAAAAATGCTGATTACTTTACTGAATCTATAATAATAAGCAAAAAAAATAGCGACAAGGATGTTGAGTCTTTCGCCGCAGAAAATGTAGATAATGTTAATATTTGATGATTAAAACTTTCTAAATGAAAAACTATAGAAGTAGATTGTAATTGAAATACTTATAATTTAGTATATTATCAAGGTAAGTACAATATGAATCAATACAATATCTATATGTCTGAAGGATTCTTAAAAGTTAATCATGATATATTTGTAATATCATATGCTACATTGGATGAAAAAGCACGTAATAAATTTTCATCCAGTTTTAAAACTATAAGATGTGATTAGTTTTTTATCAAAAAATTTATCAAAATGAACGAAAGCAAAAAAGAATTATCTGCAAAGCCAAACAAGACTTCTTGATGAGAAATATTTGGTAAAATATTTATATGAATTGTTGTCTGAGCCATAATATCTGGTTTACTGTTTATAATATTGGCTACAATATGATGACAACTTACAGAAAGTGCATGACAAAAAAATCCAATATTACCATTACTTTTGATTGTATCGTGATTTTTTGCATCATTTATCGGTAATTTATGAGTATCTGGGTTATACAGTTTATTTTTCAGCAAAAAGTATTTCAATATGAATAAATCTATTTGAGTATTGTTACTAACAAATTGATTGCTTTTTGTGTTTTTATTATTCATTTACATCACATTTAATTGAGACACAGATAAGCTATTCTTAATATTATGATTCCATATAATCATAGCAACATTTCTGTCTTCTCAACAACTTGAAAATATGAGGAATCCAAACTATAGCGCAGCATCTTTGATATGAAATACTTTAAGTTTGGCAATAATAATGTTAATTTATTGAATTGTATGGAAAGTCGCTGCTGTATGAGGAAGGTCTCAAAATCAAATATATTTGCTACTTTTAGTACCACCTGTTTTATCTTTTGGTATAATGCCATTAGGTCTAGGAATACGAGACATGATATATTATAAGTTCTTTGAAATATGAAATGATCCATTTTATGCTGAATCTAAGTGAGAATTAAACCAAAAAGAGTTGGATTATTTGGATAAAGAGGAAAAAATGAATGAAATAGATGAAGATATAAATGTGGATATGAATTAATTTATTTAGTAAATGAAGTAAAGGTGAGACCTAATTTGTATTATACAACAGCTGTAATAAAAATAGTACTTTGAATTATAGTATTATTGATAACATATACGTCCATAAATGTCTATGAAGATCCTGTAATCGCACTAAGCTTGTGATTTTTGTGAGTTTTTATTTTGGCGTGGTGAGCAAGTTTTTTTCTTTTTTTGTTGTGACAAAAATTATTTCACAAATTAAAATCTGATGAAGATGCTGTAAAAGATAGTTATAAATTATCTCTACTTTTCTGATTTTTCTGCATAATAAATGTACTGCTTTTACTAATGTCTCGTCGAAATAAATCTGTCGGACTAATTATCTTAATAGTATTTATTTTTATACAAATATTTTTATTTGAAAAAAAGGATGGAAGACCAAGTAACTAATGAGATCATAGATTGTTTAAAGACTGTATATGATCCTGAATTTCCAATGGTGGACTTATATACTCTATGATTAATATATAATGTAAAATGTAATATAGAAAAAAAAATAGTAAATATTGTCATGACTTATACTACTATTGCATGTCCATTGGGTGATATGTTGCAACAGTTGTGTAAAAATGCAATTTTGGATAAATTCCCGGATTTTGAGATAAATATAGAAATTACATTTGAGCCACTCTGGAGTACAGACATGATAAAAGACAAAGATATACAAAAACTTTTTAATATTTAATCGTACATTATGTTATTTTTGAATATATCGACTGATAATATGGTTTTGGAAATTGAATGAGAAAAAATACTTTTGAACCGTAATGATATAGAAAATACTTTAGGTGAGAAATTAGTACAAATATACAGGCAATATAATTTTAACAAAGTATTTATTTTGAATTGACCAGGTGGATTCACCAATTTGAGAGTCTGAACTTTGACAGTGAATTTATTAAATTCATTAGAGAACTGAAAAATTGATGCTTATTCAATTACAAAAGTTGATTTCTTCAAGCATTTTGTGAACAAATGAATATTACCAAACAAAGGAATAATTTATATCTGACAAAGAAAAAATGTTTGGCTGTATGATTTCACTAAATGAGATTATGATACAATAAAAATAGATGAAATAAATTACAATGATGACTTATTTTTTGATTTAGTATATGAAGATTGATATTTTAAAACTGAAACTATAGATATCAATTGTGATGAAAATGAAAAAATTATTGTGAAATATAAATGACAAGAATATATGACTAATATTGGAGAATTATGATTAAAAGCAGAAAAGCTTGTCGATGCTAAATATTTTATCAAACCAATAATGTGAAAAGAATGACAGTAAAACCTCAAAACATTTTGTGAATTGATCGATGAAGTAAATATATTGGAGTTGCATATGCTCCATTTGATCAAGATATCACATTCCCTATAGGATATTTATTAAACGATAAAATGGTATATTTCAATCTATGAGATATAATTCAAAGGCACAATATTAGGAAAATTGTACTATGATTTCCTCATACACAAAAAGATACTCAAGAAAAAATATTAGATTTCATCAAACATTTGGAGATGATTATCGATACAGAAAAAATTTCAATCGAAACAATTCAGGAAGACTACACTAGTGTCCAAGCATGAGAAATAGTTTCAAATTTCAAAAAGAATGTAGCAGAAGACACAGTCAGTGCTATGCTAATCTTAGATAGGTGGAAAGAAGAGAATAAAAAATAATTAATTTTCTATACATTTGTACAATATATCGTGCATTAATGCATAAGATTTTGGATGAATATCATCTTTGGATTTTCCTATAATATCATCCACTTTAGCAAAATCTATAAGTTTATATTTTCATTTACTTTTATTAACTAATCCACGTATATCATTATTTAATGGCTCTAATCGTTTACCATTTACATTTTGAAATCTTTCATCTTGTGTAACATGTGTCTCTACACCTATACAAGTACATAATACCGGTTCTACTCCAGCATTTGACAACCATTCTGACCAGTTTTTTAAATCTCTAAATGTCTGTTCGTTATTAGATGTGTTTCATCAAAAATATAATACAAAACTTTTTATATGAGGATTTTTCGCTACATATTCTTGTACATCTTTCTCAGAATGAAATCTGCGATAATGTGTAGTTGTGCTTTTCCCTTTCAATCACACCATATTTTCAAAATATTTATCTGTATTTGTCCCGTAAGATTGAAATCAATTCATTATAGAATTTCAAAATCATCAAATTTCACTTGGATTTGATGCTTCCAGTTTTGGTAATTCAAGATTTTTTGCTCTTAAGATATCATCCAAATTTTTTACGTAACCTTCATCATCTAAATCTATTTGAATATTTTGTTCTTCATACATAATCTCTACATTATCTCAATTATTATCTCAATTATTATCAACTTTAGGTACATCTCTTTCTATATAAGACTTATCTTCATAAAGCTGTTCATGCTTTATAATTTTGGGAATAATTCTATCTAATCTTTCCATTTCCTGTTTATTATTCACCAATCTTCGAATTTCTATTGGATTATAACCTTTTGCTTCAATTTCTTCATTAGTCATGACTCTTCATCTATAAATCTCCAATGCTACCAATTTTATTAAATCTTCTTGCTTCATATCTAAAGTATTTCCGACATCTTCTTCATTATTATTCCTTCCATTATCTCATTCTGGATTCTCTTGTTGCTCTGACTCTTGTGGTACCATAGAAATATCTCATAAACTTTCCAAAATTTTTTTAACTGTATTTCTTCATGGGATTCTATCAACTCTTAATCAATTCTCTTTTTGAAATTTACCAATAGCTTGTTCTGTCAAAGACAAAGTTCATTTACTATTTTTTAATAATCAATCTATTTTACCTACATCATATCATTTCGATTCCAATGCTATCTGCACAGCCATTACTACTGCTGAATTTACTTCTAAGTTTTCCTTTTGTGTACAAGATTGAAGATATTGCTTTACTAAATCTATATTATATACAACTTTCTTATCTTGTTTTTCAAAAAAACTTTTCTTTATCTGGCTTTCTTGTACACCTTTTTGTAAATCAGTTAGTTCTTTTTGAATCTGTTTTTTCACCCAAGTTAATTCTTCTGTAATATTCTCCAAAGAAGATTCATAATTTCAACTATTATTAGTAATAAATTCTGACATTTTTTATTTTTTATATTATAAATATAACTATAATATAGTCTAGTACCATTATAATCAAAAAATTTTTTCTGTCAAATTTTACCATACTTTTTACAAAAAAACCTCAAGATTTCTCTCAAGGTTTTTTTTGCTATCAGCTATTAGCTACTAGCTATTTGCTAAATTTAATTAACTAGCTTCTCCAGTAAGTGTATTTACTACTACTGTATCTCATTCATTTTTGTGTAAAGGAACTTGAACTTCTAATCCAGTTTCGATAGTTGCTGGTTTTGTTCCTGCTTGTTGTCTGTTTCATTTTACACCAGGCATTGTAGAAGTGATGACATAAGTCACAGTTGGAGGCAAGATTACTCACAAAACTTCTCCCTTGAAAACTGTAAGATATACATCCAAATTTTCTTTTAAATAATCAACTACATCATCAATTTTTTCTCTATCTAAATCATACATTTCACCTGTATCATTTTCCATGAAAGTGTATGTATCTCATGCTGAATAAAGATATACTGCTGCTTTGTTTTGAACTTCAGCTTGTTCCAAAACTGTACCTGCATTACATGTAAAAATAGTTGTTTTTCCAGAAACGATGTCTTTTAGTTTGTAAGTATCTGTAGCTCATCATCTACCCATATGAGTATGAGCAGTTTCAACAACTCTTGCCAATTTTCCATCTATTTCCAAGATCATTCACTTTTTTACTTTAGATGTATCAACTTTTACCATTTTGAAAAAATTAATATATAAAAAAACATAACGACTAGATTATATAATAATTATTGGACAAATAGCAAGAAAAAATTTTTTATTAATTACTTAAAAACGCTCAATACAACAAAGAGCGTTTTTTAAATTTTAAGAATTTTTTAACAATGCTTCCACCAAGGCATTGTAATCTTCATATTCTACAATAACCTCACCATTATCCTTACTTTTAAATATAATTTTATCGTTTTTTTCAATATCTATGGGCACAGAACAAAGAAACACATCTTTGTTATCCAGATTTTTCCAATAAAATCTAACTTCTTTTGAGTCAGGGTCATAACTTGGATTAGCCAAACGAAAACCCATTTTGCCACAGACACAATAAAACCTTGAAAAATCCCAAAAGTCAGGGCTGAATTCCATTATTTGAGATTTTCTTACTTGTTTTGCCACAACAACATCAACAGGCCTCTTATAAACAGCAGGACGCCTACTCTCTTTTATAATTTTATAATGTTCCGCACCATTCTGTTCCAATAAATTACTAATTTTATCTCGGTAATCAAAACACTCAGAATAGCGAGTATCATGAATTTGCCCACAAAATGGACAAATATAAGATTCCGATATATTTATAGCAATTTCTCGATAAGGATTGAACAATTTCCTAAGATACCCAGGAGTTTGAATGGTAACATTTGGCACATAGATAATGTAATTTGATGTACCACCTTTTTTCATTTCTTGCATAACTTTTTGATTTTTGTTAATACTATTTAATTAATTAGACTCACTTTAATATCTCAAATCTTATTGTCTTTGACAGACAACACTCTAAGTAATAAATACTGGCCTTCCTTTTCATCTGAATCAAATTTTTGGATATTTATTTTGATTTCATCTCCTTTTCTTGGAAAATTTTCGAAATAGCTCATCACATAATATCCCAATGTCTCACCAGTAAATTCTGCTTCATCGATATCTACATCACCGAAATCTAATTCAAATTTCTCGAGCATCTCGTCAATTCTAACTTCAGATTGAAATATAAATGATCAGTTTCCGTCAGTCCTAATTGGATCGATTTCATTATCAAATTCATCCTGTATATCTCCAAATACTTCTTCTACTACATCTTCCATGGATACAAGTCAAGCTACTCATCCATATTCATCGATAACTACGGCAATATGTCTACGAGATTTTTTGAACAAATCCAATAAAAAATGGATTGGTTTAGTCAAAGGCACTTTGATTACTGGTCACAATGATAATTCAGATAATTTATAATTTCCACGCCCTTTTCTCTTTACTTGCAACAATTCTCTCAATGTCACAACTCGCTCCATATGATCCGTGTCTCAATTATAAACCAATATACGAGAATGTGAAAATGTAAGTAATTTTTCTATTGCTTCATCTACTGTCAGCGTACAAGGAACTGAATCAATCCTAACTCTAGGAGTCATAACTTCTTCACATGTTATTTCGTAGAAATCAAGCATATTTTTTACTTTTTCATACTCTCCTGCTTCAAATACTCAACTATCATGTCATTTGTCTATAAATGCTTCAATTTCTTCATCTGTCACTTTATTTTCTACTTTTTTCTTTTGTAATGCTTTCATCAATTTTTCTATACATCGAATTACAGGGAAAAGTATTATTTGCAAAAATTTATAGATATGAGAAACAGATAATGCAATTTTGTCTGCATAACGAGTAGCTAAAGTTTTTGGGAATATTTCACCAAAAATCAAAAGTAAAATTGTCACTATTCAAGTAGCAATTCATATGGCAGCACTACTTCACTCTGCTCACAATGAATTTGCAATATCCATCGCTATACTAGTAGCTAATGCTGCAGTAAAAGTATTTACCAAATTATTTCAGATTAAAATAGTGATAAGCAATCTATCTGTGTTTGATTTGAGCTTTTTCAGTTCTTTTGCTCAAAATTTCTTTTGCTTCAAAAAAGCATCTACTTTATGTTCTGGTACGGACATAAAAGCCGTTTCTGATCCTGAAAAAAATGCTGATAAAAGAAATAAAATAATAAAGATAACAATCGTAATCGGGTCCATTTCTTATAAAAAATTTTTATTTGAAAATAAAAAAATCAAATTAATAATTATGTATATGATTTGTCGCCTGATTTTCAAGAGATTAAAAAATTTAGAAAAGTGCCGGATTTTTTGCAAAATAAAAAATTTGGACTATAATAGAGTAACAATTTACTTCTTAACACTTTTTTTATGAAAGAAAAATTTACAATAAAAGAAATACTTTATTTATTATTACTTACTTTGGCTGTTGTCACTCCGTTTTTACCATGGTATTTTAAATTGGATTTACAGTTAAAATTTAAATATGTAATTATTCCGTGAATTTGTTTAATATTTGCATTACTTGCTATACGATGATTAATAGATAGCGTAAGAAATAATAAAAAGAATAGTTATAAAAATATTACTAAGGCTAATGATTTTCAAAAAATTTCGGTTGATGATAGAATATTATTAATTCATAGATTAAGATGTTTATCACCATGTTCTTTTGAACATTTAATAGAAAAACTATTTCAACTTAAATGATATGAAATTATACAATCACCATCATATTTATGAAACAAACCACAAGTTGATAATTGATGTGATTTAATTGTTAAAAAATGAAACGATGACATCTATGTACAAATCAAAAAAAATATAGCAAATGTTATAAAAGAAAAACAATTAAAAGAATTTAAATGATGATTTCTTAATCATAAACTTATTTATATAACAACTTCACTATATTCAAATAATGCAAAACGATATGCTAATAAAAACTGAATTGAATTGGTTGATTATAATTGATTATTGGATAGAATACAAAATTTAAAAACCGAAGAGAAAAGCCAAATAGAGAATTTTATAAATGATAAAAATAATTTGTGAGATTGAAAATATTTGCCAAAAACATGTAAAAAATGCTGAGCACCTATGAAATCATGAAAATTTTCATATTATTGTCTTAACCGTTACGAAAACATTAAATGTTGTAACAAAGAGTATATATCTTAATTATTTTCTTTCTCTTTCATCTGAATCTCAAATCCTACAAGATTTTCTCGTCATTCGTAATTTTTCATCCTCTCATCGTCCATCAATCATTTTTGTTCTACATCTTTCAATTTTGAGCTAAGTACTGTAAATTCTCCTGTCTCTTCATCAATAGTATATTCTATAATCATAAAGAGATTAAAAAATTGATCAGATATTTTTGCTAATAATTTATTATCATCTGTAATATTAATTGAATCAATTACCCAATATTGTTCAGTACTAGACTGACTCCAAGATGGATGTAATCATTTCAATGGAGATATTTCATCAGCCATTCACTTTAAATTTTTCTGAGCAATATTGTATTTGTCGTTTGATGTCATGACATATGTGCACTCAAAATTTTCAGTTTTATCATTGTATCTAATCGTATCGCAAGTATGATATGAACGAGTTCATAAATCTTTCATCCAAACAGGTGCCTCTACAGGATCTGTCATGTATCAGACATTTACTAATTTGATTTTTAAATCTTTTGGGATATACAAATCAATTGAGATATTTGTAGGAACTGCTGGCGTTTTTTTATTGAATAATTTACCATCTTTTAATTGAATCATAAGTCGATTGTCTCATACCCATTCGTATTCCAAATCTGAGACATTTTCGATTGCCTTTGTCACATGCTCATCATTTCAATTTCTGAAATAGAAGGTATAAACTGCTTTCAATTTATTGTCATCCGATGCAAAAAGATTTACAAATCTAGGCTCACTAAGCAAGAAATTTGGATATGAATCAGTATTTTTTACGAGAATTTGAAGTGGTTCATCAGTACTTGGAATTTCTACAAAAGTTTCTTTTATCACTCTTGGTTCGTAGTTTCCAAATATTTCTTTTATCTCTCAGATACTAATAAATGCTATCACAAAAGCTAAAATTCCACATCGTATAGCTATAATTAAAGCAGCGTTGTTTGTGAATTTCTTTTTGAAAAGTATTCAAATTAGTGCCAATAAGAAAATGAAAGCTGAGATTATTCCAGACATTACTCATCGTTTTGTGATTGCTGGAAATAGTGCTGAATAATCAATATTTGAATAAATAAAACCTGTAATTAAATAATACAAAACCACTCATAATCAGATAATAATTCATATCAAAAATAATGCACAACAAAGTACAAATCATCGCTTAACTACTTTCCACAAAAATCTAATCCAATCTCATAGGCGAGAAATTATCTTTTTTACTCAGTCTGAAACTGATGCTGATGCAAGTTCTCTGTTTGTAACAAATCTAATCAAAAAGATTACAAGGTATAACCAGATTCCAAATGAATATGTAAAAATTAAAATAAAGAATATTAGACGAAGTATTCGTACTGGAATATTCATCAATTCTGCTAATCGTGCACATACTCACAAAATTCTTGGCCTATATTTTGATTCAATTTGTGTTTTTTGGGGAGTTGTATCTATTCACAAACTTTCTTCGTCAAAAATATCTTCTGGCTCTCAAATAGAATTTACTATTTTTACCAATTTCTTTTGAGTTATTTCTCATTTTACCTCAAAAAGTTTTTCCAATATGCTTTGATGGATATCATCTAATACATCATCAGAAATGTGATGAGATTTAGCATATTTATCAATTCTGGAAATGTACTTCTCCAAAAAATCTTTTGCAGAGCTTTCCATTTTGAAAGTTTGTCCTTGAATTTTAAATTCACTCATTTGCAGTAATTAACAATTAAAAAGTAAATTTGTATTTAAATCACCCCTAACCCCTCTTCGATAAAGAGGGGGAACATCCCCTTCCTTTTCAAGGAAGGGGCTTGGGGATGATTTTTATCTTACAATTTGATTTACGCTATCACTCAATTCTTTCCAAACCTTATCCATAGTATCCAATGTCTCCTTTCACTTTTTAGTTAGTCTGTAGTACTTCCTTGGTGGTCATTGAACAGACTCAACCCAGACATATTCTAGCAATTTTTCCGTCTTTAAACGTGAAAGCAACGGATACATCGTTCATTCTACTACAATTAAATTCACCTTTTTTAGTTTGGTGATGATATCATTTGCGTAGACATCTCATTTTGAAATAATACTCAGAATTAAATATTCCAATATTCATTTTTTCATCTGAGTCGTTATTTTTTCAGCTTCTCACATAGGTTTTAAATTAACTATTTAAATTTTATTAGTACCTTGTATAACATAGTATTATATTTTTTATAAAATATTTCAAGAGATTTTGTTAACACATACTTGGTTCATGATAATCCGTATTATAAATATGAATTATCTTAAAATAAAGAAAAGTTTTTATCAGAATCACTTGACATTTATTATTAATAATATATAATATTTTTAAATATAAATGAAACAAAATATGTGTAAAATCATTGAAACAGCTGGTGAACTTAGAGTTATCATAAACGACAATGGTAACTATGTCATTGCCTATGAAAAGTGGCATGGCTCAAAAAAAGTCGCAGAAAACATCGATTACAGCGATCTGAAAGATGCTCTGTACCTTGTAAAGAAATGGTACAGCAATCCCCAAGATCCTAACGAGCCCCAATGTTTGACAATGGCACTTGAAGACTTTTACACTGTTGTAAAAGAAATAGTGGACAAAGTCTATGAAGAAAATAATGAATTTTGGGAATGGCTACAAGAGGTACCAACACTTGTAACCGACAACGAAGATCTCTTCAAACGGGCCGCTTTGGACCAGCCAGGCGAGTTCCCCTTCGCTGAAGGAAACGAAGGAATTCGACAAATCCTCTCAAAGTAAACCAAAAGGTATTCGGAATCCCCGAGTACTTTTTTTCAATATTCTATTTTAAAATTTTAAATTTTTCTTATATTACATACATTCTTAATCCTTAATCATTAATCATGCTAATTATCGTCGATAAACCAAAATGAATCAGTAGTTTTGATGTGATTCGTGCACTCAAAAGAGAACTGAAAGAAAAAAAAATCTGACATAGTGGGACTCTAGATCCTATGGCTACAGGTTTACTTTTGATATGAACTTGACCAGACACGAAGCAATTAAATAGCCTAATTTGATTAGATAAATCATACGAGACTACTATCGATTTTTCAAAAAAATCAGATACTCGAGATATGGATTATCGAGAATATTTTGAAGAAATAAATGTAGGATGAAAAGCTATCATAGTTGAACAAATCAAAGAGAAATTAGACTCAATTATCCCAGAATGAGAACTTCCACTCACACCGTTTAGCGCAAAGAAAAAAGATTGAAAGAAACTCTATGAATTAGCTAGAAATTGAAATCAAATCATTGAAAATAAACTCATGAAGACATATTGATACGAGATTTTGGAATACAATTTTCCTACTTTAAAATTAAAATTGGATGTCTGATCATGAACATACATTAGATCGATTGGACATTGGTTATGAGAGCAATTTGGACTTGGCGGAATTTTGACTGAACTTAGAAGAACCAGAGTTTGAGAATATGAATTATCAAAAATAGACTTAAATAAAGAATGAATCTTTTTCAGAAAAGAAGGACATGATATAAGCTTTAAGTATTGAATTATTTGATAATCAGATTTTTAATTTTTTAATTAATGTTTCATGGAAAAGGTTTTTATCAGTTATGCATGAGCAATTTGATGCTGAAAATCTCCAATTACAAATTATATAAGTACAAAATTATGATTGCCAACATTTAATACTGATGCAATACGCTCCGAAGTTGTAGAAGATTTTTTGAAAATAGATGAAGAGGAAACTCAGAACAGATTAAAAAAAAGGCTTAATTTATTAATAAATGAATGAAAATCTTTTATATATGATGCTAGTGTAGATAGAATCCGATGAAATTTAAAAGAATCTTTGATAAAAAATCAGTATAAATTTTTCATAATTAGTATTGATTTAGATAAAGAAACTTTACTAAAATTCTATACAATAAAATCATATTACGAATCGATGAAAAGAATTGATAAAGTATACGAAGATCATCAAAAGTTTTTAAAAAATTTTTCTAATGATATAAATATGCATATTAATGAAACAAATTATCAAAACAGATTGGAAAATGTATATAAAGTAGTTAGTCAACGAATTGAAAAAATGATATAATAACAAAGCAAATTTAGACAAATCAGCTACATTTTTCCGTAAAGAGTGAGAAAATGTAGAATTTAAGTATTGAATAATTTAATTTTTATTCTCATTCTAATTCTTTGATCTGGTCGCGGATAACTGCAGCATCTTCAAATCTCCACTCCTTGATAGCCAAATCCATCTGAGCTTTGAGATCTTTTGCAATCATATCTTTTTCTTTTTTGGTCATTCTTTTGAGCTTTTTGTCTTGGACTTTTCATTTTGCCATAGCTTGAAATTGTTGATTTAAGTCCATATCTGTCCTTACAGACTCCAAATCTTTTGCATTTGAAGTTGCTTTTCTTGGTGTAATTCAGTGTTCTTTGTTAAATTTGTCTTGGATTTCTCTGCGGCGATAAGTTTCTCGCAATGCTTTGACCATAGATTCTGTAAATTGATCTGCATAAAGTACTACTTCTGAGTCTGGGTTTCTGGATGCACGACCAATAATTTGGATCAAGGAAGTCGTAGAACGCAAAAATCATTCCCTATCTGCATCAAGTATTGCAAGTAATGAAACCTCTGGCAAGTCAATTCATTCTCTCAAAAGATTTACTCATACGATGATGTCTATTTCTCCCGTTTTCAATTTTTTGATAATCTCTCGACGATCCATAGTAGCAATTTCACTGTGAAGATAATATGCTTTGTATCATTTAGAAACTAAGTAATTTGTAATTTCCTCACTAGATTTTTTGGTCAATGTCAAAAGAAGAACTCTACCACCTTTTGCGATATGTTCATCTAATTTTTTCAAAAGATGATCGATAAATGGTAAAACTTTTTCATCTTTTTTTTGTAAAAAATCTTTTAAATTTGAATGTACCAAAATTTTTGTTTGTACCAATAAAATAGTGTATCATAAACACTTTATATTTTCATGGTATCTTTTTTAAAAAAATTATCAATAGTTTTATAGCTTTTACCGATTTACATTATTATACACAAATTTTCCGTTGCAATTAAAACTATTAATATTATAAGGGGTACATTGAGAGAATTTTTGTATATTTTTTAGTAATTTAAAAAAAGATAATGATACGAACTATTATTATTTGAGTTGCTGCATTGGCTGTATGAGCAGCAGGTGGATTCTTTTGATACAAAAAGACACTTACAGAAAAAGCTATAAAGTTTAAAGAAAGGATGGCAAAAGCCAAAGAATTAGAAGAAGAAATTTTGGAAGAAGCAAGGAAAAAAGCAGATTGAATCATTGAAAGAGCAGAAGATAAAGCTGATAAAATTGAAGAGCAAAGATTAAAAAAAATGGAAGAAATCCAAAACAAACTTTTGGAGAGAGAAGAGAAAATGTGAGAAAAATTAGAAAGATTGGAAAAAGAAAAAGAGAAAGTAATCGAAAAGCAAAAAGAAGTAGAAGATGTGATTAAGCAACAAACTGATAAGTTAGCAGAAATTGCATGATTGAAAAAGGAAGAGGCGAAAGATCAATTATTTGCAAATATGGAAGTAGAATATCAAGAAGAAATCAAAGCATTTGTAGAAAAAATGAAAACAATCAAAACAGAAGAAGCTGATAAAGAAGCTGGTCAAATTTTGGCAAAAGCATTACCAAGAATTGCTTCTGAATCAGTAAATGAATTTACAGTAAAATCTGTAGATTTGCCAAACGAAGATTACAAAGGAAAGTTGATTTGAAGAGAATGAAGAAATATTTCTTTCTTTGAAAAATTGACATGAGTAGAATTGATTATCGACGATACTCCTATGGTAGTAAGAATTTCATCTTTTGATAGTGAAAAGAGATTTATAGCTGCTACAGTTTTGAAAAAATTAGTAAAAGATGGAAGAATCAATCCTCACTACATCGAAACGTTCTACAATCAAGTGGTTGAAGATTTACCAAATATTTTGATTGAAAAAGGGAAGGAAGCTTTAACTCAATTGAATCTTCCTATGATGAAACCTGAAGTCGTAAAATTAATTGGACAATTGTACCTTAGATATAGTTATGGACAAAGTGTACGATTACACAGTGTAGAAGTAGCAAAGATATCAGAAGCTATCGCTACAGAAATTTGATTAGATCCAATTATTGCTAAAAAAGCCGGATTATTTCATGATATAGGAAAAATTATAGCAACTACATGACAATCTCATACCGCACTTTGAGCTGAGACATTGAAAAAATTATGAATGGATGATATCATAATAAATGCTGCAGAATCTCATCACTACGATGTTCCTATGACTTCTCCATATTCTTGGATAGTTGCAGCCGCAGATGCAATTTCAGCATCTAGAGAATGAGCAAGATATGATACAAGTGAGATGTTTATTGAAAAAATGTCAGAACTTGAAAAATTAATAAAAGATGTTTCATGAGTAGATAAAGTTCATATTATGCAAGCAGGTAGAGAAATTATGGTGTATGTAAACCCAGAAGAAATATCAGATAAAGATTTAGAAAAGACATTAAAAGTAATTTGAGAAAAGATAGAAGAGCAATTGGATTATCCTGGAATTATCAGAATTACAGCTATCAGAGAAAATAAGTTAGTAGAGTTCTTAAGATAAATTCTAGAATTTTTAATTCTTAATTATTTCCATGTTTCCGTACTTCAGATTGTTTGGAATGGAATTTAGTATGACAAGTCTTTGAATTATAGTATTTTTGGTATGTTATTTACTTATAGCATATAGATTGTGTAAAAAATGGCATCAGGATTTCTATAAATTATTCTATTTCTTGCCTGTTGCTATAATTATTACCTATGTTCTCTGAGCTTATGTATATTTCTTTTTAAACAATAAGTGAGTAATTTTCCCTAGGTCGTGAACAGAAATACTAGACATATTAAACCCTTATGGTTACCATTTTCATTTCGTATGAATTTTGATAGGAATAGCTATATCTATGTTGATATTTTTTTCTAGTATAAAAAGAGCCGAAAATAAGAGAGTCTGGGTAGATATCTTATTTTTCTCCATCACACTATCAATTATACCTTTATGAATATTTTTAGCTTTTGGTGATAATTTTATATGAAAAGCTAGTACATGATTTTTGGCTGTAAAGCCATTGACTACAAATAGTGAATTGAACAAAATATGATCGGTCTACCCTATTTGATTATTTGTTTCTTTCGCAGCAATAATCACAACACTTCTCACCTTATTGATTAAAAAAAGAAAATGAATTTTTGGTACATGATTAATATGATTTATAATATTGTTAATTTTGATAAATGTAATTTTTATGTATCAACAAGCACCTAGATATTGAGTTTTAGCTCTATGAGGAATCACTTTTGATATCAAACAATATATATCATTTTTTGTAATAATGTTGTTTGTACTACTTTATTATAATCGAAAACACAAATAAATATGAAATTGTTTTTTTTTGCTGATGATAGTTTTTATAAGATTTTCAAGACTTTAGAAAAAATACCAACATGAAAGGAGGTAGAAATTTCTATAGAACCTACTCATTCTCTTTTTGATAATGAATGGCGAGGAAAACAAATCAAAGAAATAATAGACAAAAGGTCTATAAAAGCGACATTTACGGCACAAAACGAGAAATCTAGAAAATTCTTTGAAACTATTTGACTAAAAACAAATTATATAGAGACAAACAAAGTGGTAAAACTATTAAAAATGGCTTACCTATTCTTTTTTAATATAAAAAAGTTCCATCTGGATACAAAATGAAAAAAATATGGAACTTTTTTCGTGTTTTGATTTGAAATATTATTTACGTTATGAATCATATATTTGGTATATTCGTTAGTAATCCCAAATGCGAAAATAACAATTAACCCATCACAAAGTCCTGAAACTATAATATATAATTTCCGCTACTATCCATCCACAGATACTGACTACCCAGAATATTCCAAGCATATTAATATCCCTTATTATACAGGTAGTTTTGAATATAAATATGAACTATCTATGAATAGTACAAATATAAAATATTTACAAAACCCATCAATTTGAGAGATAAAGATTATCAATACAACGAATGAAAGTTTTACTTTTGTGCCAAAGACTAGATTTATAACCGATGATTGAAGATTGTTCTGGACAACAAACTATGTAGAATTACCTGCATGATACAATGGAGTTCCATGAGAAAAAATAATAAAGGTAAAAGCTATGGAACAAGATAATGAAGGAATTTTGATGTGAGCTAGATGAAATATTCCTCAATGAACTACATTATATATAAAAAATTTAAAACAAAGTTATTTCCTAAAAGAAATATATGCTATAGCTATGCAAGATTTTACATGATGAAGTTTGGATTCTGAATGAGAAATCACTGCTAAAGATATAGACCTTTTGAGTTGAAAATTGGTAAATTACATTGATCAGCAAAAAAAGAATATTGCTATTCAAAATTTTGCTAATAAAGAATGAATTCTACTTACATTTTCTGATACCATAGATTATAAAATAAAATCAATAGACATCCCTCATGAAATTTGAGAAAAGACATCTTTGATAAACTGAACTATCACAGCAGAAATTAGTTTTATTTATATTACTCGAAGTGACTTAGTTGCTGCATTCTCTGAATATTTACAACAAAGACCTTCTGAAAAAAGCAAATTCATCAGCCTTGATAAAAATTCATTAATATTTTATGAAGATGATTGATCTAACGATAATAAATGAGTATTTGTGGTACCAACCAAGATTCAGGTAATTCAGGGGTATGACTTTTCAAAAGATATTAATTGAATTTTGGATGAGATAAAAGATCATATAGTATGAACAGATACTGAAATTGCTAGGACCTATATATTGCAATATCCTGAAGTCTCTAGTGTAAAATTAAAAATATCACCAAGATGGTATTCTACCATACCAAAACTAAAATCTAGAATAAAAATTATAATAAATTCATTGTAAATATAAAAAAATAGCTGGGATATAATATTCCAGCTATTTTTCATATTTTTGATTTATATCACTAAACGCTCAAAAACGTAATGTTTTTTGGTTTAATAAGTTCATCGCTATCTACTCATTGTGTACATTGTACCGATATCTCTTCATCATCAAATTTCTTTAAGAAATTAAAGACACTTATTGTATATTTTTTTGATACTCATTTATTTGATGAATCTGACCAAGTATACAATACGTTATTTTTTATTAAAACAGATACTCAAGATGTTTTGTTGTATTCTTTTATATCATTTCATTCTATGTACAAATCTCACATTTTTTTTCATCCAGAGTAGACAGTACATGACATTTCTTTATTACCTTTGGTATAGATGTTATTCATATAATAACTATTAGCATCTTCATCTGTTACCATATCTGCCAATCTTCATTTTCCATATCTCATAACCATAAGCATTACATATCATCTAAGCTCAATATGCTGTGGTCGATCACCACCTATTTCATTCATAATTTCTGCATCCTTAAGAGCTTGTAAATGCTTTGAATACCATGCTCCTGGATAAGTATTTTCTGCTTCTGATGCTAAATTATACTTACCTTCATAAATCAATCTAGATAATGTTGTACCAAATTCTGCCCTTGTAACATACTTAGTTGGATCAAATGATTTCTTTGGAGTCTTTCCATCAGACTCAAGTCACATCAATCATAATTCACATGATGTCCTGATGAAATATTTCATTTCTGCACTTTCATTTGCTATATCATCAAAATCATTACATCATGCTTTTCATACTTCTGGCTCTAAATCTAAGACATTTATTGAATATTGTGTCAAAATTTTTGCTAAATGATCTCTTCTTAAATATCCATACAAATCTGCATCATCTATTGGACACATAGTTGTCATGCCATGCACATAGGCATACAAGTATGCTAATTTCATTTCATCTGAATAATTTGATTCATTAACTTTACAAATATCTCTTGTTTCATCACTCTTATGCGATCATTCACATGTTCCATCATAATAACTATCGGAATAATCTCAATCTGGACAATAATCTTTATTTAATGTTCATCATCCACCTCATCATCCTCAAGAACTCTTTATTGTAAATTCTGACATAGGTAATCCACCTATATTTCAAGCTTTATCTGTAACCATTATATAACAATCAGAATATGTTCAGATAGCTAATGCATTTAATGTTATTGTATTATTTCAAGATATTGCTTGTTTTGCTATTGAACTACAAGATCAACTATACGTTATGGTTCATGATTCTGTTGAACTAAATGTATAATCTGGCGTAGTATCTGTAGTAATTCCAATTGGAACAATTTCATGTAATACTGGAGGCTCTTTATCAATTCGAGTTACAGTAGCTGTAGTATTTCATGTGATTCCTAATCCATTTACAAATGTGAATACATATGTTCAATTTCCTGTGAATAAGTATCCACCAGTTAAATCGGCACTTGTTATTGTAATTCATGTTGAACATCATGTTAATACTGACTGTACATCTCCACTAGTCCATCATAAATCTGCTGCTGGAGTGTATTCTACACTACATGTTGGTGCTTGACTATTGATTATAAGTGTCCATGTATCTGATGTACTTGTATGTCATAATATATCTACTGCAGATACATTCCATGTATAAGTTCAATTAGGTAATATTGTATCAATAGTTGTACTTCCTGTATTTCAAGTGAATATTTCTTCTGTTCAAGAATATACTGCAATATTATATCATCAGCTTAATGCTTGGCATGTATTTGCTTCTAGCGACCAGGCAAAAGAAACAAATCATGTCAAAATAGATCAACTCTCTGGTGTCGTCAAAGATATGCTTGGTCATGTATGTGAAATTCATGTAATATTGTATGATATTCCTGTAACGTTTCCTACTGCATCTTTGATATATCATGTTCATTGTTCATCTCCTGTAAGAATCTTTGAAGCATTTCCTGTCCGATTTGTATTGTCTCGGCTATATGGTTCTGTTGCAAGACCGTTAATATCTGATCATGTTAATGTTAGGATTACATTTCCACTTGTACACCAATTTGCCAAATGTCATGATGGATATGAAACAATGATGTCTCATGTTGGAGCAGCTTTATCAATATTATCAACTGTTGTATTACATGTTCATCTATTTCATGCTTTATCTTGTACATAGAATGTCTTATTTCCGTTTCCTGTCATTGTCCATGTTCATGTTGTTGTTACCAAATTATTCCATCATGTCCAACTATATTTATCTGGATTCGCTTCTGTTACACTTACTGATAATGTTACATTTCCACTTGTTGGTGCCGTTGTGCTATTACTAATTGAACAACTTGGATTTGTTGTGTCTAACATATATACTCATGACCATGTATCTGTTTGATTTGCCTCGTCTTTTGCACATAGATATAGAGTTTTAACTCATTCTGTTGAGTAAGTTATAGTATCTCCATTATTGAAAGCTGTTCCACTATTAATACAATCACTTGCTCATGTTCGTGAATACTTTGAGTATGTTATTGGTGCTCATGCTGTTATTGATAATGTAATGTTAAATGCTCCTGTTTTCCATACTCATGCATTATTTGCACTTACATGTAATGATCATTCATTTATTAATTCTATATCATCTGAAATCTCTTCTGAAACATTTCCTAATGAGTCTTTGAATCTCATATATACTGTCTTAACTCATACTCAGTTTGTTAATGTATGTGACATTTCTGCACTACATGTTTTCCAATTAGTTGGATTATGATCATTTCCATATGCTACTTGAACTCATCATGCTGGATCTGTAGGACATGTTGTATTTAATGTTACGCTAGTTGTTGTTGTATATTCTGCGTTATTGTTAATATTAAATGTTCATCCTGTTGGAGCAGTCCTATCAATATTATCAACTGTTGTATTACATGTTCATCTATTTCATGCTTTATCTTGTACATAGAATGTCTTATTTCCGTTTCCTGTCATTGTCCATGTTCATGTTGTTGTTACCAAATTACTCCATCATGTCCAACTATATTTATCTGGATTTGTCTCTGTTACACTTACTGATAATGTTACATTTCCACTTGTTGGTGCCGTTGTGCTATTACTAATTGAACAACTTGGATTTGTTGTGTCTAACATATATACTCATGACCATGTATCTGTTTGATTTGCCTCGTCTTTTGCACATAGATATAGAGTTTTAACTCATTCTGTTGAGT